>Ga0126342_10000358_pt1 | contig 46759 bp, 41 predicted proteins | sample Cyp1metagenome_FD_92528 | JGI IMG/M metagenome (GOLD analysis project Ga0126342, IMG submission 92528) | Coral microbial communities from Lord Howe Island, Old Settlement Bay, Australia - Cyphastrea 1 metagenome | ecosystem: Host-associated > Invertebrates > Cnidaria > Coral ...
AGGTGACCGACCAGCTGCAACCATTGCAGCCACTCCAAAAAACACAGCTCCAACCACCTTTCGGTCCATCAGTGGATTTGCTCTGCCATCCGTGATTCACAACAACCAATCTCTCCTATAGGTCTCCTATTTTTGAAACTTCCGCCACCGCCTTGCGCGGTACTACTGGTACACCCATTAATACAATATGGTTGGGTTCACTTGTAGAATCTCCTATAAAATATATACCCATGATGATATCCCATCTATCTGGGCAAAAATATAGTAATTCACTGACAAGAAATGCTGGGCTACTTCGGTGCTTTCCTGTGCAGAAAATTCGTCCCAAAATATGGCCGAAACAACTGTGGAAAAGGGTGAGTCTAACAAGATTGGGGATGCCGCAACAAAATAACTGTTCAATGTGGAACATGATGATAAACAACGTAGTCTTCTCCATGAATCAAGGGTACTTCCAAATTTGATGCTGATATAATCATCATTTTCCCATATGTTCACATAGTTTTCCTTGGCTTTACCATGTATTTGAAATTTCACACATTTTCTGGGCATCCACCATTTACTCATCACTATTTGAATAATTGGGATTATCCCATTTATATATGATACCTAAATAGATGATCCCATAATCATCCATAATCTACCACTAAAAGGGATGAGCCTCCATGAAGATTCCCATCAAAATTACATATATTTCAATGATGTTCCAATGACATTCGAATGTTTTTTCCATCAAAAAAAATCGAATGATATTCCAAGTTTACAAGTTTTCACCCCTTTCGTGGACAACCCACATGGCCCCCACAGGGGCCTCCACGATCTCTGGCGCCGTGGGCGCCACTGGCGGTACTTGTACCGCCGCTGGTGGTGGCTCCTGGAGACGACCCCCGACCCGGTGCGAAGGAGCTGGGTTCATATGGGGTAGTAATTAGTGATTACTGTTAATAGTGATTAATAATAGTGATTAATAGTGATTAATAGATGTTAATAGATGTTTTTTTTGTTTAATATATATGTTAATAGTAGATGTTAACAGATGCTAATAGTGATGAATGATGGTTAAGACAATAGCGATTAATACTGCCTAGTGCTCAGTGAATGGTACGAGTAATTCATGGCTTTAGCATGATATACCTATGGGATTCAAACCCCCATAAGTTGAGATATGGGGCCCCCGGCAATTATGGTTAAATACCTATTTATAACCTCAACTGCATCCCCAAGTAGGCGTTGTACCTGGTTGTAAGTGTCTTAGCTGGTAGAAGGTTAAATATAGTTCAAATAGCTTTGATACTTGGCAATGCAGTAGGGTAAGTAGGCTCTGGCAAGAAAACACAATGTACTCATCTGAGCAACAAGCCAACCTCCCCCAGATTGACGCAGGATAAGCGTCAGATAGTCATCGAATGATCTTGGACAGTCAAAGTGAGTAGTGTTCAAAACCATCTGCCATTCCATTATACTGGCTAAGAACGGGATTCCCAGCTCACGGATGATTATCTATGTGTATATGTATATATATATATATATATGTATATATGCATATATTATACACACTGAATAATCCCCTATCATCAACAAACAATGGTCTTGAACCCTGCTCAAGTCTAGTCCGGGCCATTGCAATCACAAGATCCCTCGTCATAATTCAGGTTAAAGATGGTTGCAGATCGTTATAGATCTTAGAAGCTCCAGCACGCAGCACGCGCAACGCTGAGTGCTAGCACGCAGGTTCGTCACACAGTGGGTTTTTAGCATTGTGATAACTAGATCCGAAAAAAGCATCCATACAAATTTTAGACCTTAAAGGCCTAGTAAATCGCAAGTTCGAAACGCATTGGGTTTTATTATCCTATTCATGCCTCGGTGCATTTACTTTTCTGTGAAAAAAACATACGGTAACGTGCGAATTTCTGCCTGACGTCCGGATGCATTTTGCGCTTCCCAAAAAAAGCACCTGGGGTTTCCCGTTTCCTCCAAAAAGGTAAATTATTTCAGGGTGTTGAAAAAATCAACGCCACTTGGAGGTACTCGTGTGGCTCTCATGAATGTGATGAGTATCTCATGATATCTCATGCTTATCGTCACTCCAATGCATTTTTCCTATTCCAATAAAAAGCATCCACTACATATCTAAATCAAGATAAACATATCTACTAGGATGCACACCAGGAAAAATGCTAGGCTATGTCCTTGGTATATTTTGGTAGTTATTGCAGTAGGGTAGGGGTTGTCAGTTTGTCCACAGCACTGTAGCCGACTGTAGCCGACTGTAGCCATGTTCAAACAACGCCATGCTCGGCTCCGAAATCACCGGTGGATTTTTCAGCCATGCGACTGTTGCGTCGCGCAACGATGACTTTGTTTGATCTAAAAAAAAACCCATGAAAAGTGGTTGTATTCCTATGAAAACCATCGGCATTATGACACAACTTCCCACTTTTTTTGGAAATGATATCCTCATCCTCGGTGGTTGGTGCTATCATTTTCTGATGATATTCCAATATCGAGGTTTCTTAAAATTAAGAATCTCCAAGTCACCATCGGATTTAATAGACCAAGTCCTGGTCATCCATGACGACTGGATGATTTGGGTACACCCCATTTCAAACCATTTCAGTAAACCTCCATATATTCAACAATCATACCATAATCTTTCATAATTATCCACCTTAAATAGAACCAATCCACAGAGTGCCCTCTCCCATGGCAGCCTCTGGTTCTCCACCCCTCCTCAGAGGTGTCCATGGATTCAAACCACCGATGGATTGGATGGCTTGGATGGGATAAGAAGCCCTTGCCTATGGGTTTATACCAACCTCTATGATATAAATCTGGGTAAATTATAATAATTCACTAACCTGAATTGTTGGGCCATTTGGGGATGATTCCCCTTACTAACCATGATTTCCAGAGAGGGAGAACAGTGAGGTCGTTATAATTTACCCGGATAAATACACATGATGGTTATAAAATCCTTATTTATGCCCTTTGAAATTCGCCCCAAGGGGTGAATTGGCCCACATTTTGTAGCTATAAAAATGGCATCTAAAATGGGCCGTGAGGCCTTCCAAATTAGTACATGCTACAAAATGGCTGGCCTAGGGAAACTGATTTCCTACAAAATGAGCCTAAAATTGGTCTTATATATCTTATATGGGCCTTGAGGACAACCATTCGATAGGGGAAATTTCAACAGGGATCCTTATTTCACCTTATTTCATATCCCCATGAAACCGTAAGAATATCCTTTTGGATGGTTTCTACCAACCCTTATGATATCATATTCGCCATGGCAACCTTGTGTAACCATCCCATCACCTCGGTGATAGCTGCGAAAGGTCATGGTCTTGTGTCGATGTCTATGTCCCCTTTGTTTAGGGGGCATGTCTTTAGGATTGCTCAGAGTCTGCTTAATGTTTGTTTAGGTTGTTTTTCAAAATAGTTGCTCTGAGTATGTCTAGGGTTTGTTTAGGCTATATATGATGGCCAGGTTGTTGCTTAGGGATGTCAAGGGTACATCTAGGGATGAGGTCGTGTATGCTTGGGGTCTGTCTAGTTGCTCTCTAGGGTGAAAAAAAATGGGGTTGTTTAGGGTACGGTATGCATGTTTAAGATCTTTCCAGGCTTGCTTAGGATATGTTTAAGGCATATTTCGGGTTTCTTTGGGCGTGTGTTTAGGAGTCTTTAGGGTTTGGCGTGCTCAGGGCTTGATGAATGTATGTTTAGGATTTGGTTATGAGATTCAAATTGTAATTTTGCGTGGTGCGGGCAGTCTTTGGATGTCTTTGGTGCAAATGTGACCTTCGATGATGCGACGTCCTTGGATAAACCTTGGAAACCACAGAACCAATAGAAAGCGATTGAGGACATAGAAACGAAACTAAACTACTTTGGAAACAATAGAAATCAATTGAAGTAATAGAATCTACTTTGGAAACAATGAAAGCCTTAGAATAGAAAAGCACAGAAGCCATAGACACCATTGAAATCTTGGACACTGAACCGACTGCCAACGGTTTCCATCTCGGCAGGATGTTGGCGGATTCCTGCCATGAAATTCGGCTGCTTCAACCGCTGTGCCAATGGCATGGCTGCACACGTAGCAAGCCCACACCAAGCGAGGTCTGGAACTTGACCATGGGTCATGTGAACAGATTTCCTTCCCTCTTATGGAGCCACTTGAGATCTCATTGTTCGATATTGTTTATGTCATGTTAATTAATGTGTATGTATAATATATATATAATATAATATAATATAATATAATACAATATAATATAATATAATATAATTATACATAATTATAATATGCATATATGTTTTATCGACTTTTCAATGTAAATAGTAGACAAGCAAAGGCTTTGCATTGTTGCCACAAAACAACAAAAAGAAAGTAAATAAGCAATGATTCCCAGTCTCTCCAAACCTCAAAGCACAAACCAAATCCCATCATCTAGAGTCTTCCAACAAACAAACAAACAAACAAACAGGAAATCCGCAGCCACGCAAATGGGCATGGGTCAAAATTGCCGAAAATGAAACTATTGATTTCCAAATATGCTGAAATGTGTGGTGCCAGGTAAATTGTGCATGAGCTTCTGGTCCCCTTTTTCTTAAAAATAAAAAACATATATAATTAATTAATATAATACACTCACCATATTATATGCTGTAGATCATACTATATCAACACATCACTTGCGTGGGCACCTTTGGCTCTTCCTTTTCTTTGGTCCTAAATGGATGTTCCAGAACACATGTATTGCTTGTGCTTCAAGATCGCCGAACATATAGAAGAAGTAATCCCTACTACAATCTTGCAGGTGTTTGCATGTCCACCATGCTGGAACCTTAGTAAGGCTCTATTTATAAAAGTGAAGATCATCCCTCCAAACAATGATCATATGCGGCACAGCACTTGTGTTGTCCAATAGGCTACCCAAAAATCCAATGATTGAATGATCTAACAATAATACCTAATTGTACCTACAATGACAATAATTCACGTGGGAGTTTTTACTCCTCCATGTCCTCCATAAACCCATTTAATGGATCTTTGGCCACTGAACGCAAGCAGCCGAGAAACAAGAACTTGCACATAAACTCCACCGGGTCTTCAGGTTTCATCCTGTTGAGAACGAGATTCCCCGTTAATCGTGGTTGAGAACGTCCCCATGAAATATGGAGTATAACGGTTAGTATAATCCCCGAACCAATCATCAACCAGTTTAATAAGTTGCTGTATATAAACCCTACTAACTATAGATACTATAAATATCTAAAATAGACCCTAGTGACATTCGTAAAATAGACCCACTTTGATAACAAACTTGTGCACCATCCATGATTTGTAGCTGCCGACCATGGAACCAACCTTGTATCCCGTAAGTTTTGGTTGCAAGATGCTTCAAATCTAATCATGGATGGTATCACCTCATTAGTTGGAAACTTGCTACCCCTGGTTACTCTTATCCATGTAAGTACACCCTATGATTAAATCCCATCTTTCTATATCTTTCTTTAATCTATTTTTGACGATTCACTAACCCCAAAGTAGCTGAAACTCAATAGGCCAGCCTAGGGACGTCACGTGATGTCCTGGAGGCCCCACCAGGATGCTTTGGATTGCTGGGGAAACATCATGAAAGATCATGAAACACAGATATAAAACCATCGATCCGTTAAAACCCTCTCCACCATAAGTATGTCAACCATGTGTGCTGAATGTATCTTGGAGCCCTGTTCATCCAACAATCTACAGGTCCATCCATCAGCTGCCCTCATTGCATGCTGCGCCTCAGCATGGTGCGAAGACATTCCGCGAGCTTCTCTTCGATGCCGTGCTTTTGCAAATATCCCGTGGCCGCGTCCTGCGGTCAGTAAAACATGAGTCACCACACTAGGTGGATTTCCGCTGAATGGATGTAATCCAGTACACATTGAATTTTTGTTTGAATGAAATTATGATAGCTAAGTTGGCTTGCAACTTAGGTCAACAAGGGTATTGATATACCTGTACTATCTATACTTGGATGGGTTTATAAACCAATTTGGACCGGTGGTGGGGTGCTGGGATGATCATAGCAAGCCAACCAAGCTTTTCCTTCTCTGCATCTTACACCAACCTCAAAATAGATCCAATAATTGAAAACCAGGAAACCATAGAGTAAGAACTTGCAAAAAAAAACAATTACATTCGTCATAGGGGCATGTGTATGTAAGGCTTTTTACGGAGGTGTCATAAATTGGGAGATCCATACGTTTCAATACACAAATGGTCTAATTAATGACTTGGATGATTTGGGGGTACCACCACTATGACTTAGGAAACCCCCATATCAATATATACATATATATATATAATCACATATATATATAGTTAAAAAAAAAACTACATCTCTTCCATAAACCCCAGCCCTTCTTCGCTGAAGGCACCAACAGCCGAAAACTGTGAGTCTTAAGTCGGATGATGTAAACATCATGGCCAGGATGCATCTAGGTCTGGGTTACGTCCCAAGGTCCAAACAATACCTATGAACCCTTAAAGTTTGCTGTTGAACATCACATTTTGCTTGGTTGCATGATGCTGGAAGCACATGTCTTAAACTAGTTGTTTTTTTTTTAAGATGACAAATAGCCCTAGATTTCAATACGATGCTTCATATGCTTCCCATCATTTCACCCATGCTTATGTCTGACAAAATCAGATTAAGTCATGTGAAATCCAAGGTTTTGCAGGCTCAGGATACAACCTTAAGGTCAAAACACGTCAACTTTCCCACGAATTCCATTTTTTGGATTGGTTAAAGACCTTATTTTGGTTGCTAAAATGATAAAAACAAACACACATGTTTGGTTGGTTAACTCTGTGAATGTCCGAGTTGATGGCTGAATTCCCTTATTTTTTGCTGGTGAAACAGTTGGTTCTGCTGGTTATCACCCCGCCATAGGCGCACCTTCGTCTCAGCCTCGATCTCGCGGCGTTGCTTGGCCGCGTCCTCGGGCTTCAGGTCGCGGTTGCAGGTGCTTACCTTGGAAAAAGGGCGGGCGCTTGAGCAAACATATCATGGGCTATATATATATAATTTTATATTATATATATGATATTGTTATATATTGTGATAATACTGGGAATATAATGGGACAATCAATGGTTAATAATGGTTATATATTCCGCGTATAATTGTAATATAATGAATGGCAAGACACTCATGATAGGATAGTGTCATTGTATTATATATATATATACTGGCATCATACCCCATATCACAATGGGAATATCATGGAAATTTGTCCATGATGAAAGATGAATGGAATCTTCCGTGCCATCAAACCTGGCTTAGCTGGGAAATCCCTGAACTAACCGGAGATATCTAGCTGGGAGAATCATCCTTTTTAACGGTGGATAATCTGCAATTAATGGGAACCAACTACGGGAGCATTTTATAGGACATATAAATTTATGCAATAGAACATATCATCAACAAACAAATGGTAAGGTTGACACAGTACGCGGCGAAGAATGCACTGGGGCGAGTTGACCGACATCTGGGGAGGGGACGCATTTGAAACATCTACCCGAAAGACTTCGTCTGAAACCACCCATCATGGACCAGTTTTAAGGAGGACAACCATAGCCAAAACTCGATGTTTTTCCTGGTCATTAGTCATTTGATGAGGCTTGAAGCAAAATCCATTAGGGAACGGTGCATTCCAAATGCTTTTGGTTGTCCCTGTGCATCCCTGCATCTTGTGCTTTAACGGGGTTGAATATCTGCAATCACAAATGTCACAAAGTTCCATAAGATCAGAAGTTTCTGTTCCAAACCTGGATGATTGTGTCAATTCATCCGATAAGTAATGCATGGTACGGCTCTATTGGGTCATCTGCCCAAGTATCTGCTCAATTATGAACACCAAACCTAGCGTAATATTTATGAACCCCAATTAGGATGGAACATGACAAATATTTGAAACCATTGACCAGGAAATTAAATGAAATAAGTACGGACAAAAAAAACACATGTCCTCTCTAATCCTACATATCCTGTAACAAACTTGGCCATTTCCAGCCGCTTAGGCTAGTATTTTCTCCCCAACAGAGCAGCAACATAAGCAATTGCTGTATTGTAAGTTACTATCACCACGGGGCTTTTGTTGGGGTCAGCGTATGTTGAGTATGTCAAAGTACCGTACCGTTTTTGGATGTTTTTGGTGGATATACAACTTATATACCCTCTGGTAAACTAACATAGCTATGGAAAATCACTATTTTTAATGGGGAAATCCACTATTTCGATGGCCATTTTCAATAGCTATGTAAACGTTTACCAGAGGGTAACAATGATATTCAAGTAGCAAACATTGGGACTTAACCGGCAATACTAGGCTATTGACACTCGTTGGTGGGTCACCCTGATCCACCTCGGGGATCTCAACTAGGGACTTCCCAGGGTACCCAACCACTCATCAGTGGTGAAGGCTAGCCATATCCCCTTATGTTTCTTGAATATTCTTCATCCTTCATGGGATGCCAAACAAAACATGCTGGGTAGCCACAGCACATCACAGCACAGTTCATTTGTCGCAATCGCTCATACTTCCATTTGGGGCATCAGCCATGACATACAACTCAAGATGCCAAAGATCCTACAGGACACAAGACGAAGTCCACTCATTTAGTTGTTCCCATATGTTCCCATAGCTACCCGGCAATTGTAGTCGTCTAAGAATTGGTTCAACCGCACGAAATGCTCTGGAAAGTCTGATGTGAAGTTGCTTCTCACGCACATCTGTTTCAATACCATCCAACAATGTCCAACATATGTATTTCACAGAGCCGGACACATTCTCGGACAAAATCCCGATGATGCCACGATGAAAGTGGTCGGCTTCGGTGAATATGAGATCTTCTGGAAGATTTTAATCATCCCGTTGGTTCGATGAGCGATTGCCATTGCGTTCGTCCGCAACCATATCGTCAGCCTTCCATACTGCAGGGATCTCTGAGAAACTTGCATAGCGCAAGGCATTGCAACATAGAGGCGGGTAGCCGGGTAGCCACAACCCCATCATCGCCCATCTATATCCATCTGCAGTGTCATTGTGTTACGGTGAGGTAGTTCTAAAACTAAATCATACATAAGATAGGATAAGCCAAGTTTTTACAGTCAACTCCCCGTATATATTTCCATGTATGTCCAACAGATTTAATATGTTCCATGGAGATCTAACAAAGACAATCAGTTTCACCCCTTCACCCACCAGCTACCCACCAAGCCAAAGCTACCCGCAACTTGACGATATCACTGGAGTCCCCTGAAATAGCGTTGACCTGGCACCAGGTGAGACATTCCAACCTTCCATGAGGATTTAGACTGTGGATGGTTTGCGAAATCCTGCACCAGGCAGGGCAACTATTGGAAACTATGAAATGGTATATAGGTAATTGGACTATAATGGGACAAATCATCTGCCAGATGGTGCAGGATTTCTTCCATCCACGGTATGGCTGTGACTGAAAATGGGGCATACCGCAAAAACAGCATTTTTACATATGTAATGTTACATTCTACTAGCGAAAACATAATGATGTTAAAAAGGTGGAATTGGATGGAACTGGGAGGCTCCCCATTGTCAAACAAACCCATGATCTCTAAACAACATTAAACAATAACATTAAGGATTCTGCTCAGGAGATGATTTGACCGACTAGTAACTAGTACGTACCAAACATATGGGTACAAAAAGGGGTTCAGCAAGCAAATTGGGCCTTTACCAAGACCTTCCGAGACTAGCGGTCAAATGGGGACTTTGCATGATGTTCCAACCAAAAACTGGAATCTAATCGTTGCTTGACCCCAATTTTGAACTCAGGTGGATTGAATCAACTGAAAAAGGGGCTTCAAGAACAAACAAAAACTAGGATAGACACCAAGGTCTTTGAACAACACGTCCTGATAAGACACATGGGATAACATGATTCACAAAATCATGGAATATAAACTAGATTCATTTAGCATCCAAAAATAAGGATCTAAGCACATCAGCCACCAACAACCAAGGCGGCCGAAAATTGAGGAGCCACATTTCGAATAAACATGGTCTGTGTTAATCCTTACCCTCTTGTAAACCAAACGTACAGTCGCTATTGAAAACCCACACTTATCCAGCATTTCTAGATGATTTTCCTCGGGAAAGCATGAGTTTTTGCTTTCCTTTGCAGCTCAGAACACCAGGGCTATGGGAGATTTTGTATCTCCCATGGAGTTGATTTGCATCTGGTTGATGGTTGACCTACCCCTCTGAAACATATGAGTTCGTCAGTTGGGATTATGACATTCCCAACATATAGAAAGATACAAGCCATGTTCCAAACCACCAATCAGTCATGGAAAAAGAAAAAATGTTCCAAACCACCAACCAGGCATGCATGAACATCTGCTCATGCTCAATGGTCTGAGCACGCTGATTGATCCTGCTTCAAAGAGCTTTCTTCGACTCATTCTTGTTGATGCCCAAACAGTCAGCCGCTACTCTCAGCAAAACAAGACCACTGCCCAGAGTGATCGTCTCACCCTCATCATTTTTGTATGTTACCCGGTAGCTATTAATTACCAGAGATATTACCACAGGTCTACCAAAGTTATACAGTACCGTGATACCCATATGGGTTTGTCTGAAAATAGTGTATCTCATATTCCAATGGATTATCACCATGTTCCCCATTCAAATTACTATTTGTGGGTATCCCCTATTTTCAGACAAACCCATATTAACCTGGGTGTATGATCTTTTAAGCCATCCCCACACGCCAGCAGACAATCGGCCTCCTCAGTCCCATTCGCAGCCTCAGCAACTGCCATGGTGATTCATTGGGCACCCTGACCTGGGCCCTAAATAGCTGGGATTTCTTGATGTTCATCATGCGAAATATGAAAAAACGGTGTTAGTCGTTGATTCATCCGCAACTTGCTGTTGTCGTACCCTTCCACTGCTTGGGCACGGTGGATTCTCATGTCTCTTGATATTTTGCAGTTTGAGATGCTTTTTGGTGTATGATCCCCATCACGTGTCACCATCATTGCCGGGCGAATTTCCCATTCGGACACTTCGAACATCTTCGAATCATAGTTCTGATGTGCACTGTTTTCTAAGTGTAAAGTTACGTGCGTTCGACTATGAACACCACTTTAGTTGGTTCCTATGGTCCAGGTTTATAGGAAACATAGGCCAAATCATATCGACACCAGCCAACAGGGGTTCAATTGTCACTCCTCAGAGCAACCACTGAGGGCCAATTTTGCTCCCTGGTTTTGCAGATTTGCTTCCAACATGATATATATATATAGATATATACATAAATTGGGGAAACATGGGGTAGATAGATAATGAGGTATGCATTAGGTATAGTAGGTAATCAGGTAAAAATCGAGGGTAGCAAGTGATACACACCAGCCATCTACCGCTGCCAATGGCAATCGCAGCTGTATGGGTCCCCCTTTTGGCCGAAGGCCAAAGGGATGTCATAGATATCATATGAACACAACCTCTATGCATGTGTTCTGCAAGTATACACCTAATCATAATCAAAACTCATGAATATAATAAACGATATATAATATATGTACAGTGCATAGGTTTATATATATATATATATAAGTCGTAGACAATAAAACAATTGGTATAATGGGTGGGTAAAGAAATCTTCCACCCTGGCCATGTCCAACCCTTCAGAAATTCACCAAGTGGCTGGATCCACGGGAACTGAGCAGGTACCCACCAATTGGTACACATCGATACGCGCCTTGCCCTTCTCCTGCCGAAAATGGGAGGATTGGAAGCGAAATCTGAGGGAAAAACTGACTATACTAGGGTTCTTAGGGCCTAATAAGAGGGTTAGTAAACTTATGTAAACATTGTTTATTATTGTTGTTGTTTAACAGTCATATTATTACAGTTGGATGCATACTGGGCAGCTAAATTCACTTTTATTCACCGAGTTACTGGGCTGTTTGCAGCTGGAGATGATCCTACCAGTGGGTAGCCGAACATTTGGATCCCATGAAGTGTGTTGCTCAGCATATGGGGATGCGTAAGCACCAGCTACATCTGCAAATGGACAGCTCAAGTTGATGGAAGCAGTTCTGGTAAATACAGTTCTGGTAAATGCAACAAACCAGCATCGGGAATCCCGACATAAAGCAGCAACTAATAAGGAACCAGAGAGGGACAACAAATATTACATCAATGGATATAACATGATGTAAACTGATATGGATACGGGTCAAAACCATGGTATGTACCCTGGTGAACACCAAGATAGATGGGAATGGCTGTTCATCCCATTAGAAATGTGGTAGAATGGAATTTGATCCATCCCTATACCATGATAATACCATGATAATACCATGATAATACCTGCTAGGATTCAGGATGCAGGCTAATAGCTGCTAGGATTCGCAGGCTGCTATCGTGCTTCAGCACCTCATCGATGATATGGTGACTTTTGCAGGTCGGAATTTCGGAGCCATTTCCCAATTTCGGGTGACCATCACCTGCATTGCCACCTCTGCTGCTGTTAGTGCCAGCAGTGGTGAGGAAGATCGCGCAACCCGAATTAGCTTGGCATTGACCTCATCTGCTCCAAACACATGTGCCATGTGTATAAGCTTCGCAGGGTGCCATCCAGCGCATCATTGGCCAATCTCCCTTGATCTTGACCGTTAGCCCGGCGAAAGCTGGCGCTCTTCCGAAGGCATCCCAGGGCGGACCAAGTACGGTGCAGCTGGGCAGTCCGAAATTATATAGAGTCGTTCCATTGACCCTTGCTTGAAGTGATATGAATATACACATTTCTTTAAATCTGTTTAAATAGATATTGGTTTCAAAGGAGAAAGAAGAGAAGAACAGGGAAGAGAAAAAAGGGTTCCTGACAGTTCCCCCCTTGTATGAAATAGTCATCTCAGAACCAAAACCCGAAAAACAACCAAAGCTAGAGATGGTGCAGGGAAATTTAATAATATATAACTGGTCTTGAAACAATCATCTGATCTTTTTGGTTTCTTGATTTTTTCTTGTGGATTACCAGGCCACATTTCAAATTGTTATGGGTCAAAGCCCTGGTACACTTCCGTTCACACAAGACTAGCTATTGTTCATGGATGTTCATCCACCCCCATTCATATGGTATTTCATAGGCGACTTGACCCATCCCAAAATCACAAAAATTCCCTGGAACGTGGTACATCCTGCGGCAGGGGGAAGTAGTACTTCGCGGTGGACTTGTTGAAGCGACGCCTGGGAAAATGGATGGTGATTTTGTTCAACCCAAATAGGAAGATGATGCAAGATGGTGAAGGGAGGAGAACAAAACCAATGACTTGTAAAATACCCAAGTGCTCTTTCGAACAAGCTATATACTATGTGTATCTATGTGTTCCTCTGTTTTCATAGGATACCAACCATAGTGTTGCTCTGCCACAGTGAAGCTGCGGCCAAGTTGCTGCTTGAGATTTTCTCCAAGTCGCACCGCCACGAAACCTGAGTCTGGCTTCATGGGAAAATCTTGAGTTTGGCCTTCAAATACCACAAGGAGGTCCCCAATAGTTGGCTAAGTTGGTCTTTAAGCCCATGCAACTGTAGTTTAGTTTTTATGTATATATTATAATCACCGCACACAACATACTATAACCAGTTACTTAGCTAGCTTTGAATCATCGCCAGGTGACAGCCTTGTGGCACCTCACTGGCCGCCTCGACCAAGACTTCCATGGCCTCGGACAAGTTGCACGAATTGAGAGAAATCATCCATCATTTTTTTTTAGGACCGGCATGTGGGATACTCTTTTCTGGTTAACTTGGGTGTTTCCTGAAATAGGACCTAGTGCATTTGGATTATTTTTTTGGAGGGGTGCTCTAACTTGGGTGTTTCACATGAACAGCGGATGCGATTAGACTGAGTAAACACAAAACCCTATATGGATCCAGCCGCACCTTCTGAGGTCTTTGGGGAGATTCGAGGTATGATTTGCCATCTCACTAATTACTTCTCACTAGCACATCATTCACCATCGAATCTCAGTTCCGTGCCAAATCGAATGGCACAAATCGGTACCCGGACACCGGAGAAATCTCCGCCGCTGCGTGACGCGCTGTTTGACCAAATGCCGCAGTGGATGTCTTCCAGGTTGCCTCCCCTGCTGGGTGGCTTCAAGCAGACTTAAAAGGAAAAACTATGAAAATCCATCCGGAATCATGATCAATGAAAAATTAAATGATAATCCAGGTTGGTCCGAAAATGGGATATATCTGACGCCAAATATGTATCCTTTTTCATGCGGGAGTTTTTCAACACAAACATGTCTGGGAACATCTGGGAACTGACTAGTGACAGTGAATGATCCAATTTTGCGAGAAATGCGAGTAGCCATATGGCAGCCATACTAAGGAAAACCATGGAAAAAAAAACATGTTAGAGGTTTACTTGGTTCCCATTCCTGATCTCCAGTTGTATCCAATCATATTCTGTTCCCCAAGGTACCCCAGTAGGTATGTCAAATCAGCCGCAACACTTTGCCACCTTCACTAAGCTAAGATAATTTCTGGTTGGTTTCCATTGGGTTCCTGCCGCTTAAGCATGTCAAAACTTGCTTGGACGCATGGTATTCATGCCTGCATGTTGATAATTGTTGGGGTAAATGTAGGTGTATGTATAAACATAGTAATCGCGCGAAGATTACACACGTATGGCAATGTGGCAAGCCCAAAACAAGCAACTATGCCACAATTTAACAGTTGGGTGAGTTTTCAAGAAAAAGTCCAAAACAACGTGGTACCACATGATATATATATAAGAGTTTATCACATATATTGACATATATACTGTATATGTAATCCTGTGAAAACAACACTTGTTGTGGTAAGGAAAAAACATGTGTTGAGATTGTATGAAATTGTATTTCTTAAGTGGAGGATCCCGAAAACCGTGGGTTTCAATACTAACATGATCCAATATTGGATGATTTGAGGTCCCCCCGGTTCAAGAAACACCCCAAGTTCCGCATTCGCATATTTTTTCTCCGTCATTTCGACATGTGACGGACTGACACTCGATTCGAGTCGCACAGAAGGCTTTCCACGGCGTATCGAATGCAAGCTACATTGAAGGAGGCCTGCCACCCTCCAATGCGTCCAATAAAAGTATGAAACCCTGAAACCAACACAGTCGCGGGTACCTTTTGGGAATCAAATCTTTCTCTGGTGAACCCATGATAGTTTCATGAAACCAACAAATAATCCAACAATCATGAAGTAATTTAAAACACCCACCCACAAATAAAATCAAAGATTTAGAATCACACGATGATAGATATAGATAGATATATATATATATATATATATATATATGTAATATCAAAATCTAATGTACAACCAACAGAAGTGGGCATCTCTTAAAAGTTGGACAAAGTGGGACTACAATCCCTTTTGACACTGTTGATTTATCGACATATCCCTGGTAGAAATAAACTTCTGGTGGTTTCAACCAACCCCAAACATATGAGTCATGTTGGATCATCCCAAATTAGGCCTGCAAATGAAAAACACAATTGACTCCCTCAACAAGACTGGGAGTTTAATTGGAGTTTATGCAGTCAGAACGATTCTATCCCGCTGTAGTGACCTAGTGGTGCTTAAAATTGTCAGTATTCTCCGTTATTTGATGGCAGTGTGACGTAGTTTGAAATAGATTGAAACCACCTACCATCTGAGAGTCTGAAAATCGGAACCCCAAAATCAGCTAATCATCATTTTGGCCCCTCAGAATCAACATTTTGGAGTTCCCATTTTTGGACAAAGCCATGTCTTGCAGCCATCCTTCTGTCGTGCCCAACTCGAGGTTTACTCCGCGCCACGGTGGATCAGCATGGTTTTGGCGCAGAAGGCGCGCCACTGACATTCCTCCGGGATCCGAACATGGCCATCCTTAGATGCCAAAATATGCTAAGTCAAAGGCTGGATGAACAAAAAACTCAAGCTGTTTCATCAGTTCAATCCGCATCGAAAGATTCGAAAGTACAAGTGCACCTTAGGGAAATTCAGGTGATGGACAGAAACAATGTGCGATGTCTGTGAAAACTTTAGCATGCAGCCTGAAAGATGGGGTGCGCATAGATGTTTTTCTTGTTGGAAGTCGTAATGGTAATTTATCTGGTTCCATGTAAAATTCTAGGGTGAACTGTGCGACAAACCCAATTGAAGTACACACACATAACTGGGTTACCTAGAGAACTGCTTGGTGGATGTAATACCACTAAACCTTTTTGGATTAAGACAGTGTTACACTGCTCCGGTAGCTATTCTTGACGTGTCGGCACTTTTACATTTTTCAGCATCATGAGCCAAAACCAAAGAGTACGTAATGTCAATAATTAGTGAAAACGCAAATTCGAAACAATCTCCAATATTAGGTCCATAAATGGGTGGTATGCACTCCCAAAACGGTAAGTATGGTAAGTTCTTTTATTATTTTTATTGCGTTTACCACATGATATACACTGCATGGATTCTATGGTATTACATCATTTTACATCCACCTGATGTTTTTGGAGAACCACTGATCCACACCGTGGCGTCTCTGTTTTTTTTCGTGGCCACAACCGTGGAGCTACGTTGAGCTGCTGCTCGTCTTCTCAAGCCGATCCGCACGTTTCAGGATGTCCTCAAGCCGATGGCGTGCAGAAGCAGCTCGCTCGGCATTGGCTAAGATATGCTGGTAGATGGGGATGGGTCAAAACCTTGTACCCCTGGTGAACCCCAAAATAGCTGGTAAATGGATGTTCATCCCACTAAACATTTATCTATAGGTATTGACCCATACCCAGATTAAATCTCCATGGTTCACATTGTTTCACCATGTGCCATTGTATCATATTGTATCAAAAATTGATTTATATCTGGTGGGTGGTTGACCTACCCCTCTGAAAAATTCGAAAGTCAGTTGGGATCATGAACTTCCCAATATAAGGAAAAAGAGAAATGTTCCAAACGACCACCAACCAGATGTTGTATTTCCCAGCATTTTATCATGTCATTTTCCCCACTTTCACCGTGAAGGGCCCAGGTCCACAGCGTCCTGGAACTTCACGATGTGCTCCAGGAAGACATCCGCGTGCGGCCGCTGCGGCTTCTGCGCATTGATGTGCACCTGGCGACCAGGTCTCAGCACTTGATGTGGGGATGGCTATGGGGATTTGGGGAATAAAAGTGAGGGGACAACATTGGGATATAACTTGGTGTATGGGTATGAATTGAGTCATTGGGGTATCTAGTAGAGCAAGAAACTGAACATTCATATTATTGAAAACATCAGTTTGGGATGTTGATGTTAAACGATTTTGATATACCCACAGAACTTCAGTAGATAGGGTGACCTTGCTGGCATGATCCCTCCAAATGAACATCCCAACGTCCACAAGGATGTCGTTTCGGGACACAAAAGACTCGTGACCGGTTTGCCATAAATTCTTCAGCGACAAACAGCTGTGGCTAGGACCCATGAAGGTCATCAACGACAAACATTGATATTTTGTTGGGAAGATCACCTTCAGTGGTGTCACCCTACAAAGTTATGAATTACCCAACAAATCCCAACAACATATGAATTACCCAACAAAATATTGAACTAATTGGTGTTTTCACCCTCAAACAACTTTGAGTCCTGGGGGATCATCATCCCATTTCTATGGTTGAACATCAACCAGCCAAGAACTCCGCACGGCTCACCATATCACCATCCAGGTAGAACTCCACTTCGCCGCAGGGTTGCAGGGCCTTAATTTTGAGGCGCCGCAGAAAGGCCCAACAATGCCCAACGTTGCTTAAGGGACATGAACATGTGTGTAAGATGAGTTGTTTGCTGGGCGCCATAGGAACGAGCACCATATGAAAACTATATCCAGGTGCACTTGTTTCCCCGTTGGTGGATGTCTTGGACCATCAAAAATCCATGGTTTGCTTAGGAGTCACCACCATGTATGGAGAATGTATGGAGCCTGGTCGGTGATTTGTCATGAAAACATGGGTCCCGCCAATAGGTGACCCTAACAAATATAGATGATGAAGATTCGCCCCCTTTTCAACGTGGTTCTTGCTGAAAAAGCCATTAATTAATACACCCAACCATCGGGGAGGTCCCCAATTATCCCATGATATACCCATCACGATTGGTTTTATACTTTTTTTTTTTGGTGGGAAAGTACCATAATTCTAGGGTTGGCACTGTGGATGGTAGAATTCCTGCACCAGTTGGTAGATGATTCCCTAATTTGTCCCATTATAATCCCAGTATTTACAGTGAACAGTTACCCTCTGGTAATCTAACATAGCTGTTGAAAATCACCAGGTTTAAGTTCGGTAAATCATCTATTTCAGGTCCATTTTCCATCGCTTTTTCTATGACCAGAGGCTACCAACTGGGGATTTCTTCTACAGGTCATCCAGCGGTGCGCCAAGGTACGCCATCCAGTGGAGTGCCTTCCTTCTGGTGAACCAACTGCCGTGTCTTGTGCATGACCTGAGGGAAGATCCAAATCTGTATCCCGGGATCATCCGGTGCTGGATGAGAATTCTTCGTTCACTCATTTCAATAATATTATATTAATTATAGTCTATATTAAATATATAACAGCATACATATATATATAATACATAATGGCTTAACAAATGTGTTTAACCACTGCCAGGTTAAGTCCATGAGGTCTTCATATCCCCTGCTGGCCCCGGACGCACATCAGCTGATCCCGCAAGCCCTCACCGTCCATCTCGCACAGCTGGGCCAGCCTGGCCATCCGGTGGTGGTGTCGGTTTTTTAAAAGGGGAAGGGGAAATCCCAAAAAAATATTGGGAAATCTCATGGAAAATCTATGTGGAAAAAAAAGGAACATACGCTTAGGTGTTCGTGTGTTTTTGTAAGAGCAAAACCAAATTGGGAATGTGAGAAACTGCATTTTGATTCGAGTATTGAATATTGCAAATTGCGTGGATGTTACACAACTAGTTATAACTCAAATGAGGTGTTTTCATGGCCCCAAGTTGTGCAGGTTGGTATAGATCAGGTCAAGAAGGGGTAAACAAGACAAACTACATCATTAGCAAGGATACTATGTAGAAACTTTGGATTATATACAACACGTCTACAATATATGATTCTAGCTTAGATTGGAGTACTGTACATGTATATATATATATATATCATAGATAGATAATTATAGATAGATAGATTCACCGCCAAGCAGTTTACCTTTCATGAGAGTCGCCCCGAAAAAAAACATCGTTGGGTTCCAGGTTTGCGGGCCCTATTTTCCACCAGGCTTTGGGATGTTTCTGGGGCTGGCTGCCAGAGGCACTTGGAGGTCTGCAAGGAGGTGTAGAGCTTCATATAGGATCCAATGGTCGGAAGCGCCTGCTGCTGTCTCACCTGCCGAGATTTCCCATCTTCAGAAGGTCTCCGGGGCCCTTGACCCACAGCCCGCCCTTGACTGGCCGACTTTGGTCATTTGTTTGAGTAGTAACCTTCCCATTATGGGTCCCCAAACGTGAAGCCTTACATGATAGGCCGTCCGGTATTCCTTTTGCAAAATATCTCTCAATTCTGGGATTCGACATGTAAAGTGTCAAGGCTTGAGATACCCATAACACCTCAGCTTTGGTGTTTCGCTCAGCTTTTGTGGAAGTTCATACGCAGTGTATACCTGGACTGGATACAAAACAAACATTTGCATATACCTGGACAAAACCAAACTACCACAGTTCCTAAACTGGACATTCCTAAACTGGACATAGACCATTATTTGGATTTATTTGGAACATTTTCCATACTTGCTATCATTTACATTGTGTGAGGTCAATGTAAGCTGTTCAAACCACATGTCATATACATGTACAGTCTGCATATGTATATTATTAATATGTATAATATTAATATGTATAATATTAATATGTATGTATATATATATATATTCTATATTGTATTGGTTGTGGCTGAACTCTGAAAGAATGAACAATTTTTTTCATAGGATAATGTTCGGATGATTCCCCCTACCGGTATCATACATCGATGTATCCATTTCAGTTGATTGAATCACACGAATCAGTTGATCAAGTTTTCACTGGTTAAACCCCAAGTTTTCCTGATGAAAAACATGGTTAAGCCATGTTAAGCCACCATTTCTCTTGATTGAATCGCACAAAAAATGTGCTATCTTCAGGGCTCGGTTTTTGGTTGCTCCGCGCAACCTCCTGCAAGAAGAGGTGCAGCTGCCGCTGATGCGCTTCGTTTGCGTTGAAGTTGTCTAAATCTGGGTGGAAATGGCTTGAGAGATGGATAGATGGCCGAATGTGACTGAATGGATTCAACTGCCAGGGGACGAACTAGCAAAAAAAATGGTATATGCCATGATATGACCAGCCATTATCGAGAAACATGTTCCAGCCGGATCCAAAGTTGTCTCCAAAATTGTAGGCCTCTGGAAACAGCAACGTCTGCCTTTGGAGAGGCAAGTTGACCCATGTGAAAAGTGAATATTGTACGATATTGTTGCTCAAAGAGTGTGATCATATGAATCATATGCCCATGGTTGTTGAATCCTCGTGGCTGTCAAAATCCTTACCTTGAACCATTTTTGGGAGTGCCTGGAGATATGTTTAAACACAAGATTCCATACCAATCATCGGTGGATCAGATCGGAATGACATGGAATGAAATGGAATGAATTGAAACCCTGGAGCTCTGCTTTTTGCGCCACAAAAAAAAATTCTTCTTGTGGATCTTCATCCTTTGAAAGAACCTGCTCCCATAATCATGGCCAATTCCCATCCACTATCGACTCGCAAATCTGGGTTTGCCTGAAAATCGGCTTCCTCCAAAATCCAATGGTTTGGAAATCTTCAGAACCTCAAGTTCCCCCCTCAAACAGTCATGGTTCTTGGGGTTTTTATATCTTTTTAGTGTCCCATTTATCCAATCATTGATCCAATGTTCAGGTCCAAGTCCTCGACCCATCGATCAGCTGAGAAACTCTCCAAATCCGGCATGGATGCGGCCACAAACTTTGGACACGCGTACGAGAACCAGTCCTGTCGCGTACGGAGAGCTTCCGTGGTGACTCCCCGCGACATGGATGGAACTAGATGGAAGTGACCTGGAGAATGTGGAAATGCCAGCCCCAGAAAAAATGGTTGTTTGTTAAATTTTGTTCATGGAAAATTGATGATGAAGTGGATGGAATTGGGGGAATTGGGGTGTTCACACATACTGTATTTCAAACGAAGCCATATGTCTTTGGGCAAGTTGCAAGAATTCCATAATTCCCAAGTCAGAAATAGGTCAATTTTGCAACGCTTTCTCTTTACTGACCGATACTCGATATTTACACTATACGGGAATTCGAGAAGGACCAAGGAGTTTGATGTTACGGGTAAGGGATTCATTAGCTTTGCATATTACCATGAGAAACAGGCTTCGATTGCACTCTTAGTAGCTGTTGTTGGAAGGAGTAGTCTAGAGCAGCTTACTCTGGACAGAGCTTAGGGTGCCATTAATAAATTGATTTACCACCAGCTGTGGTGAAGGTGGGGAACCCTGCCAGAAAAGAAGCTTTTTAGAATCCCCAAATTTGCATTCAATGGTTGGACATCGTTGGGGGTATCCTTTGATACCCCATTTTTGCATGAAATGACATGAACATGTCCCATGACTTTGGTTGCATAGCTATCAAAACCCTTAGATACACCTTTTCAAAGAGTGAGACACACACACACAGAGTATGATTCTTGTCCAATGACCGCCAAAAGGTATCCATCCACAAACCATTCACTACAGTATGGTAGGGTTTGAACATGTTGAAACCATAATTTTCTTGTGGAGTCCTCAGAATCCTCAGCACCCATTTGGGTGCCAATTGAAGCTGTGTATTATTAGTTAGTTATGTCACATTATGTCCGTCAAGTGTATTCTGTGCAAGACAAAGATGGTACTGACCCTAGATACCAACAAGGGTTAACTCATTGAATTCACTACGTTGATGTATCTGCGTGCACTTGAAATATCGTCAGTTTCTTTGTTGAAATACACCTGAATTGCCCGGTGAAAACCGGCAGCCATCGATCCACACAAGACGCAACGTGACCTGCCGCCGTCACACCTCGAAGTATCCTTCCACGCCCTGCTGAAGATACATCTGCTTGTCTGCGGCTGGGATTGGATCCAAGCGATGGATGACTCGTTGGAGCTGTCTGGGACCAAAAGAACTGATGGTTTCACCGAAAAAGCTTCATCAACAATGGCCCTGAATTTGCCCTATAACACTGTAGTTGAGTATACCACACAGGATACATATATTGATCATCTATATGGATATGATTGTATATGTTTATAGATTTGATCAAATCCGTGAAGGGCGAGCAACTGGCCAGACTATTCTGTTCACCTTTTGGGGTATTCACCAAAGTCATTATTTTGATTGCCTCTCTCCCTAGCGTTTTCTTGCTAATAAACTTCCAAATCATATATCAAATACCCAATTGGTTCTGTGTCAAATCCGCATATCATTTTTGTTTATGCATTATATATATAACTATAACCAATTTAATCCAGGTAAGAAACCACAATATCATGGCCAATATCTATATCTCCCCAAAGAAAGATACTCGACTTCAAAACGCATCCTGGACATATCCAATAAATGTATATAATATAAACTGGTTGGTGGTTGACCTACCCCTCTGAAAAATATGAAAGTCAGTTGGGATTGTTGTTTCCAATATATATATATATGGAAAAATAAAACATGTTCCAAACCACCAACCAGATATAATATAAATGTGTGTGTTTTCCATGTGTTTTCCATCTAAATATCCCCCCATCTTCGTTGTTGGTCATCCCCACCTGCGTGCTTCTCGCGGATGGGCTTCTCTAGGGACTCATCCAAAGGCTGCGGGCACAGCGCGTTGCAGATCAGCAGCAGGACGTACATCTGGTCCTGCTGTGGTTCGCCGAACGCCACCAAGTCAATGGAGGTTGAGTTTGTTGGGAAAATCAACTAGAAATAATTAATTACTGTAGAATTGTAGAGATATCTATAAATGAACTATAAACATCCATAAATGAGAGATTATAGCTGGGATAATCAACTCGAAATATCTAAGAATGAGATATCTCCCAGCCACGGTTGACTACCGGAGGGTACATATAATCTATTGCTACGTACAATCTGTAAATTTGCATTGCAAGTATAATATAAGTCTAATATCCAAGTAGAAAATTATGTAATTTGGTCATATTTGGTTCAAATCCTCCAAGGTGTTTGCTCCCAAAAAGTAGTTAAGTGGGCAAGCAGTACTCCAATATCCAGAGTTTCAAAAGTGTTAAACTACAGGCATCAAAGAGAGAACACTTCAACTGGGGGCTGATCCCTGAAATCTTGAAGTTTGGCAGAGGTATGCAGAGGTATTTTTTATTACTTTTTATCCATCGTCCATCTGCTAAGCCAAACAAAAACTATGGCAAGTCATCCAAATATATCTAAGTTTGTCTGTTCTATATACTGTCCTATGGCTGGAAATCCATTCAAATCCCCACCTTTACTGCTGGTCTACAGAAAATCATTGAAACTCCATTTGATTCCGGCTTCAATCTGGTCAATTCCCACTTTTGCTAGTAAAAAAACATCAATTTTATATTCACATCCTCAGTTTTGATGCGCAACACCCTGAGTTCCATTTTTTTTTTGTTGGTCCTGCTTCTTCAGCATCTGATCATACTGATACGACAGGGAGTTCACTGCGCTGATCTTCGACAGGAAGACCAAGATGTCTTGGAAGGTGCGCGAGGCGTCCACATATCTGCGCATCATCATGTACCTGGTGAGGAAAATGCGGAAAATGGTGACTTTCTCCAGTAAACAAATGGGGGATTTGCCCAAGAAAATGGAGGATTTATGCATATTTATGCCATAAAATTGCAGGAATATCCACACCAAGTTCCAAACCAAATTGCGGGATTTCTAGGATTTACCAAGCAAAATGGCTGGGATTTCAGGTGGGAAATTCTATGGATTTCGTGCGGCCGTGTGGATCTGAAGATTTAAGGAACAAAGCAACATGGTGGATTTAACCTAAGTTTCTGTGAACATAGGGTACCCCCAAATCTGGTGTCATGATTTTGTCATGATTTTGCTGATCGTCCCTATCTATGTTTTGCACGTTCGTTTGGTGTTCAATGTTTTTAAGGACAGAACATCTTTGAACATATCAAAGCATATCTAATATCCAATCAACTGAACAGATTTCACACAGCAAAAACAAAAAGTCTTGCTTTCTTGTTAAAACTCTATTCTTTAGCATCTTAAAACATGGGGATTTCAGCAATGAACATGTGAAGTACCCGGCCAGCTGGTGGGGATTCAATGAACCATTCAGTTAGGCCATGGGTGGAAAAGTCAACAAATCTGGCCATTGACCTAATTGCAAATTAGCTTGAAATCAACGCAAGCTAACACAACTATACATGCCAGGGTTCAAATCAAAGCAACAGGAACAAGGGGAAGAGGTTTGAACAAAGCATCCTTTAAACATACGTTCCATTTGTTTACTCTTCGCGCTGGGCTTCCAAACTGTAAATTGCAAATCACAAATAGTATTCACTATCACAATTAACTATCATAACGTAGATCGCAAACCTAAACTAAGCCCATTGATCAGGATTCCCCTGAGAATCACATATATGTATATATGTACATATATATACATATAATATATATATATATACATGGGTTTCATTAGCCAGGAACTGTCATCTGGTTCCCACATTCCGACATGGGTTTGTCTTAAAATAGGGTAACCCCAAATCCCATGGTTAATCATCATGATTCCTCTTAAATGGCAAATTGGGGGTAATATCCATTTTCAGACACACCCATATATCTAGATGCCCCTCCAGATGCCATTGAAGACCCTCTGGATCGCAACATCCACTCTCTCAAATCCCGCTGGCAAATCAAATGATGTGCCCGTAGGGATCGGAGACGATCCAACAGTAGGGCATCTGGGCTCAGCATTGTTTCAATAGGGATGTTTAGGATCCCTGGCGCTCATTGGGTCTCTGAACATCAATTCAAGTTGATAAGTTGTATACCCTCCGGTTATTTAGCAGTCTATGGAAAATAGTCCACTTATAGATTATTTACCCACTATCTGTTAAGATGAAATCTTCAATTTAATGTTGCTCTAACAATTCAAACGTCTGGAAATCCAACATGACGTGCTGGAAAAACCTGTGCCACAGCAAATTATTGACCAACCGGACATCCCATGGATTTTCCAGTGCCATGGTTACCTTATCGGGTGATGCTTCATCCCGATCACTGATGCTTCATCCCAAACAAGGGGAAGGTGAAATGGTCATTTCAGAAGGGCATATCTTGCCCATTTCTGGGCAAAACGATTTCATGTTGTTGGTTAAATTGTCCTATCATATTCTACTATAACATCATATTACATCCCACTAGTTGTCCCAGGAAAAATCCCACTTCCGAAAAAAACGACATCCACCATGTCATCCCCATGACCAACCGGTCACGCGAAGCCCAGGTAGTAGAAGACGGTCACGTGGCACGCGGGAATGCGATAGAAGAGTGGCACCTGCTGGGGCCGTGCCATCGGGACATCGTGGGACGAAAAAAAGGTGCCGTTATCCCACGGGATTCCTTTAAAAAAAAGCTATTGAACATGGCCATTTATAGTGAGTTTACCCATTAAAAATGATGATTTTCCATAGTTGAGACGGGTTGGTGGTTTTAACCATCTTGAAACATATGAAAGTCAATGGGAAGGATTATCCCATATATGAAATGGACAATAAAAAATGTTTGAAACCACCAACCAGTATAGCATCGGTAACTTGACATACTAAGGAAAAGGGACCAGTTATTAATCTACCTATTCAACATAGTGATTTTCAATGGCTATCTTAAATTACCAGTCAGTAATTGCTAGTTGTGAGAGGATGACCATCCCTTTATAGGAGCATTAATCAAACAGGTTAATTCATGGCACATCTGGTTATTGGAGGACCCGGAGATCGTAATGGGATAACATCTGCTAACATTGGGTGTTTGAGAAACCAATCATGGATATCAATCTGCCTTTAACAGAAATTCTCTTGCTTTCTCCCAGGCCGTTACCCAATTTTGCCCATGATATTTCGGATCACCCAGGTGGACTCAGAAAAAATCCTGGGATCCTGGAAGCCACACACCTGGGAGGATCCAAGCGATCCAAGGTGAGAACGAGCACGGATCCGTCGTAATTTTCGGTAGCGTGGGGGTAGTCATTTGGTGTTGCTCCTCTTTAAGCTTTGGCAATCAAACAATTTCGCTGCAACCCTGACATTTAACCCCTCCTGTGGAAGGCTGGCGCATTTCCAAAAGTCTATCAGGTAAATCTGTTGTATAATATAAATGCGTATCCCATTCAATATATTGTTCAGAGAGGGCGCCAAATTTGATCCCTTATGAAGATAAGTGGTGGGCGAACGTCCGGGTTGGAGACAACAAATTTGATAAATAATAATATAATATAATAAACAAGACATGATCCCAACATATTGACAGATCAACCTACCAAGCCAGAGTTTACCCAGTGATTAGTTACATGTTCCGTGAAATTACGCCATTTAGCAAACCAGTCATGACCGATATAGCCCACCTCAGCCCTGAAGTCGATGCTCTCGATGGTTTCCTCAGCAAAATTCGGTGGACATCGGATACCCATGGAATTCCAATGGGAACATGCACATTCCAATGGGATTCCAATGGATATGCAGAATGAAATCATGTTATTACCATCTCAAACATGCACGAAGTCTAAGTTTTCTTGGATGGAATGGGATTCCATATTTTGAGACAACGTAACTCATAATTGGTAGATGTTCATTTAAGCCCCTTTACCTGTTTAAATTCCTGATTTTGTTGGTTAAGTCCCATTCGTTCCTGCATGAACATGCTTGAACTATGCCTAAGTCTGACATTCTTCAGGTTGATCTTCATTTTTTGGTTGAAACATTGTCTTGTTGCTTAACTTACCCCATCTGGTTAAATGATTCCCCAACTGTGTTGGGGTGTTGATCTCATGGAGTTATATAAATCACCATATTTCTCGGCGCGTGAACCCCTCCTTTCTGTGGCCTGTAATCTTTTCACCTTCAACAAAAAACAACTCAACTTGAGGTTCCCCCAGCACGTCATCCCTTATCCTAATATATTGCCTTATATATCATATCCCCCACATTATAATTACATTGGACCCATACCCCAAGTCATGAATATAGATCCAATACATGCCATCCACACCAACTTAAAACAGCTGGGGAAGGCCCTTTCGATCTACCGCCCGTCATGGATGTCATGGCACCATGGCAAGGCGGTAGTCGCCCAACAAACTGTGCATTCGCAGCAATTGCATCAGGGCGAAGTAGCCGATGAGTCGCGTGGACTCGTCCTAGGTTCCCGGACATGACCCCCGACCCCGTCTCGACCCCTGCGTATGCTACGGAAGCGCAGCTGGATACATGAGTGTAACATGTGTAACCATGGTAAAAACCCAACACAAGTAACCGACGTATCCAGAAGTCTGTATACTGTACATATCCCCTAGAACTATGATTATAAAACCATTTATAACTGGAACTGCAGCCTCAAGTAGGAGCTAGATAAAACGAGCTGAAAAGTACGAGCTATAGCCCTTGGCACATTTTTTGAATATTAGTTTTAAATAAATGATAATTCAAATATATTCAAATTATTGGATGATTTCCCATTGAACATGTGGCGTTTCCACCAGTTCCCATGGTTTCTGCGTCATTCATCCCATCCATGAGCCCCGGACAGTGAAGGCTGCGCCTCCCAGGAGCCATTTTTTCGGCATGGTCTACATGGCTGGTGGATGCCCTGCAGACAATCAACGTATAATTAGTATAATTATCATGTCCAAACTTATAGCGTTGAGATTTAAGGCACCAAAGTTTCCATCCCACGTTGACCCAAAGAAACGGGCCCGGGAACATGTGGATTTCAAGCTGGTGCCACTGGACCAAGCCGACCAGTCACCAAGCAGGGGGAGTGTTCAAAGAAATGAACAAATCTTAGCATGATTGCGACCAACATGGAAGAAATCAGAAAGATCGACCTATACAACTTGCTGGTCTGATGATCCCTGCTAAAATAATAGAGCCTTTTGTTGGCATATTTGGTTTGCATCCTTTTCTTTGCCACTCACCATCTGAGTGCTCATCCAGGTAAGTTCTACCCGGGTCCCCTCTGTTGAACTGACCTGCCAAATCCTGCCAATAGAATTAGGCATGGTTGTCTCAACATGTGGAACCCCCTTCAATCCCATGAAGACTACAAGTTTGGCGCATACATGATTTGAAAATAACATACAATAATATACAATAATATTAATAATATCAAATAAACCCGGATTGCATATTGGAATCATATTACTCTTGCAACATTGGTTTACCCTCTGGTAATCAAACATCGAAATAGCAAATCCACCATTTATACCATTTTTTGGCCATTCAGCCATGCCCCATTTGAGGTTCTGGGACTTCCCAGCGAACCAACGTTTATCTTTCCGCCTTGACCGTTGCCACCCTCGGGGTCGGCTAACCACTCTTCGATCAAGGAGAAGCGCACCAACTGGTGCAGGTAATTCAACACCTGAGCAGTGGGAGATGATGGCAGAATGATATGGACATATTTGATCATATTTCACTATATGGGGTTATAAGTTAAGTATTTTCTTCCAGTGATTCCCGCACTGACACATTATTCTGACATAGTTTCTGACATACCATCTCGAAGTATATATTGGATATACATTCTGACATTCTATGGGCAGTGCCCACTGACCTCTGGAGCTCACGGTTGAGGTCCGGCAGTGCCCACTGATTTCCGGAACTTGCAGTTGCCAGAGGAGGAGAAGAAGGAGAAGAAGAACGAGGAGAAGAAGGAGGAGAAGGAACTCTAATAAAATCTGGAGACCCTCACCTGGCAGGTGGGGCAGGAAAAAAACATAATTAATTTGAGCAAAACTAAAATAACAACTGAAAGAAAGAAAACAACAAAAAAAGGTAAAGCAAATATGACCGCAGATTTAGTCGTGTTCATTTTTATGCTCAAACAACGAACACTGGATGGAGCTCCAAACATGGGGATTTTGCTTTGCTGCTAACAGGACAGAAACAAACGAGGATGCAACATGATATTATGGGGATGGGAGTCAGGAGCTATGACTTCCCATTGTCTTTTTTGATATAATTGCAGCACTAGCATAGCTTTTAGAGTGCGGGTTAGTTGGATTACTTGTATCTCGGGAAACAGAAGCACCCTACAAATGAAAAAAAACAATCACAATCAAAATTGTGTGTGTTTCCTAAGAGTGTTGGGACTGTTCCGTTGCTCACTCTTTCTTTCAAGGATCGACATAGAAACATGGCAGAAACACAAACAAGAGAACAGAGCAGTATATAGTTTACTTTTTTCCACTATTGGCCAATAAATCACAAAGCATGCTCAAGCAAGGTTCACTCAAACAGGGGATTCAGGATTCAAACCCTGCAGTCTTGGCGCCAGCTTGTTAGGAGAGAATGAGCCAGGTTTACCAACGAATTTGAATGGGGCCTACACAACCAAAACGTGTCCCTTGAATGGACTGAGGTCTCGACGATGTCCAATACAAACATAGGTTTGATATCTGAAAAAAGTGACCAAAAATTGTGGTCCCCTGTGTCTTACTTTTGACCATCAAGATGGAAAGCTTTCATTACCATAAATTACCATAGATACCCTCCCACGAAGTTATACTTTGGCAGGGTAGAAAATATGCTTGTTCGTGGCAAAAATCACATATATACACACACACACTTTTACGGCTAACGGCTAGGGCACATGTTGTACCTCCAGTTCCACGGATAACAGGCAAAATCCCATGCAAAATCCCATGGCTTATGACCTCACCCACCTTGGTGGTCTCAAAGATTCCGGGATTGTCCCTCAACTCCTTCACCTCCTTCTCCTGGCACGCGCACGGGGCTCAGGTCTTCTGCCATTACCCTCTGGTTATTTAACATAACTATGGAAAATAGATCAATTACAGGCGATTCATGATGAATTACCTATTAAAAATGGTTATTTACATGGCTATGTTAAATTAGCATAGGATAGCTACAACGAATTTCCAACCCAAACCCATGGAACGCAGGCGCCGCATCGGGTCGGAGACCTTCTGCATCTTGGCGGTCTTGTGGCAGTAGGTGCTATAGGTCCTGGCGTTGATATCTACTGTAAATCATGATGCTTTCTGGGGAAAACAACATGGGAATTATAGAATTCAACCAAAAAACAAGGGGGATGAACCAGCTACACAATTCAAGGCGAGAACTTTGCTGGATGGTCCTCTTTTGATGGCAGATCATTCTGAAAACGCCAGTTTGTGATTTTGAATCTATGAATCTGAAGAAGCCGTAAACTCATGCCCTTTTGGAAACAACCATAATTGTGGTGTTGCCGCTGCTCGTACCATTGCCTTTGACAGAGCTTCTATTGTGTTGTGTGCACAGAGGGTTAATCATAGATGATGGACTAGAAAGTCTTACTGACATGAACGGCAAATGGATAGGTTACGCGTGCAGGAGTTGGTCATGCGTCAAGTTTGGCACAACGGCAAAAGTCACACCATACTAGGTATCGGAGAGGGATGATTAGCATTCTGCATGGCTGTTGGAAAGTCCATACAATCTACAACAAAAACCATTTGCAGTATGCGTCCTTGCAGTCTCACGTCCATCTTGAACACAATTATCAGGTTCCATCCCAGTTGGCCGCCCCAGGATCATCTACATACAAGGTGGGTTGCCAATGGCCAAAGGTACATCTATCAACTTTATGTTTGACACAAAGACAACCAGATATCTTCAGGATATATCACTGCCATGGTGTTCTCACCAACTATGAACCAACTGCCATGGACCACCTGGGATGGCTGGAGTTCCCGACTGGTAGTGGTACACGAACTCATCCAGGATGTCCCACAGCCACTGGGCAGGCAACTGGATGCCAAGGTCCTGGGCGCGGGGATGATGATGGCGTGGCGATCAGCTGTGAAGTCAAAAACAGTGGCCGGGCCTTTTGGGAGGTTTGGGATGGATGTCAAATAACTTTTGGCAACCAAAAAAGTTGAAGATGTTGATGAACAACACAAATTTTGAACAACAAGCATGGGAATTTCATCAGCAAGAAAGTTTGGATTTTCACATACAATAGGTGCTTTGACTCTAGCTCAAGGAGCCAAGGTTTGTTGGAAACCCTTCTTGTTCTGCAGGACAAAAACACTCCTTCCAGTGATTCTATGCCCCCAGATCAGCTTCCATCCCCCCACAACCCCCCAAGTTCTCCTCACCATCGGAGAGATTTTCAATCATCAAATCCAACAGCTGGGTGTAGTTCTTCCAGGACCCTACTCGATCCTGAAAGGTGGGCTCATGGCATCTCTAGGCTTGGATGGAACAATAAACACGTATAAACAAGTTATATATACCTGGAAAAAAAGCATCTTAGAGAACCCATCTAAAGAACTGATCAACATGAAGATGTGAGCAAGAGAACTGGAGCTGTAAACAAAAATTCTGAAGAAAATATGTTTGAATCGTACAAGGCCAGCTGGTGAAATGGCACCTATCTGCTTGGATGCTGTTCCCTCCAGTGATATTACATTGCCCACTTAGTTCGATGATTATCCCCATAGTTGTCCACAAAAATTCAGGATGTTGCCAGCCACCTTAAATTGCCAGAGGGTAACAAAATGTAACAAAGGATTCTGAACAACCATCAGGGGGGTTCCTGAACTCTACAATTTTTTGATGACTACATCCTAGAAAGATGGAACAATCAAACATGTTTGTTCAAGTCATGTTTAATGTTTGACACCCATGTTTTCTTTTCAAAGTCATAACATCACTGCTAAAAGAACTAAGAAAGCGCTCATCTCAACAATCAAAAACTATTTGCATCCATTTGCTATAAATAAAGCATGTATCATTGATAGAATATCAACCCATTTTAAGCATTTGCAATGGGACATTGGTTGGCTCTGCGCCCGGATGCCTCGAAGGACACAGGATTCAGCCTGGCGTAGATATGCCTCGGGCATTGGGCATTTTTCAGCTGGCGAATGTGGGCAACCCGACGACATTTTTACCTACCATTTGGGGATGGTTTCAATCCCATCTACTGTATTCATGATCATACTGTGGATGGTTTATGATTGGACCACAATATATATATATATATCATGTTTGGCACGATAAAACACTACTCAACAATGGCAAGGACCAACGCCATCAATAATGTAGAACTGTAAGGGCGGCTATAATCTGTTCATGCTGTTCGGGTATATAGACTTGTAATAAAATGAACAGTGGCCTTTACTGTACTTTGCCGCATTATATACAGGATATCGAGTGTGCATGAGTGTGCATTATATATGTATATGTGCATAATAATATATATATATACACATAAAAATGCATCATAGACATGTTGCACAAGAACAAGACACGTGGTATCTGATCGTGCAATGTTTCACCGCAGCATTGAAGCAACCGTCACCACCGCTCCATTGAGGCACTGACCTGTAGTAGAGCTCCTGTGGGCCAGGGAGTTCAACAGCTTCGAGCGGCAACTTTACCGACAAAGCATGCTGAAAGTGGAACTCATATAAAGCTGGTAAAACAGTAGTATACTAAGTATACTATATATGGTATATATATGGAACATATCTTATTTTTGGGGAACCCAATATTGACCACTGCGATATGTTCCCATTGCCCATCACAGATAGAAAGCTGGCTGTGGATCAAAACCCTGCATGCCTAGCGGGAAAATCGGATTGAACCCAGTCCCTAATCCACATCAGTGGTGATTTCATCCTTATGCCCCCATCTTTGGATGCAAACAAAGAGAAAACATCCATCAGTAGTACAATACATATAGACATGCATATTTAAACAATAGTTAAATCATGTTATATAAATCCCAAATTCATGATCATATACTTGTACACACTTATACACCATGTTGTTTCCTCAGAAAAAAAAACCGAGGCTTCCAACCCATCCCCATCTTCCAAGGTCTCCTTGTAGAGGATCAAGAAGAGCGCTTCGTTTTGACCCAAGGCCTCTCCCACGGCATAGGCACTGGGCCACTTCCTGGGGAATCCATGGACAGATGCCAGAGTTCAGTGAGGATGGGACGAACAATTCTGTAACACATAGTCTTATTCTGTAAATCCCTAGTCTTAAATAGTTACTTGGGAGGTAATTTCTTCAAGTAGTCACTGATAATTTGCAAGGTTCCCGTGATTGTTCAACCTTGTTTTTATGAATCCAGGCTTGGTATTCCACTACCAGCAGCTCCACTGGGATGGACGATGGACGGAAACATTACAGCGACATGACATGGCGACCATAAAAAACTATTCACAACTCACAACTCGTATCGGCTCGTAATCCACCACGGTTATTACGCCGGTGTCATTTAGAGTACTTTAAAAACGCACTATTCTTTGTGAAAAACTCCCAAAAAAACATCCACATGTCAGCTCCGATGAATCCAACGGACCTGGAACATGGTTTCCTGCTCTATGATTGGCTCTAGTCTAATTATATAAGATATGCTTTTGGAAAGTCATTTCAAGTACCATATTCCCATCATAGTTCACCCTAGAGTCTCTTGGCCGCAGGTACAGAATCCAGTCGGAGACCATAAATATGTTGTCAAAACCAGGGTGAAACCCATGTATACTGGATAGTTTCTTTTGATGTTCAGAATCCTTAGTTATAAACTCCAGGTAAATGGAAATATAAACCCCAACAAACGACCATCATTTGGGGGTTCCATGCCATGGAATGATCCAACTGTGAATTGCCAAATCATCAGCAAAACCAGAAGGCTTTTCATTTGACTTTCCTTGCGGTACAATCATAAACAAATGGCTGGTGTAATGTATGATTATCTATACGTCAAAATCAAAAAATCACCAAGTTCACCACAAACACCCCATGCACATGTGATATGCATCTATATGTTGATCTATCTATTGATCTATCAATCTATCTATATGTTTATTGATCTGTCTATCTATCTGTCACTGATTATACTGTATCTCTCTCTCTCTATATATAATATATATATTCCTATCTATCTATCTATCGATCTATCTATCTGTCTATCTATTTATCTCTCTCTCTCTATATATATATCTATCAATCGATCTAATTAAATTCTATATCGGTGTGTATATATCTACATATTTATTGTATATGATTATACGAAGTAGAACCTCATTATACAACTGCATTCCATGCATGGCAGAGTTGCCTGTACAATCAAAAGGTATGAAGCAATTCTTGTGACAATTTTGGTTGCGTTGATGTGATATGGAAGTGACACCCTACTAGAAACACTCATGAACATGAACATCACCCATTTTGAGAATTAGGATAGCAGCCTCCACTGGGTCATAGCGTCAAATTGCTGGAATGCTTCAAACAAACATTTTTCAACATCCAAATATGGCTAAATAAGCAGTAACACATGAAAACAACCACTCTGACCGAATCAGTCACCACATTCAGGATGCTAACTTGGACTCAGGCGTTTTCTTCCCACCGACCTCCCCTCCCATCAGCAGACCGCGGCTTTGCCACCGAGGGACGTCTTGTTGTAATATCGCTCTGTCAGTTGGTTGAAGACCGTTTCCTAAGCGCACACAACAGGAAAACCTTACTTGGTGGTGCAGTTGGGGCTCTAACAGGGTATAACGATGGCTACAACCGGCTACAACCTCCATAAGTTGGGATATAACTCCTATGGCCTATATCTGTAGCCGGTGATACATCCGCTTCAAAGCTCTGATAATCCAACATAGCTGTGGAAAACCACAACTTTGAACAGGTAAATCATCGACACAAAAGGGCCATGTTGCATAGCAATGTTGGACTACCAAAGCATACAGGAACAATGATACACTCTGAATCTAGATGGTCAGTAGCATGTTGTGAGTTGCAAAACCTTGAACAGTTGTGTTTTTCCGTTCAAGTGAGTTTAACACATAGTATACTAGCAATATTCAACCAAAACGGCTGTACTGAATATGGAGGTACAGTATCCTCCCAGCAAAGCTGGATGGAGCATGCCTGTGGATATTCAACTTATGACTTATGAGCGACAAATTAAATGTACAAATAAGTTGGCTTATAGCATCTAATTTAGCTGTATTTAAAACTCGCAACTGGCATTTGTGCATTCGCTGGGCATGTTGACAAAATCTGGGGCATATCAGGCAGCATTGCGGCAGCATGCAAACAGCCTGACCCCTGCATGATGCATATCATTGAATGCCGCCTGCTTGAAATATCAATTGGCGGATTCTGGTGGTATGTGTAGTCCGCATGTTTTGAACATGCCCATGTTGTGTGTCACCTGGCTAACCTTGCAGGCAATCTTAGACTTCTGTAAACAATTTTGGTTTCTCTATATATAGTGAGAAATGATCTTCTCCCATTTGTCGCAGTCAATTGACATTCACTAGCAGCACTAGCAATTTGCCAAACTTTGCCCAGGTCAAACCTAGACAAATTGCAAGCCCAAGCAACGTAGAGCTTGTTGATCTCTGGGATGTTGCTGGACCTTTGAGGTCCGGTTGTGAGGGGATTTCACCCAGAAATGGAGATGTTACCAACAAACACTTGGGATTTTACCAGCCAGGATGGGCAGGATGGGGAACACACAGCAGCTTTGTACATATCACTCTTGGGGATGACTTTCCTCATGTGCACCATCTTTCATAGGGGTAGGGGTAGGACAAACAAATCGCCACAATTTATGCGAAAAACATAGTAGCATAGTGGAACTCCCCCACGCAATAAAGGGGTTGAAATAATGGAAATTAATCTTCGACCAACATAAACTCAAAAAATCTCAAACGCCATCGCAACTGTTCATTCAAAACCTGAAGGGTAGATTGGAACCTCTGCCAACAGTGAGGGTTTCTTCATGTAAAAAAAAAGTTGAGGTCAGAAGGTGATTAATTCCATCCCCCTAAAAATAACACGCCACCAAAAACCATTAGTTTAGTACTGGCGCTATTCATTTTTAGAGCCCCCGTGGATGTATTTAATATTTAATATCAGGCGGATTGGATCATGTTCATTTAAAAGTCAACCAGACCACTTGGGTAATCATTTCCAACAGCCCACCGTAAGCTTTGACGAATCAACAGCATTTTTTGTATATATTGTATATTACATGTATATTGTATATATAGGTATATATATGTATATATAATATGTGTCCTTCTCTTTGGCAGGAATTCTGAGACAAGAAAACTTCAAGAGAACCATTATTGCAAAAAAAACACATCTTCCAGATTGTACTCAGTTTTTGTCACTTGTTGTCACCTTTTCTTGTGGATCTTAGTCCTGACTCAGTCTTGGGATGCCACCAGGCGGGTCAAGCTTAGGATCCCGACTTGATGGAATCTAGCAGGCCTCAGCGACAAAGGACAAAGTAAGTAGATACTGTAGTTTATGGATACATATCCAATGAAACAAAAACTATGATCCAGTAATACAAAGTTGTTAGTACATTACCAGTATTCTGCATATTCTATTAATTATTTTCTTTCTGGGTAATGAAATCATAAACCTAACAATAGACATATCCAGATGTCTCAAACTTCCAATACAATAATATCAACTGACAAAATTAACAAGCATGTTACGTTAAGTTATTTGACCAACAAGAAAAGATGGATTTGATTGAATCAACGAAACATACGGACAGGATTTGCTAGGCTTTCCTATATTTTCCTATTGGCAAATGGGTTAGGACATATTAGGACTATACCGGCCATACTTACTATGCTACTCTATAAAAATATTCTGCATGTTTGGTACCCCAACTGCACTTTGTTTGTGAAGCTCATGGTCAGGGTTCCCCGAAAGAAACTAGGGGTTTACAAGACTCAGATACCCTTTGGCAATCAAACATGTCAAGCAAAAACCCATCATGTATTATATATATAGATAGTTTTTCCATTAAAACCCCCATTTATGGGGGATTTCCAATTGCCACATTTGATTATAAACAACCCGTCATAGCCAAAGCTGGCTGGGGCCAGAGCCATCAACAAGGAAAGGAAACCGCCCAGCGCCCAAAGCCAGGACCCCTAAGTCATCCAGAACTGGTTGTTTTTGCAATGGAAACCAATTTGGTTGGTGGTTTCATTATATATATATATCATTATATACTGGTTGGTGGTATACCCACCCTCTGAAAAATATGAGTTCGTCAGTTGGGATGATGACATTCCCAATATATGGAAATTCATTTAAAAAATGTTCCAAACCACCAACCAGCAATGGTTTTGGGGTCCTCCAATTTCAAAAGTCCGCCACATTCTTCATCCAAGTTTCTTCCGAGAAAGTGGTCCACTGCATCTGGGATCACCTGTGACTTTCGGTTCGCGCGAGATGATCCAGGCTGCAAGGGGGGCACTCCACAATCTCACGGATTATTGTTTGGACCAGAAATGAAATGACCACAAATTGGGCATCCCCCATGGACCAATCCATGAACCCCATCTGTTTGCTGGTTGTCTAATAGTATCTATTAGTATCTATACACCGTTTCACTCCACTATACCTCTATTCCATACCCCCTGGTTTATTCGTGAAATCACCCAAATATTTTGACGACCGCATGATGGAAATATCGATTCATAAACCATCCAAGATCATTTACAGGTGATATACCATTACTTTTACTACTTTTACTGCAAAACTATATTTAGCAGCGTTTCCCATCAGCATGTCCAGTATATCTACCCTAGAAGATATCCCAATGACTCACCATGCCCCTGGGATAATTGTGGATTATCACTACAAACTGATGGCTTGACTCATTTGACTTTCAAGATTATCCCGTCCTTTGTTGACGGGTAAATCCCCCGTATTCATCACAAGCTTGAATGGTGATATAGAATCAACAAGAATTTCGGATCAAATTTTCATGTTTGATGCTACAACCCTGAAATGTGGACAACGAAATAATAAACGAACCTACCATTTGGGGGTGGTTCATCCCACCCATTTATGCTTTATGGTCTGTCCTTGGAGATGGGTGAGAATTATTGGCTTCACGACATTAGATAGTGAATGATAGTGATTTTTGGAATGATTTAGGTTATTCAATCCCATATGCTCCATGTATATCCAGATCCATGTATGGAACATCTACCCACGACCCACGTTTTCCCCAACCATCATCTCCGGCGCTTGGTCAGCCGTGAAAGGCATCGCACCTCGGCCTTGCGCACCTGTCCTTCCTCGAAGTCACTGTCTCCCTGGCAGTGCGCCCAATGTGTCGAGGGGTGCAAAGACATGAACACATGGGGAGTTACATGATAAGAACCTGGGGAAGGGGGTAGAGCTAGAACCAATGAATATTTTGAAGATGTTAAATGAGCTTGAAAGAGCTGAGAAAGACAAAAAATGTTGACCCATAAGAAATTTGAAGATTGCTGACAGCAAAATGAAAAAACTAACCAAAGAACGTTGGATCTTTACCACTGGAGCTGGAGATGTGTTTTGTTTTGAGCAATCATGGTTTCACGAAAATCACCTGTGCTGCATGTGCTTCATGTTTTTTCAAGTGTTTCCAAGAAGAAATCCAATGGCAAAAAGCAACTTTGTTTCCGAGTGCCGTCCCCATGATTGATTGAAGAGTTAGAGTTCAATTTCTCACTTGAATATCTGCCGCAAAGGGGGGGGAAGATTCTGTTCAGGGAGCCGATTCTTGTAATTCCGTCGTCCATCATGTATGTCATTCACACGAGACATTTCATTCTTCCCTTTCCATCTCCCTCGCGACCATCCAGACCAACATCCAGAAGAGAGGCTCAAACCACCACTTTCAGGATCATCAATACCATCACACATACCTTTTGTCCTGATCATCGCCATCATCATTGCCATCACAAACAACATATAACAAAATAATAATGCAAATTCCTTTAGCCAAAAAAATCTTTCAGAGTAACAATCGCCAAACCAGTCATGATTACATATGCACCACATTCCAAATCATCACTATCATGACCATCATGTCAGCCAACTCCTGGTCCCTCTAAAAAGACCATCCGAGCCCAAAGTCCACCTCGTCACCCATGGTTTCCTGCACCGGGGCAAACTAGCAGGTCGAAGCATACATGATTTTCCCATTGAAAATCATGGAATATTTTCTTTACCTGACTATCTTACATACCCCATAGGATCCATGTATGCTATATATGGTAACATGGATCCCATCAACCCCAAACGTTAGCATATATACCAGCACCATGAAACTATATATGAAGGCAGTTCCAGCAGCTGAAGGAGGCCCATTTGGATGGCCTCCCTATGAAGCTAATACCTATAGTAAAGATGTTCTGAGGGCAGGCAAATTCACCAGGAAACAAGACCTAAACCATTGAATCTTGGATTTGCGATAACACATGATAAATCTATCAGAAAAAGTATCAGCCTACTGAAAACAATCGCACTGAAGAACAGTTTTCAAATTCCAACTTCCGCTACTGAAGTCTCAATTTCAGATCTTTTGCAAACTATATACTACAGTATATACTGAAGAAACATTCGAACATCTTCATATGCCTAGCTCCTAGCAGGTGACGTGATGTCCTGCGAGGTTCAAGTGCCGCTGCTGTATTTGTCAGAACTAAATCCGAGCAGCACCACATAGGTAAACAGGTTTCAGCGCATCGCTAAAGACCAAGCGGCGCGCCTGGGGTTTGATGACGCGAAACCGCAGTGAAATCCCAAAACTTGAGGGCCACAGCGGCGAATGCAGACAACGGACGCTACATCACATGGCAAACAAATCACATAGCGAAGAAATCTCGTCGTGAGGGGATAATCATCACAAAAAGGCATGGAAATAAGGACAGTTAGAACATTTGCACCTTACAACCATCGATCAGAGGCGCTAATCAGGCTCATCACCCAATTAAAAGGAATTGGACCCCACAATTGACTTTTGGGACTGAAGAAGACGGTGTTGTTGGCAGTGACACCAGGTCAATGACATGCAAGGTCAAATGCGTGCCAAGTAAATTGCCCAAAAATCTTTCAAATCAAATGGCACTTAAGCTGTACTAAATTGAACAGCACCATAGGCTACCCTCATTGCCTTCAGCACTTCCATGGGTCCAACCAACCTAGATGCATCTGGTTTGTTCCTTCGCTGCAAAACATCATGATGAGGTCCGAACCTTTAGCATTTCAAACCAGTCAAGAATACATCAACCCCAAATTTGTGCTTACAAACAAACCTTGCGCCTAAAGTATCAACCACCGCTCAATCGAAGTCCTGGTTTCAGTTTGGGTTTATTCCAAGGAGAATCGAATAGCAGGGGGATTCCCTGTGACAGAATAAGGCCCACACTACGGATTTAGATCCGTTGCAAAGTGACCAGTTTTCCAGCGCTCGACTCTGCTGCAATCCACTGAAGGATCCCTCTCCGGGGTGAGAACCTGGAGCCGTTTGGGCATGGCATGTATGGGGATGAACTGAAATTTGGGGTGCAAAAGCATTTCTAAATTCAGATACCTTGCACGCAAAACAATTTTTAACCAGGGCCGGTATGTTAAACATGGGGAATTTAATATCCCAGGACTTGGGTTATGTTTCTACATCAAAGAAAGCAACCCAACTGCCCTTGAACATTCCCACAATTTTGCTGCTTATCATTGTGTGTTTCCTTTCAGGGCCCTGAGTCAGATTTTACGGAAATGTTTGTTTATTTGGACATCAGTCCACACATTTTCCGACTGCTAACACATCGAAGATATTCAAAAATCTAATTATGATCTTTCAGAAACACCCAACTGACTTATTTGGTGCTGGCGGATCTTTTATAAACCCATGTTGGGAAGTTTATGCTTTTGGCGGTTTTGGATAATCAAACAAAACCTTGCCAAGGAGCAAAGATTTCAAAGATTAAATATGCAAGTAGCAGGGCACAAACCAACATTTCCCTTGAGGGGCACCAACCCCAACATGGAACAAAGGTTTCAGAAAGCCTAGGTCCTGGACGCATGTCCTTATGGTTGGCGATATCTCTGTCCCCTCGAATTTTCAATCTTGTTGGCTTCGAGTAATCCCACAAATCAAATCTGTAAATCGAATGGATTTTCTCCAACTAATAACTAGGAATGAACGCTACTATGATATTATTGGTTATCCTCCTAAAAAAATGGCATGCATCATTGCTACATTCGTTTGGCTGACTAGAAATACCCTGAAACCCATCTTTTTGGTGATAGATTCTGTTGCGCTATTTTGATGACAAAATCACCCACGTTCACCAATCAGTTTTGGCCAGTCCATCAACTGCGGATTGGCCAGAACCCATCATATCGAAATTGAGTGCATGAGCATCGACAACTCCAGCTAAATGGTAAAATAATTGCATGGTCCCCGTTGATGACAAGCAACCTTTAGACTACCCATCACCAATCACGTTGTCCATATCTTTTCTGTATAAGTCAACATGTTTGATAGTCAACACCACATTCTTTTCTCATGGTTCAGCCAGAGCCCTTCACCAAGGCTGAAATCCCACTCCCAATGTTTAATCATGTTTATTGTGCTTATTGATTAAACATATTAAACATGGTTAACCCTCTTTTTTGCCCAGTTCATGAAAACCACATTGCCGCGACCACTGCCTGGAGCAATGCCTCGCGTGGATGTCAATGGGGATGATGTACTTGTCAGGCGTGGAAAGCCAACAGAAAATCGCTACGTTGGCCGAAACAACTATGGATGTTTATGGTGGATGCAACTAATGGGGGAACCCACATTGTATCCATGTGCAGACACGCAGAGATTCGCAGAGAGCTTCAATACATAGGCAAAAAAACTATCCAACTGCTATGGAGTCTGGTGTCACATAATCCATAAAAGTAAGCAGCTCACCAATCATTCTCTAGTAATCACAAACTAGATAAATAATGTTGCCTTGCCTGACTGTCATGCATCAACTGGAACACTTCTTTACACTGCTGGCTGAGGCTGCATATCCATCTTTAATCATCTTTATATACTTACAAAGATGTGGGAGAAATGCATCCCGTTAACACCAGAGGTCGGAACAAAGCAATGGAATTCCCAGGGACACCCATGGATGAGACTCTCATTTCAAATATTTTCAAATCATATGATGCCTATAACGCTCCCATTTTCTGGAGTATGCATATGGGAAGTTTATGGGCATTGGGCCAAGATGCCATGGAATGTCCGTAAAAAGAATTCACAGCGTCTGAGAAACTTGGCCGCCTTGTTGTGCTACCCTATTTTGCCGCCCTATTTTGCACGGTTTTGCTAAGAACTGTCTAGCACAAACGCCCCTACCACTGCTTAAAAGGACCCATGTGCGAAACATGCTATTGATGTCCGCAACATGCTGTCATTACCTGTGCCACTGCAGCGGTGTGGTGTGAGGCAACATGATCTCTTCCGTTTCTCATCAAACACTTGTTCAAAGAAACCAAGCCAAAAGAAAAACTTGGAATGACACTTGAGCAAGAATTTCACCAACTTCATAATCTTTGTTGGCTTCAATTGATTTAAACATTGATCTAGTATCATCAAATGTTATTGCTTCAGCTTGATGAGAATTCCTCACAGATGCTCCGTACTCCTCCTTGAAATCTACCATCTGCAGTGAAGCGGCCATTCTTCGTTCAGAGGTTGGAGCCCAAGCGGATCTATGCAAACTTGGCATGTGAACATGTGAACATGTGAGTATGTAGTACATGTGCATATGTATATGTATATATATAATTCTATATCTATATGTATATTACATGTATATATATATATTATATAATATATATATATATATATATATATATACTGATTGATTGATTGCATATCTATCTAAACACAAAGAACCAAACATATAGATATGTCATTGGCAGGTTATTGTGACCTATTTGCTGGAACAAACAAAGAAACAAACTCAATAAACAACTCCTAGACTTCGCAATTACGAGACATATAATGAACGAAAACATATCGTGAAACCTAGCGGCCTAGCGAACACAAACTCTGAACATCTGGGCCAGCTGGCTTATCTGCAAATGGAATTTTCTGTTTTTCTGTGTCCATCTGCCTGCGCCAAAAAGAGGGTTGGCTGCAAGTTTCTATCTGATTGCACAGCATAACTCCATGGATAGAGGCTCCTCTTCCGAGCTGGAAGCGGAATGAATTTTGCGCTGCCTCTTAGCTGGCCTAGACTTCGCGCAGAATACATTCAAAATTAAGGTTAAACACGAACAAATCACTCGAAACCATGTGAACCTTGAACCGTTGAACCAAGAAATCACATCCACATGTCACAACTGTGCCTTTCTGCACACCATCATAATCTTGGGAGGAGAATACACAATGCCATCCTGAGCAGTCTGCAGCGCAGAAAACCTCGAGATGGTCGCTGTTCTTCAATCCTTCTGTGAACTTGATGGCAATGAGATGCACTGCCAACTTTGGTAGCCGCCACTCGATCCAGTCACCTGCTTGGAGCTTAAGGACAGGGTTGATGCCAAGGGGGGTGACGCCTGATGCGACTTGATAAAGGTAGCCAAGCCATCGAGAGTCTGCCAGGGAGAAGCTAACAGAGACCCAGTTTGCAAAATAAACAGCTGCTCTTGTTTCCTGGTTGAATGACTTACCTTGACAGAACTTATCAAATCGGCTTCTGACACAAGAAGGTCGGCAGTGCTCTCACCGCATTTACGGTTGGGCATCTTTGCCGTCGATACCCACCTATCAACGAGAGCCCAGCGATTAGTTGCATCCGGGGCATCCCACTTTCGGAGAAGAGACTCCAACTTCTCATTTGTGATGCACATCAAGTCGGAAACCAACACTTCTTCCAAGAGTTCATCCCTTACCAAGGGTCGGGTTTCAAATGCCTTTTCGGCTTCAATCAATATCTTATCCTTGCTTTTCTGACGAATCCCTTGCAAGTGAAAACGATCTGCACTCTGGAAGATGACCCAAGCGTTTTGCACATCGATTGCATCCTGCATCCCGCAAAAGCAACTGGAAAAACTGGCAAAACTACATTGCAAAAAAAGAAGAACACTGCAAATGGAGATGTTCCGAACAACTGTCCGACAGCCTCAGGATATACCCTTGACTACTATGGCGATACACATTTTACTGGAATTGTCCTCCAACATCTTCACGCACAGCTTTCTCAACTCCAGAACTTGGTACTTGTCTGCGACGGCACTCACTTCACAAACAATTTCTGGAGGTGCGTCCACAGTGCCCTTGTACAGGAACTTCAAGAAGGTCTCAACGGCGAAGCTGGAGAAGTCCTTGATCACCACCTGGCCAAGCCCCCAAAAAACAAAATCGAGCCGTGCCGAAATGAGGTCAGTTTTATCTCTTGATATTTGTTGATCCGTGGATTGCCATCATCCACGTGGTTCTGATAAAAATGTCACAATCAATCACTAGAGGGTTTTTGCGCACTTCTCACCAAAGATGTGGGTGCCAAGGGCAAGCTGCAAATCTTCTGAACATGGATCTTGATAATGCAAGCACATCCGTTTGCAAAGTCTTCCAAAGTAGGGACTGCTTCCACAGGTGGATTTTAGAGGCCATACGTCTGACCTGATTTCACTGTTCGACTAAGTCACTAGGTGTCGAATCTCCACAAACAATGAAAGTACACATATGTAATCTGGGAACCCAGCTGTGATAATAATATCACCTTCACTGCACCCTCTGTTCTAACTTTGTAATAAAACTCCAGATTCATTCTCCTCTCCAGCTTCTGAGATACCCTCTACTGCTACTTGTGATCAACTCGTTGGGTTGTTGGATTTTGTTTGCGCAAAATCAACCCACTGCCTCTTTCTTGGAGCTCTCCGCAAATTCCTGCTTCATCATCGTGTCGAAGACCTTGTGACGGCAAACGTTGACTTGGATGGTTAAAATTTGGGTGACCGCCCTAGTTGGCACGTCGGTAAAACTCATGAAAGTCTCCTGTGTCCTCACCGAATAATCTGATGCAAGCATACTTACGTACAAACAACTCTGTTTTCCTAAGTAGAAGGGTGGTCTACGTATAGGTAAAGAGATACCCCCAAACATGTGGAAGATAACATGTTCAACACATGCGAATGCGAATTACCTTGGTTTTTACACCCAAAAGAGATGGTAGGCATGGAGGCTGCATATGTTGTAGATGCAGATGATGGTCTTCACAAATGACAAGTTCTTGATAGTTCTTGTATTTTCTAATTTTTCTATCTGTTTGGGGTTGATAGGCTAGACCCAAGCACCCACGTTTGACACGAGCACCTCTGACCAGCACGAGAGGATCACGGACCAAACTTTGAACTCCGTCCGTTTGGGCGCTTCCTCAGAGTCTTCCACACCTTGGAGGTGCTGAAACTGATAATGAAAACCCAAGACGCAGACTGAAGCCTGGTTTCGTCTTTTTTGTTGGGGGTCATCGTCAATTGTTGGCGACATACTGTACACTACAACTATTTTGCCTGGTCAGGTGAGAGAATAAGTCTACTTGTATAGGGGTACCATTCGAGGATCAAGTTGCTGTGTGACCTTCTGGAAGGTGCCGCCCGAGATTTCGCTGAAGCGATTTGGAGAACCACTATGAAAGGAACACGTGATTCCCCACAAACGCGACATACTGTTTGCGCAAATCTTAAGGGCCTGCAAAAAGTTAGATCAACAGTGTTCAAGACGCAGAAAATTTGATCACATCAGCTTAATTCCAGCAAATAGGCGAACATGTTGGAATGAAACGGCATTATGATTACCTAAAATCGTTAGTTCAAGTTAAATAACCACCAAACGGAGCTTCCCCCCCAGGAAGCCACTGGCTCTGTTTGGCTGCAGTCGGACTAGGTTGCGAAATCCTTACTTACAACATAGTTTGTCCCAACAAACTAACCCTGTTGAACACCCATCAGTCAAAGGCATGGCTGCTGCTGATACACATCAAAGTTGGACTCACCTAAAGAAATTAAAATGGTGGTTGATTTTCAGACCTCAACTATCTCAACCACTTCAACATACTTCATGTGGCCATGGCACTCCCAGCAAGAGCACTTTCCTCCACCACCACCGTGAAGTCGCCTCCCTGGCCGAAGAATGGTGCCAACTTCTCAGCCACCAGGTGCTTCGCCATGGCCCGCTGGCAGCTGGACGTCTGGCTGGGTGTGGCTTTTAGGGAGCGATCTGAGCAAGCAAAATGTGCTGCCAGGCATGGGGTTAATGGGACTATGAGGAAGTTTGAAGCTTCACTTTGGGATGAAGCTGCTTGAAAATGCTTGAAAGGCGTAATCCGCAAGTTTGAATACTTGAATTTATCAACTGCTTCATAATATTATCAAATTATCAAACATATGTCTCTTGGTACCCGGCACCAACTTTGAAACCCTGAAGCCGCTTCATAGAACACTGGCATCTGCCCAAGGCCATCCCCAATCTGAGGGTCTCACCTTTCTCGAGACTCTCAGCTCGCCATC
>Ga0126342_10000359_pt1:0-25000 | contig 46744 bp, 45 predicted proteins | sample Cyp1metagenome_FD_92528 | JGI IMG/M metagenome (GOLD analysis project Ga0126342, IMG submission 92528) | Coral microbial communities from Lord Howe Island, Old Settlement Bay, Australia - Cyphastrea 1 metagenome | ecosystem: Host-associated > Invertebrates > Cnidaria > Coral ...
AACATTCTGCATTGATATTTGCTTTTTTTCCGGCGTCGGAAAAGCAAATACAGATTGCTTCCCGCAAGAGGTTTATAGCTCAGGCCTTTCTAGGTGCTTGAAAGCCATGTCGAGGATGTGCCAGGCCCACTTGTTGCCTCCATGCTTGCGACATCCCGAAATCCTTCTTGCTGTGGGCATTTCATTGCATGGCCTTCCTGAAATGCCACCTCAGCCCGAAGTTCCAGTTGACACTTGTGAGGAAGGGCAGTTAAGGAAGAGGGGCCGCCCCAAGAAGGATGAGCAACGGTTTGTTTCTGGCGATGGCCCGAGACAAAGCCAGCGTCGGCAGGTCAGAGCTGCAGAGCATGGTTTGAAAGTTGGAATCCAGTTTGGTTTTGGTAACGCATGGAGTTTCAATCCGTGTCTTATTAGAGCACACTTCCCAAAAAATGTGGGGTTCCTGTCTTCAACGGCCGCCTTCACAGGCTGAATATGAGATAGCGCTACTCCAGAGCGATTCCTCCATTACGTGTTGTTTGAAATCACCTTTCGCTGCGGAAGTGAAAGAGTTGCTGAAGACGCACAGCAAGGTACAGAGTTCCAAAAGTTGTGGGGATTTCAGGGAAGTTTTGTTTTTACTTTTTCAGAAGCGTGAAAAAAGCAAATCAGAGGGGTTCTTTTATCCCTTCCTTTTGTCACCTTGTTTTCCGACCCTTCCCCAGCCCGCTCTCTCACCCCCTTTTCCTTCCCCTTCCTTGTCTCTCTGGGGGTGCGTGTGCTGGTGATCCACGTCCCTGCCTGGGGTGGTGTCCCACGGCATGGGGTGCGTGCGACCCAGCCACCTCCCCAGAGTGTCTCTCTCTCTCTCTCTCTCTCATTTGTATGTATGTATGTCTGTATGTATATATAGATATACATACATATATATATATACATATATATATACGTATATATATATACATATATATATATACATATATATATATAGGGATAGATAGATAGATAGATAGATAGACAGATAGATAGATAGATAGATAGGGGATATGTATATATATATATATATTTGAATATGTATATTATTTATATATATATATATGAATATGTATATAGAGGGTATGTATGTGTATATATATATATACATATAGAGGGTATGTATGTCGGCTGAATCCTTTCTAAAACATCAGAGCGGTGCTCACATGCGGTCAGGATTTTCCAAGAGCAGACGGCGAAGAGCCGGTGGACTTAAAGATTTCTCGACCAGCTTTGTATCTTCTCCAGCGTGCTGTGGAGAGCTATGGAGTGCAGCTGATGCACAAGGTGAACCTGTTGGCAAAGCACCGCAAGGCGCAGACGGTGGAGCTCCGCGATTTGCGAGCACTGCTTGCTTTGGAGGCAGCCCACGAAGGCATGGTTACCCCGGCTTCGTCCAGTTGCTGCGGCTTGAAGAAGGCCCGAAAGTCTTGAAGCTGAAGGGCTAGGGTCAATGTGCGGCATTGAGATTAGCCTTTTTTTGCTTTTGTTTGTACAACAAGTTGCGAAGGATCGGCTTGTTTGTGGGGAGACTCTTGACTTGACAGTCAAGCCATGGAGAGCGCTGAGGAAGAAAACATGCCTAGACATGTACGGAGGACATGGCAGTTCTTGCTTTTTCAAAGGGCCAGAGAAAGCAAATCCAATCGGTTGGTCAAGGATTTGTGTTTTGCGTTTTTGAAGGGTCAGAGAAAGCAAATCCATCTCTTGTCTGTGCAGATTGATTTTCTGGACATGGCCAGCTCGCGAATGGTCTGTGTGCGTAGTGATTAGTGCTAGATCACAAATAGAAAGCAGCAGATTGACTTGCATACCATTTGGCCACTTGCAAGTGCCTGTGAGCCCTGCGGTTCAATCATCAAAAGCTGCAGGCCACCCCACGCAATGTAGTTTGAATCCTTGACCTCGCTGTTGCTATGTCCTTTGCTCACGAGTATTTCCATGCGAAACGAGCAGAGACAGGGCATCTTCGTTTCTGCAAGATCTGTGCACCAGAAATCCCTCCTTTGAAGGACGTGCTGGCTGCGAAAGAGGCAGGGAAGAATTTGACCAAAGAGTTTCTCAAGTTTGGGGCGGTGCAGAACGATGCCAGCACCAGCGCGATGGTCAACCATCTACGTCTGAAGCACCCAGAGACTCCCCAGCGGAACTCCTGTGAAACGGAAAAGCAGCGCAGATGATGTGGAGACCACGCCCAGAGACAAAACGCTCTGCAGAGATTGGGTAGAGCATATGCTTTTTGCTGCCTTAGAACCTGCCAGACTGGTGGAGTCCAAACATGCAAAAGCAGTGCTGGTTCCTCGCATGGGTCCATTGCCAACCCGCAAAGAAGTCACGCGTGAAGCTGACCTTGCTGTGAAGGATATCGAACAAGAGGTGGTCCAGATAGTCAAGGAAAGTTTGGAAGCTGGTGCAAAATTCACGCTGTCTGCGGATACGTGGAAGCCAAAGGCCAAAAAGAGGAAACATTTTTTGGCTATGTACTTGAACTTCATTTCTCCGACCTGGGAGCCTTGCAGCCTCTGCGCTGGCGTTGTGGAAGCACCTCCTCCTCGCACAGGACTAAGCTCCAGATGTTTATAATTGCTTCTTTTTTGTGGGAGCAGGGTTGCGTATTTGCTTTTTGGATATCCTCAAAAAAGCAAACCTGTGCTGAAGCGTTTCTGGTGCAGGACAAGCATATACGCAGCACTTCCAGACACTCTTGAAGGACATGGGGTTGAGCACTTCAGATCTAATTGGTGCCTGCTCCGACCATGAGTCGGCAATCAGAGCTGGGCTACGGGGGTTGGAGTGCGCTTTGATAGGATGCGGAGCTCATGCGATACAGCTCGCCATCAAACATGCTGTCCCACCTTTACGTCCTCCCCGCAAAGCGGCTAAGCGGCAGCAACGTGGAACATCCTCATCTTCGTCTTCGGACACCAGCAGTTCCAGCAGCGGCAGTGCCTTGGTATTCAAGACATTGTTTTCTTTTGTATTCTAAAATCCAGAGCACTGGTCTTTGCAGCTGGTACCTTGGACCGCTTTTGCTTTTTTGGGCGTTCAAAAAATGCAAATCAGGCTCTTCCTCATCTAGTGACAGAGAGGGCGGAGCCGGTGCAGCGCCTCAGGCCGCGGCAGAACGCAAGAGGCCTGGGAGAAAGATCGACCCTGAAGCAGCTGAACTGCGCGCAAGTCTGGAGCGTCCTTTCAAGAGGCCAGGAAGAAACGATTTGCGTTCAATTTTTCAAACCTGTTGGTATAGCTGTTGGGGCGATGTTTTCTATATCGACACCCATTCTCAAAGCAAGCAAGCAGCTGACAGGTACCGGGCTATCGCAAAATTTTTTGCCCACAGAGAAGATCAATACACTTTCTTGGAACAGGAGGCACAAGCGGCATCCTTGCCTTTCGTTGCATACAAATATGGGACTCCAACTCGATGGTCATCATGCTTGCTTCAGCTCATCTCGGTACTGCAGAACAATCCAGCACATGCTTTGCTAAGGCCTGTTGGAACTCTGGACACTTTGTTGTGCAAAATCTGTGCTGTTTGTGAATTTGAAGTTTGGGCCTGTGTCATCTGCATGTTAACATATTTGCTTTTTTCCCCGGCCCAAAAAAGCAAATCTGCACAGAACAGACTGTTTTTCCGTTTTATTCCCTGGGCAGGTCGAAGCGGAAAGTCGACGGACCTGCCGAATTGGACAGGAAGGAGATCCAGGAAGCAGTCCAGTTATGTGCTGTGCTCGAGCCGCTGCGACTGGCCACCAAACTTGTTGAAGGGGAAGAAAGAGCTCCTGCATCTCTCTATTTGCCTTTGTTTTTCCAAACGTCTGAAACTTTGAAGAAACGGAAGGGAAGCTTGCCTTTGCCAAAGGAGCTTCGAGAAAGGCATGGGGCTGCAGTGCAGATTTCCAACTTGCTCCCTCTCCCTGACAAACTGCGTGATTTTTTGAGCAAGGACATCCAAGCCATTCGAGCCAAGCACCTGACAGGGACTACAGGGGACGACCTTCTAGCGGCATCCACATTTCTTGACATTCGATTCCAACAACATGACCTGTGGAAGAGTTACTTATCAAAAGACACTGTGCAGAAGTCGGTTGCTCACATGGCATTTGAAGCTTCGAGCCAGTACCCGAACTTGATAGCTCGTCTACAGAAGCAAAGTGACGACCCCATGAACTGGAGTTTGGCTGCCCTTGGAGAGTCGGCTGCTGGCAAAGCCAAAGCTCGAGGACGTGCAGCTCGCGGACGTGGCCGTGGACGAGGTGCGGGCAGAGCTGCGTCCGCCAAATCAGAGCCACGCACGGCTGCAGAGGTTGTTTTGCAAACAGCTGCCGCCCCGACCGGGCAACGTGTCCAAAGACGGCTTCACGAGCAAACCTCAGCTGAAGGTTGGCTTTTCGGTTCTGCGCCAAAGGATGGTGGAGAGACAGAACAAGCTGTCCTTGACGATGTGCAATCAGTGTCTCGGAATGATAATTGCTGATTGAATACCATTGTTGACTTTGTCCGTTTTGTTCTGTTTTTTTGTGCGTCGAATAGAAATGACGGACGTGTTTCATATTGGCTCATCTGGGTATTCCAGCTTCCACTTCGCAAGTTGAACGTTTGTTTAGTGCAGCGGGCCGGGCCATTGGGCGCCGGCGTCCGCGACTCAGCGCCAAAAGAGGAGCACAGATTATATATGGCCATGCAAATGTCACTAGAGGAATCACGGGCCGTGCGTTTCACGAGCAGCGGCTTTCAAAGAGCGGAGAGAGCTGAACTCGGGAAAACCAAAGCTTCCTGAAATTGTCAGTGCATGCAAGTTATTATTGAAGAATCCCATATTTGCTTTTTGCATTGAATTCAAAAAGCAATTACAATGTTTCCAATCAGTTTATTGGGAAAGGGTCCCGAAGAGGGTAAGACGGTTCCGGTTCCTCCGGTTCGGTTTTGTATACGGTTCCAGCGGTTCACGGTTCCTACGGTTCGTAAACTATTTGATTTTCTACGGTTCGGTTCCACGGTTCCGGTTCGGTTCCAGAACCTTTATGTTTATCTCTCTATCTATCTATCTATCGATCTATCTATCTATCTATCTATCTACTTATCTATCTATCTATCTATCTACTTATCTATCTATCTATCTATCGATCGATCTATCTATCTATCTTTCTATCTTTCTATCTATATGTATATCTTATATATACGTACATACATATGCGTGTAATCATGCCCACCCCCAGGGGATGGCTCGCCCTGAAAATGCTTTTGTGATTTGCAGCCAGGTTGGTCTATGACTGTTGGAAAAGACCGCGAAGGCCAGGGCCATTTTTTGTCCATTTGCACCAGGGGCTTTTGTGATCGGGTGATTTTTTAAGTGTTTTTTTTCTAGAGGTGGGCGAAATTATTCTATAGACAATTCGATAGACTCATTCCATGTAAAAGTGGTAGCAGTGAAGGGATGTGTCCTATTTTTTTCATTCACCTGTCTGCTGTCCTCGCACCTGTCCCCAATCCTGAGGTGATCATGTTGTTGTGTCATTGAAGGAAAACTCGGACCCCCTCCCCCATGTATGATAGGAAAAACCATGGAAAAAAACATGGTAAACACTATCGATTTGCCTTGAAACCAACCCATTGATAGGGGTAAGGCCAAGGTGGCTCGACAGGCGCTGGCTCGGTTGAGCAGGGCCAGCTGCTTTCCGAATGGCTCCAAGACCATTTGGGCCACTCAGCAGTGTTGGGGCGTTCCGAGGCAGTGCCCCAGTGGGCTAACTCGCTAATTTGTTTTATAACTTATAACTTATAACTTATAACTAGATATATATATATATATATGTATATGTATAACTAGTCTATCCAGAGTTATCGAGTGTTTATGGGAGATATGAATAGATATGGATAGATATGGATAGATATGCATAGATACGGATAGATATGGATAGATATGGGAAATATATAGCTGTAGTTCATGGATTTTGGAACCAAGCTGTGGCTGGAGGGCAGTGTGCTTAGCTGCCTGGCTGGTTCTGTGACCGGAGTGATACTTTAAATTGTGCTAATAATACATGATAATACTCTTATGTAATACCGTATAATTCAAAACATATAATGTTACTCCAGTATGGGAACCCTTCTGTACAATCTACCATAATCTATCCTTATTAACCAACCAACAGGAGAGAATGACAAGTATAACAGGCTCAGACCAAATGATAGATTCTGATATATATATATATATATTACAAAGTTGCTCCAAGTCTAAAAGTAGCTGATTTTCTGACTTGGGATCATTTGAATATGTTTTCCTGTACGGGTTTATGAAGCTCGAATGAGCGGGTGTATGATTGGGTTACTTGTCGCGGAGTCTTGGGGGAATCCTCATTTTCCAAGGGTTCATGCAGATTGACATGGCAAAACCCTCCTAGACGAGATGCACAAGTGATTTGCAAAATGGGAAAAACCTAAAGTCCTAAAGGGTAAGTCCCAACGTGGTAAAGACTGTTGTTGCTAAGCACTTATTCCTGCCTCAGGGGATGACTTCCCAGTGGTCGGACCCCTAGTGGAGGGGGCGTGTTCGGTTCTCCCTTAAAAGAGCCAACGAATCTTCTCCGAAATTACATGGCTATGTGTCAAACCCCCGGTATCCCTGGTGAACACCAAAATAGCTAGTGCAGTTTTTGTTCATCCAGCCAAAAGATTGCATTCTCGTTACTTTGAATCTCTTTGATCCATGACAAATATATGAGAAATATGTCAGGGGCTGGGCTCACAAGCATATGCCAAGAAGGGCCAGGTTGGCATTTTTTTCAAAATGTTCGAGGTCGGTTTGCTTCGCAAAGCACAGGCTTGCTTTGCCAAGACAGGTCAATAGGTAAAATGGTCTCTCTTAATTTATGTCTATGTAATGTGGGTAAAACACTGCCATAAACCATCCCCCAAATCACCATAGATAGGTGGTATAAACCATGCCCAAATGGGTGGTTTATTATTGTTTTACCAAAATATACCAACATTAATTGAATTTACGGAACGCACGAACCCCCCAAACATATCTGGGGGGGAGCAAGCCAGGTTCCCAGGATGTGTCGTCAATGTTTTGTGACTGAAGGCTCGAGATGCAGATGCACAGCCGGGCGGCCTGGAAAAGTCATGTCGTCATGTAAAATGATAATGTCCCCAGGTCGATTGTAAACATCTGGTGAGCTTGAACATAGTTGACGAGCTGGAATTGTTGATGAGCTGTATAGCGTGTATAGAGGGACTTGTGACTTGGGTACAGTAAACAGTTTTGAAGAATGATTTGCAGTGCATCCGTCTGGGCACATGGCTGAATTGACATCCTATTATAGAACCGCTTCAGATCCAGAGTTTGACAACTATTCCCAGCCAGTTCTTTCATGACTGACAACCGGCAAGAAGCAGAGGAACACAAAAGGGCAGTGGAGTAGCGACATTAACAATAGGCACTGGCAGTTTTTGATCCATTTGTATGTCATTAAAATTGCTTATATTCTCACATGTTGACTAGGCTAATTAGGGTATAGTATAGTTGATCATGTGTATTTCAAACTGATGTACTCAATCTCGTTGCTGCAAAGCAACACGATGAATGGTGGCAAACATTCAAAATAGACATCACCAGCAAAAAGGGGCACTGACTGGAAGGACTCCCTTGATGTTGTTTTCTGAAGTCAACGAACATTGCGCACTTGATTCATTGATAGATCTTGGTCCCAAGGGACAGGGAGAAAAACGAGAAACTGGCAAACAATTCAGAACATGTCAGTTTTTACAATTAGCTCGTTGGTTAAATCCTTTGTTTTTATTGGTGCATCTAACATAATTCAGTGCGTTGTGCTGATCATGTTGTGATAATTTAATGAACCTTTTTTTCAATAATTTCAATCATTTTCAATGGTTCTGTTGGTTAAACCGCATCCCATATTAATTTGTAGTGAAAAACAGGAAAGACATAGGATAACCAAAGAAGAGTTGGGACTCATGGAGCAGCTGTAGACGTTTACATAGATGTGGAACACCTAGCATTTGCAGGTCATTTTCCAAACATCTTTTTGGAGCAGTTTAGCCTATTGTGAAAATTTGTGACTGTGACTATGATCTTTAACCATGGTATACTAGTAATCATGGTTATATAATATTGTTCTATGTATACAGTAGTAATAATATTGTTAATAAATGGTTGCTATAACATAATAAAAACGTGATGCTGTCAAAGCCCAGCAAAAAAGCTTACAGCAAAGCAATTTTATCCAACAAAAAACTGGACGCTGAATGTGAGGGGATGCAGCCATCTGACCAAAAGGGAACTTGTTCATAATATTTTATGGTCCAGCACCAATATGATGTACTCTAACTGACAACAAATGTTAACAGTTGTAGCTGGGAACAGTGTGATCATTCAGTTTGTTTTTTCAGCAGTGGTGTCGACCCATTTTCATTCGGGAAAGGGAAGAGAAACGTACTAATTGGACGGCAAGCCATCAGATGCACGTGTAAATTACAGGTTGTTACCAGATTTCGAAGCTGCTGGAGTGGGTGTCGTGGTTCGAACAACCTTGCTCCCGAGCCTGCATGATATCAAACAAATCAATGGAAGGATGATTACGGGGTCTTTTGAGGCGGAAGGCTCCCCAATGACCCTTATTTGCGCGTATGCCCCCCATAGTGGTCATAGCACCGAAGTAAAAGAGGAATTCTACGAACAACTTTCCACGGAAATCTCACAAACAAAAGGCCGTTATTTCATAGGAGGTGACTTCAATGCTCGGCTCCATTATGTAAGAGAACATGAGAAAGACTGTTGTGGTCAATATATCATTGGACGGGGAAATGATTATACCTAAACGTTATGAGTGACCCAGTAAAAGAAAACAGAGCTCTTTTCTGCGGCTTTTGTCAACTACATGGTCTCAATGTTTTGAATAGCCAGTATTCAAAACAGCCCAGGAAATTAATTACTTACAAAGGAAAGATACACATCGGCGAGAATGAACAGATAAATGGTCCGCCATTCAATGCTTTGAAGTACGGGCAAATTGATTACTGGCTTGTAAATGACGAGGGAAAAAGAGCTGTGTTGGATGTCCAAAGTAAAAAAGACATCGGGTTCGATTCTGATCATTTCTTATTAGAGTGTAGACTGGCTGTTACAACCAATAGTAGGAGGCAAGACAAGTCTTTGGAAACAAAGCGTTATTCTAAACCTGACCTCATCAAAAGGAAAGCCTACAACGATAAGGTTCGTTCTTTGCTTGAAGGAAAAAGAGATGTGACTTGGACATTTTTACAAAGTCCATCTTGGAGGCGGCCGTATATTCACTTGATAGCGAGCCGAAGCAGAAAAAGAAGAACTTTATCAGACCCCAAACGTGGGAAAAAAATAAGGAACGAAAGCCGGTGCGACAAAGAAAGATATCACAGACCTCAATAGGGACATTGCTCGCATGGCTCGAAGGGACAAGCCAAGCTGTTTGATCGAGGAATTTAACGAAAACCCAAATGACGGCAACAAAAGGGGATTATGGAAATCAGTTAATAGTTTGGAAAAAAGTTTATTCCAAATTATGTCAAAATGAACAATGCAGATGGGAAGCATGTCCCTTTGACCCAAAGAGTTCAAACAATAGCAGACTACCTCGAAAAAATACACTGGAGTAATCCAGATGAACACGAGGTGAACACTAGCAAAATACTTGAAGACAACAATGCGTTAGAAGCATGTTTCAAATTAATGACAGAACTTTGTACAGCAATTAAAGGGGCGAAGTTCAACAAACAACCGGGCCCTGATGGGGTAACCATGGAGCTTGTCAAATGGCTTGATCATGACAATCGGCGCACCTTATTGAACCTTATAAACACCTGGTGGGAATCCAAAAATGCGCCATCGGCATTGTTTCTTGCCCGTGTTGTACCTATTTTCAAGAAAGGCGATGCCAATATAGCTGCTAACTATAGACCCATCTCGTTGTTAAACAATTTTTACAAACTATACATGGTTTTGATCGGAGCCAGAAGACGCGACGGAACGGGTACTTTCAAGGACTCCAAAATGGTTTCAGGCCTCAAAAATCAACTTCGCATGCTATTCGAAAATCAAAGGGGCATTACTCGATTTGGGAAAAAGCTTTTGACAAAATACAACATGACAAACTTATTGTTGCTTTACACCGACTGGGTTTCAGCCGCCCGCTACACTGATGTCATTGCTGATTGTTACTCCAAACCTATAGCCTATATACGTTTTTTTTTCTAAACGACAATTTCGTATCTTCCGACGTAAAGAAGCAAACCTCAGGGTTTCGTCAAGGGTGTCCATTATCCCCATGTCTTTTTCTTTTAGCCATGACACGTGCCGACTTTGATATACAGCAAAGCATTTCTTTGTTTATTACTAACAACCGTTACTAACAACCGAATCCCTGGGGATGACTTTGACATGATTTATTTTGCAGATGACACAGTGCTGTTCTCTAGAAGCAACAGAGGGCTGCATGAATTGTTACGTCTCACCGGGTACAGTTCCAAGGGATATGGTTTAAGACTCAATAAAGGTAAATGTGTCGCAATCGCAATGAATAATGACGCTCTATCCATTTGAAGATGGTACCCCTTTAACAAAAGAATTCGAAGCTATGTACCTTGGAAATGAAATCAACAAAACGGTCAATATACAACTTGAGATTTTAGATAAGATGTTGGAAGTGCGACGCACATGGTTCAAACTTAAACCATACTGGAAAGCGTCTGGAGCGAGTAAAAAGAGGAAACTCATTATCTATGATGCTATCATTCGTAGTAAGCTACTATATGGTTTAGAAACCATTCACTTGACTCAAGCTATGAGCAAAAAAATTGGACGCTTTCCAGATGCATGGCATTCGGCGCATTTTACAGCACAGTTCCACTTTAGTCGTAGAAACACAAATAAAGTGTTACTAGATGAAGCTAGCTCAATCGCTTTCCCATCTCGCGGTGACCGTAGAAAAATGATACCTTTCAGTGAGTTTCACATGTTAAGACGAGAAAAACTTCTTGGACACATATTACGAAGCGATAGCAGTGACCCTATGAGACAAATTTCCTTTTTACCAGTCTCTGCGCGGAGAGCTGACTACGGCACCAAGCGGGTTGGGAAACCTCGTCAAAATTGGCTGCACCACACCAAAAACATGTTTATGAACATATCCTAAGGCACTATGATTACAATGAATCTCAGATTGTTGATCAAAGAGTATATGAAGCAGCCGTAAACAGACAATTTTAGCGATCAGTCTCTTGCTGCGCCAACGCCTTGCAGCACAGTCGTCTAACTCAGTCGATGCAAGGTATGGCTTTGAAAAAAACATAATAGTTATTACGACTTTTAAGAATTTATTAATCATGTTTACTACTAGATGATCATAGATGTTATAATCAGTATTAATCAGCAACCATAATTATTTATTATCATTAATCATTGTTCTTTTATCAACCGCAGTTAACCAATATTTATTCATATACATATATATATATATTCAACATTATCAATTAACCTGTATCAATCATTATTAGCCATGATAATTTTCTATTAACATCTACTGACCATGGATTAATCGTACATGTAACCATAGCTGGATCACTAGTATTCCTAACATTGGTTAATATTCACCATTACTCCTATTATGAACATCACTATTCCTATATGGTAATCATCATCAGTACCAACCATTCTTCACAGAACTAGTAACCATATTTGACCACTATTTCTTCCTATATTCACCATCATTATGTGATTTTTGCTTTTTACTCTTAACTATCAACTTTTAGGATTTCGGAACCATCATTATTACATATATCTATATCACATATCATGGATCATATATCATATATATATATGTATATCATATATGAACCATCATTATTCACCATCATTATCTATGGAAAAACTCATGATATCTATAGATCTGGGCAATATATCATTATTCCCTAACCTGAAAAGTTGGGCCTCACATTGGGATGATTCCCCGCAAATTAGCCATGGTTCCAGGCTTCGGGAGAACAGGGTTTGGTCGTAAGAATTTGTCCAGGAATCTATATCTTACCCTCTGGTAAATAAACATAGACCCTGAAAATAGCCTAGTTTTAATGGAAACTAATCTTCCAAACCCTATCTGCCAGGGTCTATGTTAATTTACCAGAGGCTAATCATCAGAAAAACCCACGGCACCCAGGCACGGCCTGCTCCATCGCCTGGACCGAGACACCTCTGGCCTGGTGGCCTTCGCCAAGACGCGCCGAGGGGACGGGTGGGCGTGATGGACCGGCGGAAAAAAGGGGATGTAACAAGTTTAACAGGTTTAACATGGTTTAACTAAGAAAAATGGGACGAATTGGGGTTTTGACCAGGAAAAAATTATGAAACATGGTGGTTTAACCCAAGAAAAATGGTGGTGTAAGGAAGAAACATGGGGTTTAACATGGTTTTAGCCATTGCGGAACCAATAAAAGGACAATTTACCGAAGAAACATGTGGGTTGACAAACAGTCATGATACAGTTTGATCAATTTTCTGGTCGGGGGGTCGCATGTACACGCGAAATAAAAATCGCATGTACACGCGAACGACTTGGGGGAGAAGATCGCATGCACACGCGGGCAAGATCGCAACTACACGCGAATAGGAAACGTCTATTTTTTACTTGTAAAAACAAATGAAAAGAGAGACTTGTGGTATATGTGACGTTTCTATCTGCAACCATGCGTGGAAGTTGGTGGAAGCAGGCTATCTGTGCGGCCAAGATCGCTACTACACGCGAATAGGAAACGTCTTTAATATAAGTTATCTCTCTATCTATGTATCTATCTATCTAACTATCTAGCTTGTGAGCTATCTATCTATCTATGTATCTATCTATATATCTAGCTGGCTAGCTATCTATCTTTCTATCTATCTATCATCTATCTATCTATCCATTTTCTTCTATTTATTTAATTGTTTATTTTTTTATTTGTTTATCTAATCTATCTATCTATCCATCCATCTATCTATCTATCTAGCTATCTATCTATCTATCTAAATCCTATCGTATCTAATCTAATCTTATCTTATCTAATCTAATCTAATCTAATCTATCTATCTATCTATCTCTCTCTCTCTATCTGTCTATCTATGTATCTATCTACCTACCTATCTATCTATCTATCTATGTATCTATCTATCTGTGTATCTATCTATCTGTCTATCTATTTATCTATCTATCTATTTAACTATCTATCTATCTATCTACCTACCTATCTATCTATCTATCTATCTATCTGTCTAAGACTCTGGTGTCGTGGCTCTTCTTACATCAAGTGCAACAAGACATAAACCCTAAAGGTGTCGTGGCTCTTCTTACATCAAGCGCAACAAGACATAAACCCTAAAGGTGTCCAGGCTCTTTTTACATCAAGTGCAACAAGATATAAACCCTAAAGGTGTCGTGGGTTTTCTCACATTAATTGCAACAAGATATTTCCTAAAGGTGTCGTGGCTCTTCTTACATCAAGTGCAACAAGATATAAACCCTAAAGGTGTCGTGGATCTTCTCACATTAAATGCAACAAGATATAAACCCTAAAGGCGTTGTGGCTCTCCTTACATCAATTGCAACAACATATAAACCCTAAAGGTGTCGTGGCTCTCCCTACATCAAGCGCAACAAGATATAGAAGCTAAAGGTGTCGTGACTCTTCTTACATCAAGTGCAACAAGATATAAACCCTTAAGGTGCCCTGGCTCTCCTCAAATTAAATGCAACAAGATATAAACCCTAAAGGCGTCGTAGCTCTTTTTACATCAAGTGCAACAAGATATAAACCCTAAAGGTGTCGTGGCTTTTCTTACATTAATTGCAACAAGATATACCCTCAAGGTGTCATGGTTCTTCTTACATCAAGTGCAACAAAACATAAACCCTAAAGGTGTCGTGGATCTCCTCACATTAAATGCAACAAGATATAAACCCTAAAGGTGTCGTGGTTTTTCTTACATTAATTGCAACAAGATATAATCCCTAAAGGTGTCGTGGCTCTTCTTACATCAAGTGCAACAAGATATACCCTTAAGGTGTCCTGGCTCTCATCACATTAAATGCAACAAGATATAAACCCTAAAGGTGCCGTGGCTCTTCTTACATCAAGTGCAACAAGATATATAGACCCTAAAGGTGTTTTGGCTCTCCTGACATCAAGTGCAACAAGATATAGACCCTAAAGGTGTCGTGACTCTTCTTACATGAAGTGCGACAAGATATAAACCCTAAAGGTGTCGTGGCTCTCCTCACATGAAATGCAACAAGATATAAACCCTAAAGGCGTTGTGGCTCTCCTTACATCAATTGCAACAACATATAAACCCTAAAGGTGTCGTGGTTGTTTTTACATCAAGTGCAACGACATATAATCCCTAAAGGTTTCGTGGCTCTTCTTGCATTACGTGCAACAAGATATAAACCCTAAAGGTGTCGTGGCTCTTCTTACATCAAATGCAACAAAACATTAACCCTAAAGGTGTCCTGGCTCTTTTTACATCAAGTGCAACAAGATATACACCCTAAAGGTGTCGTGGCTCTTTTTACATCAAGTGCAACAACATATAAACCCTAAATGTGTCGTGGCTCTTCTTACATCAAGTGCAACAAAACATAAACCCTAAAGGTGTCCTGGCTCTTTTTACATCAAGTGCAACAAGATATACACCCTAAAGGTGTCGTGGCTCTTCTCACATTAAATGCAACAAGATATAAACCCTAAAGGCGTTGTGGCTCTCCTTACATCAACTGCAACAACATATAAACCCTAAAGGTGTCGTGGCTCTCCTTACATCAAGTGCAACAACATATAAACCCTAAAGGTGTCGTGGCTCTTCTTACATCAAGTGCAACAAAACATAAACCCTAAAGGTGTCCTGGCTCTTTTTACATCAAGTGCAACAAGATATACACCCTAAAGGTGTCGTGGCTCTTTTTACATCAAGTGCAACAACATATAAACCCTAAAGGTGTCGTGGCTCTTCTTACATCAAGTGCAACAAGATATAAACCCTAAAGGTGCCGTGGCTCTTCTTACATCAAGTGCAACAAGATATACACCCTAAAGGTGTCGTGGCTCTTTCTACATCAAGTGCAACAACATATAAACCCTAAAGGTGTCGTGGCTCTTCTTACATTTAAATCAAGTCTAAGAGTAGTGGTGTGTACATGTGATCGTGGGCTCGCTGGTGTGTACATGTGATTATCAGCTGCGTGCGCAGGTGATCGTAAGGCTGAAAAGGGGCCTCTGTGTGTACATGTGATCGTGGTTTGCGTGCGCGGATGATCCCTTGACCAGAATGGGTGAGCTTGACCAACAGGATTTACCAAACAAACATGCGAGTTGAACAAGTACAACTTCGGGTGTGGCCAATAGATGGGGAGGATGGGATACAACATGATACAACCAACAAAAAAGGAGGCTCGGCAGCTAACAAAGGACCATATAGAACGATAACACGTGTGGATATGAACCAAGGTAAGCCGGCCAAGATTGGGGTGTTTGCGCAGCAGAACTCAAGGATATACAAACATTCAAACGGCGATACGATAAGTTTGGTGAGGTGAGTACCGAGGATTGACAACGGTTTGTTTGGATATCGTTTTTTCAACGCGAAGTCATGCAGGAAGCACGGGTCTTTCAGGCCGTTCATATAGTATGGCATGTCCTCTTGCTTTTGTAGGATTGTTTTGTTTGGTTGAACCTTTCTTGTTCAGTTCAATCATTTTTCAACAACAGGCATCTGGAATGTCAACATTTTTTTGTGCACAGTACTTTGGGCATTTTGGGCCATTGGGGGATCTTTACATCAAAAAATGTAGCAACTTGACCCAGCACCTGAACCTGGTTGGTGGTTTGGAACATGACTTTTATTTTTCCATATATTGGGAATTTCATCATCCCAACTGACTTTCATATTTTTCAATATACTTAAAACCACCTGCCAGATATGATATATAACATTATATAACCATGATTTTTCAGAGGGGTAGGTCAACCACCAACCAGGAACTGACTCCAGTCGGGAAGTTCCGTGTCAGGTACCAGGCTTACTACGAAGGCAGATTGCAGTTGCTCGGCGGTATACCCAGAATCTTCTGGCCATCTGAATGGGTAACACTTCAGGATAACCTTACTGAAAAATGGGTCAACGGTAATCCCATAGGATCCGAACGGTGCTGCTATATATGGTGCTCCATGGATCCCATCAATATACCCCAGTCATGTTAGCATATGTACCATACATGGATCCGATGGGAATGGTAGGAATGATTTGACGGAATGACCCAGATGTTCAAGTGCAATCCCGCCTGGGAAGATGCGGCAAGATTCCTTCCACCGAGGTTCAGCTTGCAACGTGTGGTGAAACGTGGCTCAGTTGCACAGTCAGTGGCAGCTCAAAAGCTTGTGGGGTTCCAGTGAATCACCAAGTTTCAGGTGTTGATTGAAACGCAATTTCCAACAAGACTTAGGCAGGTTTCGGCATGATGGAGAAAAACATCGCAAATCTTTGGAAATCCTCTTGCAACACATTTTTTTTGTTTCAATGATGTTCTACTATCAACCAAAAAGGATGATCCCTCTCTGAGTGGTTTTTGCCACTAAGTTGGCTTTCCAAAAACCCATGAATAATCCCCCTATACTGTATAGATCTATCTACAACAAGCTCAAGATATTGGAGTTATGGGGCATTCTGGGGGACCACGTGGGACCACATGGGACCACCACGGTGGTCCTTTCGGCTGTTTCGTAGCCAGGCTACGTGTGCGTGTGCGTTGGCCATGTTCCCATGGATCTCATGGAGTCTCTTGGACGGAAGATGGTGGGATCTCATGGCTGGGGATACCCGGTACACATAGCTACCCCCTGGTTATGAATAACAGTTTGCCATGGTTTTTAAATGGCCCTAATCGAAATAGATGCTTTACCGAACTTTCCAAAATGGATAAAAATGGTGGATCTTTCCATGGCGAACTGTTAAATAACCAGATGCTATCTTGAAGTTCGGTAAAACTAATCATTTCTACGTGCCATGGCTTTCTATGTAGCTCTGTTAGTCATTACCAGAGGGTATTTGGGGATAGAAATGGCCATGACGAATGATTGCTCTGTTTGGTGCTTGGATCATTGCCAAAAGAGTTCTCTTCATTGGATTGAAGGGAGCATCTATAGGTTTCCCCATGGGTTTCCCTATGGCATTATGATTCTCCTCATCAAATACAGGGGTTTCCGGCAAATGTTCCCGTGAACCAATCCAATGATATTTGGATCAGTGGTCTCAGTGATGCAGTCTTTCGATTGATGAGATGATGGCCTTGGGGCTGAGCCGAATGCTTTTGGTAAGGCGCTTCATCACTACCCCTCTGCGGCCTTGGCCCTCAGATGGGCTTCAGGCAAATGTGAAGGGTGCACAGGTTGCTGACCCAGCATAACCTTCATGTCAAGGGATTTCGACACCCTGATTTTTGGACCATGGTTTGGCGGTTTCGACATGTTTTTCCACTCCCTTTTTGGCGTGGCTCCGAATGCCATGTCTATGGAGTTTTTGTGGTCAGGTTTCATTTCGGAGATCTATTGCGGCATTCTTTGAGAACATCATTTTGGCTAGGCGCTTGATGATCTTGATGGTTTATCCATATGGTCAATCATTGTTGGTTTATTGATATGATTTGATATGGATTAATTGTGGTTAATTATTGCTTGTTTTTGCATTTTATTGCATGTTATTACGTTAACTCATTGGAAATATGTTGAATATTATGTTTAATTTTCCAATCAAAGTTATTATTGGATCATCATCAAACATTGGATATGGAAAAAAAACCATTGGTTATTGGATCATCATTAACCATAATCATGGTTATTCCATATTCAAATTCATTATTTTTGGATTTTTTTTCCCCTGGCTACGGCTATGGCGGCGTCCTGACGGCTATGAGCAGCTCCTGACGCTGAGGATCCAAGCAGGAGATGGACCCAAGCGGAGCGTTCCTGCAGGTGAAGGCGAAGTAGTGAAGTAGCTTCAGAAAATAATGCAGATGAGTTAATTTAGATATAATATATTCATATATGCACATTATCCATAGATTATAAAATTTATATGTATATATTCATGTCTATTCCTGATTGATTGAAACAACTTTATCATCGCTCAAGCCTCCAAACATTGAAGCAGTATGAAGCAGTTTGTTCTTGTGCCTGCCAGATTATAGATAAGGGAAAAGATTGAGAGGATTATGCTCGGAGCAGTTGGGATTTGATGTGCGCTCATCCTTCTATGCTTGGAGATCATTGAATGCAAAATCCTCCATTTATATCCATGTGTAGTATGTAGGAACCTTAAGCACTCACAACAATACACACACACAGAAACGTAAAAAAAAAAACATATCACAGTAATAGTAATGTAATTAAATTGTGTTCCTATTTTTTCGGAGGTAGCTATAGTTGATTTTCCTTTGACACATGGAATGGTGACTTTCCATTGGCATTTTTCATTGCCTGGACATTCGGTCAGACCCAGATGCTCTTCTGGTAGGAACATTTGGATATATTTACCAACATAAACCCCCAACAAGTCACCCAATGGGCAATTGCTTTTTAGCCATACATGGGTTAGTCTCCCAATTTTTGGCGGATCATCAATGGATTTTGGCAGTTACCACCTCTCCCTGTGGGTCATTTCAAAGCATGGGATTATGGGATGCTTCAGGGCGGGATATCCCAGGAGATTCCAGGTAACTTGACCTGAAACATGGACATTTGTTCCTGGGCTTGTTGTGTGTTACCCTCTGGTAATTTAACATAGCTATTGAAAATGGCCATTTATAGTGGATTTTCCCATTAAAAATGGTGATTTTCCATAGTTTTTTGTATGTTGACCAGAGGGTATCGCTTGGATCACCTGACCATCCGATGAGATAACCCAGGCGTTGCTTTTGGGCTGCCTTCCAAAACGCTGGTCAGCGACTGGAAGACAGGGGAGATGTGTGTTTAACAGTGTGTTATCTCCGATTTTTGCCATGAAAACTTGGGGAGAAGGATGATTGATCATGAGGACACATGGAATTTTGGGTAATCTATTGTTGGAGAAAAAGTACCCGGGAAGATTAAACAACAGGCGCATGCGGTCAAACGTGGTGTTCTAGGTGCAAGTGAGTCAGGTGAAACCCTAGAAATGAAGGATTGGGACAACCAAGAGACGGAGGCCACGGATGTTTGATGTCCTCTTGTCTAAGGTCTACCCCCGCAGCAATCAACTCCATGATCTCCATTCGATGATGTTCTCATTCAAAAATCCTCCAGGATTGTTCAGGGATTTCCCAGCCAGCCATGGTAATGGAGTGAAATCAAAGCATAGTCTTTGTGATTTATAGTAGCAACCCCCAAAAAGATAGAACAGTAAAATACCACTAAGGGATAACTCATATATATATATATGGTAATTTAAGGGCTCTGCCAACGACCACCGTGATGGTTCTTACATGCCTTCCACCACTGGAACCCCGAAGGGGCAGCTGGTACTAGGCCCAATCCCAACCCCACCTGGTCCTAGGTGTTGGATGTTTCGCACTTCGTTGGTCCCGACGGTGCTAATTTGAGCCTGGTGGAGGTCGAATGGGCAGCTGACAGGTAGCAACCCATACATCCATGAGGTGCACCCCAGTTGCTGTACATCAGAAACCCTAGTGAAGCTGTAAGCCAATTTAGCAAAGCAGGGCTGCGCCAGCTGGTAGAAAAATATCGAACAAAAACACATTGGAACTGAAATGTCCGACTGAAGTAGTGAAATGGTGAGTAAACCATTGGACTACATGTGTTTGGGCACTAGATTCGGATCAGGTCCAAGCATCGCAGCTAGCTCCTCCTACCGGGTGTTTTGGCTCAGCGGGGGCCAAGCCGGCCAACCCAACCTGCAAAGCGGCACTTTTTGTGCCGGGAATGAAGTGAGGCCAGTGGGTTTTTTCAATTTGGGAGGGGAGGACACGTACGTCATGTGCATCGCCATCCTCCATCTTTGTTTTATGTGTATTTCAGAGGATTAATGATCATCATTCCCTTTTGAATTTATGATCGTCAGTCGGCTCATCAATCACCACTAATTTGTGAAGAATTGTGAAACCATCAACTGGTGAGTTGAATTTCCCATGTTCATGCGAATCAATCTACCCACCCGCGGGCAAAGTTCAATATGTTGAAGGGCTATGCAAAGATTGGTCATGCCAACATCCAACAATTGTCTGGTGGTCGAACATCTATGATTTCCCCTTTTCTGTGGCATTATCATCCCAATCACTTGATTGAGATTTGTCGGAGATTGAAGCAAGTTGAAACCACCAAGCAACTCCCTAAAGATGGGATCAAGGTGGCCCAGCCACCCAGCCCCTGGCAGGGCCGTTTTTTGGTTGGCCATGCGATTCGCACACTTCCTGGCCTGGTGGGTGGCATGGCTTCAGATCATGATCTTGGCTGAAGATTGTGTTGGAGTATGTGAGTATGTCAATGATTTTCAATGATTGTTGGTGGCAAAAGTCTTCTCAGTAAAGTAAAGCCGTATTAACATACATTAACATGTATTAACATGTATTAACCATATCTCTAACTCTAACACTTAGCCTACTTAGGTAGCGTGTGGCAACAGCTGTGACAACTCCCAGATCTCTCTGTGAGATCAACCGCACCAACGACTGATTGTTAGGTGATTAAGGTACCTAACATTGAGGATTGAGGTACTAAATCTATGGTAAAGGCCTAACTTCTATAAGGGACCATGACATCACCCCCCCAAGATGTAGAAAAACAAGTACCATTCTCAAATAAGTTCGACACTGCAAGGAGATATGTATCAATCCATGTTTTTTTTTGGGCCTAGCGGAAATTCGCCTAGTCAGGGCTGATCATGATGGGATGAGCATGGTGGAAACCCCAAAAAAGGCACTTGTGATGTCCATTTTTTTGTCCCGCACATTGGTTTTATGATTACTGTAATTCATTTGATCTATGTATTTATATTCTTATTAAGAGGATATCTTGGTAAATTTAATCCTATATATATAATTATATATGTATATTATATATCATAAATTATCAATAATTATCCTATACCCTACACTTCTGCCAGGACATCCTTGCTACTTTGATGTGCATCCCAGCAACATGTTTTAATCATTATACGTATCATACATATTATATACCCTCTGGTAAACTAAATAATTAACTATTGAACACCACATTTTAATAGATAAAGCAACTATAACTGGAATAACTGGTGCATTTTTCCATAGCAAACTGTTAATCATTAGAGGGGAATGGTCATAATTCCAGCCTGCGAGCTGGATGTGGTTGTACCCAGGCCATCAGCTCGCTGCGCGCCAGCAGCTTTACTTTGGAGGTGGGACAAAGAAAGGTCCAGGTTTGAAAAAGAACAAATTAACTTCATGAACGCGAAAGTTCGGATAAGATGTTACTGATGTTACTGGATTTTGTTGGATTTTGTTGGATTTTGTTGGCGATTCAAGGGTCCAACATCTTTGTTGGCGATGTCCGGGTCACCGGGTCCAAACTTTTTTGGGCTTCTCGGATCTGCGGATCCCGGCAGGACAACGAAGATGCTGTAGCTCCAGGCCACCGGTTGTGACGCCTCCAAAATCTCAGGGCTGATCATTCTCCCTTACATAAAATATTATGTACCCTCTGGTAAACTAACATAGCTATGGAAAATCACCATCTTTAATGGGAAAACTCACTATAAATGGGCCATTTTAAATAGCTATGTTAAATTACCAGAGGGTATGTGTTGATGTATCTCTCATTTTTTGAATCAAACCGACAAAGCAACTCTAGTCTGAATTGGTTGGAGGTGCTTTTGGTCTTTACCCTGTGGCAAATCGAACGTTCTGATAACATTTGATGACTATCGGGACATGTTGTGTAATCCATTTTTAGCCGCCCTTGTTTTGCAGGTCAAATTATGTTTTTGACCATTCCGGGAAAGTGGGACTGAAGCTATCGTACTAAGACGTTCCTAAGACCATCTTTGAGCATTGAAGGCTTGCACTGAAGAACTGGATGTTGCAAAGTTTGGGTTTCAGCGTCAGGCGCCCCGCCATGTCAGGAGATGCTAAAGCAGAAACTCCAGCGGCGGTCGAGGCAGATGAAGATCTCCTGAACATCATCCAGTACTCGAGTAGTCGGGTATACGGTATACGGTATACCCTGCATAGAAACGCGGTTGTTTCATATGGTCATTAACCACTTTCTAATTGGGATGCAACGCCAAGTTTGATTCCAGTCCATTTGTTCGTTCCCATATTTCCATATATTTCCTGTAGGTGTCTATCTTTTTTGAAGATTTCAGAAGTGCACCTGCCCAGTTTTTTGTATCCAAAAATCATGCGCAAAAAAAAAAAGCATCCAGATTGGCAACCCCACACGGTAAACCACTCAAGATTCATCATCCAGCGCTGGAGTCTTCCCGGGATCATCACCTTTGATCATTGATGAAACCTCATGAAATATCATGAAACCGGGATTTTTTCAACCACCATATCTAACCATCTCTATATAAACTCCAACCCCCAAATGAACCCACAAGAAATATCCTGACTGAATTTTGCTTTTTTTCATCACATAGCAATGATCTCCAGACACCCTGAGCGCAAAAACACCCTGGACTCCGCAAAGACGCCAAATGATCCCAAAAATCTTCACACGCCATCCCCTGAACTTGGATTTCATTTCAACAAATGATGGGAAAACATGATAGACACTGAAGCCACATAAATCATCATAAATCCACATACTACATATCTTTGGATGTACGATGTGAATCTTAGGATGTCAATCCACATACCCTCCGGTAAACAAACAGTTCAACTGGAAAATCACCATCTTTGAGTTCGGTAAATCAACTAAATCGGCCATTTTCTATAGCAAACTGTCATGACCAGGCCGGGTAAGGTCTCCCATCCTTTCCCACCTCCTCCAGGTTGCTGCGGCCCCGGTGAAGGAGGTGATCCGGGTCTTGAAGGCTTTGGCCAAACGCGTGGACGTGCGCAACAGGACGGGCGACCCATGGAGAAAACATTGCTAAGTGGAAACAACTGCATTGCCTTTTTAATGGCACATGTGTAATATATATTAATATACATAATTAATCATAATTATATATATATGTAATATGTATGAATTTTATATGTTTGCATGTATATATATATAGTATGTTAACTTATATTCAACTTGTTCAATGTGTTTTTTCATATTTTTTGTTTTTGACATTCTTGAAACAAATGCACATACAGTGTATACATCTATTTTTTAATAGATGCTATAACTTATACTGTACATTTTTGAATGCAGACAAATGTGTAATTGTGTATAACATAATATATATATATAATATATATATATATAAATAGATATAAATAGACTGGCCTCAACAAACGTAATCCTGAATCCTTGGCCAGATTACGGATTACCAAATGTTCGGATTATGTGGTTTGGACGGATTACGGATTGAAAGCCACAACCCCCATAAAGGATGACCGGCTGATTTACAAGGGTTGGACAGGAGCACCTGTCAGATGATTCCCCCAAAAGCTGGAAATTCCTCACATTTACCTCGGGGGTTATGGGAACCCGTGTGCGACGCAACAAAGAAGCCCAATCGACCAGGTTCACAGGGTAAGATTTCAGGGGTTGTGAACGGATTATGGATTAGAACGGTTTACGGCTTGTTCGGATTGAACCCTTTTTTCACATTAGCAGCTTTACGGATTAGTTTTACAATCGCGCACACTTTGATGAGCCCAGTATATATATATATATTAATAGATATAAATAGGTATATCCGATTGTATTTGACGTGATGCATGTCTGCGTGCAGATTGAACAAAACTATTACGAGAGATGGGGGTTACATTGTCGGGATGGATTTCAACCGTCAAGTGGCATTTTTTGTTTTGGGTGTGGGCTGTTCATTGGTAGTGATGTGTTTGCGCTTGCGTCTTTCAGTTAATTAGTGACTTAGTGGCCGTTGCATGTTTTTTTTTTTTTATTCTTGCCCACTTGGTGGTTCACCCCCGTCAGCAAGTGAGTTATGATTTGTAACCAGTTATAATCCACTCACTTGTGATGAGCACTGGGGGCCTTAATCGTCCTTAATCTATTTGTTTTTGTTCCAAGAGGTCTGGTGTACATAGGGTCTGCGACCAGGAAAGAGGAGGCCATTTTCGAAGAGTTTGGACATTATTGACGCTTGGCGAACAAAACAGGTTTGCTTGTTCCCTTGGGTTCCTGGAGGAAAAAAAACACGTTGTGCTTTTTGTCATCTTCAAAGTCAGACTACCAGAAATGGCATTAGTTGCTTGGGGTTGGAGGTGTGAACAAAAACTTTGGTGCAGAGGTCTAAAGGGCTCAACCTCTCTAGAAAAGAGCCTCAAGGAGGGGACTGGTCGGGAGAAGATCTGGATTGCACTACCCTTTGGCTATTTAACATAGCCATGGTTTGTTGATGGCCCTAATCGAAATAGATGGTTTACCTATTAAAAATTGTGATTTTCCATGGCAAACTGCTAAATAACCAGATGGTAATTACTTCAAACTGGCAGTGAAGCAGGGTATGGTTCGGAATCCAGGGATAGCATCCATGGATGACTTTCACTTGTTTGATTTATTATATAGATGTTGGAAGGCCGCATGTGTTGTGACAATGATAGCTCCATGCCACACCCCACTCTGGGAACCGCCCCCCAAAATGTCACCAGGGTATACTGGTCCATTACTGTACAAACCGCTTGGGAACGAGCTCTCCCAAGGGTCCTAGATACAACCTGAATTTGATGGCTGAAACCAAAAACAACGACCCATTGTTCTTTCATGGTTCAATATACCTAAGCGAACCATGGATTTCACATGACTTCACATCCAAATTTGT
>Ga0126342_10000359_pt1:27500-46744 | contig 46744 bp, 45 predicted proteins | sample Cyp1metagenome_FD_92528 | JGI IMG/M metagenome (GOLD analysis project Ga0126342, IMG submission 92528) | Coral microbial communities from Lord Howe Island, Old Settlement Bay, Australia - Cyphastrea 1 metagenome | ecosystem: Host-associated > Invertebrates > Cnidaria > Coral ...
GTGCCGATGAAGTCAAGACCTATCAAAAGGACCTTGGATTTACTATGGGAAGTCAAAACAAACAACTTGAGGATTCAACCGGCAAGAACAAATGGACGATCATCCAGTAGTGATAGTAGTGGTAGGATTCCAACTTCCTGCTTGTATTGCGTGTGCTTTCGTGCTTGCCTCCTTGTTCGTTGCTACACCAGACGTCCCACATTTGGGGTGCCTTACAAGTGGCCTCTCTGGTAGGACTTAGCATCGTTGACTGGCAATCAGAAACGTCTCCAAGATCTGCTGGCAACACAGGCTGGGTGTTGAATGGTAACATCACCCAAAAAAAGGGGACCCAAGGGGACCCAATAAGCCCCATTCATAGGGGTTTATAGGGGTTAGTTAATAAGACTTATCCGTATGAGCATATTTGTTGGTGGGTGGACCTTTGTGGGAGCTCAGCAATAAGATATCAAGTGCCCAGCAGCGTATGAGGTTGGAATAGTTTAAGGATATTTCGGTCTCAATGATAAATAACAAAAAATGACAACTTGATAGAAGTCATCGATTTGAAGTAGCCAGCTCATGTTTCAAAGTGTAGCGTCCACATCACCTGGCGTTGCCCATGCTGAATGCACAGTGCACAGCGCAAATTGATGACATTTTTCTAGCCAAACCAGCAGCCTGTCCACAGGATGCCGCATCATTGGCTGAAGTTGGTCACACAGGCAAGGTCTGTCCTGATCTTTGGCAGTACTTTCCATGGCTCAAAAACTGACCCAAAGAATCAGATCCATTAATGGTTGAAGGCTAACGATGACCCGGAAATGCCCGGAATGTATTTCCATTAGTTCCCCAAGTCTTAGCCATACATCAATTTATATCGATTTGGCAAAATCTATTCAACATATTCCAACTGACTTCGTTGTGGATTAAACAATGCCGGCAGACATCCTCCAGCATCTCCGCTGAACCGACCAGGCATGGAGAACAACGGAACAGGACAGGCAGATGCAGCAACTGCTTTTCAGCACTTGTCGCTGTCGTCAAGCAGAATCTCGGCGAGTCATTGTTATTAATCTGGTTGGTGCTTTGGAACATGTTTGATTTTTCCATATATTGGGATATAGTGGGAATCATAATCCCAACTGACTAATATTTTTCAGCGGGGTTGAAGCCACCAACCAGGTTATGGTTGTTAATGATAACGGTTATTAATGTTTATTAATTAATGGGTACTGTTGTTTATGATTATGAATGGTTATTAATGGTTATTAATGGTTTTATTCATTACATTTTGTTAAAATTAATTACTCTCAACCGATTATTAAATAGTAGGATTCCAACTTGGTGCTTTTCTTCTTTTGCCTTGTCATGTTGTCCCTCGTCATGGTCATGATATGTCATGATATGTCATGATTGTCATCGTCATAATCATCATCATCATCATCACCATCATCATCATCATCACCATCATCACCATCATCACCATCACACCTTACATCATTCTTATCCCATGTCATCAGCCGTTCTGCATTTTCATTTTTGAGTATTTTTTGTTAATCACCCTTGGCATGTTTAGCCTTGTTTATCATCCTCATCATATAGTTGATATTCATACATGGGTATGGATTAAAACATACTAAAATCTATGCGCGCCAAACATGAACATCCATATCACATCCCAAATAATTCCACAAAAATCTCACCGATTTTCGGCTGAAATCCCAGAAAAGCCCAAACAAGACCCGTCGGCCGAGGTAGTGCGGACCTGCTCGAACTGCTACAGGATCCCTCAGCCACTGCTGGGCAGAAGATCCAAGTTACCGAGTCTTGGCATCATCCTGGACCAATTGATCTCATTAATTGCGAAATCCTGCAGCTGAAAACGCTTATCTATTCCATAATTTTTTACAGGGTTTCTTCCCCATCCTTTTGGTGGTGGATTTCGCAACTATCCACGGTATGATTCTTGTATGATGTTCAGATTTCATTGGATTTAATATATAGTCTATATATCAACCGCAATTTATGAAATATATTCTAGAGAGAGGGAGAGGGAGAGCTATGGCATGCTTTCGCCCATCGTACTTCAGCTGTGGGTCTTTAGTTGTGCATACTGGGGCACTTGAGACCGGTCGAACCAGTCGAACGTTCCCCACTCTTTTTCCCACCACTAAAGTACGATAATGTGGCGAACCCAATAATGAACCATCGACAATATTAAATATATTGATGAATGGATTGGATTTAGATCATTCCCAAATGAGCACTATTACTTATTTGGTCATTATCGATCCAAACCATTTTCAATGATAATTGTGATTGCACATTTGCCATTCTCAAATAATCTAATGTTGTTCTATGGCACTGGCTTTTCCACATTCCTGTGAATGTGATTCTTCTCCTTAGGAGATGCTACGCACTATGCTGGACCGGGGCTGGTGAGCTCAAGATACTTGAGTTGCTGCTAAGATAGATATAGATAGCGAGATACACTGGTCGCAATACACACAGCCACACACACACATTGGTATATATAATTATATATACACGTAATTATTATAATAAGAATCCAAATCCAGATATGTATTTATAAAATTTGCGCGCACATTTTGAATCATTTGAAATTCGTTTGGGACTTTTTGGGAACAAAAACAATACATCATTGTGAGATCCATGGTTTATGTGCTGCCTTAGTGTCCTTTCTCAAAAAGTGGTGATTCCCTTGAAGTGGATCCCAAGATTCCCTAAAAGGTACCACAAATTCTGCATTGGCTTTTCACATGTTCATAACATTTCACAACTCATTTTCAGGACGTGTTGCAGGACGTGTTGTTCGTGCCAGGAGGGTGTGAACAAAGACCTCACCGAGTTGAAGGCCTCGGAGGCCAAACGGAAGAACGTCTTTGAAGCGATGGAGTGCCTGAGCTCTGGAGTGCCGAGGAACTCGGGAACTTCCAGGTGGTTTTCCAAAATTGATCCATGAAATAATATTACATAAACGTGTTCCATGGCCAAGTTTGGTACCCAAAGGTTTAGTGCTGGTGGATACAAGTGAATGTTGAATGATGGCTAGTCAGAGCTTTTGAGAAAACGGTCTGCTGCGAGGGTACAGTGGAATTCTATTGAAGTACCTTCCAGTAGTCAAACATGGCAATGTGAAATCCCAATTTACATCTGGAAATATCATCAATGGAACATTTCCATACATTTCCATTGCGTCAAAACGATGGTGGGGGTAGAACTTCAAAGAACTGTTGGCAACAGTGGCTGCCTGGCAAGCTCCTCTTTGGCCCAAAAGCTCAAGCCAACAGTGACCCCAGCTCCCAACCATGGCCGCAGCACCTCGTACCGTGGCAGAGGGCACCAAGCGAGTGAAGAAGGGTTTGCCCGCCATGCTCAAGGGTCGCTCAGCACATCAGCGTTGTTTCCAGCTGGAAGTTTGAAGCTTAAGCCAAGTCTTGTAGATTCCGTGTGGCGCCACAGGTCCAGTTTCTGAGGATGGAAGGGGATCATGTTGAAACTTTGCCCAATGTTGGAGACGCAGTTGTCTTTCAACTCAGAGGGCTCTCAACATTGCGGTGGAGATGCGTAGCCAGGTTTCCTGCAAGTTGACCCTATATAACCCAACCCAGTGTTTGCACTCGCGCGGTGGGATAATATCGACACTGTTTGCCAACAATGGATCAAATCTGTAGGTCATCTCAGGACGTCTCTCCCCAGCTGTTTAGCTACACCCACTTGGCAGAAAGATGCGTAAAAAACATGGCGCACTATTGCCTAATTTGTCCTTGGCATTTTAAAAGGATTCAAGTCCGGGAAGAAAACATCGAGGAAACTTCTTGATCTATGCCGGAAGGCGTCTCAAAACCAAGACTTCCCTCCTTCTTCAAACTATCAGCAAAGATAGCAAAGATACATGTCTAAGAATCATGATTTACCAGCCATATAGTTGGCTGGCGGCTTGTAGAACGCCGCCAGCTTTCGTGCGTTTTCTGTCTCGGTGGGGTGGGGTGGGTGATAACGTCATGTTCACACTGCGTCTAACACGCCTCTTGATGCTACGCTCTGCACTTCTTCAAGTAGTTTATAACACGTCTCTTGATGCTACGCTATCCTAGCACGTCTCTTGATGCTACGCTCTGCACTTCTTCAAGTAACTTATAACAAGTCTCTTGATACTACGCTCTGCACTTCTTAAAGTAACTTATAACACGTCTCTTGATGCTACGCTATTCTAGCACGTCTCTTGATGCTACGCCACGCTCTGCACTTCTTCAAGTAACTTATAACACGCCTCTTGATGCTACGCTCTGCACTTCTTCAAGTGACTTCAAACACGTTTCTTGATGCTACGCTATTCTAGATTCTAGCACGTCTCTTGATGCTACGCATTTGCTACGCTCTGCACTTCTTCAAGTAACTTATAACACGCCTCTTGATGCTTCGCTCTGCACTTCTTCAAGTAACTTCAAACACGTTTCTTGATGCTACTCGCTGCACTTCTTCAAGTAACTTCTAATGAAGGGGAATTTTGGATCCGCTTTCCGTCGCACAATGAAAGGGAATGTGGGATCCAAGCTGCACCCCGAGATCGATACATTGGTCAAACAATGGTTGTACAGAATGTGGACACCTTGCTCAGATGCAGATGATGTCTATAGAATTTTGACCCAAGTCCTGCAACGCATGTGAAACAAGAGAAGTACAGTCTTACAAGAAGAAATTGAAAAACCAAAGTAGTTTGTCGCAGGATTTCAGAGAGTCAAAAAAAGGGACCAAAGCACAACACATTGAAACAACACAGACAAAATGAATTCGCCACGGTTAGAAAAACAGGCGGCGTTCTGTGAGCCGCTTACCATGTAGTTCCCCTTTGTCCCCATCTTTGAGATGCCTAGGTGGGGTCATTATGGATGTGATGAACAAGGAGCAGGCGAAAATCGCTGAGGAGGCCGGGGCCTGCGCAGTGATGGCGCTGGAGCGGATCCCAGCAGACATCCGGCAGAGCAAGGGAGTGGCGCGCATGTCAGATCCCAAGATGATCAAGGACGGATTCTGGAGGATCCCTATATATTTTTTGTGGGATTTTCTATAGGATAGGTGAGCCTCGGACATTCAGATTCAATGGTGTTTATTGGGATTTAATGGTGATCTAATGGTGGTATATGGTGGTACTTCATGGGACTTAAGTTGGAACTTATTAATCATCCTAATATTATCTAATATTATGTTCCAACACCTTTGGGAAAACCGCTTGGAGATGGACATCTAACATCATTGTAATTATGCGTAGTTAATGTATTCCCCCATTCATACATATGCATACAAAACAACCCATTATGTGGTCCCAACTATGTGGCATCTACACGACCGAACCGTGGCTTCTGGGGTGTGTGTCATATGATAGTGAGAAGTGTGTCATATGATAGGGGGAAGCGATTAGTTGTTTTTTTTTTGAAACTAGCCGGACATAGTATGGCATACTATTGAAACATCCTGCTAGAACATGACTATTGTGATGATAGCCATCGGGAGAATGGGTGATTCTAGATATATAACATTTTTGTTTACCAAGCCTCTTCATATACATGGACAATTCCTATACGGTGGTGGGCAAGTTCGTAAGCTATTCGTTGGTGCAAAGAACTAGCGCCATCCATTTTGGATCGCTTTATATACCCACCCATCAAACATGGCAATGGCGGTACATGGCAATGGGACATCCACCATTTATAGATGCTGATTTTCCCATTAAAACCATTTAAAACCATTTTCCACAGCCATGTTTGATTACCGGATGGGATCAACCATCCCCAAGTGAAGCCAAGTGGTTCTTGAAAAATCGATTTTCTAAAAACCCCTAACTTTCTCAAAGTCAAATGGTTCCAAAAACCCCCAGGTTTTCAGAAAAGATGTTGCTTCTGATTTTTGAGGAATGTTTAAAGCCCGATCTAGGGCTGGTCTTCGACCTCCCGAGTCACCCACAGGAGGGCGAGTCAACTTTTAGAGCTTTCTCACTGAAAATGGCCAACTGTTGAATTGCTGGGTTCCATATTAATATCTGGTTGGTGGTTTGGAACATTTTTATATTTTTCCATATGTCATTATGTTGGAAGTAATAATCCCAACTGACTAATATCTTTCAGAGGGGTTTTTCAACCACCAACCAGTTATGTTGCTGCTTGTAGGTTTGAGTATTGGGATGACTAGTTCCACTGTTGGACCACGCGCGGATGAAGCTTGAGTAAAGTGGGAAAGCACCGTGATGATCTCCTTCATGCGAATGGGTTGTCACTGGGATTTTCTAAGGGAACATGTTTACCTGAAACCTGGATCAACATGGGAAAATCCATGGAGTTTCCTGTAGATTTTCACACCCATATATATATATATGTATATACACTGGTTGGTGGTTCCAAACATGATTTTTTTCCATCATTAATCTGAGATGTCATCCTTCCCATTGACTTTCATATTTTTCACGATGGTTAAAACCACCAACTAGTGTATATATATATATATATATTAAACATCATTAACCGTTAATAATAACCATTAATTTTAACCATATATTAACAGTATATTAACCATATATATATATTATATATATATGATGATGATGATGGTGATGATGATGATGGTGGTGATGATGATGATGGTGATGGTGATGGTGATGATGATGATGACGATGATGATGATGATGATGATGATCTTTCCTTCAACCAGTCCAATGAGTCTCCGGCAGGAGATTGTGAACTCCGTGTCCATCCCGGTGATGGCAACTGGCCAAAAAGAATCCGCATCGCCCTCCGGGGCTTTCTCGGGGCGATCGGAGATTCGGAGATCTCAGGATGAGAATCCAAATTGGTTTTATATTAGCTGCTAGGTATGTGTATATAAAGCCAATGGTTTATATATGTACTAGTATATTAAAAAAATCAACATGTATTATGTGTATATATACATGTGAATTGTTTTTTTGTTGGCTGTGTTTTTAAAAAATACCACCAAAAAAAAGGATATCATTTTCCGGAAACAATGGCTGGAGCCCTGTTGGGAACATGGAAATCCAGGGACTGGGGGTACTCACCGGTAAAATCATGGGAACATGACATTGTGACAAGTCCATGATTCCCATATGCTCCATGGAATATGAATCCCAACATGTGCCCTTGCCCTAAAAATCACCCAGTTTTGTAGGGAAATATGCCAACACCATGGAGCATATGGGTATTGATACACTAAAATTATGAATGGATAAAGCCTTAATTGCAGAAATCTTTGGACAAGTAGGTGCGCTACGGGACAGCCAACCAACGCTGTGCTGCCCCCACTTGTGGGCTGTGTATAGTTATGACACATTGATGCATATTGTATTCCCATCGAAAGCCTTAGGTTTTCGCATCCAATTCTTCTGGTTAGATACTCATCAACAACAGCCGGAATCTTGGGCTATCAATCATTGTAACCACTGCCAAACACTTACCCTTTGGTCCTCTGGTAAATTAACATCGACCCTCAAAATCACAAACTTTTAGTGGAAACTCTTCTTCCAACCCCTAATCGGCAGATGCCGGCAGGGTCCATGTTAGTTTATTGGAGGGTAGACCAGTAGAGCATGACCCTTTTTGGCCCCCCTTTTTCAAGGCGAAGTGCCGCATCGGACACTTTGCCGAGTCCCAAATTCTGCACCTCGGATGGAAACCATCGAGACTATGCACGGAAGTGACGGAGAACCTCTTATTAAATGTTATTAATGTGGGCCCAAGAATGAACTATCTCCAATTGAGGTGTATTATTGGTGATACAGTGAGAGAAAAAAAACATATTTGGCATGATTTATATAAAGTGACCCCCACATGCTTGGTGATCGGGATGGTTGGGGTTTATATGGTTTACTGCATGAAAACATTGTTTGGCAGGTGAGCTTCCAACCTCCAGGGACCATGGCATCATTGACAAGTTTGTTTTATTAACTGGCTTGTGATGATTTGAAGTGGGCTACATATTCATTTACAAAAGTTGGATGGGAGTTGATTGGTCCAGATTGGTTGGTTCAACTTCTTTGTTAATAAGTTGGCATTATATATTCATCGCTGTGTCATTGAAGCGCTCTATTAGTGGTTCTCTCCATAAATCCAAACAGGCCATCGATCATTAGTGGCACTCACGTAATGATTGAATCAACGATCATGTTTTGACAATTCGAAAGCTCTTCCTTGGCGATTAATTAATTTTGTTCATTGATTGATGATGAAATCACACCGTAGCCATTGATGGATTGGATTCATTTGTTGATTTATTGATTTATTGATTCATTGATTGTTTGATTCATTCATTCATTCATTCATTCATTCAGTCATTCATTCATTGATTAATTCCTTCCTTCCTTCCTTCATTCATTCATTCACTCATCTGTTCATTGATTCATTTTCCAGCTGGTTGATTCATTGATTCACTCTCATGATTCCAGAAATCGTCACTGAGGGAGGCCATCGGTGTGGACTGCATCGATGAGAGTGAAGTGCTCACTGTCGCAGATGAAGGCGCCCGGATGCGCCCGGATTTCCGGCACCGGAATTGGGAGTTTCTTTGGAAAGACCAGGGGAAAGCATGGCATAAGCCATGGAAAAACCATGGAAAACTCATGGAAAATCCATGGGAAAACCATGTTTTGTGATGTCTTATGCATTGTTGATGTGTTTCTCTATCGTTCTATCATGACGCTTTGAGGTGAATGACCCAAGATGATCGACTGAGTATGGTGAGCAGGGCTAATTCACAGACGACCTCAAGTTCCAAAGGGTCCCAGCCTACCAGTATGGAGTAGATAGCTTGCGCAATGTCCACCGCTTGGCTCATTTGAGGCAACCATGTGAACAAGAACAACTTTAAGGCCGGGGCGGGTTGGTCCGCCGATGTCCTTCATGGGTTACGGCCGTTGACACTTGTTAACATTTGGGGGGCCATGTTGGTTTGAGAGTGGAATTTGGATGTTTCAAGAATATAAAGTTCAATAGTGGCCCCGAGCTAGGTCATACTGCCTTTTGATCGATCCAGTAATTATTCCAACATCCCTGCAACACGCACGCGATTTTCATATTTGTCCATATTTATACTTTAGATCACATGTGTTATTGTTGTTGGGTTGGCTTTTGTAACTGTATCATGAAAAAGCAACCCCCAAAAAGATGCCGAAAAGTGTTTGCAGGATGTTATAGAGGATTTTTTCATATGTTCCCATATCTTTTCCTAGACGTTCCTATATTTTCCAAGGTTTCTCCAAGGTTTCCCCCATATGTTCCCCATATTTTGCTACATCCCCAAGCCCGTGGCGCCGTGGCGACCAGGTGCCCTTCGTGTGCGGCTGCCGCAACCTGGGCGAAGCGCTGCGGCGCATCGCTGAGGGCGCCAGCATGATCCGCACGAAGGGAGAAGCAGGCGCTGGGGAAGGGGCCATAGGATTACTGAGGGGTGGTTAGTAAGTGGGGTATAATTCGGGATATACTTTTGTAAAATCCATGAGTAATTTTTTTTCATAATCCATGATTTAGACAGTTAATCCAGCAATTAATCCATGATTTAGTCAGTTATGAGCCACTAAGCCACTTAGAAGCCACTAATCCATGAAAAATCCATGATTTAGCCAGTTAGAAGCCACTAATCCATGAAAAATCCATGATTTAGCCAGTTATAAGCCACTAAACTAAACCATGAAAAATCCATGATCTAGCCAGTTAGAAGCCACTAATCCATGAAAAATCCATGATTTAGCCAGTTAGAAGCCACTAGTCCATTAATAATGCATGATTTAGCCAGTTTTAAGCCACTAACAGATCCAACCCATTGATAACCGATTTAGCCAGTTTTTTTTTGCGCCAGGTACTACGCAGGCAAAACCAATCCCAGGTCCCATCTAAGTTTTTTTCGTGGCGATTTCGATCATAAGAGGTGGAGGGTCTCCACTGAAGCGGCCATGTCCATTTTAGCAGAACGCATTTAAATACTGTAATTAAACCCATATAACTCCATATAAATCCATATAAATCCATATAACGGTAATGCGACTAGATATTGTCTAGAAATGCCAATGGAAGCAAATTCAATGACTGGAAGAACTCGCTTCACCCGCCAGGTACCGGTGATGTGGTGGAGGCGGTTCGCCATATTCGCACCTTGCACAAAGAGATTCGCATGGTGCAGATGATGGACGATGATGAGCTCTTCACCTTTGCAGCGGGGCTGCAGGATGGAAGTTGGTGCATCCCAAGCCATGTTGATATACCCATAGGAAGCGAGGATGTTCCATCCACAACTGGGCTGTAAAATGGTTATCAACTATTGCATATTAACCGGGATGCACTCGCAAAAATGGAGCCCCCAACAAAAAGGCTTGATAACGAACCTGAGGTGGCACGGAACCAAACGATCTGGGTAGACCTTGATAAAGGGCATAGTTCCATGCTTTTATTCTTTGGCTGAGTCTGAGTGGTTATTTAACTTTGGCCAGCTCGGAATCTGCGAACTGACCTTCCTCACCCGTTCAATCTAGACAAACACGGCAATTCAAATTTCTGGCAAGTTCTCACTGTTGATCTTTTCAATATCTACTGTATAGGTCGATAGTATAGTCTATAGGTAAATCATCAGCTGTTGCTCCAGTGGGCCCAGGCAAAGGACATCGGGGCGCCCATCGATCTCCTGCAACAGGTGAAGAAGACGGGCCACTTGGGCCACCGAAGTTCGCTGCCAGAAATTGGTGGACAAAATCGATAGGAATCCCTAATCTTGGTGGTTTCCAAGGGGGATCCCCAAGTCACCATAGGTTTCAATACTAGATGGTTTAACTATGTTTAACTTTGGATGATTTGGGGGTACCCCTATTTTAGACTACTGTATTTGAGGAACCCCCAACAGATCTTTTTTTGTTGTCTCAAGGTTTCTAGATTTTCTAGCGATGTTCGTCTTGGACCGTTGATCAACGGGATGTCATGGTCTCAAAATGGGGACCCCCCGGGCTTAGTGTCACTTCATTAATAAGTTCGATATATCTACCATAACTAATATAACTAGCCAGAAGTATCCAGAACTATATGATAAATTATATGATATCCATAACATTCCATAAGTCAAGGTTGCTAAATGTTTACCCATTTAGCTGAGTAAACATCTAATTGTTGGTTAAGATTAAATCACCATTTCTCTTGGTCAACCCGGCTTGTGTGTGTGTGTATGTGTTAAAGTTGGTTGACCTGTGGCACCAACTGAAACCAACTTTAACTTTGTGAAATCAACTATGATCAACTATAAATCATTAGAAATCGCCACTTTTTTCTTTTTAATCATATTATCCCATTTAGATGTGCCCTTTTTTTCCCTGTTCCACCCCGGGTGTAGCCTCAGGCAAGTTGCCGGTGGTGAACTTCGCCGCGGGCGGTGTGGCCACTCCTGCGGACGCGGCGCTCTGCATGCAGCTGGGGGTGGATGGCGTCTTCGTGGGCAGCGGCATCTTCAAGTCCGCGGACCCGGCAAAGCGTGCGCGCGCCATTGTGAAAGCCGTGCCTCGGATGTTGCGGACGACTTGGAGAAGTTCGCGATGGTCAAAGATGGGGAGTTAGGCAGTCAAGACTTTGGGGTTATGCAGGAAAAAAATGTGGTTTGGCCTGCGAAAATGGTGGGTTAGCCAGAAAGAATGATAAAAACGTGAGGTTGTACATGATTTAGCAATCCTAAAATAGGGATGTGGCTATGGATCAAGACCTATAGAAAGGAATTTGGGGGGATGAACATCCGTTTCAGTACCAACACTTACCAACTATTTTGATTTGTTCACTACAGAGTGCGTTGCGTTGTTCCCATCCCCGTTTGACTCCAATTTGACTTTGAGATTGCGATAGGATGAGTTTTCATGAGTTTTCCGGTGGTTCTCGGGGATTCTGATGGATGTTCTTTAGATTCTCTAAACACTCGTTGTATATCATGGTACTGTATGGTTTCCCGGTGTGTCCTGATGGTCATGTTTAACGACCATGTTCTGCAGCCGGCCAATGGGTTGAACTAGTTTGTTGAAACTGTATGCCTGATAGTGTTTGAGGGTCTTTATATAATATATACTAATACACACACATATATATATATATATATCCGAGTTGTTTGGGGGTGAATGGTCTTGACCCATGCCAAAGATGACCAACATGTTTATGTTTGACTTGTTCTGGCATGATGTTAAGAGCAACTAAGTTTGAGTATGGACTTGACTATCTAATTAGTTCGCAGGCCCCTCAATCATGAACCCGATTGTATAGAGAGAGATTCTGATGCCTGGCATGACTTGGCCTGTTTTTTGATTGATGTGTTTCCGAGTCTCAAGAAATGTTCACAACTTATTTGCTTTTGGTGGTGGTCTGTTCTCATTTTTGGTCGTGCAAAACCCACCATTCCTCAAAATTGTCTCTGTTTCCATCGGGCCTTTCCGCTGATCTTGACATGTTCCAAGCCCCTTGGATTGGACGGTGTCTCGCATCCAGCCAGGTCACTCACTTCAACGATCCTCAAGTCATCGCGGAAGTCTCGGAGGATTTGGGTGAAGCCATGACAGGCATCAACTGCGATGGCCTCGTTACCCGCTTCGCGGATCGCGAGGGAGGCAACATGCCGGCGGCCAAGAAGCCGCGAATGGAGTCCGGCGATACCAAGGGCCTGGCAGGAACTGCCTTCTGAGGTCCCAGATGACCTGGAGCTTTGAAGAAATAAGGAAAAACACCACTAACTAAGATAAAACCATCTAAAACACGTCGCATTTGCGATGCAATCTCCAGTACATTGGGTCTAGGCTTTCCGATCCTAAAATGTGTCGAACACTTCTCATTTATAAATCTATAATCATAATTATATTGTTGCAGCCGACTTTAGACCCCATGTAGCCACCGGTGTGTTCGCTCCGGAGATTTTCGCTGTCCCTCGAGGGGATCCTGAGCCAAAGTGGAGCGCCCCGTGCTGGGCAGATTTTCACGGCCCGCGAGTTGCTCACGGTGAGACCGCGGAGAGAAAAAAGGGCGGAGCTAAGCAGATCATGGATCAGATCCCCATTGATTCAATTGATGGTGAGACCTCCGTTCTCTTCTCGGAATATGGATGAAATTGGATGAATATGGCTCAATGATGTTCAATGTATAAATCACTTTTAAATCCACGTTCATTTAGCAGTTCGCAGGCATTGTTACAATATTCACACCAAATGAATTGGTGGTCCACAAGTTTGTCGTGATATATCTTCATATTCATACTACAATATTCATAACCCATAGGATCCATGTATGCTATATATGGTAACATTTACCATCAATATACCCCAAATGTTAGCATCTATACCATACATGGATCCTATATTGGTAATGTATTTCATCAATACAAGACACACACTATCCATCCAGCAATTTTGTCTGCAAATCTGGGTTGGTCCAATCTCCTGGATGGGTCACCAAGGCGCGCTAAGGCTGAAGAACTCCAATCCCTGCAGAGGAGAGGAACAGCGGTACAGCTTGCTATGTCACGTGTAAATTGGATACCCCAGAAGTTAGACGGAACAAAGAATTTGAAATGTTTAAAGATGTTTAAAGATTCTCAAAGGAATTCCACTGAATAGCTGCAACAGAAGTTCATAGACCAACAAAAATGGCATTCCACTTTCGAGGTTGTTGATATGCCTCTTGAGGAGCTTGCAGGAGAAGCAGGAACGCGACGCCGCGTTCCAGAAGCAGCAGGCATTTTTCCGTTTGGAGCGTGAGGACAACTGGATTGCTTTGGGGCATCTTGTTGGGAAGGATTTTAAACGCCTGCGGTTTTCTGTTTTCAGGATTGCTGATTCTGAACACTTCTTGTGGGAATCTGAATTCTGTTGATATGATTTCCATTGATTTCCCTCAAATGAGTGGATGATCATCCCTGTAAGATCCAAAACTAAGCCCGAACTATCTCATTTCCATCTGCAAAGCCATGTGGCTGGGTTCCATGTCGACTTTCAGGTGCATCACCATCACCACTCAAGTTGCATTTCCATATAGCTAGATGTTGTTCTTCAAGATCTTTCAGCGCAAGGACACAGCTTCAGTGGTGGATGATGCTGACAAGCTGACCAAGACCCTGAAGAACTGGTGCGACCTCCGGCGGAAGCAGCACACAGAGATGGAGTTGAAGATGCAGGAAGAGACTAAGAGCCTGCAGAGTGCCTCCAAGTTGCTGCTTCTTGTCACCTATGAGTTGAAAAGTCTGCGCTACGAAATCTAAGGCTAAGATGAAGCCACATATAATGAACCCTCAAATAATAGTAGCAAGAATAAATTTAAAACACATAATTAGTATGCTGGTATAATTAAAATGAGTTGGATATATAAGTATATATATATATACACATTTATCCAGACCTTCCCACGTCGAAGTTTAACTTAGCATTTAAACAAATGCTACTGTAGGTTAAACTTGGCATTCGCGTTAAATACTAAGTTTATCCATGAAGAACTACAAATTTAACATGATCTTGTTTTTTTTTGCAGGCAACTGCGTTTCCTGGGCTCTGGGATTGGTTGCTTTGGGTCGAAGTACTTTGCAGGATTGGTCGAAGCTTTGGGATCAAAAAGCAACCACAGGAAAACATACAGTAGGGTTTGTTTTGTGCCAGCTCAGGCGTAGCGCCGGATTAAACCTAGTTATTCAATGTTTTTCACGGGTGAACTTCACATTTTACGGGTAAACTTAGTATTTCACGGGTACTTCACGCAACTTCACGGGCACTTCATGCGAACATGTTTTGGGGGCATCACCTAGGATCCATTTATGTTCAAGGTTTTTATCAGATTCTATGGCAGCTCTTCCACCCAATACTCTGCTGAACAGGTGATGCCAGGGGGAGATAGGGTGGGGGGCCCACCATGGTTAAACTTAGTATTTCCGTATGTCGAAGTTAAACTTGCCCTTTGAAGGCCTGGGTTTATATGTATATATATGTATGTATGTATGTCTGTATGCATTTATATTTATAATGTATATATATATATATAACGGGAACACCGTTTTCCAAACCTTTCTAGTTGGGTTTCATGCTAGTTTTAAACGGCGTCCAACTTCAAGCTGCCTTCATATCTAAATGTGGCATTCACAACGAACATGACTCTTCCAACATACAGTAGGACCTGGAGCAGGTTTCACACGAGTTGCACATGCATGTTGCTGGCGGTCCTATCTCTGAGGGGTTGTCCGTTTCCCTGCGTTTCCCATTGACTTAGCTAAAGGCTTCTCCTATGATTATTTGCTGCAGCTTGGATGTTGCAATATGGTTTGTGTCAAAATCCTGGGTGCCCTGTGATGTCTTAATCCATCCCAAGATGTCCAAACCATACGTTTTGACCCATCAGGTGAGTCGCTAAACCCATGAGCCCACGAGGTTGTCTGGAACAGCATTGGAAGCCTTCAAGCCAGAACCTTTGGTGACCTTCTTGCAGCTGGTGCAGAGGCCAATATCGCTCCAGTATGGTCCTTGACATGGCCGATGGTGAAGTACTGGGATGATCAATGGTTAATGATTACTATTTGAGCAGTGTTTCCACCACCTGGGGTGAGAATCCCCCCAAGACATGCATTTTTTCCGCTCCGGCCCTGCCTCGCACCGCGAGGCATGAGAGTTTTCACCAGAGCTCCAGAGAGCTCAAGGCTGCTCACCTACGAGGGAAAGGCGCATGGGATTTTCAGGACCCTCTAACTGGCAAAGATGAGCAAGATGTTTCCCTACGGTTGCACTTACGGTACTTTTGCTTTTTTGTTCATGTCTTTTATGGGTCAATTATTGAGGGTCAAGGACTCAAGGCACGTGAACAAAGACTTCAAAGGTTTGGGTGATTTATGGGTCGTTCAAGAAAAGGCACGCGGAGGGATTTGTCAACACCATGGATGTCATTGGGATATGCCATTTCTTTACACTGCCGGTGTTGGAATACTCCGCGCGTTTTCTGCAAACATGCTGCAGACTGCAAACAGCGCGCCCAGGCCCAAGGAAAGTTCAGTATTGCTCTACTGAGATGAAGCAGCCATGTGTTTTCTAAACCCATCAAAATGTACCCTTTGGTTATTTAACATAGCTATGGAACATGGCCCATTTATAGATAATTTATGATGATTTACCTTTATACATGTACATTGTGATTTTCTATAGCCACAGTCTACGCTAAATTTTTCGAAGGGTAGGATCTCTGGTCCGAGAAATGGCCTACCCAGGCTGGTACAGAATAGAAGAACCGTATGGTTTGGGTAAAGCTTCAACCTTGGACAGATAATATCATAGAATATGCATGCACGAACATTTTCTTTGCATTTCCCTCTGGTGATCAAAAGTGGCCTCCTGGGAAAATCATCCGTTTAGTTCGATGATTTTCCCAGCTATAAACCTCCATGTTTATCCATTTTTCGGGTATTTTTCAATATTTTCCCAGATGTTCACCTATGTTTTCCTATGATTTCCCATATGTCATAGGGATTCATATAGGGGATTTTCCAGCTACGTTGAAGATTTACAGCCAGGCCCTGCGCTCAAGAAGATCACCCAGCTGGTGGATTCCATGGTGGATGCCCGGCACCCCAGGGGTCCAGGCACCCCAGGGCTATGAAAATCATGGGGGTTTGAAGGGAAAGCGGACGATTTTTGAAGGGAAAAGATATGGAGAAAGAGCCCTACTTGGCAGGCGTTTCGACTGGACTCCAAGAATTGACCCTTCAACATTGCACGCTTTTGAGCCATGAGATGGTCGGGTTATCCATGCCAAAACAGAGGTTTTGTTCCAGGACTTTAAAAGTACAGCCTGGTAATCAGCCATGGCAATGGAAAATTCACAATTGATAAACAATTTTCCCACTAACACCTCCATTTATAGGGGATGTTCCACTGCCACCTTTGATTACCGAAGGTTAACTCAGACTTCTAAAAAAAGGTGGTCTTTCTTTCACCTTCTGGGAAATTCGTCCGAAAGCGGAACATGCCGGGATTTTTTTTGGTCAGATCATTTGAAGCCTCAAATATGTTGAACATATACGGGTTCCCACGGGATTTCCCACAACTTGACGTGTAACTCTTGTCCGATTTTTGGAGAGCACCATTTTTATGTCCTTGAAAAGAGTTTTTTCCATCCCTTTGGGGTTCATGGTTTGCTGATTATCTGAGGGGCTTTCCAAGAAAATCTCAGTTTGGAGCTGTGTCACCCCATGATGCTTCAGTGGGTGAAGCAGATGACAAAATCCAAAGTTCCCTGTGCATCCCGGTGCCATTTTTGATACTGATTTGTTCTGCACTTTTGTTAGGCCTGGTGGGTTTGGCATGAAAGGAGATTGTTAAAAATGCCCGACCAATATTTGGGCCCAGGTCCAGATCAGGTGGGTTCCGGGCGAAATCTTTGCCCACATTGCCCTCTTTGCCAGTAGTTGTGCCGCAGCATGAGCCAGTTCTGTTGATTTCTTTGTCTGATGCCGTCTCAAGTGCGGCTGTGACTCTTGCAGCTTTAGCGGTGCAGCTTTGCCTTGCCACAGTTGGAGCCAGCAGATTTTTCCAGAAGGTGCCAGCCCAGTTGTTTTCTCATGTTTTGCAGTTTCACGACGTTTGTGGCTTCTCATTTGCCCACCTTCCACGGGTTTGGCAAGTTGCGCCATACTGGATGATCCTGTTCATTATGGGGCGTCGTTGTGCCGGCCACATGCAGCATGTCAACAGGATAGCAAGGGAAGCCGCTGACACGGTTGGAACGCAGCAACGAATCCTAGCTCTGTTTGAAACATCCCAGTGTCCCGACCATTTGCTTCAGCCTGAGCTTTCGCGAGAATTGCTTGTGGGCCCTTTCCAAACTCAAGCCTCCGATTTGGGTTATTGTAGCCAGGTCGGGTTTCTGGAGGGTGTGGTCTGGTGATGTATCGTTGCAGCGGACAGTCTTGAAAGCTAGTATAGATAATGTTGTTGTGCAAGTTGTGCCTCAGGGTCAAGATTCCATAGTGCTAAAGTTCATTGGTAAGCCATGTCCACGTGGCCTGTTTCTTGCGGATGGGTATAGCCGAAGATCTGCAGATTTTTTCGCTCCTTTCGACCTCCAAGAGAACAGTAGCAGTGCCTTGCTTCAAAAAGGGGCTTCCCAGAGGGACCCAACAACAAACGAACATGCGCAGATGTTTTGTATTCCTGCTTCAGTTCTTGCAGCTGCAGGATCAGATTTGGACAGGGAGGACGAGCTCCTGAGTTGGGCCGTTGCAGATTCTTTTCACATACCCAAGTCTTGCTCTCGTGTTGCGCGTTCTTCTGCACTCAGTTTGCAAATGCCAGTGACATCCTAATGTTTCTGCGCCTCCGTTTCCTTTTGTTGAAAAGAAATTGCGGGATGCGGGTCGTGGCGCAGTTTTCGTGCCAAACTTTTGCCAGGCTTTTCCCGGACTTCTTGATGCAAAGAAATTGGCTAGACGCAGGCTGCGCAGATGCGATTTGGAAGGGGTCCAATTTCTGAGGTTGCAGAGATAGCTGGCACTTGCACTGGACATCACTGGACCAAGTGCCTCCAGTTGACCTCGATTTTTTTTTTGAACGGCCCCTCATGGGGGAGTGATTTTTGCTCTAAAAATTGTCAAAAGTGACCAAAGTAGAAACCGTTATTTTAGAGCAAAAACTAGAGCTCAACTCCAAAGGCTATCATATGCTGTCATAAATCACTGGCATCTACAGGCTACAGACTCTTGTGACGCGATTCAATTTTGCCTGTGAGGCTTGAAGAACTACAAACAATCAGAACATAACAGAAAACATCTGCTGTACAGCATGCCATAAGAATGGGTAGCTGCGCATCTTGGAATCAGAATATGCAGTAGCAATAGGTGACTAGTGTGATAGAGGTGATGGAGAAATTCTATTGCTAGAAGCAATTGATATGATTTAGCTGTTTCTTCGTGAACTTGTTAGATTGATATCATCTCAACATATATTGTATATAAAAGCATTTGCGCTGCATAAGAAGTATGGTGGGAAGGCATAGGCATCGCTTCGGGATACGTCGGGTGCATCGCTTCGGGCTACGCCTCATGCATCGCTTCGGGATACCTCAACATCATCATCATCATCATCATCTTCATGATCATCCTTGTTATAAGCATTTTCTTCCTCCGAGTATTATTCATCTTCATCTTCTTCATGTTCATGGTGATGATAGCGTCAGGAGAAGATGTGATAGCGTGAGATCATGTTGGTG
>Ga0126342_10000360_pt1 | contig 46714 bp, 28 predicted proteins | sample Cyp1metagenome_FD_92528 | JGI IMG/M metagenome (GOLD analysis project Ga0126342, IMG submission 92528) | Coral microbial communities from Lord Howe Island, Old Settlement Bay, Australia - Cyphastrea 1 metagenome | ecosystem: Host-associated > Invertebrates > Cnidaria > Coral ...
ATATGCCAGATAGAATGTCAAATAGAATGTCAGAAGATATGTCAGATAGAATGCCAGAAGATTTGCCAGTAAGAAAATGTATAAATGTCATGGTGGGGATCACACGAAGTAAAGTAATTTAGTAGTTTGCTGCCGTTTGAAGCAACTCAAGATATGCTACTATGGTTTATGAAAGATATATCGAGCTAATTCATTTGATTCACAAACCAGCTAGGTTGCACCTTATAAGACAGAAACAAGACACTTGATGAAATACATGATGATCATACTGGATGGGGCCCCGAAGATAGCGTTCAGTTGTATAAGTGGCTGAATTCTATAGTTTATGGTAGATATAACGAACTAGTTAATGGATGTTAATGGGGTTTATAAACCAACTTATAATGGAAGACAAGTTGCCCTCTGGAAATGTGTTACAGTTTGCTATTGAAGCCATGGCCCATAGAAAGTTCGTTGATTTACCCATTAACAATGGTGATTTTCCATTGCAAACCTTTACCAAAGGGTACATCCCGGACGTGAATTTTGAGTAATCTTGAGAGATCTGGCGGTTTTTCATACGTTTCAAAAACACCTAATTAACCCATCCCAGCGGGGTCCCAGTTCAGGTCACGCGTCCCATGGCTGGTTTTTTTGGAATTGGCGCGACAGTCCGGAGCAACATTTGGGATGGGATGCTCAGATGTGTCTTCAACGACGCTGGTTGTCGCAAGCTGAATGGAAAGCGGACTGAGGAAATCTGTGGAATGGTGAGGTCATGACTTTTAGACTCTTAAGAGATTGGGAGGGACTGGCTAGACACCTCAAAAAAGGGGCTGTCACAATATATATATATATATATTATATTATATATATTATTATATTTCAACATAACACAGATATTGGACTCTTAGTTTCCAAAAGAGTATGGATTATGTATGGATTGAACGTATCACTCTCCATCCACTGCAGCGTGGGATTGGCAAAGTCTCAAGATGTCCCAATTGTTATTGTCGCGGACAGCTCTGCCTTCACGAGAGGTCAGAGCCAAGAAATGTCTTAATTCGTCTAAATATGTCCAAATGCCAGTGACGAACTGGCATCCCTGAGTATCTTGGTTGGCTACAGGTGTACCAAGAACAAGCCAGATGGTTGACGCTTCAGGTAACGATTGTGCATGATGCTGTATTGCCTGGCTCACCAAGAACTAGGGTTGACGACTGCGGTGCTCATCTTGGGGTAGATTCTGCACATGTTGTCCCCTTGTTTTGTGAAGTGTCTAGTTTTGTTACAGCTGCCCAGGTACTTCTGACATAACTTGCCTGTGCTCAACCACTGGAAGTAAAATGATGGAGCTGCACATACTTTTGCTACATCTGGCAGAATTTGAACATTTGCTGATAAAAGATTTGAATGATGAAGAAACTTATTATTTGTTAATAAATCAATATTTATGTACTGAATATGTTGTGTTTCTGCAATGCCACATTCGAAGATATTCTAAGATCGAAGATGTACCCGTGCACAATGAGTTGCGGCCGGAAGCACGATCTCAGAATTGGGATACAAAACTGCTGTTTTAGCCATGTGAAAATCATCAATTTCATTTGGAAAAGTCATGTACACAAGTATGTTCGGTGTACGTATATATATATATATACACATACACATATTGTCTGGTGGTCCCCCTTCCCCCCCGAGATGGTGATGGTCCCTATATGTATATGACTATATGTAAGTTGTGTATATATATATATATACACGTGTAAGTAGTGTGTGTATGTGTATATATTTATATATACACATGTGTGTTTATACGTATGTAGTATGTGTATGGCACTGAACACGAGTCGAGATGCGGGACCATATAATGTTTATGAATATATAAACCTATGTGCGTGTGTCAAAGATCATCAAACCAGATAGGTTTGAGGCCATTTTGGTACGATTTCGATACTTTTTATACCCGAAAAGGTGAGAAATCCATGTTGGAAGGTTCCTTCCTCGGGGGTCAATTGAGCAATGGCTTCTAAACTCCGGTTCGTTCATGATTATATTATAGGATATTGTAGGCTTTATTATACTAACCAATATCATAATCATAAATTATACATATATATATAATCTAATCTATTATCATATAATATTTTATAATCTGATATAATCTATATGTTGGGGAACATCACCATCCATGAGCCAACCTTGCTCAATCCATGCCCAATTTCTGTCATCATCCAGCCTTAATTTGTGCACGTTGCCACGCCCCGATTGCCGTCCCAAAATGGTGGGCCAGGTGGGTGGAGGTTAACCAGTGATTTATTGGTGTTTGTTCAGATACAGATAAACATACAAACACAGAGATACACACACATATATATATATATATATAATTATATATATATATGCAATCACATAATATTAAATACAATATGTAATCATATATACATATATATATATATATATTACCTATACCAATATACTACAAATAACTCTGGAACTGTGTATATATAATATAGTACTACAATGTTGAACTGTACAATACATATAGATTTTGTTTCATATTTCCAAATACATTCAATAGTTTTATCATATACAGATACATTAATTACATTGCATTACATTACATACATATGGACATGTATCTGGAAGCCTCAAAAATCCCTCGGTTTTTCGCGACCGCGTCAGGGTCGGTGCGTTGGTTTGTTTTTTGTGACCGTGACGGCGTCGAGGCGTCGAGGCCGAGATTCGGCCGGGGACTTCTTGGTGAGACGAGTAGATACCCGAAATGGTAATGGGATGGTTAATGTGTTAAATGGATATTAAATGCTAATAGATGGTTAATGGGATTCATGGATATGAATGGTTAATGGATGTTAATGGGATATATGGGATTCATCCGAAATGGTAATGACTGTTACAGTTTGCGAACTGGAAAATGGCCCAGTCGAAATAGTGAGTTTTCCCATTAAAAATGGTTGGATCTTTCCATAGTTTTTTGTAAACGTTTACCAGAGGGTATCTCCAATTGGTGCCCCAGTTTGTGGTTTTTTAAACAGGTGGTGCCCCAGTTCGTGCTAAGTTGGTAAAGAGTTCACTCCAATTTCACGTTTGGGTTTATGGTATCTATATATATATATAGAGATTGTTACTTTGTTTAAAAAAAACAACTTCTGACTCGGGGGTCACCACCTTGTATAGGACGAATAGGAAAACAGTTGTTGTTTACCAGATTTACAAGCTATTTTTTAAGAGAAATCCAGATCGGTGGTGGTTTGAGCAACCAAATTACGGGTCGAACTCAGGGATTCAGTGACCACTTGGGCTGGGAGGTTGTTGGGTTTGCAAAAACAATGGCTATGTCAATCTTGGATGGGTACAAACTAATCCATACTAGTCTTTTGGCATCAATGGGATTATCTACGTTCAGCAGCTAATAATTTTAAGTTTTGCAGGGTATCTAAGATTGGCACTGATGGGGATGATCCAGATACCCACTGAAACGCTCAGAGGGATCTGGATAGCGACTGCCGAAGATGTCCGAAAAAACATCATGATTCATACAAGGTGGTGCCCCCCAGTGATGTTTGTTGGTTTATAACCTCCATTAAGTATGGGTATATCTACCATAAACCCAAGCTATTGGAGTTATAAACCAACTTAGCCAACTATGGGGCACCAACTTGTAGTGGGGGAACCCGAAAAAACCCATGGCCGTAAATTTTCACATTGGGAATGATTGTCATGAATATCACATGGACATCTGTTGAAAAAAAGGGCTACTCCCCAAACTTGGTGCGGTCCATGCCTTGAAAAACGGACAGTTCAAGCAATAACCCCCCAAAAACTTAGGGGCAAGAAAAAAGGAACATACAACTGGGTGGGGATCAAAATTGGATTAAGATTGATTCTCACCTCAATATCAATCCTGTGTTCCTGATTTGTTGATCACTGTACCCCAATGAATTTTCCAGACAAATCACATCCGGTAAACTTTCAGCCACTCCTTTCATTTTGAACCCCAAGTTGCAACGGTCCTATCCACGGCCCCAATTTGGCCCCATTGCTGGGGAAAAATCGCATGGCGTCCTGCAGATTTTCTCTTAAGCCCGGTAGATCCAATCGTTCCACAAGCCGAAATGACCAACGAAATGAAACGCTTGGGACTTAGGTGATTTTCCTGTTGCGTTTTTAGGGAATGTGCATGGCTAACCAGTGACTATCAGGTACATTGGTGCCCGGAAATTGCCCATAAAATGGACAATCGTTGGAGCATTGAAGATCAATTCCTGCAGTGCCTTGCTTTTTCCCAACCCTTTTGGCTGACTCCTAGGCTTTGAATGTGAAGCATGGTGCAACTCAGTTCATTCAGTTCATTCATTTATTGGTATTGTAAATGTTCATATTTTTCAGACTACAGTATTTTTGGGGTCAATGTTGGGAGATGTATCCACCATGTCCAGTTTCTTCTGGAACCACATTTTGACACCTTGGATCATGGCTCCCGAAACCGGACCACGGAAACTGACACAGCAAAGCGCAGCGAATTTGACCCAGGTAGCATCCGCCGGGGTCAGTGCACCGGATGCGGTTTGGAGAATAAACGGGAATGCTTACATTTTCACATAGGCTCAATCACATTCATTTCAAGATAGAGAATTGTAAGAGATGTGTTGTAACCGGCTTCATGATGTGTGTGTGTTACAATCATTGATAGAGATGTTAGAACCGGAGAATTATAAGATATGTGTTGATAGAAGAAGCATGAAGAAACAATATACGTAAGACATCATTGATCTTCTATCAACAAAAGACAACATCAAAGATCAATGATGCCAATGATGCGTCAGCAACATCAACATCTGAGAGTGGGGCGCCATGGTGATACCACTTCCAGCCAACGAGAGCATCAATGCTCTCCCCGATGAGGCGGCTGCCGTTTGCCTTCTGTGGGAGATTGTCCAGGAAAACCACTTTAGGACCTTGAGGATTTGGCTTATTTTCAGACCAATAACCATATATGTAACAAACATACTGTAGACTATTGTAGATGATTTTTAGGATAGGGCATTATCCCAAAATGATTTTTTTGGCTTGCTGTTGGTGATGAATGATTGGAAATCACAAAGACTATCGAATCGCTGCAGGATGGATCCGAAGTGACAGCACCAGAAATCCAACAATTCGCCTAGTTCTAAAGCAACTTACCGATCTAGGGTCGCCTTCCATTCATGTCTGATGTGGGAATGACTGAATGCTTTGCATTGCTTTGCCCAGTACAGTAAGTTCTTGAATGTCATGACCCAAGAAGTTTCAGCAGAAAGTGTGCTCAGTAGAAATTGTGCTTAGAAGCGAGATGCACGTCCTTTACTCATTGGATTGGTTTAAGGGAACATCTACAGGAAACCATGGTTTTTACCACCAAATATAGGGATTTCCTGTAAATTTTCCCATCATCCAATTCTATGATTTACACAATGTTCTCATTTGGCGAATCATTTCAACATCGCCCTTAAACTTGTTCTGCGTCTGGCTTTCTCAATCCACTGAAGTTCAAACCTGGTACTGGAAAATCTCAAATCTCCGTTGTGTTTGGCTTCCACTACCAAATTCTTGAACCCTTAAAACCAGCATAGAAGCCCCAAAAATTGGCTTTCGAGGATGATCTTTCTTGGAAAATCATAAAATGGAAATCTGGCCATGTTTCAGGTTCTATGGCCATATGGGCCGTGTTTTCGTGATTTTTCATGGGTATATCCTGAGAGTGATGGCCCAATGGCCTGTTTTTGTTCGGCCACTGGCAGGGACGGCCACTACTGGTGGAGGGCTCAGGGTTTGATTTTCACGAGGTGATTTGAAGATATACAAAGGGCCAGGATACCCGGCCTGGTAAACGTTTACATCACTATGGAACATCACCAGGTTTCATGGGAACATCCACTATTTCTATGGTCATGTTCAATAGCGAACTGTTAAATTACCAGAGGGTAATGATTATGATTATGATTATATATTATGTTACGCGGTACATGCTCATGGGATTAAATAATATTAAATATTGATGTGGTAAATCCACGTAATTTCAAAGAACTAACATCAATTATATAGCCTACAAAGTGGGGCCCCCTAGCCCCCTAGATAGCTAAGTTGGTTTATAACTCCAATAACTATGGTTTATGGTACGCAAATAACTATAGTTACTGGGGCGAATCTAAACCAACTAACATCACTGGGGGGCCCCACATTGTATACTGGGACCTGAAGGGAGGACCAAGGCTTTGGCATAGGCTGTTCTTCACCGCAAAATCCATGCTGCCGCTCCACTGACCTTACTAAATTCCTGGCGGATCATCATCACCATTCTGTGGCTCCAAAATGCTAGGACAATCACGAATCTGGGTAAATTGTAACGACCTCACTGTTCTCCCTCACTGGAATTCATGGTGAATGGATAGGGGAATTATCCCCAAATGGCCGAACTATTCAGGTTAGTGAAATATTATAATTTACCCAGACTAATCCCTGATTACTAATTACTAAACCGTCCCCCTAAATAATAAACACATGGAGGAAGTCTTTAGTATCAGATGGTATTTCAGTATTTAGTATTAGGGTGCGAAACTTCCCCCTGATGTTAAATTCAACATCTTAATGTAGAAAAACAACAGAAACTGTTTCAAAGTCGATTGAATGTCCTTTTAAAATCTAATATTGCCAAAAATTGGATTTCAAAGCTTTCCCCAAATATTGAGTTAGAAGCATTCATATAAAAACTAAATGGTTCTAGTTCAAAATCGATTTCATTTCCTTTCAACACCTAATTTAAATATTGCCAAAAATGGGATTTCGATGCTTTCTTCTAACATTATATAAACTAAAATCCTTGATATATTTGTTTTGATCTTAAAAGACGGACGCTAATAGAAAAAAGGGTTGACTAGTTTTTATTATTAGGGGGTGAAACCCACAAATGGGCCCTTCATGTTTAAAATGTTTTTTTAATGGAATCAATTAAGCATATTTAAAATCAATTTAGTCAGTCTGAAATTTCCCAAAATTTAACGCTGACCCTAGTTTTTTAGTATTTGGGGTACGTTTAGTAAAACGGAGGTAGGGATTAGTGGGCGGGTCAAAATTTGAGAGAAAGGGAACCACAGATGACTTAGTCATTCGATAGTTCTAGGAGGGTTATAGTTCTAGGGGGTTATACAACCAAATATGTTTGGGGTCACAAGCCACAATGGGAATCCCTATGATCCCAGCAGTATTTCAAATTCCATGACAAGGTATTCACGGTCACACGGTCACACTACGTCACAGTGCTCCAATGGCGTGTGAGGTCGTGATCAAGTTAGCTCTATAAATTTGGCTGGTGATTTTCCATGGCAAACTGTTAGTCATACCCAGATGGTAGCTCTATAAATTTGGCTGGTAAAACCATGCCACATTATTGATTTGGGCATGGGTCAGTTGTTAGCTATTACCATAGGGGGGGGAGTTTCTAGATCAATCCCAGCGACTTAGGGTGCCATCCGGGATACCCGGCCTGGTAATTTCTAACAAAAAGCTATTGAAAATGGCCATAGAAATAGTGGATTTACCCATTGAAAATGGTGATTTTCCATAGTTTTGTAAACGTTTACCAGAGGGTAAGCATTTTTGGTTTTGACCATGGTTTTGACTCAGCATTTTTCATAGCGGGGAATCTCCTCGATGTTTTGGTGAGGTGGTGATCAAGTGGTGCGTCATTGGCCTTTGGATCTTCTCCTTCGTCTTGGCCCTCTTCGCTCCCTTGAGCAACTTGACTTCCAGGAACTTCCAGGGTGACCTGAGGCAGTAGAGCTTGGGCCCCCCGTTGTGATGTGAACGTTGGTTTAGATTCGCCCCAGTAACTAGTTCGTTATTTGCGTACCATGTTTACCATGGTGAAATTGGAGTTATGTGAACCCCAACTTAGCTATCGAACGGGGGCCTCACATTGTATGGTTTGATACATTTGTTGGGGTTGGTAAGCCACAAGAACGGAACGTACCTTCTATGCTCATGTTGTTTTTCTCTTGTGTTCCTGGGGTTAAAAATCACTTGTTGATACCTTTTGCTGATGGTGAAGCCCGCCCAACGTTGTCACGAACCTTGTTGCATCTGGAACCCCATGGGTATCCTGCGCGATCTGCAAGAGGCCACAATGTCTTGAGGATATGACCAGTTGGCGTCATAAATGGCATGATGTGGCCATTGTTTTGGAATCTCTAATGTCATATAATAACATATAATATTTATGTATACCTATAACACATGTCATATTATTTCATACTAGTTCATACATCATAGACATACGTGTATATTTTACACATATATATATAGATAGACAGAACCACATACAGACAATGTATACCAGTATAGTTACAGAAATCGGGCATTGAATTGTATAGACGATCATAGATGTTCTAATTGTCAATGGCTGGTTGACAAGCAAGAATACGCACCCGCATTTGTCACTACTATAGGGAAACATCGAGAGCTGGTGATTTTGTTGTTGTTTTTTAAATACCATTTTTTTTGACAAAACGACATCATTGTTGGCATGAGTCAAAACAAAAAACATCGTGGACCGGAGTAGATGATAACGAATTCACTAGATATGATGGGAATTGTAAGGGTAACTACATATATATATATATATCCAAACCTAGCTTTAAACTTTTCAGGTCAATATAGTGAACTATGAATTTCCAGATCAGTTTGGTTGCTGCAATCGCAACATGCAGAGTATCTTAAGCTTTGATGAAGGCAGGTCATCACCATTTTTGCAAACGTGAGCCATTCCGAATCATGATTGGTTCAGCTCCACAAAAAGGTACCATTTGGAAAATTAAGATAACTATGGAATATCATAATGTCCAGTAGGCCAAATGAAGTGAATAAATGTAAATAATCCTAGGTCATTCTCCATAGCTATATTAAATGACCAGAGGAGAACCTCAACTAGCAGACATATTTCTGGGATATATGGCTCAGCCTGCAGTCCATTGCTGTTTCATATCCGTACTCTAATTTTGTACATGTGTTTCCTGTTTCGCAGGGATATTCGTTGCTGATTTTGGGCTGGCCCTGAGGTGTCCTCAGTTCGCTGTCAGAGCCCCAGTCTGACACCTGTGACAGTGGTGACCCTCCGATTTTTGCAGCTTGATGCATGCATATGCCAACCAAGACTGCCCACAATCACAAGAAACAACTGAAACACTGTCTTTGGTCTCCGTGCACCGACATTTTTTTTGAAGACTGAGACATGATCGCTTTCTTACACTTTGTACAGTTGTAGATGTAGACTGATGTAGTAAGTAGAAGCTCCATCAGACACACAATATATATATATTTTTTCAAAGCTGTATACGTTTTGTCAAATCATTTTAGAAGCAAGCCTTCGAAGCCGTGAGCCTAGGGGCTTGGCATTTTTTGGTACCTACCTTCTGGCCGAGGAGGGAAAATTAACCGAGAGATCCAAGCTGTCTACACCAAGAATAGAAGGGCTGATTAGTTGATCGCCAAGAATGAACAAACATCTTTGATTTGCATGGCCGTCATTTGTTTACTTGTTTGACACATAGCATTCAATAGCAATTTAAATTTATTCGAGTCTATTTTCGGTCAATGCAACAAGAATGATGATAAGGTTCCATGTGAAAAATCATCCAACACATATTGCGAGACATACTAAAGTCATTAGAATCTCCAGCATCATGATGATCAGGATTAGTTTTCGTTTGCATTTGAGGACTCTGAAACAAAACACTGATGAAATCGGACACTCATGATACTGGCGCCCCTCGGGTGCCCTCTGATTTCTCAGGACCCACAGATGAGCACCTGTTTCTTGGAAAGGAATGAGTGAGGTCATGATGTTTTGCCAGAAAAATCTTGTAACCCTCATTTTTAAGAGGGAAACGTGGGGAAATTATGAGTAACCATAGTAGGGGTAGGAGTATGGGGTAGGGGTAGGAGTAGGAGCAGCAGCAGCAGCAGCAGCAGCAGGTGGTGTTGTTGTTGTTGTTGTTGCTGTGCTTCTTCTTCTTCTTGTTGTTGTTGTTCTTGTTGTTCCTGTTGTTCTTGTAGTTCTTGTTGTTCTTGCTGTTGTTGCTCTTGTTGCTCTTGTTGTAGGAGTAGCAGCAGTAGCAGTAGTAGCAGTAGTGCAGCCCTGGATGCTTTTGTGATTCACCCCACCATCCATTTCACTGTTTTTTTTTTTGTTGCGCTTCCTCCGCCCCTTAGCTAGATCCTGGAAGCGGGAGCATTTGCTCCGTTTTTCAACAATGTTTAGTTGACTATATCACATATTTGTGTGTGTGCGCGCGTTTCTCATTGTATTTATTTATATATATATATGTATATATATATACATATTAACATAATATATATATATATACACATATTAATATATGTTAGGTTTATCAAGATGAAACAATTTCCTAGGTGGGATGCAATTCCAAGTGCATCCCTAGCACGCTCGGCAATGGCATCGCCAGGTTATCAGCGCATTCGTGAGACTGCACTTGGTCAGTGCTGTGGCACTGGCGGTTTGAGGACCCCGGAGGCGTGCGCCTTGTTATATATATATGCTTTCCTGCAATGAAGAAATTTAGCAGTTTAACATATAGTTTACGTGATGTATAATAATGTATATCCCAATATTACTGTTGTTTGAGCTGCCATTAGCCAGATTTGGGCCAGGCTTGCAATTTGATGATGTTTTTTAGGAGGCCCAGGTTTTGGTGCCTGATGTTCTTGGTGGAAATGGGGGTTTCCACTTCATGAGTGTTCCAAACTGAAGATGTTGATACCAGATGTTTGTCGTGTGGTTTTTCAAGTTGGCCTTTTAAAACGGCCGGTTTTCCATGCGCGGTTCTTCTGGTTTTCCATCCTCGCTTTGGATGATCACTCAGTTCGCAGAGTATACATACGGAGCAGAAAGTGAGACGAAACAAATTGTATTCATGTCGTACTTTTGAAAGATGAACGCAAAAGGGTGCTTTACAATTGAAACGCAGGTGGTTGCACCTACGGCAGGTGGTAGACATTGCCCAACATCTTTTGTCTTCTGCCCTGCAGGGTGCAGCTCTTGGAAAATTGTCTTGCAACATGGTGAATCTGCCTGAGCCACCTAATTTTCAACGATCTATTGATTGAACCATAGGTTGTATCATGTCACATGTTATATTATTGGACACTGTTCTTTTAGCCACGCCACTGTCTTTTTCTTGTTCAATCATTAGTTTATATCATCCCACTTCAAGTTTTTAGGAGCGCAAAGGAAATCTGTCAAATGAATGTTCCCCCTTGGTTTTATGACAAAAAACAACATAAAGTTTGACCCATCTGTTGGTGAAATATTGTGATGGAATATGATGGAACATGATGGAACATAATACAGGAATACATTATTTACTTCTGTTCAGTATACTGACACTATCACATACTTGACATGTCGCCAGCGCTGTCAATATTTACAAACATTGTATTGTTTTTGCTCTACATGTGTGCATATTGTATGAACATGGTTTGTCATTGCACATATTTGTTAATTCACATATTACGTATACGCTGTTTTATATATACACTTTCTTTTAGTATATGAATAGTTTGAAAGTATAGATTTGATTTGTATGTTTACATCCACAAAACAAAAACAGGCGTATGTCATCAGGTTCCCATTCACCACCTCACTAAGGTAATCTGCAATATGCTGCATATATGCGGGGTAGTAATGATGAACTTACCAATGCGCACCCGAAAACTCCCATCATATATATATATATATTTTTATAGATGTATCAAAATGGTTGGATTTGGCTTATATACCGATTTAAGTGCATGTGTTTTTGTTTGAGACGTTGTTTTTTTTGGCTGGCTCTCTTTCTCTGTCTCTGTTTGATCTGTCTGTCTCTGTTTTTCTCTCGTTTCCTTTTTTATGTAATCTACTATAGATATACACACGCATGTATGCAACCCTAGTCTTCACCCTTGGTAGTTCAGGCTGTGCATTAGATCAATGAAAGACTTGGGTATAGGTGGGCCATTCCTACGCACCCCGCCTATCGGCATATCTAGTTTTTTTTTGGGTCGGGCCATTTTTTGCAAATTGAATTGGTTGGTGAGGGGAAATGCCAACTCATGGTGTTATGGACTGTGATAATCCCCTTTTCAAACATTACTGGTTGGTGGTTTGGAACCATTTTTTTTCTCTCCATATATTGGGAATAATAATCCCAACTGACTAATATTTTTCAGGGGTTGAAACCACCAACCAGAAAACCTTCCTAATCTCAAATGTATCGTGTAGTATAATTCGCTGAACAAGTAACCATCAAACAACACAATGTTTTTCACACTGCTCACTTTTGAAGTATATATAGAATGAACCATTTGACGGTGCAGTTCCGCTTAATGATGCGGAACTTTGCCATAGCATGTACCATGGTTTTACCCAGGAAGATGATCCAAGTCAATACCATATCAGTTTTATATTATGCGTTTCCCCTATGATATCCCTATTTTAGATGGTTGGTGCCTTTCGAAAGATGAACTAACCCCAACTATATAAACATTATATAAAGATATCCATAGATATTCATATATATATATACATACATATATTAAACATATATTTATAAGATTTTATAAGCCCTCTATTACGCACCGATTTTTTCCATTGAACTTAGAGGCATCTTTCCAATTTCGAGACGCGCAGCGGCGCAGGATGTTGATGCCGTTCTTCCTCCTGGGTGCCATCAACTCCTTTGTGGACGGCCTTGCATTAATCCAGGCGCTTCTGACATAACCTGACAGCGTGACCGGATTTGTTTCCCGTTATGGAAAAACATTTTTTTTTGGGGTGCCTAAAATGGTTAGTACTAGTGAAAAACGTGGTTGATAATGGTTACTAGTGGTTACTAGTGGTTGATGGAGATGTAGCCCCAAATTGCAAACATGGAATAGTCTACTGTGGTAACTAGCTGGGATTCCTATGAAACACTGTAAATCATAGGATTGGAGATAAGCCATCAATTGGTGCAGGATTTCTCAACCACAGTATGAGGGGAAAAGACATGGAGATATCGTGAGAGTCAAAAGTTGGATTTTGTTTTTTTCGGACATGGGTTTGATCCGTTGATAGGAGGGATTTTATGGTATTGATAATGGGGATATTGTAATCAACAGTTGGATGGTATGGTTAGCATGATACACCTGTTGATTGTATTTAATTGTGTCAAGGTTCTCTTTTGAAAGGGTTCTTGCCATACCATTGTATTTGGGAATACCTCATGATGGAGGAATAGCAAAACCCATTTACCATGCTTTGAGGATCGCACATATTATTCAATAGTGCGTGTTTTCGGAAAATTATTGAGATGAATTATTCCATTCGCCATCCCCCACCGTGACAAAGACATGCTGACAAAAAAACTGAGACGTATGTACCTTGACCTGTATCCTGACTACATGTTTTGACAGTATTGTAGTGTCAAATCCGGATTAATAAACCATAGTTTTTTTAATTAGGGGGGAACTTCTCCAATAGTCATAATCTGATACTGCAATTGTACTCACCCAATTAAGCAGCCTAAGGGTTTATTAATCCAGGGTTGACATAACTCTGACACGTTTCCTGACACATACTTGGACTTGGACATACACTATGACACTTAGACTGACATAGCTGTGACATGTCATCTGACCTTTAGTCTTATGACATTTATCCTAGCAAAAGGTAGTCTGGCAAAAGTTCTGGCATGCTTTCTGACGTGTATTATCTTCATCTCCGTAAATAAATGATATATATTTGTAGTCATTGATCCACAGCAATTTGTAGACACACAAATTATCAACTGCGTATACCATATATTTTCTTTAAATACATGTTTTACCAACCGCCATGTGTTGCGTGTTAAATGCATGTTGGTTGCATGCACTTTTGAAATCTCAACCTGTTTATTTGATTCTGGCATTTTTGAAGTGCTTTACCACCAAAACGAGCGGGGTATGCACTTAGGCTAGAAAGAGGTGGTGTCATTGTCAAATTGCAACACTTCCTGGTATCATTATCCAGTTTTTTTTTTATATTCATTTTTTGGGGATGAATTTAAACCGCCCGATAGGGTGATTTTTGGCGGTTCAGCCCTGCAACTACTGGGATAACGACCAGGTGGATGACCTAAGTCCCGGCTCATGGGGGTATTCCAACCATATCATATCATTTCATCATGGTTTCTCATAATTTTCTTATTGAAGAGGTTATGTTTGAAAAAATATGAGATTATTTTTTTTCATAAACCATGGTTTTTCAGAAAACATGAGTTTGTTTATTTTGGCCACGTGTTTTTTGAAGAACGGAGAACTCAACTGCAGCGGCAGATGGACATGGTTGGATGATGGCAATTTAAATTGGACATGATTGGACACAATATTAATATGTATATATACACTATCTATATATTATATATAGCTTGTATATCATATATATCTTATATACTTATATATTTATATATTTTACATCTTATATATCTTATATATCTTATATATCTTAAATATCTATTATATTATAATACATATATAAATTATACTCACAATCCGTTGGAATTGGGGAGCGCATTTTCGGACCGATTCTATTGAAATATGATTGAAAACTCATGATTTCTAAACCAATGGTAGTGATCGAAAAAGTGATCGGTGCGAAGGAAACATGTCGAATCATCACTAGCCACTGTACAACTTGATTTTAGCCTCTGGTAAACATACAAAAAGCTATCGAAAATGGCCATAGAAGTCGTGGATTTACCCATTAAAGATGGTGATGTTCCATAGTTATGTAAACGTTTACCAGGGGGTATACAGAATTACGGACATGATTTCTCTAAGAGCAAGTATTTATAAGTATTTATTAATTAAATTCCATGCGTTGCCCGAATATTTACCGAGTTGGTCCCTGGCTCACTCCATGGCATGATCGCTACCGCGATCCCCGTGGATCCCCCCGAGCCGCAGATGTTCTCCAGCTACGGGTGGAAGACCTTCAACTTTATTCCAGCGACTTGGAAGTGGAAAACTGGACGCAAACCGACTGAGTTGGGATATCTTGGGATATATCTTGGGATATTATTATCGGTTTAACCAAGAAAATATGAGTGGGGACTGAAAAAGTTTCAACGGGGGGTTATATCATCAACATGTTGTGGTTAAGGTTTCGAATACCGAGGTTACACAATGTTGCACATGGTTATATACCATCACCATGGTGGTAAAATCGACTTGTTGGGTTTAAGTTGCACCAACAGAGCTTTAACTAAGCAAACATAGAACACATATAAAGACATGGTAAATATTTGCTGCCTTGTTTACCAACGAAAGAAACTATGTGACATTGAGCCTCGGGGTACACCTAGGTGATGGGCGTTATTCCTAGGTATGTGCCTGGTTAGACACAACTAGCTCTAACTCTAGTATTACTAGTGTATATCTGTATAATGACAATAATGATTAAATGATTATTATATATCATTTCTACTACAACTACCGTATACTATTTGGTGCTCATGTCTATCCCAGCTATAACTCTACATGCCAAGAGGGAACCAGAGTTGATGTCAAGCTTTCAGGCTACATCTAGTGGTGTTTTTTTTCTGTTGGAAATGGGCAAAACTATTTGGTCACCAAAGAAACAATCCCACTCAAAAATGTTTCTTTCTATATTCCAATACCCCAAAAAGGTGAACAAAGGGTATTGGATATTTGGGAATATACAACATTCCATTACAATACCAATACCCTTTGTTCACCCATATATGGGATATACATTTGATTGATATTCACTTTATGTCCCATATATCCCTTTGACGGATTGTTGTTGACTGGAAAGGTGGCGATTTTTGTTTTGGATCGAACTTCGAAGGCGAATCTCCCCCACCTTTATTGATTCTGCAAGCCATGTTTTTCTGTCAAATATCATCTGGTTATGACTAACATAGCCATGGTATAGATGCCCTATTTATAGATGGTTTCCCTATGAAAAATGGTTATTTATTCTTTTATATCATCTGGTTATGACTAACGTAGCGAACTGGAAAATCCCCCAAAAAAATGGAGGATCCCTTATAAATGGAGGTCTCTAGCTGGGAAAATCATCTATTTCTATGGGCCATGGCTGCCATGGCGAACTGTTAGTCATAACCAGAGGGTATCACTCATTGCCCGCAGCTTTTGACCCACTGTACGATCTGCTTTGTGGTATGGCTTGTTGTCAAGAACAGCCAAGCCAACTCTGGGGAAACCAATGATAAATCCATATAAATCCATGATCACGGTGATCACAGTGATCACTATGAAATACTATGAATCATTCATATGTGATGTTTTATTTATGTAATTGTTGCTACAATTTCAGTAATTTGTCAAAACTAAATGTATCCAATATACTTATATATATATACTTATATGATATAACAGGATATAACATGATACAATATATATATGTAATGTCAACCCCGGATTAATAAACCATGGTTTATTAATTAGGGGGTACTCCTCCAATAGTCATAATCTGATACTTAAACGGTACCCTCCCAACTAAACAGTCGTTAGGGGTTTATTAGTCCAGGGTTGACATTAGACATATATATATATATATGGTTGGTGGTTTGGAACATCTGTTATTTTCCATTCAGTTGGGATTTTCATCATCCCAACTGATGAAGTCCAGGGGTAGGTCAACCACCAACCAGTCATGGATTGTTATCGCAGCTATTTCTGGTTGGTGGTTTGGAACATTTTTTATTTTTCCAAATCATCCCAACTGACTAATATTTTTCAAGATGGTTAAAACCACCAACCAGATTTGGTTATAGACTAGCCATTTTGGGAATGGTCAACATAGCACCTATTTCTGGTGAAATTGGAGGATGGTGCAAATGGCATTGTTTTAACCATTTATAGCCAAGGATCTAAGGAACCATAGAGGAATATAGGATCATTAGTATCATATATTGATCTTATAACCAATTTATAGAGGAATATTTTTCACCACCATTACCATTGAAGTATAAATCAACCACCAACCAGATATATATATATATGGTACCCATATGGGAATGAATCTGTATATAATCCTGTTGATGAAGTATTTAATCCATTATCAATAATCTAGATTACCATTGAAGTATAAATCAACCACCAACCACATATAGCTAATCATGGTTGTTCAGCAGTCGCCGGGCTTAGCCGGACGCCGCCGTTGAGGTGGATGTTTTGCTGTGCATATTCCTTTGTGAGTTCACCCGCAGCTTGGCATCGTGGAGGATCATCAAGATGGTGCTGCCCGTCTCCCAGCCGCCTGGTGCGAAAATGCTGGGAATTTCTGCTTGGGAAAATGGGAAGATGCTGCAGTTATGGCCATAAAAACCAGTTATAACTGGTTCTTTCTATGGGATTATACATTCTATAAATGGGGTTTTGTTAGTACTTATAACTGATAAATGGCCATAACTGTGGGAACATGCTGGAGATGGATTTTGTGTGTCGTATTGCTGTTGCAACTAGCGGTTTGGACATGTGAACAGACCATGGTGGCCGGGTGGTTGTAGTCGTGGGCTTCTTTTCGGAGTCAGCGTGCCAAGTTATGGCCATGTCGGATGTTGGGAATTCATGTGATGATTGAGTTGTGGATTTCAAAGATGTCCCAAATTCCCATTGGTTGGTTGATAAAAATAGAGGGCTTTGAAGGTTTACCCCTTTAACAACAGGTAAATGATGATAGATGGTATACCAAACCGACCCCTCTATTTTTACCAAAAGGACATTATTGGTTGATAGCCCATGTTAGTAAAAGACAATGAGAGAGAGAGAGAGAGACCATGTAGGTAAATTGTCTCGCGACTACCTCACTGGTTGACCAAGCCCCATGTATATGATACACGTAGGGTAAGTGGAATCATCTCTAAAAAATATTATGTCATATTTTGTCAAATTAGTCAAATGTGATGGTCTATCTTGAGTCTATCTTGATTAGTCATAAATTATTCAAACTTGATGGCTCAAATATTAGTCTGATTAGTCATTTTATGTCGAATTACCATCTGGTTATTTAACATAGCCATGGAAAATCACCATGCTATTAATAGGTAAACCATCTATTTCTATGGGCCATCTATACCATGGCTATGTTAGTCATAACCAGAGGGTATGACAAAATTACAAATTCAAGACTTAAATCTCAAAACTCAGTGGCTGAGCCCTGCGCCAATCCGACCAGCCCAATTCACAATCGGTGCCTTGAAATCTGAAAAATGGGATTTTCCCCGTTTTTGGAGAAAAATATGGCTTTCCGTTTTTGGACAAAAAACCTCAAAAATGGTAAACAAAAAATCCAGGTCTGCTATCAGCTATCCATCGAAATCTTGAAAATTGATGTTCCTATTGCTTTTGGATTTTGCAATTTTTGGGTTCGATCTTAGATTTGTGGGATGTAGACATGTTGTTCAGAAAGACAGCGTTTCTCGTCCGATTAAAAAAATGGTTCACACGTGAACGCAAACAACTCATTCAGACCTTCAATTTCTTTGAATAATTGTGTGTCTGCACAGTAGGGATATGTCGGATATGAGTTTTCAATTTCGACACAGATTTAAACGTATGTATGAAAAATACGTAGATTATACATGATCGTACTTTATTACTATATATGGTTTGGACCGGATGTTTTTTTTGTTTACCCACTATTATATTTTCTGGCTGGTGGTTTCAAACTTTTTTTATTTTCCATAAGATATGGGATAATTCTTCCCATTGACTTTCATATTTTTCAGAGGGGTTGAAACCACCAACCAGTCATGGATTGTTATCCCAGCTATTTGGTAACATTTACCATCAATATACCCCAAATATTAGCATATATATACCATACATGGATCCTATGGGTTATATTTTTATATTATGATGGTTACAATATTTTACATGCTTGTGAGTCCAATCGAAAGCACCTGGCAGGTTTGAGAACGGCCGCTTGGACAACTTGGACCCAGTGCCGGGGCAGGTCTTCCAAAATGGCACGGCCCCATTTTATGTTTGCACGCCACCAAATGGCAACTTTGATGGGGAGAATGATCAAAATTTGATAAAAAAATTGGCGACTCCAGTTTTTGGACTAACCCAGTTTGGTCTATCTGACTATCAGGTCTGTATCCTTCGGTTTGCCTTCCTACCCCAGAACTTCAAAGGCGTTTGCCTTTGAATGCGGTCGCACATCACACCTCCTGCGAAAGTCGTATCTATTTAAATCAGTGTTCTGCACATAAACAACGATCGTCATTGTTGTTGTGGTTGTTGTCGTTGCTGTGGTTGCTCTGGTTGTTGTGGTTGTTGTGGGTATTGTGGTTGTTGTGGTTGTTGTGGGTATTGTGGATGTTGTGGGTGTGGTGGTGGTGGTGGTGGTGGTTGTTGTTGTTGTCGTTATTTCAGATGCCAGTCAGTACAAACATGTCCCAAACAGTCTATTTTTTGAAGTGTGATTGGAACTACAAGGAGGGTCCTCGCCAGGATATCTCAGTGTAATAACGTGTTTTTTTGTCGTTTTGGTTGATAGGACTGCTAGGATTGTGACTGGATCCCCTTGGAAGTTATTTTTCTTTCGTCTTAATGATGTTCAAATCATCCAAGTTGAATTCTGTACTTTAGTTAAACTGACTCAAGTTCAAAAGTTTGATGAATGTATACATGTATTTGTTTCCAAACTGTGAGTTGAAATGTATCATCAAAGTTTCTTAAATTGAAACATCTGTTTCTTCTCTTACTGGTGCTAAACGTAGGGAATGGATGGGTTGCTGTGGGTTGCTGGGATGATTATTACTAGTGATGACTGGGATCATTCCCGAAGATTCCCTACGTTTAGCACCAGTAAGTAGTACAGGATGGGGCCCCCTCAATTATAAGTTGTTTTGTGACCCCATCTAAATATAGCTAGTTGCGTTTCATACACTATTGATTATTATAGTAAGTTCTTGTCGAATCCCCCATGTTCCAAAGTTCCACTGTGATACGATACGTGGAGCATCCGAGGATACCAAGAGCTACCAGGAGCTCCAGGCGTTACATCACAGGATGGATCTTCATTGGGGGTTACAAAGCAACGCGTTTAACTGAAGGCCCCCACATTGTAGGGACTTGATCTTCATTGATTCATTGATTGATTGATTGCTTGATTGATTGATTCATTGATTGATTGATTCCTTCAATGATTTATTGATTGATTGATTGATTGATTGATTCATTGATTGATTGATTGATTGATTCATTGATTCATTGATTTTTTCATTCATTCATTCATGCATGCATGCATTCATTCATTCGTTCATTCGTTCATTCGTTCATTCGTTCATTCATTCATTCATTCATTCATTTGTTCATTCGTTCATTCATTCATTCATCCATCCATTCATTCATTCATTCGTTCATTCATTCATTCATTCATTCATTCATTCATTCATTCATTCATTCGATTCATTCATTCATTGATTGACTGATTGATGATGATGATGAGGATGAGGATGAGGATGAGGATGATGAGGGTGAGGATCCTTGGCAAAACAAACTCCAAAGCAAATGGAGTTCGGATGCTAATGTTGCCTCAAAGGCACAGGGATGCTGAATACGATATGATGATCTTTGTGGTGCTTACTCTGTAATGTTCCTTGTCAACGAGGCCATGATTTTCGGAGCGCATTTTCTTCTTTGTTTGCTCTTTGGTTTGCAAAACAAAGACACCTTCAGTGACACTTGCTGCTTTAAAACATAAACCAGCTATCCGAAGTCCAACGTCAGTGTCTACGACCGGAAGTGTCAAATGATCTGAACATATGATCTTAAACTTGCTGCTTTGCAAGTACATCCACTAGCTTCTATCTTCTTCTTCATGACGTTGTTTTCCATTTTTTCCAATATCTCACGTTTGTGATCGCTCCAGGCCTCGCTCGACCCTTGGGAGGACCTGGTCCTGGAGGTCCGCGATAGATCCAGGGGCCATCAGTCCGTGGCCCTATGCTGAGCCATGACCAAAGAGGAAAAATCATGGGTAAGAATATGTAAACATAGAGATTGAACCATCAAAAATAGGGATTTATCCAATGATCCAGTGAAAACATAGAGATTGAACCATCAAAAATCAAGATCTAGCTCATGAAACCATGGAAATGGAACCAACAAAAATGAGGATTTGCAGTTGTTAATTTTGTATATCTAACTTAGCGACTTGTTGGTTGTCTGCTTAGGTGAACTGTTGGTTTCATGATATTCATCGGATGGGTTTAGCAACCAACTTGTGGTGGTTTCACCTGGGGAATCGGGATGATGCTTCCAGATATTCGTTTCGGAGTAGAACTGGAAAGCAAATTGGAACATCCACAGCTAAGTTGGGGTGAACTAATAACTCCAGTAACTATGGTAAACATGGTACGCAAATAACGAACTAGTTACTGTTGCGAATCTAACCAACAAACATCACTGGGGGGCCTCACATTGTAGGGATAGGGGAAACTTCCATTTCTGGGGTCAAAGATGGTCAAAACCTGGGATTTTGGTGATATTTTTCAACCCAAATGTGGCAAAATTGAATGCACATCATGTCATTTTTCGTGCCCAGTGACCCACATCGTTGTTTTTTTGGGGGCTGTCACAGCGGTGGATTTTTCGCCCATCCCAACTTGGGGTTGAAATCCAGATGAAGATAGCACCAGTTGGACTCGTCGATTGGATGGTCGAGGTGTTCCTTCCCCAGAAAGCCCTGAGGTGTTCCTATGGCCGGTGGATGATCGAGATCTATAGCAGCTATAGCAATCTCATGGCAATGCTCCTATGCTAAGCGGGGAAACTATCAACTTCATGGCATTTCATTGATTTAGCATAGATTATCATAGTCACAGACAGTAGATTGTCATAGTTTTATAGTTTGTCATAGATTATGGGTTGATGGTCATAGATTAGGATCGACTATCCTTAAGTAAGGGCTGCAACCTGCTTAAATCATCCTAAATCTACACACCACATGGTAGGATGATTTATAGATAACATACTTAGGATGATTTTGATACATATTCTGGTTGGTGGTTTGGAACATGAATTTGACTTTTCCATATATTGGGAATGTCATCATCCCAACTGACGAACTCCATCATTTTTCAGCGGGGTAGGTCAACCACCAACCAGATTAATATTAACCATCATTAACCATATAATAACCATTAATATTAACCATTATTAACAGTATATTAACCACAATGGTAGGGATGATTTTAGGATGATTTTATACATATTTATACACTATACATGGTAGGGGGAAATCACCGAGAACAGTCACCACGGGTCACCATTACCGGAGGTGTCTCGAACCCCAGCGTCAGTGTTCGAGCAGCGGACTTCAAACCGTTTCAAGGAACAGTGCGGAACTTGGTGCAGATTCTGGTGGCAGTCGTTATTAAAAAAAAACACACAAATGGTGGCTGATTGGTGGTTTCAAACATTTTTTATTTTCCAGAATATATGGGATCATCATCCCAAGTGACTAATATTTTTCAGAGGGGTAGGTCAACCACCAACCAGGTGATAATTCTGGTGACGGCAGTTGTATCACTGCTTAATACTTATAATGGCCGTAATGGTGAGAAATTGGGATATGTATAGATTAATATAGATCTATACATATATCTATAGTATCACAGTTGGTATTTTTGATACAACAACTTGTGATTTCACCAACAAAAAAATGGTGATATCATGAAACGCGAGGACCCTCCGGTGTCAAACGTGGCGAGCTGGGAAATCAGCTCGCCATGGGCATTTACAGTTGATAGTAGAAATTAATGGAACAAACATCACCATACGAGATATATCATCATCAATCATATGTATATATTGTATATATATATTGTATATATTGTATATATATAGTGTATATTATGTATATAACATATATATATAACATACATATATATATAATTTATGTATCCTATGATTTTGACTTATTGGGATCTATTGGGCATATCCTTCTCCATTACTACCTTGGTTGTCCATTGCATCATCCCCCGGACCGATGGATTGTTGGAAGAATGGAAAGGTCGCCATCCAATTCTGCGTGTGATATACCCGGCCTGGTAATTTGTTACATAGTGATAGTTAATGGTGATTGATGGTTATTAATGGTGATTAATGGTTATTAATGATAGTTAATGGGATTCACCCTCTGGTAATTTCTAACAAAAAGCTATTGAACATGGCCATTTAGTTCGTGGATTTACCCATTAAACATGGTGGAACTTTCCATAGTTACGTTAGTTTACCGGGGGGTATTGAAAATGACTTTTTTTTATAGGTAAATCAACTATTTCTATGGCCATGTTCAATAGCTATGTAAACGTTTACCAGAGGGTAATCAATCATACTCTCATAATAGTCAGCTATTTCCTACACTACCTTTTTCACTTGAGAGTGATACACACGTTTGTCCTAGGTGCCCAGCCCCTTTTTTTGTGTTTGTTTAAGCTTCGTGTGACATAGTGTGTGTATGTTTATTGTACATACAGTTGCATACACATGTTGTAGACATGCTCAATATTATGAGTGATATAGGTTATGTAATTTATTGCTATATTTACAAATATATATATATATAAGTTATAAAGGGTGATATCAGATTTGATAAGTTATAGACAAAACTGTTATATAAGTTATTTAAGTTATATAAACTTTTACAAGTTATATAAGTTGTTTACGTTATATGTACATACACATGTATTCCTATCACGCCCCGGTTCTCCCTGTCGTTCCCAGGGGCACAAGCTCGGTGGCTAGGTCCGGACCCACTGCACCAGGGTCACCAGTTTGGGAAGATGATGGGAACATGGGTGAAAACCGAACTGTTCGGGAGCAATCCATAGCAATTCTATTTCATGCTGATACTGTAACTTACCCGGCCTGGTAATTTGTTACATAGTGATAGTTAATGGTGATTAATGGTGATTGATGGTGATTGATGGTGATTGATGGTGATTGATGGTGATTAATGGTGATTAATGATAGTTAATGGGATTCACCCTCTGGTAATTTGTAACAAAAAGCTATTGAACATGGCCCAGTCGAAATAGTTGATTTTCCCATTAACAATGGTGATTTTCCAGAGCTAATTATGTTAGTTTACCAGAGGGTACCCAAGAAAATAGTTGGTTAATGGATATCGATTCCCCCAGTCTAATATGGCATTATGGTAATTTGCTGATGACCCATCCTGGTCTTGAAAAAATGTCGTTTTTTTTAATCTCCAATTTTTCGCCATGTTAAGATATTTGATTGGTGAAGTTGGAACTTCTACTACCCAACGGACTATATAATCTATTGGGGGTGAGGATAACCCATAGTAGAGAAAGCTGCAATGTGAGGCCCCCGTTCGATAGCTAAGTTGGGGTTCACATAACTCCAATTTCACTATGGTTTATGGTACGCAAATAACTATAGTTACTGGGGCGAATCTAAACCAACGTTCACATCACTGGGGGGCCTCACATTGTATGAATGACGTAGTATTTCAAGGGATGGGATAGCGGCTATTTTAACAGAACAAATCAATGGGAAATGTGGAGAAATCATCTAGAGGATGGGGCCCCAGTTCGTTAGCTAAGTTGGTGCAAATAACTATAATACCAATAGTATGATACTTATAATTATATTTAGATGGTTTTTTTTTATTCCAACTTATAGTTTTAAGGGGCCCCATCCTGCATGTGAAAGGGGAATTCCGGGACCTGGAAATTGGATGGTTCGCCAATGATGTCCTCATCAAATGATGTTCATGTTCGGCAGCATCAAACTGGGACCTGTGGGAAATCATCTATAGATGGTTGAGTACGTGAAGAGTAGTAACAGTCATTACATCAATGTGAATTTCAGGATCCTAAAATGGAGGTACGTTAGTACCATATAAGGCCATATTTTGTGGGGATATTCCCTTACATAGGCCTTATATAGGCCTTATATATTGTAGGTACCTCCAATTTAGGTTCCTGAAATGGCCATTGAATACATAAGTTATATAACTTATATAAGTTATAAAAGTTATATGCACTTATTTACTTGGTATATCTTGGTATTCAAGCATGATTTGTAGAGGCTTCAAGCAGTAACAACATGGATAGCTCATTTGGTTTGTTTGAACATAGGGTCCTGAAATCTCATAGTAGATATCATGTTTCCCATTATTTGGACAAACCCAATAAGGCCTCTTTGCAGAAATTTTGTGTCAACTTGACTTGTAGGTGCTGTTGGTATACGTTGGTTATTTTTGGTTATTTTCTGGCCACGATAAGATAGATGCACCCGTGAAAGATTAATTCCTTATGTGGGTCGCATGGCGGCGTGACAGATCCCACAAACAAACAGGCACCCTGAAACGCAATCACCGGCAAGCTGGTAAATCCTCTACGCATGGAGCTTCCAACGGGATCATCATCACTAGCGGTGAGTTACCAGCCATGTTTGATTGCCAGAGACTACGCTGTTCATTTAAAGTTGGACATGTAAAAATGACGAATCCGCTAATTGAAGAGTTACATCTCTGCATTTTGTACCCAATCCTGATCCCGACCTGATTAGTTTATTCTCCACCACAGCTGGTGATTATAACAACTAAGTGGATATGTTTCCACACAGATGTTCGCAATTCTTGGTGATTTGGGATCATGGATACCATATGGGTTGAATCAGAAATGATGACTGATTTTGTCACTGTTGATTTGGCTTTGCAATTTCTATAGTTATCATAAGTGTACAAATATAAAACATACTTATAAGTATAAGTATAATGTTACCATTATTGTTATGGTAGATTTGACCATTATAAGTATAAGTATAAAATTGCAATTTTAAGTGTGGCAAAGACAACGCCATTGCTTTGCCGCCATGAGGTGCCAATGTTCACCCCCAAACAGTGAGAAACTCGCAACGCGTTGCGCGCGAAACGCGCAACAACGGGACAGTCACAGTCTGTTTTTTGTGCAACATGCCATGGGTCAGTCGCATCTGGATGAGCAGTTTAATAGTCTTATGGTTTGCGATAGTGTGTATGTATATATATATAATATGTGTTTATTTATTTATGATGTATAAATATAATTTTATAATTACATAGATATATAGTCATCCGGAAGTAGATAGAATGTGGACTGTTCAAAAGCGTTCCCAATTTTAGTGAGGATTAATTGAAATTCCATATTCTATCTACTTCATGACTATAGTTTGAAGAATAAACGCAAGTCAGCTATACAAATATCATCTCTTGCAGTGTATCTAAGATTGGCCATGGATCCATAATGACAGGGCAAGCAACAGAAATTGTAGCATCGCAAGAGCGTGAGTGACGCACAATGTAGACATGACCAACAAGATGGGTGAACAGATATGGGATTGTCTCAAAAAATTGGAACCCCAAAATCGCATCAATAATCTATCATGACTTGTGAGTGCCTTCAAAGTCTATCATCAATTGTTTCCCAAAGAAAATTGCTGTTTTGATGTATTTTGGACAAACCCATGTGTGCGATTTCCGGGGAACAGGCCATCAGTGACTAAATGCAACCTGGCGGTCAGTGGCTTACACCAAGTTTCAGCCATCCTGTTCCAGTTTGGGCGAAATTAAATTGATAGATCATTCAGAATACATTGCTATGAAAATCATCATGTTTGATAGGTAAATCAGGTAAATCATCAGAAATTATCTGATTTCATGGGCAATTTCTCCACTTTTGTATGTTAAATAACCATAAGTATCAAGGTCAAACAGAAGTGACAGCTTTGGCCATTTGGGGAACCTCTTTGAATAACCAGTGTGCCATACCATTGGACCATGTCGTGCCACATCCCACACATATACTGCTTGGTGGTTTCAAACATTTGTTTTTTTTTCCATTTCATATATGGGATGTCATCCGAAACCCATTGACAAACTCATATTTTTTAAGATGGTTAAAACCACCAACCAGTATATATATATATCATTGTTGAAGATTTTTAGCTTGTATAAAGCCTCAATTGTGGTTGAGTAAACTCCCATCTACAGATGTTGGAACTCTCCATCTTGTCTTACATAAAACTCAGCACGGGATATACATCATACCATCCTGCAAACTGACATAGATGTGGAAAATCACCATTCTCTTTGGCTAAATCGTTGAAATCATCTATAAATGGGACATGAATTACATCTATGTAAAGGTTTACCCTACTGTGGATGGAAGAAATCCTGCACCACCTTGGATGGTTGAAACCCTATAAATAATGGGATAAACCACCTATCAACTGGTGCAGGATTTCTTCCATCCACAGTAGGGTTATTCCCACCATAATTCCTAGCACTTGACACAACTTCCCGTATCATTGGTGAGCCAAGTTGCCAACACATTCCATAGCGGCCCTGAAGTTGCCGTGAGACGGCTCCATGGGCAAATCCCAAGGATGAACCAAGGTAAAATGATAGAACGTGGTGGAAAAATGTTGGGAAAATGATGGAGAAATCATGAGAAATCATGAGAAATCATTGGCATGTGGAGAAAATCATCGGGGAATGTCCCATTGATCCAGGATGGACGTGGGGGATGGATCAGAATTTGAAAAAACATATAACCGGATCTGGGTTGTTTTTTATTTTGGTCATCTGTGGCTCGGAAAAGAAACTCCAAATCCTATAATGTCAACCCTGGATTAATAAACCCCGTTTACGGTTGTTTAATTGGGGGGATACCATCAAAAAGTATCAGATGAAATGACTATTGGGGGAATACCCCCCTAATTTTCATAAACCATGGTTTAGCAAAATCCGGGGTTGACATTAAGCTTGTTTGCTTTTCTCTAGAGACTATAGAGACTGGGTTCATTGAGAAGCATTTGGGAAGAAATCATTCTTCACATCGTCACAGATCGTCACATCAGGCATGTGGTAAACCCTTCAGAATTTTTAGCATCGCATCCATCCGCAGGTAACTTGGATGTTCATCCCCAATTTCAGGGTGTACCCAAGAAGTTCACCCTCTATTGGATGTTGTTTTTTCCGAAAGGGTTTGGTATTGCTGGACATGGGGCATCGCGGCATCGCGGCATCTTTCACTCTGGTCTTAGTAAAGCAACACTGACTGATCAGTTTGCTGACTCACCATGTTGCGTTTAGAGAATGATTTTTCTATATCTTAGTGGATTAAGCAATGGTAAAATTCTGGTGCCTTTGATATCTAGATTGCATTCTACTTGTAGGAATTCACTCTTTCGCTCGGCCATGGCAGTTCATCCTTGGTTCTCCAGAGCGGCTGACGAAGGTGACCTGATTGTTACACAAATTTCCATCAGCCCACTGCGTTGAGTTTTTTTTTATAAAGTCATATACCCTCTGGTAATTTAACGTAGCTATTGAAAATGGCCAGTTATAGTGGATTTTCCCATTGAAAATGGTGATTTTCAATAGCTATGTTAAATTACCAGAGGGTAAATTCAACATCTTCCAAAGCAAGGACAATGGAAAAAAGTGTGCTAATTTTCTGAGATTTCCAAACACAGCTGGAAATGGTCTGTCATTTGCAATATACAACTGGTTGGTGGTTTGGAACACAATAGTTGGGATGATCCAATCTGACGAACTCATATTTTTGAGGGGGTAGGTCAACCACCAACCAGTACAAATATACAGCTGAAATAAAAGTCTCCCAGCAATCCAATTGTCATCAAATCGAGCTGAAATCCAGCGGAAGATGACCGAGCTGTGGATTCACAGGTCATTATGGATGAATGTCAAGCCGGTGTGACAAAAAACAGTTCGTTACAATGTTTGACCTCCAAACGATAGCTGCTATCTAAGTTGGTGAACATAACTCCAATAACTATGGTTTAGGATACTTCTAACTATAGTTAATGGGTTTATAAACCAACTTACAACCGGCCCCACATTGTAGCTAAGTGGGTGAACACAACTCCAATAACTCTCAAGAACTGGGATCAGTTCAGTTCATGGGGCGAAAACATACTGGGGATTTAAGAGCCATCAGTTGTTGGATCTATGGTAAATCTACAGTTGATGGGGGTTATCTAACGTAGGGGCCACCACCTGGTATACAACGGTGTGGTCACCCGAGATTTTCTGTGGCAACGTGAGTCGAGATTTGTAGAAGTGATGACCATTGCAGAAACCATTGGGCCAATGGGACCCTATAGACTGGTCTGCTTGGTGGTTTAGAACATGAATTTTATTTTTCCATAATATTGGGAATAGTAACCCCAACTGACTTTCATATTTTTCATATTGTTCCATTATATTGGGAATAATGATCCCAACTAACCCATTCATACCTGGATCCTGAAGATCATGTTCTGATTCCGTGGTCTGCAGTAAGAGGTCCGTGCTTCGAAGAAACAAGCCTATGGTCAAACAAATGATTTGTTTCCAAAACAGGTCCGAGCATGGGAAAAAAAGACAACATGTAATATGATGTTGCTGCGAGGCACTCATTAGCTCCAACCAATCAATTGTTCCATAGTGTTAATCTACGAAATTAATCTCCATTCGGGGTACGGACAAGGCAAACACGAATCTTTTGCTCGGGAAGAATGCCTTTTGATTCTGGTAAAAATGGATCCCTGTGCCAAATTTGCATTTTAGATACGACAGCCACTGACCCACAGTTTCTTCAAACGCGCCTCGGATTTGACCCACCCACAGTTTAAGGTGAACTATGGCTGAAGAGGAGATAAAACAGGGGATTCCGAAAAAAAAAAATGTTTCAAAGGTGAGACGTGACAAGATTAGATGAGATCAGATAAACTAAGACAAGATCTCTTGCGATGAATTGAGACAAGGAGATGAAGCAAGAAAAACACATGACATGACATCGACATTGACACTGAAATTGACATGACATGACAGTGGCGTGACATGACATGACATGACAAAGGCATGGCCTTTTGATAGATGAAAAGAAAAAACATGACAAAACAAATGCACCAAAAAAGAGGTTCGACAAAAACAGGCAAGTTATCACAGTAATCACCCATTCATAAGCAGACTAATTCAAGACAAGACTTGCTTCCAGAAAAGCAATAAGGCCAATATGCCAATAATGTATCGATCAAAGAGAAGGAATGCTGCCATGCAAACAAAGCTTGCAAAGGTGGCTCAAACAAGAGGTAGCTCAACCAAGAGAGGTGCCTGTAAAAAAACACCTCTTCTTGATACATTTGTCTTTGCAGTTCTTTTTGTTTGAACAGCTCCTATCGAAAATTCTAGAGGCATGACGTGCCACCAGTGAGATTCAGTACCCTTTCTATTGTCCAATCACCAAAGCCAAATGGCAGAGAATTTTCATCTGGTGATCTCAGATGATTTCACTGGGTGTGTCTGAAAATAGAGTACCCCTAGAAATCATCCTACCCTCTGGTAAACGTTTACAGAACTATGGAAAGATCCACCCATGCTATTCATGGGAAAACTCACGAAATAAATCAGGGCTTGGTAACCGTCCCATTTTGGGAATATAAAGGACATCACCAACCATAGTAGCCATCTAGTAGACCATATACCATTCATGGTTGGGTGATGTGACCCATGGGGACATTTAATGACCCATGTAAATGGGTTTACCATCTTTCCACTTCGCTTTTTGTATGTTTTCGCTGGCCGGGTTTTTCTCGGGCTATCAGTTCAACAAATCCCTCGTCAGAAAACGCCATGGCCTGTTCGTAGCACCGGCGGTGACGGAAAACTCGGCACGGCGGTCTCGTTTTGCCCTGTTCTTTGATAACTGGTTGGTGGTGACTGGAACCATGGAATTTTATATAATTTTATGACTTTCCATATATTTGGAATAATCATCCCAAGTGACTAATATGTTTCAGAGGGTTGAAACCACCAACGTTTTAAATTATGCCCACCAAATGTAAAGAAGTCTTGGTTGCAAGTGCCCAGCAATATCTTTACAATATATTTGTTTACCTGGATTTTCTTCAAGTTTCTTCCCTATAGTATATATATATACAAGAATCATGGATATGGTGCACCAAGAATCGTAGTAAGAAAGCGCGCTGACAATCTTTCGGCAATGCCTGGCAATGCTAAGAAATCAATAAGATGTGATTGTTTACCAGGTATGTTGTACATGTAGTGAGTGAAACTGGTACCCAAAACAGACGCAGACGCATCAGCAGCCATTGGTTGTTGGCATAAGCCCCTTGGTGATGGGATATGATGGCTATGGCGTATTTTGGGTAAACACGGCGAGGCTAGGAATCGGTTGTGCCCACTAGATGGTTGAGATGTTGTTTCTCTGAAAGTCGAGGGCACATCTTTACATCCACTGGCGAATCCTAGTTGCCTAGTTGATCATGTCATTTTCAAATGTAGAAAATCATGGTGAATCATTGAATCATAATTGATCCACTGGTGACTGGTCTTTTTGTTTTCCACTGATCAAATTCCAGCTGGTGAACCAGGTTTATCAGATGTTTCATCATCATGATATCTCCGATTTTGAGACAAAATCGTTCATTGCATTTTTTGGGCGTGGCAACTGGCAGCTGTTTCTTCCACAGTTGCCTCGCAGGACGGGCAGGACGGATCTTGCCAGTCTTGCCAGGCGTCGAGCTGCAGGGATCTGGCTATTCTTTTGAGGTGCTAACCATAAAATGTGAAAGCTCTTCCATGGTTTTCCCTTCACATCTTCAGACAAACCCCCGTGTCTTTCATTCAAGTATGATGAGTTTTGGAAAAACCCATGCTGGTGGAGTAAAACATGGTAAAACAAAAATGCAATTTGTGGGGTCTATCTTTCATGCCAGTTGTCCAGCCAGTTGTCCAGCCAGTATCCCCAGGGTCCCCTGGTGATCCCCTCTGTTGGACTTGCAGCGACTTGTTTTACCATGGTTTTTACTTCAGAAAAGATAGGTTTCCCCAGAGAACCCCCCCGAAAACTCACATATCGGGTCAGTGGTTTGTTTTCCGATATCAGATATATCAAGGTTTCAGGGTCTATGTTTGTTTAGATGAGAGTATCATATATTAGATATATATATATATAGATGTATGGATCAAGACCTATTCTACCACGCTTTTTATCCTTCATTTGGGAGGATGAACATGGGGGGAAAAAGAGGGGGGATGATGTGGTGCTACGTATGAGCATGTTGATCTACATGATGCATGTGTGATTTTAGGGGCAGACCATTTAGCACGCACTTGCCACACCTGGAAGCTGCGCAGATGTTTTCGTCTGACGGAGCTACCAGCATAAATTGTTATTGAGTGGTCAGAATGATTTGTTTTACCCTCTGGTAAACTAACACATAGCTATGGAAAATCAGCCTTTTAATAGCTAAATCATCTATAAATGGTCCATTTTCCATAGCTATATGTAACAAATTACCAGAGGGTACATGTTTTTACCCATCCATTTGCTGTTTCACGTTGTTTCCAATGGCTCCACCCTAGGCGTTCTGAATTTTGTGCAGCTGAAGCATCAAGCATCGCGAAACACGGCGTTTTGAAGTGCGCACAAAACATCGCGAAAGTATGATGGATAGTACAGAAATGATATGTGCCAATATTCGAACTGGTTTGCGAAGGAATTATACAGAAACTCAGAAACTATATGGAGACCTCTTGGAACTACACAGGAAACCTCCACATTTTGGTGGTAAGATCCATGGTTCTGATGGTTTCCAGTTTCAAATTCCCCTCCAACCAATCTCTGGTTTTGATCTGTGGCTCAAAATGTCAGCGCCTGTTTGGCAGTGTGCCCTCAACACCGATGAAACAAAATTGCAAGTGGGAAACCCTTGCTGTTTTGAAGGGGGAAATCGTTGTTGTTTTGATTTTGTTACATAATTACCATAATTTTGGCTGAATTATATTGAATTATAATACATGATAACTACCCTACTAGTACTGAAGGGGAATCATCCCCAAGTGGCCCAACATTTCAGGTGGGTGAATTCTTAGAAAATTATCCAGATTGTATTCGCAAGAGCATCCCCAGGATAGTCCTTGTGATAGCCGCAGATTCTTTTAAACTATGATATTTTATATTTAAATCATGTTAGTAAAGTATAAACGTATATAATCTTCGCAAAACATAACATTCGGCAAAAGGCCCCCAATCACTATATATATATACAGTATATATATATAGCAACATATTTACCCCACTGTAGTCGTCATGTTTGCCAAATCATGGAATTTCTTTATTCGTTTTTTACATCCCCTTTCGGGGACAAGCGTGAAGCCAAGCAGTTTCCGGAGCTGCCATGGGGAAAGATGAGACGCCCAAGGCCAAGGCTGCACCCAAGAGGAAGGCAGGGGATGGGGCACTTGTTGCAATGGTGCCCCGGCTCGGAAAACAAGAAGGATATATTTAAGAAACCAGGATTGGGACTTATAGTTGATAACGGTTGATTTCACTTGGATAAGTTACTAAGTTGGTAAACAACATAACTCCAATATACTCCAACAAGCCTTGGGTTTATGGTGGAGATTTCGATCTGTCGAACTAGAAAAATCTATTATTCTACAGTCCATTGGGGGGGTGACATAATCCAACTCAAAACATCTTAAAGCGGGGGGTGGTGCACTGTTTTATTGTTGAGGTCTGTTGAATAGTACTGTAATAAGGTACAGTTATGGCCATTTATCAGTTATAAGTACTTATAACCCCATTTATAGAATGTATAATCCTATAGAAATAACCAGTTATAACTGGTAAATGGCCATAACTGTAACTATGTGGCGGCCTTCCAGAGGCTACACTCTTCCAGGGGCGGTTTCCTTCCAGCACCACAATTTGCAAAATTGTTGGTATACCAAGCTACCTTGGGCTGGTTGAGTCTGAGATTTCCAGCGACCAGAATCCAGAACTGCTGTCGGACCTTAACTTTCCAGTTCGTCAATACTTGATGAACCAATGCAGCATTGTAGCTCCCTGACTTTGACAGCCATACTGATTGGGTATTTCCAACCTGACAGGTCCTTTCATTTCACATAGGAAAAAGCAAGAAAATGCAGATACAATAATGTGGTAAACCCGAAAGGCCAAAAAACAAGCCATCTCCGAAGTTGCCACTTTTATGGGTGGTATAATCCATCCCCAACTGGTGGATGTATGATTGGGTATATTTTCATCCCTGGTTTTGAGTGCGAAATCCTTCACCAAATGGTGGTCGAATTCGAGCCCAGTCTCAAGTTCTTTGGAAACCCCGAATTCGCCGAAGATCTTACAACACCCCCATCATATATATAATTGTACATGTAGATATTATTATATATATATAGGGGTTGACTGCCCATTTGTTTTTAAAAGAGTTGCTGGTGAAATCCACATGTTTGTTGGTGATATCATGTTATATTTATATCTCAATGCATACTCTGAACTCCAGTTTCAAGGCCCTGAATGTAAACCTTGGCGTCTTGGGCCACATTGACAGCGGCAAGACTTCAATCTGCAGCTCGTTTCTGAAAACCGGATATGCTCTGGCCCCAAAGTTGCTAGCTATCACTTTGGGGCACTGGTTGTAGACATACCCTCTGACTCTGGTAAACATACAAAAAGCTATTGAAAATGGCCATAGAAATAGTGGATTTACCCATCAAAAATTGTGATTTTCCACCCAACATGATGACCCATATGTGCCCTCCTACACAGGGATCATCTGGGATGGCTCGGTATGGGCCGTTTTTGGGCCTAAAACGTAGTACCAACGCAGCCAGAAAAATTGATGATGCTACCCAGTATTTAGTAGTGGCTATAGTTCACTTCGATGTATACCCAGTATTTAGTAGTGGGATGTATACCCAATTGATGTACATTGTATAAATCTGGTTGGTGGTTTGGAACATGAATTTTATTTTTCCATATATTGGGAATGTCATCACCCCAACTGACGAACTCCATCATTTTTCAGAGGGGTAGGTATACCACCAACCAGATATCAATGTCTTTGCTTTTGGTCAATTATTTTGACTCATATCCACTTTAACCATTTTAGACCCAGCACTCAGTTTGAAAAGGGACGCGCTCATCACTAGTGATTTGAACGGCGTGAGCTGAGGCCGCATGTTGTCAACTGTACCTTGGAAATTTCATTGGGCCTGGGGTGGTGGACCAGGGCTTGGCAAATTCTTCTAATTAAACACGTACTGGTGATACAATCTTTTCCACTCTGCCCCTAAATCGGAATATTATGAAATATTAACAAGTTTGTTTGGCAGGGTATCTAAGATTTACCTTGGCAAGTGATGTTTTAGACGGTTTAGACGGTGGATGCTAAGTTGTTTGGAAGTGACTCTTGGAAATTTGTCTAGTGGAAGTGGAAATTCTACAGCGTTAGTCAGGCGCTGTCAGGCACCTCGCCTGCGGCACCGAAGGCTACTCTGATGCAGATGGGAGTGTGGTAGCCAAGCGGCGACCTCGCACGATGCCACCAGCTCTTCTGGCATCTGATGCGCTCATCATCGCTCATCTATTATATATTATTACATATATATAATAATATATATAATAATATATATATATATAATAATATATATAATTATATATATATATTGATGACGATGGTGATTACGACGATGGCTTGCTCAGGCGCACCGTACCCGCACCGCTCAGTGTGACACTCCGCTCGGATACAGTTGGGTCGATGGGCAGTCGCAGCCACCAAGACCTCGAGGCTCGAGGCATGGAGTCCTCGAAGCACCAGGTGCCTCAGCATGTGCGCCGCGCTCGCAATCTCGATTTTTCCAAGGAACTTGACCGTGAGGCATAGCATGGCATAGCATTTTTTTTGAAGCTGAAGCTGTTGATGACCTCAGATTGTTGGTTTCTAATATCCCATTGTGCACAGTAAACCCACATTTGTGGGACATAATTGATACAATCCCATCCCCCCAATACCCAAGACCCCACAAACCATAGTTTAGCAGGGAATTGGAACGTATATTTGGGACCATAGAGTGGGGTTGTTCCATATTAGGGGACAGGATCAATGACGTATCAAAGCCAATGTTTTTTTGGATCTAACTACTCACCCCCTTAGACGTATACACATGAACCTTAAACACAAATGATACCCCTTAAATTGCATATTCCTCACTAATTGACGGTTATGAATGTTGAGGTATCCTTTTTAAACATTGGATTATATTTGAGAAATATCCCATCTTATTGCAATACCCATGGAATATAAACCCATGTTATTCGGATCAGCTTTGGGATATATATATATATATCCCCACCATAATATATACTGTAATATACTGTATATATTATATACATATATTATTATATATACATGTATCATACATCCCCATGTTAATAGGATATGATGTCTTGAAGAGACCCTTTCCGGATTTCCACTAGTTTTTGTATATTTATTTGTATATATATATATATACATAGTTGAATGGGATATACCCCCGTGTCAATCATCAAAGAAGATCTGTCTGAGGTGACCTCAACCGCATCCATGGACAAGAGCCGAGAATCGCAGGAACCAAAAATACTCGGAAACCATGGGGCATACCCCGAGGTTTTGGCCGTTTAAGAGAGGGAATTAGGTAAATGTTGGATGTGTACTTTAATCCTATTTAATCCTTTAGTCTTTTGGTGTCAATGGGATTATCTACTAAATAAGACTGGAAATCAAATTCAATTGGAATTAAATCTGAATCTAATTCCCCCATTTGAATTCTTCTTTACATTCGATTCCAAGTTTTTTTTGAATCCGATTTTCATGCTCATCCATTATCTACTAACCAGCTAAGTTTTTTTTTTTAATCAGGATATCTAAGATTGGCCATGGGAATATCACAAGGATTAGTCTCTGGTAAATTCAGAGGTGGACGCTGAAAAATGTCGCACATGTTTTTAGTTGAAAGTAATCTTCCAAGCCCTATTTGCCAGGGTCTATGTTAACCTACTGGAGAGTAAGCAATGGATTTGGGTTTACCCCTCTTTGACAAAGCTAAACTAGAAATCAAATATGGTTACCATTCTTTGAGGATCGTAGCATCAAAACATTGTCCAAAGAGATCGTAGAATCTTCAAGGACCAGGATATAGCTCTCGAAGAATCAGCTTCCAGCGAAAGCAGGGATGTCAATGGCACAATTTTGGAGATGATATAGTAGACAGAATTGGTTCAGAACCGAAATTGAAGCGAATTGATTTGCTTATAAAACATTATAAACCAGTAAATCAGTCTATGATGATGTTTGTGATACTTGGTGCTATACTACACTCCCATGTGCTTTGAAAAACCTTGGAAACTATGCTCGAAGCCGACCAATGCAGCCTGACCCAGGTGGTTTCAATTCGGTACTTCAACACGTTGCCATGGAAAATGGCCCGTTGTAGATGGTTTTCCCATGTTTTCCCTATTAAAAAATGGTGAGTGTCCTAATGTAGCTAGATGCTAAATGACCAGGTATGTTTTCAGTTTCTTGCGGGAAATTCCCAAAACGTCTGTTTGATTTTTGGAAAGGAGTGGAGCATTCACCTTTGAACTTTCATTGGGACAAAAAACGATACTTAAAACCATGGTTTCCGACGGGCAGTTGTTACATGTTGTTACCATTTACCCTCCGGTAAACGTTTAATTACATAACTATGGAAAATCACCCTTTTTGATTGGTAAATCAACTATTTCTATGGCCCTTTTCAATAGTTTTTTGTATGTTTACCAGGCCGGGTAAGCCCATGAAATGCACCATGGATTGCCGCAAGCCACGGCAGGAGCGTGGTATCACGCTGGATCTGGGTTTCTCCTCCTTCTCCACGGATGCACCGGAGCACATCCAGGTGACCTTTCGCGCACGGGTTCTCCGGCCGTGCCTTCAGGGATGGGGTTTTGTAACATGGACATGGGGAAAAACAAATACCCTCTGGTAATTTAACATAGTGATAGTTACAGTAATGGTGATTAATGGTGATTAATGGTGATTAATGGTGATTAATGGTGATTAATGGTGATTAATGGTGATTAATGGTGATTAATGATAGTTTTCATGGGATTCACCCTCTGGTACTGTAACATAGCGAACTGGAAAAAGGCCATAGAAATAGTTGATTTACCTTTAATACATGGTGTTTTTCCAGTTCACTATGTTAAATTATGTTAAATTACTAGAGGGTAAAACTGTGGTTTATGGTATTCCATGGAAGCTTCTCATGGTTCCTGTGTGTTTTTTCATTGTTTAAATCGGGATATTCTATCGGATTCTTTCGAATTTACCATGCACATTATAGGGATTCCACAAAGCATTTCATGGGGGTGGAAAAAATAACAATATAGTGGGAATATCATGGGATATGGGTATGGATCAATACCTATTAATACCATTTTTAGGGGGATGAACATCCATTTACCAGCTATTTTGATGTTCACCAGGGGTACAAGGTTTTGACACACTGCCATATCAACAACCTTTCCAACACTGACCTAGAAACCATGAACCAGGTTGACAGGAAAACGACGTGTTTGAACAACATCATCCACGGCATTGGAGGTGTGAAAATCATCCAAGACCAAACGTTATCAGACTATCAAACAATCCATCTCGACCCAAGGTCCAGGAAGGAATCCCAGCAAAGCCATCTGAATGATCCATCGATTCTACAACAGTGGCCTTCTTCACCTAGGAATGGACAGCAGTTTGAGGTGTGTGTCCTTCCAAGTGAGTGTCTAGAGGTTTTCAGAAAATAGAATCTACGGTACCTTCACAAACAAACAGTAGATTTGTTTTGCTCGGATTATATAGAGATATCAATGAATAACTGTGTTTAACCATGATTGTACACATATTCTTATTTAAACACATTTACGATAATTGCATAATCATGTTGATATTGGCTTGTGAGATATGAAAACACTGCTAAACATAGATGTGCAAGCCTCCAAATGAATCGGATCTTTATTTATCTGGAATGATATTGGGAATTATCCCAAAAAAGTCCAAGCCTTAATATGAAACTTCAAAATCTATCGGTCATAAACTGCATGTTCTTTTCTCGAGTTCTGGCATGTTCTGGCGTCGACATCCTATCTGCCTATCTGGTGCCAGTTTAATAACTCAAATAGCAATAGTGGCATATCGCATTTTGCTACATTCTCATTTATCACTTTCATCTACTTACTATATTTCAATTAACTGGGATGCACATCTCAGTAACAAACCCCTAATTCTAGGCAGACTGATACTTGTAAATCCAACGTAATTCAATATTTGGTGGCGAATAAAAAAACAAAAATAAGGTTTATGATATCAGCATCGCTTGATCCTGATGTTTTACAACTAGATGTGTGCAGACCACTATGTTTGATGCTTAGATTACCTATATATATACCTAACGATTAATCAACTATTAATTACCTATATATTACCGAATTACCTAATGATTCAAGGTTTTTCCAACGTTTTCCAACGGTCTCTGGCGTCAGCCCTGATCTCCGATCTCCAGGCAGCCGGCTACGATGCCATCCAGTGGTGTTTGGTCGACTGTCCGGGCCATGCCTCGCTAATTCGGACCGTCATAGGCGACGTGGCGACGGGGGCGACTGGTGGTGTCCGTGGTGAAGGGGAGTCCAGCTGACACATGACACCTGCAGATTTGGATGGTGAAAGGCATGTTAAAGACATGTTACTGAGTAAACTGGTTGGTGGTTTCAAACATGACTGGAATATATTTTCCATTTCATATATGGGATGTGATACTTCCCATTGACGAACTCCATCACTTTTCAAGATGGTTATAGATGGGCACATTGCACCACCAACCAGGTTATGAGAAATATGTGAATATCATCTTTTTCAAGCCACGGAATATCTTAAGATTCTTAAGATGCTAACCTAAAAAGTGTCGATTTTCACATATGTTCACCTTCAATCCAGTCAGGTGGGCGAACGATCGAAAGGAGTTCCTGTCGATTTTCGCCATCATCCCTCCAGTGCCGTTGGTCACTCAACACCTTGGAGATGAGCCAATCGACACCAGTGAAATCACCATGCAAATTGGAGAAATTTGGAAATTTCCATAGATTTGGACTTGGAAATCTTGGAACTGGCCAAAAAATTGAAGAGGAGACCCACATGACCCACACGGTCCACACGTGTTGAACGTGATGTCACAACGAGCCCCAACAAACCATGGGTACTAAGCAAGAGCCGGGGGTTGTCAGTACCATAGCATCAATGAGTCGCCCATGGGAAAGATGTCCTATGTCCTTGTTATTTTGTTACGTCGTAGTGCGTATGACGGTGTGTTATCCCGACGTACTCTGAGTGAAGGCCTTTTTTTTTCAAAAATAGAAGGTCAGATGTCCATTTGCATTTTCTTTAGATGGCAGATGAAACATTATGTCGTTCCATAAATGACTGAACATGGAGGATTGTTCATCGAAAGCTTAGAGTTTTGAAGGGTAATGCTAACATTGATCTAGGTAAATTATAACGACCTCACTGCGACCTCACTGGAATCATAGTTAATAAGGGAAATCATCCCCAAATGGCCGAACTATTCAGGTTAGTGAAATATTATAATTTACCCAGACCCAGATTGATGATAGTTATATGATAAGGTCATTGAGTCATGGGTCAAATTTTAAGGAGACCACAGATTTGATCATTGGTGGCGCGGCTTGCTCCATCACTTGACCATTCCATTTTTGGGATTGATCTTGCTCCATACCCATTTCCCTGGTTTCTGAAGAACTGAGCAACAGATTCAAGAGCTGTACTTGTTTGGTTTCGATCTATGGCTTTGAGACTCTGCTGGTCGCTGGTCGCCGGGGCAATTCCTGACAATCCATGGTTGGCAGTTGGCTCAACATCCCCGTATGGGTCTGTCCAACAATTAATTTGCAAGTGTAGATCATTTCTCGGGACTTGTTGGACTTTCCATAGTTTTCAGACGTGCTGCATAGTTTTCTGATCCTATCATATTCTATCCCCAAATATTGATTTTCTGGTTTAACAATGTTTAACACATTTGTAGATGACCGAAATTCCCCATTCAAATGACCAAAATTCGACAAATCCAACAACCATCAACCTCCAACAAGCGATTCACTTGGACAGCTGGAGATCACAGGGGAGTTCAATGGGAGATCTTCGTTGGATCCCTTTTATGGCGGTATGTTAGTACCATATGTTAGGCCATATGGGTATGGGTCAATACCTATAGATACATTTTTAGTGGGATGAACATCCATTTACCAGCTATTTTGGGGTTCACTAGGTACCAGGGTTTTGGCCCATCCCCATATGAATTGTGGGGATATTCCCACAAAGGCCTGATATATATATATAGGCCTGATATATCTTATATAGGTACCTCCAATTTTTATCGGTTCGTGAGTCATGGCCATTGAAGAGTGGTTTTGAATGAATATACAGAGATGTTTGTTGCAGTGAGCAACATCCAGAACTACTGACGAATTCCATGGGTTTTGACCCGCATCCTTGAAGAACTTATATGGATCTATCTCGGTTCGACTGAAAATCTGGCTACCCCAAATCGACTGAGTTATAAGAATCCAGACAATCAGATTGTTGGGTTGCATATCCCTATCCCTATTCTATCCCTATTGAGGTTAATTAAATCATAATTCCATTTTTTATGGGTGAACCTTAACCCATATGCTCCATGCATGGAAGATTTACCTACATTTACCCCAAAAATTGCCCAGTTTTGTAGGTAAATATTCCAGCACCATGGAGCATATGAGTAAATGAATCCATTCGAACCCCTGGATCTACGGCAACGACTCAGAAACGCAGGTGGTGCGCAGATCATCGACCTGTGCGCTCTGGTCATTGACGTGAACAAGGCCACTGTCGTCCAACGGGGAAGCTGACCGCAGAGGATTTCTTATATCTACAGTGAATATCTAAATATAACCATCTAGATATAACCATAGGAAATATAAATACTAAATGTGAATATCCATGGGAAATCCTAAATACAGGAACATATTTAGTGTCTTATAATCTTGTACCAGATTTTCTTCACATACAGTGAATATCCATAGGACATCCTAAATATAAATCCACTAAATACCTAACCACTACATGCTTACCCACTAATATCCGATAGGTTAAATATCTAAGCCCTAGATATCCATATCCAGGATACTTATAAGATGGGTTTATAAACCATAGTAACTAGTTCGATAGATCTACCATAAACCCAACAGTTTATTGGAGTTACAAACCAACTTAGCGTTCACGAACTGATGACAAACCAGCCTGTAGGCCATTGAACATCTGGGTCGATTTACTGGACTTTTACTTGAGTGCAAACTCATATACTAAGTGTTTTTGAGCTATACATCTGGGTAAATTATAACGACCTCACTGTTCTCCCTCGTGGAAATCATGGTTTATGTCAGGGAAATCATCCCCAAATGGCCGAACTATTCAGGTTAGTGAAATATTATAATTTACCCAGATACATGTCGCAAGCCTCTCTGTATAGTTTTTCTGTTCCAGTATTACCAGCTGGTTGGTGTTTTGGAATATTTTAACAAATTCCATATATGGGATGTCATCCGAAACCCATTGACTCGTATATTTTTCAGAGGGGTAGGTCAAGCACCAACCCGTAACTAACCAACTTCACTTCCGTGGTGCTTCCAACTTCACCTAGGTTCCCAAAGCCTCCCCCGGGCAGGGCATCCAAACGCAGACAGCTGAGTGTATGGTGGTGGCCGAGATTTTGGCTAACCAGCTGGCAACTTGGCGCGCCAACAGCGTTGATGCGGGAGGGCCCCTGGGACTCACAACGTTTGCTGCGATTTTTGAGCAGCAAAGTCAACAAACGTCTGGGGATTCAACTAGAATGAACAAGAGTTCAAGGTGATTAAATCAGGTTATATATGGTTATATAAATTAAAGATAATGATCACAAATGGTGACGCAAGCAACTGTAATGGGGATATAGTCCCTGTTTTGTTCGCAGATTCCGCAGTGGCTGTGGTTGCGTGAAAAATGACTTCTTGGCTCATGATTAGTTCGGGGGTTGTAATTAAACCAACTCCTTTCTATATTGGAGATGATCATAAAACATTGCGGGAATCCCTATTGACCAACAAGTGTCGACTGGACTGAACGAGGGGGTGCGAAAAATGTTCTTAAGTGGATAATCAGCAATGATTCTGGAGAAGGAGGAGTTCACCATGAACTGATATCAATGTGGGTAAAATTTGGTAAAACAATAATGAACCACTTATCTGGGAACGGTTGATACATGTTTATACCACCTATAAAAATTGTGATTTGGTCATAGTCATCCACCGACCAAAAGGCCAAGCTGCCAAGCGCTTCCTGCATGCAGAGGGACGGAGAAAACGAAGACATAGACCGCCTCCACCCAGGCGAGTCGCAGCGGTTTCTGCCCACAAGGCACACGACTTTGAGGACACGACGAGCCGACCACAAAGACGCAGACAGAGTGACAATATGGATTCGAGCAATGCCCAACATCCCTGGTGGTTCATGGTTAAAAATGCTGGATTCAAGGTGAAGAACAGTGGTGAAACATGGGGGTTACTGAAAGATGATGTTGAATCCCAATGGCCAATGAGAGAGTTCCTCCACGGATTTGAAATCGAAAAAGTGGCACTTAATTTGGCTGATTCAGGATATCACATTCAGACATAGTATGCATCTAACTGCAAGGAACTGGTTGGGTTTGAGATTGAACAGTGGTGGTTTGCGTAGATTCTCACAACTTTCAGTGCAATGAGTAGCGTGATTTTTATCCACTTCGTCAAAGCCAGTCGCGGCGTTGGATTCGTTTGAGAATAGGCTGCCCCCAGATGGTTGAAGATAGCTAAGTTGGCTTATAAGTGGCTTAATTATTGTTTATGGTAGATATAACTATAGTTAATGGGGGTTATAGGGGTCTATAAACCAACTTATAACTAGGGGGGCCCATCCTGTGTCCCTATTGTTTGACGGCCATTAGTTATACGTAGCGTTTTCTTCAGACACACCATGGTCATCAGCGGATTTGGTTAAGATATGTTAAGCCTCCGCCTTAGGTGGTCATTTTGAACAAGATTGATATGCTTCCTGCAGACGCTTGACATCGGGCTGCAGGTCTTGTAGCTCCAGTTCAGTGACTCTCCCAACAGTGTTTGGGTTTATGAACAGTCCGGTTTATTCAGCACCAACAAATCACTCATGCGGGTTCATTAAATCATCTATTTTTGGGGGATTACGGAACTGGGGGGCATGGCTGAATCCCTGTGGTAATTTCATGAATTATCCTGAATAGATTGTGTTTCCGGGCGCTGGACCCGACAAAAAGTCGCTTGCCTGTCCCTATGACCGCAGCACTATAGTGCCAGTCCGCGCATGGAGGAATTTCATAGGTACCAGATATGATCGCAGCTTGAAAATCCTCAATGATGTTGGCTACTGCTTCATCAAGGGGATCCCCAACAGTTGACTAACGGTTACGGAATAATATGGAATAGTGCCAGTTTCTGAGAAAGATGATCCCCTACTACTATTCAGTATACCAAGTTGCTGCACAAGTAACTATATTTTTTTTTTAAAAAAATATAACTATACATTAATATATATATATATATATTGAGTTTTCATCATCCCGACAGCCTGACATAGAATGAATTTAGAAATTTCAAAACACATCACCAAAATTGGATTGAACATGTAATTTTCTTTCTACTTCAGGATATTTATATGTATATATATATATATATTGTATTATACATATATATATTATATATATATATATGATTGATATGGATCTGGATCCCTGAGTGACGCGTTTCGCTGAAACGCTTCATTGTGAGTTGCCACTGCTCTTTCCTGACCAGGTACTGGGAGGGGCACATCAAAAATAACGCAACTGAAAAATAGTCTTAGGAGGATAGAAAAAAAGTGTAATTTGACCACGACTGTAGTAGCAGTGTTGTTTTTTCTTGTTTTTTCTATCTTTTGGTGCTTGCTATACTATACAATGCTATACATAAAACCTTGTGGACCCGCACTGGGTGCTCACACTACTGTAGAAGTGGGTCACTAGTGAACCTGAAGATAGCAAAGTTTTCAGTTGTAGAAGGAATAGTTGGCATAGATATCTGGCTATGGATCAATACCTATACATACCATTTTTAGTGGGATGAACATCCATTTACCAGCTATTTTGGGGTTCACCAGGGGTACAAGGTTTTGACCCATCCCCATCTATGACCGGCTCAGCACAAAATCCCAAAATCTGCAGGGACCCTTTCGAGCCGAGGACAAACGAAAGAAGATCTTGGACAAGGTGATCAAAGAGCTGAGAAAAGTCATCGTCCTCAGTTGTTCTCATGGCATGTGACGGACCGTGCACGGACCGTGCACGGACCGTACGGACCACTCTGAGGTGATGATTTATATGATTTAAGCTGGTTCAGACATATCTTGGGTTGCCAGCTCTTCAAATTCAATATAATTCAACCAATTATAACTTATATAGTTGTTTCTTTTCTTTGAGTTTCCAATTCGGTCTGTTTTTGGGTCTTTCGGTTATTCTCAGTCTTGGCGCGTCTCTCAACTTTGGGTTGGACTTGGATCCGGGTTCTCTCAGCATTGGATGATGTTGTTTTCCTTTTTGAGGAAACTGCTTTGCTTAAAGCTAAATCAGATTAATTAAATGACCTACTGGCTGGTGGTTTGGAACATTTTTATTTTTCCATATATTTGGGAATAATAACCCCAACTGACTTTTTTTCAGAGGGGTTGAAACCACCAACCAGAGATTAAATGACCTAAAGACATCTAAATTTTCCGTCGAATTCCCATCATATCATCCCAATGATATATCATATCCCCAGCCCGTTGCCACCTAGACCTTCGCGCGAACGAAGTTTGGCGAAGACTTGCCATTCGCGTGCATCTCTGCTCATCCACAGGTGCAGTCAGTCGATGGTACAAGTTGGCAAACATAACTCCAGAAAGCTTATGGGTACAATGCAATATATTGCAATATGGGTCGAAACATCACAATTTTCATGGTTTAAGCTATGTCATGTTGTACCTTGCAATTGCCTTTGGTGTTTCGCTTGGAGGATATCCCAGCACTCGTAGCATCCCATTGTAATTCAAATCACCGTATCTTGCCTCATCTTATCTTACCTTCATTCCCAGCAGCTTGCAGTATCCTAGCGACTCTGGTCTATGTCATATCTATTTTCAATGGATATTTCAAGATATTGAAGGGACATTGGATATACGGAAACCATGATCGATCCCAAATCCAAATCGCTTTTGCTGCATCTTTCCGGTATCATGATGTCCATCCCCTATCTGATGGCGGAAAAAGGACGGAGCCGCACCTTTGGGCGCCGATGATCTCATTTCGGTGGGGCTCTTAACAGCGAAGCCGAAGCCGAAAAAAAAGGTCCTGAAAGCTATGAATGGCTTATGAATGGTTAGTAATGGTCTATAACTTTTGGGGATAAATATAAAACTAATATTATATACAACTAATATTTTATACATATACATATATATATGCTACCCCCCCCCGATACCCACCTTGAGCGGCCTGCATGCGTGCAGAGCGAGCATTGACATGAATATGTTGAAGACATTTGCCAGCAGATGATGGATCAGGAAGGACATGAGA
>Ga0126342_10000361_pt1 | contig 46697 bp, 43 predicted proteins | sample Cyp1metagenome_FD_92528 | JGI IMG/M metagenome (GOLD analysis project Ga0126342, IMG submission 92528) | Coral microbial communities from Lord Howe Island, Old Settlement Bay, Australia - Cyphastrea 1 metagenome | ecosystem: Host-associated > Invertebrates > Cnidaria > Coral ...
AATCGCCAACCAATCGCTCAGCCTATCGCGATGCAGGTTTTAGCAATCGCGCAAAGCAAAGTAAACGCATCAATTCATAAATTTGTGACCTGCTTTTACGGACGGCTCCCATATATAATATATATTATATATATAATATATATTATATATATTATATATATATATATTATATATATTATGCTATAAACCTAATCATACGCAACAAAAAAACTCACTGCACACATGTTTTGCCATTCCAAGTGGGTCAACCTTGATCCGCCAAGTGACTCTTGAAGGACAGCATCATCAGCATCCCTCCGTGCTGCCCTGGTCGAATCCGCTCTTGCCACAGTCCCAGTTGGTGGACTTCACCTGGGCGATGGGGTGACACCCCAAGGTGCCAAGGGCCCGTGGGACTCCAAAAAAACAGGAGCATCGCCCGTTTTTTTTACGTCTTGGACGTATTTTGGACATGGATGAATATGGATGCTTTTGGATATTTATGATTATTTTTGCATGTTCTTGGCAAAATTAGACGCCTGTGGGCTACGTGGTTTTAGATGTCTTTAGATGGCTTGGGGAGCTTTGCGTTTTGTTTCTGCAATGTACAATCCTAAGAAAGAACAAAACTAGAATAGGAAGGACATGAAATGAAAACACATATAGGATAATATAGATATGGGTAAAACATGGGTTTAAATTTTAGTCCCAAACTTTACCCATACCTATACTATCCTAAGTTTAAAACTCAGTGGGTGCCAATGTCTTGACTTATGACCTCTCGGCTTCCCCTGAGTAGGCTTGTCACTTTAATTTAGCGTGTCAATCTCATGGTTTCATGACGCAGTTGAAATGAAGTGTTGATGGACATTCCTCTCCTTCAATGCAATCAAGGCCGTAGATCACGGCTATACTTAAGAAAAACAACAACGTATTCACTCGACAAGTGTTTGGATCCGCAGTTTTGTACTGCTTTCCACCAAGTCAGTATCGTATCAATCAACCTCAAGAAGACCGTCCCTATAACAGAGTAGAACACTTGACTATTTCACTCTAGATTCTAGACTGACTATTTCACTCTAGAGTCTAGATCGCTGTCTCTCAAATTCAACTGAATCACCATGTACTGTAACACCCCAAAACCAACGCTTCTGGGTCTTGTGGGGACTCCGGCCTCCTGACTTTCCGATGCACCCCAAGTTGAAAACCCAGGGACGCATCCATCGCTGCCCAGCACCCTCAGCGTCGGGCAAACCTTTGGACGAGATAAACTCATCCTTGGTTGGCACTCAATCATGGATAAACTGATTTGATCCGAGATTCCCTGGATCACTTTGACACATCATCAAATTTTATGTCGTACCATATACTCGTATACATTGGCATATGCAACATCAACGTTAGTTGATATCCGCACAGATTTTCGCCCGTAAGTAGGAGATTGTATTGTGAATTGTGAAGTATGGCTCATAGATGACAGGAGTCTGCTTCCAGGGCTAAGAACAGAAGGTGCAAACAGCGCCGTGCAAAGTGGTCATCATGAAGTGAATCCACCTGCAACCAGGGCCGGATATATATAAATAGATATTATAATATGATATAATATAATATATATAATTAGGTCACAAAAAATACTGGGAATTGCGGGCCAAAACACATCTACATTTGGGGAACCAACTTCTGCTGCATGGAAACAAACACAGGTACAAATAATGACAATAATGTAACCACCAAAATCAAAATGGTGATCATCATGCAGTCGACTATTATGACTTTTAACTATCTGATTTCGTCATGAGATGATACGGAAGCCACACAAATTCGGGATTCCCTATCCATATTCATATTCCCCGTTTGGATAGGAGCAATCCACTTCCGGAATGCAATGCAAAAGCCCAGGCGTCGCAAGAGGTATACATAATTTATATGTATATATATATCACAATTATACACACATGTATATTATATGTATACACATGTATAAAGACGTGGATGTGGATATATGTGGATCAGTGGATTGTTACTTAGATTCTGAAAACATATTACATACAGCGTCATTAAAATCCAACTGACAGGGATTGAGTCGGCTTTTCCTCCAAGTGGACTAAAACAAATAAAACTCTTGACTAACAATGTACATTCCACGTGATTGACATTTGTCAAAATCACCCCCCCTACTATATTCTATAAATAATTGCCGTGAATGATTCACATATACTTACCATTACATACCATTACATACCATTCATATATATATAATATAATATATATATAATATAATATATATATATAATATATATATAATATATATAATATATATATATAATATATAATATATATATATATATATAATATATATATTCATACACACACACATATATATATACTGTATATATATATATACACATTGATGATCATTGATGTGCAATCCCATGTCCCACCCTTCGCAAATCCCATCACCCCATAGTCATCCCATGTCCCACCTGTGCGCAGAGATCCTCCAAGGCAGACTGTGCCTGTGCCAAACCTGACCAGCGAGCGCAGAGAGCACCCAGCACCGCAGAGGACAACCTGTGGCAACAAATCCATCATGGTGAACCTGTGTCCAGCATGATTTGGCATACGAATTTGGAATAGGATCACCAAACAAATGTGGAATGATGATGAATGATGTGGAAAATTTGAGTCTTTGGCATATTTTTGAAGATTTTAATTTTGGCTGGGATTGTTTGGCAAAGATTAGCTGGCAAACTCGTGGTATGATGACACCATACTTCATGACCCAGGGTCATGTTCAGAAATACCCATTTATAATTGCACGACCTTGCGTGGACTAGTTGCGCAATTGACAGTCAGTAGCTTAGACCCACCCAATCACATCCAAGAACCAAGTATTGCTACTTGCCATGGGAATCAATCATAGCAAAACAGTACCAAGCGACGTCTTCTCCTTCTTCGTGTCTTCGTCGTTGGCACAGTCGCCACACTGCTCACAAGAGAACGCATGCTGCCCAAAGCCAGGCAAATACTGCCAGAGCATCCTGGTTTGGATCATCTTTCCAGCTACTAGGCGGAAAAGACCCAATTTGGGGGGTCCTGCATTCACTAGTGGGTCAGCAAACTGGTTCTCACATGCTAAACACACACAGAAGAAAGCTAGAAATTACTTGACTTGGTCTATCTTGGTTTTGACTAGGTGATTCTAGGTGTGTTGCTCGGTTACCTACAAACACGTTGGTATGGATCAAAGTTAGGTATACCCCACAAGTTGGGTTTAAAAAGTGACCAGGACCAACATCATCCGGTCTCCGGAAAATCATCCAGCAGTCCTGTCACCACACTGGCATGGCAGTAGCCTCGCTGGATCTACCATCTGCCCTTCAACACGACAACGGCAGCATAGACAAACGAAACCTGCGGGGTTGTACTTGTGACAGATTGTGACTGTCTTCAAAAAAAAACATGAAAAAACAATAAAATACCATCCGAGCTCCATTGTTCAGAAGCATGAAGGTCTTCAAACCCTAGCCATATTGGCATATTGGGTTTCAACCAGTGAGAGATTCAGCTGTTTAACTTCTTCCGGTGTCGCATGATGTCACTTAATTATGGGGGTTCCATCGGATCAAGCCCAGTACCGCACCAGGGATATCCAAAAATCACGAGGCATCAGCTCCACCTTTCAAATACCAAAGCATTCGGCGACGCAAAGCCATGGGAGCCAAGGTGGCTTGGAGCTTCCTGGGAGCGCCGTGCTGGTATTTCTAGATGTACCACAAACGTAATCTTGATATATCTTGATTCAACATTCATATTTATATTCATATGCATATAGTTATAAAGTCATCATATCAGATCATACCATATCATATCAATGTAATCATTATAACCAACAAGAATGGGTACATGACTTCCAATTTGGGAAAATTGAGGAGCAAAATGAGCAAAACAACTGCTTTTTGCCTTTGTCGGAATTGGTTTATGGAAATATATTCAAGGACCTAGATTTTGATAATTTATGCAAACAATAGCTTCCTCTCTCATTTCCTTAAGTACCTTATAGGCGCGCACCAAAATCTCAGGCTAATATCTGAATGACAAAAAACAGGGGTTGAGTTTTTTTTTAAAACAAATATCTTGAACGACACTTTAAAGTACAGTATTTGTTGGAGATTATATCCCCAATAGTTGGATGATGTTGAATTAGGACATTTACCGACTGAAAAAAGAGGCAGCGACTTTCACAAAATCCGGCACTAAAGCTGGAATAGTAAATGGGGATTGAGTGGGATAGAATCAAGAACATTGCTTGGACGTCTTTAGAATGGCGGAAATCCTATCGCTTGGAAGTCACCAAAAAAGTCGGCTCTGGTGGCCCATGGTCTACTGGTGCATATCTTGAGCTAGTGGCACTCAAAATCGGCCGCTACTGATTCAGATTAGCCCATTTTGCGGAAGATCTTTACCCCGTGTTTCTCCAAACACCAAAAAATGGGTTAGTTTCAGGATAAATCACGATAAATCCAAAGACAGACCACTTGATTTGAATCATCAAATCAAGTGGCTTAATGAATAAATCCCAACTGGTAGGACTTTTTGAAATGATCCCAGGGGTAACCTTCCACTTCCTATACTTCACGACCGTAAGGTTACCGAGGTTCATGTACGATACTCCCAAGACCTCCCCCTTCTTGATGGGGCGACAGGCCCGAAAGTGGCCCTCAAAGTCTCCATCTACTTCCACAGAGGAGTAAACAACCTGGGAGCCAACTGATCTTTGGGATGTGGACATACTGCTAGAATAGGAAGATAATAGGAATATGATAACATGGACATATTATTTATGATATGATATATTATAATACCATATATGTTCCCATACATTCATTCCCGATCACCAGAAAGCCATTGGGATTTCAGTGGATGCCTGGGCCCCGGCGCCCCGGCTTGTTGGTAGGACATGTGAAACATCTGCTCACCATCCACAAAGGATAACCCCAAGATTCATCCCACATGTCTTAACAACTGGGTGTCTGGTATAAATATGTATAAATCATCCACCGATCAAGAAGAAAGCTGCTGTCCCAGCCACATTCGGCAAGCAACTGTGATTGATCATCGTGCCCCACTTCAGTAAACCACTGGTATTTCCAGCAGTTTTGCAAGGGTGTGAGTTTACGCAGAACAGTCGCAGAAGCCGAGACAGCTCAGAAAAATCGATGCCTCAAAGACAGGCTGTCGAAGGGGCCATGGATGGCAAGGGAATCACAGCCAGTGTGATGCTGGGCTGGTCGGCAACAGTATCCAAGCGAAGTCTTTGGTCAAGAACATTGGGAATTCTCAAAAAAAACAATGCTCTTTATCGCTCTTGGATATCGAGCTCTTTTACCTAGACTGTGGTTTAAGTGACAAGTTTCTCATAGTTTCCCCCATAAATCGGAGATTTGGGGTGTCATTCCCATGGGTATCAGGGCAAATCTTGCTGCAATGATGATCCTGTGAACCTAATGGAAAATTTGAAAGTGACAAGACTATCATGTTTTGTCCTGGCAAGTGAGCCATGTTCTAAATGTCTCGTATCCTGGCACCAAATAAGGAAATGCTTACGCGGGTGCTTACGTTTTGCATACGCGCACACAGGTCTTGCTTACGGGGATACTTGTCTTACGCTGAACTTACGCTGGCTTACGCTCACCAGAGTTTTGCTTACGCCACACCCTTATAAGGGGCCCCTTCCTAAACACGAACGCAAGGGTTTAGAACGTGGCTCAACTGCCTTCAAGTGCACACATGTAGGGGACTGTGACGTTGATAGGGATTATATAAACAAAATCACCTGCCTCAACGATTCCCACGTTGAGGCCAACTCGAATCATGCGTCGAACCAACACTCAAGTTGCGACAAATCGTAAATTTTGTTTCTATAAACAGATATGTTTCCTATCATTTCTATCATTTTCTATCACATTTCGCCATACCGTTCCCATCCTCACCTTCCAACCACGGCAGCTGCTTCTCCACCAGCCATGCAGCCACCCTGGAGGTGGATTGGAAGGTCTCGGAGGCCGGGTGCATAGCATCTTGCATGGCCAGCACCTCCTGACGCGCAGCATGGTACGGATACCGAGAGGTGGGAAAACAAGTCATATTTGATGTGTTTAAACTGCAGCAATGCCTATTGTGCAATATCATTATACATCTACTATATAAATGTATAATTATAATAATAATAATAAATAATAATAATAATAATAAATAAATAAATATATGTATATATATATGAAACACACATATGTGTTGTCTAAAACTTGGTGACTTTCTGAACATCCTCAAACTGCAATGGACTCACCACAGAGAGATTTCCATCGACGCCAGTCCAACTCTTGGGTCCTGCTGGACCTCCACCTCAGAGTTCATGAACTCGAACAGCAGCTTCAGGTGTTCGTTGTCAAAGATCACAGACTGAGGAAAACCATCCTGCCCAAAGGAAGCTGGTGATGCTGGTGCTGGTTTACTCCAACAACATCCGCTACAGCAACTGATGATATAATAAGAATAGCTCAAACATATGCAGAACTAGCATCATCTCACTGCTTCTCCTGTCTAGATTCTCATCGAACATGCACGTACAAACACCACATCGCACATAGACATGTCATGGAAATTGGTAGAACATTCAACCCCATATCATTAACCATGCTTAAGCACCATCGATCTTAGCTTCAGCACCATGTATCATTGTATATCCCAGTATATCCCATTATATCCCATTATCAACCATGGATTCACCATGGATTCACCATGGATTCACCAGGGATTCACCATAGACTATCCCATATCATCCCCCTTTTCCGCGCCTCCCCCTGGATCTCCACGGTGCCCACCTGTTGCGGCACCGGGCGAAACATCTCCAGCGGCGGCAGCTCAGCTGGGCCCCGCAGCAGGAAGCGCTCGCGCAGCACCAGGGCGCCGCAGGCGAAGTCGGCATCGGAGACCAACAACTCCTGTAATGGCTGGGATGGGACCGGATGGGATGCTGATTCTTGGGTCCAAATTGGGAATTAAGATGGGGATTGATATGGTGATTCATATGGATTAATGTGGGATTGATATACCTGGTTATGGTATGTTGTGGTGGTTGAATTCAAGCCGTCTGCCTATCTAATTACCTATCTACTTATCGATCCTTCCATCCATCGACCCATCCATACGCACCATAAACGGGCAACCACTTAACAAAACGTACTTTGCTAAGTACTTTGTTGGGATAATGGACCAATACGCTCCTGGTTGATATTCTTTGATATGGTCATGAATGTATGTATATATATATATAAATATCGTTACAAAACAAATATACTGTATAATACTGTATATATTTAATTATTTATATGTATACATATCTATGCCAACTTGTAACAAGTAGCTATAGAATGATCTAGAATGGATTGAAGGGCCTCCAGGCAGCAGCAAATATCATGCATGGAGCTCATGTACGCAACTGGTGATTTTTTGGGATCTCTTGACATCTCTCGACTGGAAGCAACAAAATTTGAGATTCAAGTTCCGTTATTCACTGGATGTCTATGAATTTATTGGATGTTGTTTTTTTAAATATATCTTGATTTTCCCTTTCTTTGAAACTTTTCAACACCAATTTAACGACCAAAAAGTAGTGTTCAACCACCCCAAGCACGGCGAAAATCGGACGCAGGTGGTGCCTCCACCTCAGGATGCCGCTCCAAGCGCACGCCTGTGGGCGCATCACCGCGTGGCACCGCTGCCGGGAGCATTGCGAGGCGCCAGATCCGCCAGGTCCACCAGGTGTCATTGGCAGAAACGGCAGGTGGTCTCAAGGGGAACTGGCACTGGAGTCTCTAGAAAAATGGATCTGCAAGCTGTGTTGATCAGAATCGCGTCTGGCTTCAGGGGAAATGTGATTGGTGTGGATGTAGAGATTGAAAGGTCTGCATGGAAAGCGGCAGGGAAACGAGTGCAGTTCCAAGTGTGTAAGATTGTGTAACATCATTTTAAGGTACTTTCGCTGCATGGGTTTTCTTGGGCTTTGGACCATGTGAGACCTCTGCATGCTGTTAACAGTGCCAGTATACACAAAAGTCAGGCAAGCGTTTGCAACCGGCAGCTGGGTCGTGGAGTTGCAAGCGCGCGCTGAAGCGAGCTATATGCCATCATATGCCATCCTAAAGGTGAGGCTGTTAGGTGACTCATGGTTATCACACGTGCTTCTCAGAGTTGTTGGTGATATGTTCTAAGTTTATGTATAATTTACAGCACAGCCCGTGGTTTCAAACTGTCAAGTGGAGATTGCTACTATCCGAAGCCAAACATGACATAACTGGGAGTGCTTTCCCAGAAAAAGTACCCATAATCTACATTCCGACTCAATTCGGGATGGACGTTTCCAAGATAACAGTCCCGTTAGTTCACCCCCGCCACTTTCAACGGGATGCCTGAGAGACGCTGATGCGGTTGCCGCCACGCACCAGCTGCACTTGAACAGAGTTGGCCTGATTGTTTTTCAACAGAATGCACCACAGGGTGCACCAGCGCTGTGTGGAAAAAACATCTGATTCCCATCTGTGTGAAATCTCTGATGTCTCTGAAAGCTTTGAGGTGAGGCTCAGGTGACCTAATTTGGCCTTTACATTCTTTGGGTATCTTTTGGTTGTGTCCACAGCCACAGCTTACAGCGGCCACTGGGTCTCTGCTGTCATTCCCATGTGCCTCTTGTTCGCCATTCACATTCACAATCACTGCCTCTTGCCAGTCCTGGCCACTTGGCGGGTACAGCAGTCGGCAACGGCGCTTAATCAGGATGGTTTCCAGCAGCAACTGTCTATGTTTGATCAACAACAAGAGGAAGCTGCAAGTGACGTTGCTGCTGCTGCTACTGATGCTGCTGATGCTGCTGATGCTGATGATGCTGCTGATGCTGATGATGCTGATGATGACGATGATGATGGTGGTGATGATGATGATGATGCTGCTGCTGATGATGATGATCATGATGATGATCATGATGATGATCATGATGATGATCATGATGATGATGATGATGATGATGATGATGACGACGACGATGACGATGACGATGACGACGATGACGATGACGATGACGACGATGACGACGACGATTCTGACAACCAGGCCGACCACGACGGGGACAAAAGGCAATAGATGTCTATAACAAACAGTGGTGATCAACGTCTGAAGACAGGCCAGATCCACATCATCCTCTTCACCAGGTTCTTTTTGTCGCCGTCCAGTGAAGAGCTGTGGCGGCACGGCAGGTTGTTGGCCCCCAAGGCCAAAAATGGCCATTGGGGTGGCAGTCTCAGAATTGAGAACCCCCCAAAAATGGCTTTCGATTGTTTTCAACAGAGTTGGCATCACAAAAGTTGATTGGATAGGGTCCCTAGGGTATTTGATCATCTTTAAATTTGGCTTATTTTGGCCTTTCCAGGTATTTCCTGGGATGGAAATTGGTCAAACAAGCGGGTTGGGGATGTTTCCACAAGAAATCCCATGATAGTATACAGGTCATCACCACTTGCACCTCGTACAAATGAGCAGCGCTGGAGAAAGCATCGGCATTTTCCTACCCCACCAGCCCAAAACCCGCAGGGAAGGAATGCGACCAAAGACTTGCAAATCTGACCTATCTATGACCATGGGAATCCATATTGTCACCAAGAAAACTTAGATGAATTCAACTGATACATCTTTGGAAGAAGCAGCTCAAGATTGGTTTGTAACAAATCAAAACTTGGCCAACGCAATTCAGATTGGGAGTCACAAATCGGTGCTCAAACAATGCACATGTCGGGTCTTACGTGGATGTGTGACTTTTGTGACTTCTGCAACTTCTGTGACGATAAAACTTTACTTCTCAAGTTGTCGAATATGTAGAAATCTCTGAAAGACTCAAGATCAAATTGTTTTCAGAATCTACCAAAAAGCACTATGGTTTTCAGGCCAGGGCAGCACCCCACAGGACTTCTCAGCCATCAACGGTCCGGCACGTTCACCAAGACGCGGTGTTCAGGTTTTGGCTTTCGAGGCGCCTGGAGGAATTTAGCTGTAAAAAATCACTACAGATCTACTGTACGTGTTTCTTATGGATATTTCTGAATGTTTTCCTTGGAATGTTTTCCTTGGAAAGCGAAGACGCATTTTCCAGAGATCTCCGAAGGAGCTACTGCTGTTTTTGTATGATGAACGGGAACCAGTGGGCCACAAAATGAGCTTTGGAGATAAAACAACGGCCAATCTCTTTTGTGAACAATAAAGGACAAATAATCAAAGCAAAGGCCAGATGTTTACCCTGAATCTGTGAGGTGAACTCCCTTTTATATCCTTTTATCTGGAAGTATCATCCAGTATCAAGTACCAGCCAGAGGAGGATAACACCTCTGCCAGACGGAAAGGATTCCTCCCATCTTTGATTTAGATCATGGCTAATCCAAGATACTCTTCAAAAACAGTTCTCAAGTGATCTCTAGTGGTCTTCATACTACTTCAATCACCATTAATCACCATTAATAACCATTAATCACCATTAATGACCATTTGTCAATCACCATTAATGACCATTAATAACCATTAATCACCATTAATGACCATTTGTCAATCACCATTAACCAATCACCATTAACCAAGGAAATCATTTCACTCAGCCACCAGGGTTTACCGTAATGGGGCTCCAACCAGGTACAGCCATTCCGCCAAGCAGGTCAGGAGCTTCAACAAGGCTGGCGGGATCGCTTTGGCAACCCCCAACAGCCTTGAAGAGTCGCTACGTCAAGTTGAAATCCAACAGCCTGTTGTTTAGGAAGGACTATCATGATCTATCATGATCTATCATATCCATTATAAACATAGGTCTTTATGATCTATTATAATCATGATCCATTATGATCCATTATAAACATATTGCGGATATGATCAGTCAGAACCATCAAATCCGGTCACCACGTTCTTGCAGTTGTGGTCCCGATGGACTTTGGCCTTTCATGAAACATTCCTTGAACATGGTGGCAGCTGGGCTGGATGCTCATCCCACTTGGTGGTCAGCAATCCTGTGAGACACACAGGCAGTTTACCGTAGTCAAATATGACTCATGATCTTAGAATCTTAGAGCCATCTTTGACCATTTTTAGTAATTTTTGTGTGTTTCCCTCATCCTGTCGTGGCTGCAGAAACAGAAGTTCCGGTCTCACCTTGGCTCTGCGGGAGATCCTGCGGTCGAAAACCGAACAGCCTTGGACACTTGGCCAACATGGGCATATAGATGGCATACAGTAATACAGCATCATATGTGAATCATATAACTACCAAAAATACCTCTGGAATATAGCAAAAGTGGGACAGAACCAGCAAGCAGGTGATATGATGTGACCGGCAAAGTGGGCAAGAAACATGACAAAAATCCTGGATATATGATATCTGTAACTCATGCTAAAGGAACAGGGGCTTTGAGCAAACATTATTTATACATGATCATGTATCATTTCATGCTCAGATTCAGTTTTGACCCTGGCTCATATACGCTCATACATCGCATAGGTTGAGTTTGTGCTCTGGCCAACATCATGCTTGAATTTCTCCGGGTAAAATTGAATAAGTGGCAAACTTGAGATAGGCCCGGTTGCGAATTGCGATCGTATAAATATACGATATAAATAGATACGATGTAGTAGTATATTTCTGTACTTCTATAAATCATCATAGTTATATAGCATGTATATATTTTATAATGTGCATACATACATCATATTATATTATAGATGTGCGATGATGTGCGTACCTCTTTTATGGGTATCTGATTTTATCACGTGGGAAATTATCATGTTACACCCAAATAGAATTGTCAGTGCCCTATCATTATAGACAACATTGATATTATAAACTCTAGTATCATGGGTATTGGTCAAAACTAGAAACCCTCGTACCCTTCCGTACCAAATTACTGGCAAATGGATCTTCATCCCAAAAAAAAACGTGGTATATTGTGGTATCATGTTAGTAAAGCAATCATATAACCAGCCTTATATATTCTGATTGATTTGATAAAGTTTATAGCATCCATTGATCCATTGATGGATTTTATGGTCAACTTGGGGATGATCCAACGGCCCTCGGTCCTGCTCCGGCCCGAAGGTATCAATCGCTGCGGTGGCATCAGCGATCACGCCGCCTGGAGATGTTGGACCCCAAAATTGCTAGGCCCTGAGGCCCGGCGATCGGACACGGTTGGCTATTAATGGTAGGTCATAGTTTATTGCCATAGTTTATTAATGTTTATTAATGTTTATTACAATATAGTTTATCATAGTTTATCATAGTTTATCATAGTTTATCATAGTTTATCATAGTCTATCACGATAAACAACTATGAATGATAAGCTGTGGTGATAAACCAACTAAGGCAGGTAGTAATGGCTAAGGTAATAAACCAACTATGGGAAAGTTATTGATAGTAAACCAGTATCAATTAATGATAGCACGTGTTTAATGATAACACTATCAATATATAAAGTTGTTAAAGTGGGGGTTTGCTATCATGGTAGGCTAATATAACTTTCTGGCAATGGAATTAATGTGGTGAAGCCAATGCCATAAACCATCCCCAACTGGAGGTGTGCTACCGTATTTTTCTTGTGATGTGGTTCCCCAAGGTCCCCAAACAGAAACCAAGACTTTTTAGGATTTCTGGACATTTTTGTTTGCATACTTCATCCATCTTCATCCTATCTTGGAGATCTATGATTCTGAGGCATGTCCAAACGGGCACGGTTGCCGAACCTGCAACAAATTGGGCCCTGCTATGTCCCCTCAAAGCTGGACGACGGAAGTCCCAGTCAGGTGGATGGAAGAAATCCATGGAAATCTATTTGGAAACCCTATATGCATAGCCAAATTTTCGTCATGAATCACATCGGAGTCCATCCACACAAATGACCAGGAATCCCTGCAAATGCCAGCTTCCAGAAAGAGGAGTCTAGCCTTGCGGTCTTTCGAGCACCAGCTCTGAGACGAAGTTGTGGGGGGATGATCCCGTGAGTGGGGTATAGATGCACATTTTATTTATATATGGTCGATGTATTCTGGATATATTATGCACATGGACTGAAGTTTGACTCGGACAGAATACACCTGTTGACAAATGTTGACAAGTGCTTTGTAGCTGTGTGATTTGGGGACTACCAACCTATCATTTTTTTCCAATGTCTCAAAACCATCAGCAAAATCTGTGAGATTTTGAGCCACGGGCCACGGGATATAATTATTTGATCGTTGAATCTACAAGTTTCTTACCCAACTGCTCCAATCTGGCAGCCTGCTGCGATTTACTGCACAGGCTGAGGATCCTCTTCGCAGCTACCTGCGACGTGCTGGGTTGCTTGGCCTTTGAGAAAAAGGGAACATAGTTCCACCCAAATGATCAACTTTGATCTGTTTCAACAGGGAAACCTGGGATTTGGGCTCCTCAATTTAATCCCCATTTGGTCTCAATGTTGTTTCATCAAGGGAACCACATCCAAATGACCCTATTTCTGGTGATGATAGGATGATAACTTAGAACTGCGAAGTTGGCTGGTCGCTTTGGCCCCGACAAAAACTCGGTCAGCTATTAGTGGGTTCGGATCAACGCATCCTTTCACCATAGGATTCCCACCCCAACCAGCAACCCCAAAAGGCTACCTTTTGCCTTTCTTAGTATCGCAACAACGATGGGTGCCATTTGGCTGGGCCATTCTGGGCCATTGGCTAAAATTGGCTTTTTTGTTTTGACTGGCCATGGGGGTTACTATGTGCATAGTAAAGGTGTAAAGGTTGCTTTTCCTCATGACATCTATGGCTGTGAATGGCTAACCGTTCGGCTAACCCATCAAGCAGTTCTCAGGCACCCACCGCACAACATTCCGCATCTGTGTCTTTCAGCTTCTCCAGATCTTCTTGGCACGTCTCGGCCTTGGTCAGGTGGCTTCATGCTGTGAAATGCAACGGGTGAAAGACCAAGGCATGAGTTTGAGGGATTGCTTATATCATGTCTCTATATATTTAGTCATTACTTCCATATCAGTATAAGTGTTCATAATATCTAAATACATAGACATCATAGACATATCTGCGAAACAAATCAGGGGGAAATCTCCCAGCCACAGTGCAAGAGTATCAAGAGTCAGGCGAATCATCGTTTTTGGCCCCGCCATGCCCTGAGCTGCTGACAGTTACTTGTCCCAGGTCAGACACCTGGCAGAGTCAGGCTCGAAATCCACCAAGTTGGACACTTTCCTGGTCCAAAGTTTCCAAATATGTCCAAAGTCCTAAGTGTTTGGGAACATTTTTTGACATAATGTGCCATATAATGTGCCATACTAGCAATTTAAAGATTTATATAATGATATATCTAGAGGAACTTTAGGTTCGGCGAAAAATGGAGACAAAATCTGTGAGAGGAATTGGTGCTTTGACACGGGAATGACCCAAGGCTCATCTGGCACTGTGTGATCACTATTTGGTGGTTTCAACTAGTTTCAACCGTATGTAAGCGATATTGTAGACCTGATTGGACACACTATCCCGATGCTTTTCGAACATATCCATTACAAACGTTGATCAGGCCAGTCAAGGTCATAGATTCCATTGTTGCAACCTTACGCTTGACTTAAAGTTCCGCACAAGTCTCTTCTCCAGCACTGATCAAAAACAAAACAAACTGCAGCTACCCTTGCAGGATCATGAATAAAGTTGCCAGGGTTTGCGTGTCAATCAACATCACCTTTCCAATGGGTTTTCCCAGGATCATGCGAGATGTCATTCTTGCCACACTCTGGCGATGAATCATGTCACCAAATTGACCAATCGACCTTGCCCCTGCCAAAATCATCAAAATCCTCATTCTGGCCACATCTTCGGGATTGAAATGGATTGAATAGCTGAAGTACCATCTGGCAAATGCATGTTACTGTTATTACTGGGCCGGGCCTACTCAAGATGACATTCACATCATGGAATTCTCCCGGAGAATCCCGGAGACCTCCGAGCACTTTTCGCAAAGGAGAAAGGCCGTCCGGGGACAAAAGTATGCAATGCGCCGTGAGTCCTGGCACATGGCTGGGTCACCATGGGGTCACGACGTCCCCAGTGTTTTCAATGGGAGATCATCCTAAGCAGGAATGGACAATAGCAAGTGGTATTTACTAAGCATTTACTAAGCATTTACAAAGTATTTACTAAGTATTTACTAAGTATTTACTAAGTATTTACTAAGTATTTAGTATTTGAAACATTTTGAAACCACCAATCACTCCAAAGACTTTATGCCTGTACTATCTCTGGACCAATCCGAGAATCTGGAGTCAAGGATGTTGGAATATCTCTCCCGGTACCCTCCATATAATGTTAACATAGTATAAAAATGTATAAAACATACTACTGTATTATAAACAAATATACATACGCAATCAATTATAATCTACATAATATCTATATGACTAAGTGTCTACATCTATAGTGTAATACTATATCATAATTCAAGTTATATTTTTATACTGTATATCATTAATTATATCATTAATCATCAGTTACATATATCACTAGATATCACTAACATTCACCGATCTGCTGCCATCACCGAGTCGCGGCCTCGGATGGCTTGGCGCGGCATCCTCCAGGCCTCAGTTAAAACGACGCCGGATGTCTGAGTCTTACTATCTCAGAGACTTCGAAGAAGTTCAAATTCCAACTAGTTCAAAAACATATTGGATATATATATATATATAGTATATACTGTATATATACGTATAATATGTTGCATATCTGAATTTTCTTTTAATATTTAACCTATCATAAACTATGATAACGCAAGACTCTTCAGTGTGTGTTCATGAAGACAAATTGAAGATCGCAGGTCTGATGTAAACATCTGCTCTCCTTTCACCATTGCTGGGCCATTCGGACATGCACTCATCAGAAGAGCAGCGCACGGGCTCCCCAAAGAGTGTGCCGCGCAGACCGTCCGGGAAACACACACGGTGCAGGCCTCCAAAGCTCTGGCAGGTTGGTTTAACATGGTTTACCCATAACCGCCAGTTCCATCGGTGATGAAATCCCATGCCGAAAAAACATGGGGGGATGACAACTGGGCCTTCGAAGTTTTAGGATTAGTAATGCAGGATAATGCATGATGGCTGATGCTGTATATTCTTCATGGGGAAATAGCAGGAAATGGCACCTGTCCCAGGCAAACGATGGTAATCGTGTTGCTCAGTTCTGTGAACACATTTCTGCTCTAAGATGGTAAACAATGCACTCGTAGAACAATCTTTGACCGGTATACAGTATACCTACGGTATAGCACTGACCAAAACATGCTTCTACTATGGAATTCTATGGTCTCCTTTGAGGAGACCATAGAATTGACCCGATCGACCCTCCATGAGCCTTCAGGATAGCAGGGATGTCGAAAGAGCTCAAAGGCCTCCCGATGACAAACATTGAGATGCAGTCAAGGGATACAGCTGGAAAGTGAATTTCAACAGTGATATGGTAAAGAGAAACACTACGTAGACACGTGTCTGTCCAAACAAAGTGGAGATCTCAATTATCCAGCATATCAACTGACTTACTTTACGAGACTGAGAGAGGCTGGGTTTGAAGATTCTTTTACTTTAAGAAATGCCCTTGTACGTCCATCAGTGGTGGTTGTCTTCTGACATCTGTATTGGTTGCAAATTGGTGTATGCCATAAGTGTATGCCATGCTGTTCCCCCCTGGATGGTAGCAGAAGTCGGGAAGGCTTCTGGTGGTGACATCGGTTTTGAAATGATTTTGATCCACACTCTGCCCTTGTGACGTCCCCATGGAATAGAAACCATGGCTACCAGTGGCTACCATGACTCCCCGAGCCGAAGCGTGGCCGTGTAGCCTCCGTGCGGGCAGGTTTTAGCTTGCTGGAAGTCACTTCCAACTCTTGATCCGGTACCTCCTCCATGGGTACCTGGCACTGCAAAGAGAATGGGGGCCGCGTGCCGCGACATTTTTCAGACTTTCCAATGTCGTGGAACCCATAACATACCATAACAATCCATAACATATTTCCATCCAGGTATTGAAACATATTGAAACTAGAAAGGGATTCCATGGTGACCAACTTGTGTTAGATCACACCTATGATACCTCCATGGAAATGTATTTGAAGTGCACTTTACCATCTGCCCACACCGTGACACCTTCAGTTTGTCTCTGGTTCCGGTGATATATGACTCATAGCTGAGCCATAAGCCCCCAAAGCAACGTCTCCTCGTCACTTCACCCAGGTGGCGATGCAAAGGACTTGACCAGGATGCTAAGCCCTATCCATAAGTTTAATAAGTAGGGGCCCATCATTGGTACTGGAGGGTTCCTTGTGCCCCCAGGTATTTGTACCAACAAAACCATGGCAGCTGCACGTGAACCCGGACTTTGGAGTCGCGCAAGGTTTCCAAGACAACAGCACTGTGCCATTTGTTGCCATGGTGCAGTTTGCACATAGCCTTGGCAGCCGCTGCACTTTGCATCACAGAAGATCAGTTCCGGTATTGTGTGGACAAGTGTTTCTCACTTGTAGGGACTACCTGAGACTCGAATGACCTGAGTTTGGGAGGATGCCGTGGTCAGCGGAGTGGAAGCCAGTAGAATGACATAGAATGGTATAGACCCAGGAAACATTGCTCAGTCTGCCACAATACCAAAAGCTTTGATATTATTATCATCATGGACATGAGAATATCCAAGGGTCCCAACCCAAAAAAAAGGCAGGTACACTCTGGTGAAACACTGCCACACAAAAATCCCCAGAATTTTCCAGAGATGTTCCCATTAAACCTCATCAAATTCTTAGGGATGCCTTGTCCTGCCTGGACTCTGAGACCCCCACCCCCAAACGCAACGATGCTTCTGCCACCTTCTGAGGGTTGCCTCAGACATCGAGCTTCAGAACAGCCCCAGTTGTCCTATGTCCTATGTTTTTTCTTGGAAAAACTAACAGAACATGGCAGACCACATGGCAGACCACATGGCAGACCACATGGCAGATCATGGCTGGACCCAGTGGCTGTTGTCACGGCGCCGCGCAGACACTTGGTATGGCCTGGCGGCATGGTGGCCACTCCGGGGAGTTCTTTAATACGTTTAATGTTGGGTAATTAATCATGATTGTCTCTAGCATTCTCTGACTAATTCAATACCCAGTATACCAATCAGCACTCACCATTGCAATGATGTGGACTTTATCGGCCTTGAAATGCCTTGAACACCACTCACCTTTTTGGAGGCTTCGCTGAGGCGTGGACTGACTGCAAATGCTACAGAGATAGAACTCACAGGCTTTACATCCAAATCCTCCAATCTTATCACCTGGAAACGGCAGAAGGATCTTGGGAGATCAACTGAGCAAATCATGGGAGATCACCAGATCAGATCATTCAGATTTGGATTGCAACAATTATTGACCTATTTGAATGCAGAACAAATCAACACTTTTTGGCTGTCCTCAAGTCTTGGACGTACTTGCCTGTGTTCCTGGGGATTCCAAACTTCTTCATTATCATCAATCCAATGATGGCTTACATTAGAGGTTTGGGCACCAGGAACTCTCAACATTCTCCCGCAGGATGCGGGCACTGACAGATTTGCTTGTGGAGATGTAAGCACACAACCCAAAAAGGTGTTCAACCTACTATACTATCTACCATTTGTGGATGGCACGTACTGGGAAAATACCCATGAGATATATTGGACCACTTTCAACTCATAATTCATTCGCACACCATAGAGGTCAATTCCACCTACTAAATTATTCGCAAATTAAACCGACCTCGCCACGATGAGTGGTTGGCCCCTCTAAAAAAAGGTGACCTTGTCACAGGATGCAGCTGGTCAAATGTCAAAATGACTTTATCCACATGTAACTCTTACAAATTTGTACATTCGTATTTTAGGATTAAGATCCTTACATATCCTTACCATATCTTTACTTGTCATATCTTATGATCATGGTGACGTTGGCCATGTCCCTCACCCAGATCGCTGTGGAGCCTTTGGGCCCAGTCAGAAAGGCTGCCAGGGCCTCAGAGCCAGGCATTGGGGGATGTTTGTTAATATGCGCAGTAGTTCTGATACATCCATAAACATGTTTCATAATGTTTCTGGGTCCCCAGTTTTGGACAGACCCATCTGCTTCTCCTGACAATCCCCTACGATTTGTTGGGACTTGCTGGAAACTCAATACAGGCAAGATCCAGTTCTAGTCCATCCTTCTCAACATCAGGGACCAAGATGAAAAGCTGTATCTATCCTATCTGGCAAGACTTACAATCCAGTGGTTTATCATGATTTTGACCATTGGTCTGATCATAAAGTTGATGTTTTCCATATGTTTCCCTAGTGGACAAACTCATCCAGCGGAAGTTTAACGCGGCTGAGCGGCAGATGTATCCAATGCGTCTGAGTCCTGGAACTCGGACGAGATTTCTTGGAAAATCGTGCGCTTCATCCCAAGATATCCCAAGATACCCCGATGTAAATCATGGAATTAAATGGAATTAAGACATATTACAGAATATTACAGATACATTCAAAAATATTGAAACCATCAACCAGGTCTTCTTGCATGTCGTTTTCACTGAAATTCAGTTGGCCTATGCACACCTTCGCTCACTTTGACTGCATGGATTGGAACTATATCCATCAAAAAGAGTCCCTGAAGTGCGACGAAAACTCATGTTCAGAAGAAGGATCACTGGGTGCCAGAGCGGAATCTTATGGGCTTTAGGGGTGCATCTGGTCACTGATATTTAGCGGTGCCACTGAACAACTTGAAAGAAGCAATTCACACCAATGCGATGACGATAACAACGACGATAACAACGACGACAACAACAACAACAACAACAACAACAACCACCACGACTACTACTACTACTACTAGTAGTAGCAATAATAATACTGGTATTGGCACATATAAAATCGTACAAATTCGTAATGATATGTAATGATTACCATAACAATAGTTGTGTATCATCATGAGAATATCAGTAACGGCAACACTAATCGTACCTAGTTCGATGTGCGGATTCAAGATCCGAGGACCACTGGGTGTGACTTTTAAGGCCAGAGCAAAGTATATCATTGCCCGTTTATCCAACGCCTTCACGATCTAGCAGTGCAGAACAGCCCTATGACACCCTTTGTTTCCCAGTCCTGGTCTCCATCTTCAGACACCTACACTCAACATACAATTGGCTCATGTTGGCTTGGAGAGGACCCAGCCGGGACCCTTGATTTTATTGGGTCACGATAAAACATAGTGGCCCTGGTCATTGAAAACCACCCAGCCCCAAGATTTGGTCCTTCAGAAAGTCCAATTGTCGTGTCTTGGGGAACACAATGGCTTTATCAATGCGAACATAGTCCTGTACTCTGTATCGCAACTGGTCCTGTACTCTGCTTCAGAGTTTGTAGGTCTCGTCCCCTGGCAAAGTGTGCCACCTGGTAGGATAACATCACTAGAAGATAAGAGTTACTCAACATCTGTCAGATTGTCAAACGGTCTCTGTAGTTTGGACCTGCAACTCTATTGTCCTCCTGTTGTGAAACACCTTCAACTATATTGCATCCATATGTCTTTTCTTTATCATGTATGCTGCGATATTTGCTTTTCAGTAGGAACAATATGGATCAATATGATATAAGTAATAAGCATAAGGTGACTAACTTTCAAACCTTTCATCCACTCTTACCTGCTCAGTCTCACATCTCACGGCAACCCCCACTACCTTGGTCCCTTCAAAGGAACGCCGGCAGACTGCCTCAGGACCCGGCAAGTTTGTCGCTGGTTGCAGGCCCCAAAAAATCGAACATATTAATTGGTCATTAGGGGATCCATCCCACATAAGCATAGACCAGAAATGACATAAATGACAATGATATGTTTGGAACATATCTGGAACCCAGCAGGGATGTGGCAAGTGACCAAAGATCAACAGCCCCTGCTGGTGCAATCATTGAATCATGCCTCTTGTGCTCAGTAATTCTCTGATAAACAGGAAGGCTCCATCCCATTACGTTTGGCTCTGTGGTGATTGTCATGTGCTTCATTTCTTACATGCCAAATCTTGGTTCTGTATAATTCTGTCCGGTATGCTACTTTTCTTGGTTGCTACTCCCATGATTCCAACATGTGCCAGCGTTAATGTTCATGTCTTCCATTCCATAGAACCCCAACATCAACTTCGCCCAAATCCGTTCAATCGTTGTGGCAAAGTTCGCTAATTATATAGTCAGTTCAGGTAGGTTGTATTCACTGAGCTATATAAACTCCCTAGTGTTGTTGATCAAAACCCCATTCTTGTTGTTGTAACTTGTGTTGCTACAAGAAAACTTCATTCAGGATTAGTTAGGTTTTTGGATCCTTGATTTTGGTGCTTAAATAACTTTAACTCACCGTTGTCAAGGTTGAACTCTACGTTGCGGCCCAAGGCACACATTGCCCAGCGGTATCTAAACGGACGATGCTGTGAGGATGTAGGTCCAGCCTGGGATCGGAGGATAAACTTGAGACGCTGCATCCCAGTTTAGTAACCCTGTAGACCCTGAGCATCTGAGCCAAGATTTCAAACTTGGGCGGGAGTCCAGCGGCTCAAACTGGACCACTGGTCAAGGTCCAAATCCCAGAACTGAAAACAATGCACCAATGTTCCCCAGCCTAACGAAAGAGGATGATCTGCGTCCCATTTGACATCATATGACATCATTCAACCATTGTAAGTTGAGAGATGCATTGTTTTCATGTCATCATTTCATATGATCTGGTCTCCAACGTGCTCCGACCTACAATGTCCCAGTAGTGTTACTTCATTGTTATGAAAAATGGGACAGCAAACAACAAACATCTGTGCTGCTCAGATGCACAAAAAGTGGTGGTCTCGGAGCATTCAGGTGCTCAGCAATCAGAGCTGGAGGATAGATATAGGGTCGCCTCAGGTCCGACAGAGAGACCCGCAGCTGGGGACCAGATGGGTGATCTATGGCCCACGGATCCCACGGTAAGGAATCAGTTGTCAAGTCATGTCAGTGTAACCAATCTCTGTCCGTTGCTTCAACAGGTAGAGCTGCCTGAAGAATTCCAGCAGATTTTATGCTCCTTCTTTTACCAGATTTTAACGCGACAATAGAACTGGAAACGAGGCCACGAGTGGATTGCCTGAGCCACCTGACAAGGAGCCACCGCATTGGATTCGGAGATTGCCGGAAGGAAGCACTTCCATCACTACACCCACCTGGCGTCAAAGCATCAGGGTACGGTTCAGGGCGTTCAATTTGTCATATTTGTCACAACATGCCTTTTTTGTGTACAAATAGTTTTGACAAGGGGAAATGAAAAGAATTCACATGACTTGAGTCTTGCCCTCATCCAAATGTCGTTTAGTAGTATCAGCATGAAGCAAGTTCTCGAACCGTCTTTCTCACTAGTTGCGGGTGAAAGGAGTTTGAAGACCCCTGACATCTCTCTTCAATACGTCGAGATTGTTCATCCCAAATATGTACAACTAATATAATGTAATTACAATGTAATTCAATGTAAATGTATATCAAACAAATCACTTCTTCACTCCGGCATGCATAACTAACTCATTCTGTTGTCTAGGGGTTACCCTCACCCACGCCACCACAGGCCTTTCCAAGGGTCGCTTCCATTTGTGGAACCCATCCTCCTTGGCCCAAGCAAAGTCGCATGGCCTTTGATAGACCTCGGCCATTGGGTGGATGATTTTTTCAGGATCTGGATATGTTCACCTGAGGCTTGGTAAAGTAGTAGCAACACCCCCTGAAAAATATGAAAGTCATTGGGATTATTATCCAAGGTTCAGATTGCAATTCGTGACATGAGCTGCAAACAAATGCAATTCGCAAACCTGTATATCATGGGATCCCTAGTGCGGGTCGACCTACTAATGTTGATATGCCAGCCATGTGTAGCCGGAGCATGTTGGTCAGCTTCTCCAACTATGTCACGTGTCCCCAGCCGAAATGGCCAAGCACTGACCACAACTACTGGAGTGCCCGGCCATGTAGCAGATTCAGCAGGGCCCCCAAAATAGCCAATGATCAATTCTGGAATAACATTATACGAATTGAGCAGCCTAAAACATCCTAGAATATCCTAAACATCTTGTGAAAGGAGACAACAATTATTCATATTATAAGGTCATTTGTAGGGTCATTTCGGATTGCGGGGCTGGTTCCACATTTCCTTTGGCCATGGCCTGGGAACCCCAACTGCTGATCAACCTCACTTCCGACCCCACCGCGATGGGACACCTCGCGACGGGCCGGGGCCGAACGCTGAACTGGGTGAATCAGCCCTTGTGATTTGAATTCTATAAGTTTGCCTTCAATTCCAGTGTAAATGTAATACAGTAATACATATATATATATATTCTTTTATATATTTTTATATACGTATACATGGTATGTAACCAATCATGGGAAACATGGGTCCATTGATGACTTGCCAAGACCTGAAACATCAGTATCCTGGTAGGTGTGAAGGCGGCGGATTGGATTTCGGCACGTAACGGTACAGTAACTTTGAAAGTTTGCCCCCCGAGCAAAAAAACGAACGAAGCATGGTCAAACCATCTTTAGCACCAAATATCTTTGAGGTTTCCTCAAAATTACTGAAACCAACCAAGAACGATATATGCAAGGGAAAACATTGGAAACTTTCCTTGGAGTTTCCCCTACCGGCTGGGCATCCAAACCCTTCAGGACCCTTTGGAGTGACCATGGCGAAGGAAAATTCGGCCACCAAAACACGGCAACAGGATCGCTGTGTCTGAGTTGCGATCTGAGAAGGGTTCTTGTCATCCAGGGTAAACACCTTGACTTTACGTTCTTTCATGTGGGTGGTTTGACAGTGAGACCTTTGCACATTTGGACACCTGACCAAATCGTGTCGTTTTCCACATTAAATGTCCTGTAGTTTAGCCAAATAGGGATTCAAGCAGGACGTGGGGAATGCCGCACCACAATTGGTTTCGTCTCAGATGTACATGCCTAAGTCTCCACATCAGCTGGATTCTGTCGGTGTCTTCAATCATCTTGGAGTTTGCTTCTTTGGAGAACCACTTTGCTGTTATGCTGCCTTGCAGTGCATGTTCCAGATCTATTCTCCATGCTGAAAACCCAAGTTGCTGTGGCACTCTGCATGCCCCAGGAATCGGCAAGGGCGATCCGCTACAACAAAATGGAGGGAACATTCAGGTCATCCACGCTATTTCATCTCCAAGCAGGAAACCACACAAATGCATACAAAATAATACAAAATATACAAATACATCCATAGGGGGATCCGAACAACATACTCACGCCAGCAATGAGAAACACAACTTACAGTCGACCAACCAAAACCTTCAGTTTCTATTGACATTAAGTCACAACAATATCATATAATATCATGTCTTGTTTTGTGGTGAAGCCTTTGCCACTGACCAAAAACTTCCCGTTGCGAACGTTTCCCAACTTTTTGCTCTCGGTCCTTGGCTTCAGCATCACCTGAGGCCGGAATCAACCCACCGGATAGGAAACATGCTAAGAGTCCAGGGGCAGGGTAGAATGGTAATTAAATATTTAAAACATGTATACATATATATATAATATTAATATTATAAAATATAGTATATACAAATGATATAAAATTATATTATATACTATGTTTATTGCAATACGATGCAATAAGTACGTAATATCATTAAAAACTAATAAATTTTCTTGTTACCTGAAGGATCCTGAAGGACCAATTGATATTTAGAGTTTGCAATCGCTTTTTGTTTTGACTAACCCCCCCAAAAATATCCAAAAATAGCCTGATAGCAGAAAATGTAGAGGAACAATGTTTTTTTTCCGCGAATTCACCTTCCGAGTCGGTTCAAATCCAAAATTGACGATTGCTATTGAACTATCCGATGAAATGGGACTTGACCCCACTCTAAAGTCAGGACATTATGCTATATGTTCACTAGAATTAGCTATTTACTTATGATTTCCAGACCCGCATTAAGGAAGCCAATGGTATCCTACGATTCATATGCATGCATCACCCATTTCCAAGGACACGCACCTTTCTTCTTTCAACATTGGAGCCTGGATCTTCTGAATCCTGCCCGGGGCATTGTCCAACATCAAACCCATAGACGGCATAGAGATAATCTACATAGATGATCATAGAAGGGGACACACCAAATGTAAGCCTCCCAAGCAAAAAATATTGGTCAATTGTGATCACCCCAGGATCGAAATAAGCTACATATTTTCTTTTAAAAATAAAAGCCCAAAATAGCCAAGAATTTCGGCGTTTACAGTAGAGAAACGCCATCCAGTGTTCGGGACAGCCTCTGGTAATCAAACATGGTAAAGGAACGTTACCCCATTGCAAATAGGTTGACAAAAAACATTGATTCGCAGTGAAGTTGATCAAATGCTTTCGGCTTTTGCAGTAGAGAAACACTGTGTTGTTTGGCATTGGATGCATTTTCCTTCCTGTAGGGATCACAAGAACTGGGCGCTCCTTTCCTATCCTTGAGGTTTGTAAGCATAGATAGTACCTCCGTTTTCCTAACAGCCGAATCCTCTTGACTGTCAAAAAGACAAACACAGAGAAAAACAGCACCGTACAATACATACAACACCAAGCTTAAGCATCGAGCCTTTTTTCGTTTCTCCTTCTTCTGCTCATGCTGCTGATCCTCAAGTTTCTTCTTCAGCTCAGCCAGTTTGGAGCTCTTCTTCAGCTCAGCCAGTTTGGAGCTCTTCTTCAGCTCAGCCAGTTTGGAATGCAGTTCGTCATGGGAAGGCTTTTTGACAATCTCCTGTCAAAGTTGCTGCGAAGAGGTGGAAACTCTCGGGACAAAATACACCGACCTAATGTTGCGTAGAATATTGTAATGGATCGAATGAACGTTACAAAACCAAACAACAAATCCATGTGCATATATCAACACATATGGATATGGACACATATGGACAGTGAAAAAAGTAATGGTTGTAGATTCCTTGAAATATTTGGGAGTTTGGATTACAAACCACGGAACACCTCAAATAAACAGTATTCAAATCCCTCTGGCGTTCCATTTAATCCTGGTTTAAAAAACGGGATTCCCATGATCCTCATCATGGACTCCATCATCCGCAATGTATTAAACAGTAAAATCCCCTGTGATTATCAAGCAGCTTAAGCAAGAATACGATGCCCGGTTTCGAAGCCAAAAAAAACATGCTGCACCTTGTCTTTCGAGGGTGGCTGCAGTACCCTGAGTTCCTGGCCATATCCGGAAAGGAAAAATATCGGAAAACACCAAACTGCAAAACAATGGAAAACATTAGAAACAAATGATACCCAAATCATGCACAACCCATTTGTTTGACACCCTGGGCCAAATCTTCAAGCATCTCCCTCTCTCTCTCTCTCTTATTATCTATATCTGCATACATGCACCTATGCCTCAGTGTGCCTACAAAATACATGAACATAATCACTCTACTTGTTTGGAATTTCAAAACCGGTAGAACCCAACACATTGTACTTGCGCTGATTTGGACACACAGAAAAACAAGTATTAGGATATTTTACAGTGGAAAGACTGCCATCAATGTCAATTCACATGCAAGAGACCATTGAATCAAGTCAGGTAACACTTGTCTCCTCTCTCCAAGACTTGCATGCTGCAAGTACATAACGACTTCTATTTCGCGCATGCGCGAATCACCTTCCACTTTCCACTAGCATCCCGTGCCAGAGTTAGGTGTCAAAGATGATCTTCAAAGATCACAGAGGAGCATGGCCAAAGAAGCGCCAGGAAGGAAGGGGAATAATATCCCAATATATCCCATGTTTTGTGTCCAATCCTGGCAAAGCCAGGATGGACACATTAGGTACTAGTAAATAGGGTCAATCCAAAAATCAAGATCGGCCGGGTTTGAATGGGCAGCCAAAGGAGGGAATAATAATAATCATAATACGATACATTACGATACTGAGAAAAAACATCAAGTGGATGAACTTGGTAAATCGCATCTGAGCAGTAGTTGCGTAGTGAAAAGGCAAGCGGTCAAGTTGCCCCGAGGACCAGGTAGGGGCAGTCCAAGCACATGGTTCCGTTGCAGGGCCTCAATAGACTTCACTTGCAAAGTTGGGGCTTAGATGTGCTCACAGAGGTGGTGGTGAAGAGCAGGGCAGAATACTTCACGGCGCAGCAACAACAAAAGACTCAAATCTAGGTCAAGCCCCAAGAAACAAGGCAATTACATGCAATTACAACAAAGCGGATCACGAAAACACGACAACATTTGATGTTTTGGCGTTAGAACCTGCAGATTTTGAGGTGGGTCCGCGGGGAGGGCACAGTGCCTCAGACGAAATGCATAAGCCGGGGAACATGTAGTATCTTGTGCCTATGGAAATCTTATGAAATATAGAAATGAAATATTATTGTTTAGCAAGGGACAGAAAAAAAGACAATCATTTGCCAAGGGAACCAAAGAGACGCACTTCCTTCCCTTGTTTCCTTCCGGCCTTTCTTCCTTCTTGTCTACTTGCCTTCCTTTCTTCCTGCATGTTTTTTACTTCTGTCCATCCTGCCTTCCTTCCTTCCTCTGGTTTCGTGGTTTGCAATAATGAATTGCTTGATCCTTCAAACATTTTGCTTAAACCCCTGTGCACCTACACCGCCCACGGGCACCACAGCTTTCCACAGACATGCTGGGCACGTTGTCCTCAGTCTTCGGCTTGTCGTGTACCAGTGGCTGCAGTTTCTTGGGATCCTGTGCGACAAGATGGACATACCGCCCTCGCTTCTCAACATTGGAGCCTGGATCTTCTGAATCCTGCCCGGGGCATTGCCCAACATCAAACACATAGACGGCATAGAGATAATCTACATAGATGATCATAGAAGGGGACACACCAAATGTAAGCCTCCCAAGCAAAAAAAAATTGATCAATTGATCACCCCAGGAGGATCGAAATAAACTACATATTTTCTTTTAAATTTAAAGGCCCAAAGTAGCCAAGAATTTCGGCGTTTACAGTAGAGAAACGCCATCCAGTGTTCGGGACAGCCTCCGGCAATCAAACATGGTAAAGGCCATTGCAAATAGGTTCCTCTTGGAAATTCAACTACGAGTATCTATTGCTATGTCTTCATCCTAGAGAATAGTTGTTTTTTAGTAACCATATGAACAGCGTTCAAAACCCTGGACAATTCCCTCCCTCGGTAGGAACAAAATCATTGATTCCCAGTGAAATTGATCAAATGCCCATTATCATCCCATGATTCTCACATCATTCTCCCATCATTTTAACCAAATTTTCTTGTGGTGACACATCCATCAGCCAAAATCCCCGCTTCCACCTGTGGCTCGTCATCACTGCTGCTGCTGCTGCTGCACGTCTGAGAGGCCTGGGGGAGACTAAAACTTGGAATTGCAGGATGTGATCAGCCACTTAGCTAATGACAAAATGATGATTTAACATGGTTTAACTGTGGAAACTTATGAAATATGGCGGTTTGAACTATAAAACAACATGGTGATTGAATGATGAATAGTGCTTTAACTATGAAAAAATGGTCGTTGAGCTATGGAACAGTGGTCATATAAATTCAAACCCACTAGTGATACATAAATTAGAGTGTAAAAATTGCCGGTTCAAATCTACTGTTGCTGCGACCGGATATTTCAGAGCTCCCATTAAGCCTAATCCAAACTAAATAATTGATGGGTTTAATGCGACTCTTTAGACACAAAAATTGGGATGATATCATTGGGATACAGGCATGCATGGAGACCTAATATAATCTAATATAGTACTCACAGAACATCGGGCGAACACAAAGGCACTGGATATTTGCGATAGCCTCCATGATGTTCTGCGATCCTTTAGGAAATTCAACTATCCTTTGCCATCATTGACTACCATAGGGGAAACAAAAATGTGGTGGTGGCAACGCAACCAATCTGTATGCGAAAGTGGTGGATCATCATCCCGGGTATCGGAACGTATAGTCAAACCACCTATGGTTAGTTAGACCATTTAGGGGATGGTACCATTCATTTAAAGATGGTAATATTGGGGATGGTTTGCTGCTAGGCTTTTGGAAAAAAACGGAACCGACTCAGCAGGTTCTACACAGAAATCACACCATCAGCAACAAGTGTAAAGATATTGTTTCAATCACGACGCCAAAGTCTAGGAATAGCAGCCAGAATGGTAACTTTGGCAAAGGGACCAGCACTGGCCAACTCATGTCCAGTTGGAAGTCCATGTGTGACTCAAGCGTCTCTACCCTTTAATTAAATCTCAATTACCGGTCCCATCAAGACCCATCCCCAAGTTACCCTACATTATATACTATTGTCCACTTTGACGGTGAGAAACATTATATAATCACTGACATACCATCTTCCTGTTAAAGTTCTTTATTTTTTTGCCTCGCCAGCCAAACTAAATTGCCGGAGGTACCCATCAACATCGGTGCTGTCATGATCCCCAATGAACCAAACATTGTTTCCCAACCAACACTATATAAAGAATTGAAGGACTGGGGGTAATCTCTGATGCCTTTCCCAGAATTTTGCAATTTGAACGCTGAACTAACAGATTCTTATCCAATGCTCAAATTGTAATTCATGTGTAGGGTCACCCCCATTTTTGGTGACGAAATTATTATTTTTCATCCTCGCCTTCATGTAAAAGCAAAAAACATACCATTCACAGATCATTTTCTCCGGGATTTCCCAATGGTTTTCCATATTCTTTTGTGTATACTTACCAAGCTAAATGCCCCCTCTGGGTTCATGGTTCAACCAGGTTTCCAACCCCAGTAATATAACTCCTTACAGCCAATCAACCATGGTATGTTTAGTTTATTGCTAAAAACTGATGTGGTTCCCCCAGTCGCCACCTGGGTGCCCCAGCCTTGGCCTTGGCCTTTGCCTTCGACTTCACCGCCACCTTCGCCTTCGCTTTCGCCACCGGCTTGGAGGAACTAGCGCTGCTACTGCTGCTGCTGTCCTGAGCGACTAGATGGCTGAGCAAGCATGGTATACACTATATGTATACTGCACCAGATAGTGCCCGGCCTATGCCGGGGCGGAAGTTTCGAAAAAATGAATGACAAAAGAAATCAATGGCCAAAGAAGTCAATCGACTATTGACTATAGGCAAGTTTTTGCGATGCAGAAGCAGTGAATTGTTGAAGTTGCGAGGCACACCAATGAGCAAATGGCGGTTGAGATGCCAATAAGTTGGCATGAAAAATGCATGCGCAACGGACCGAATCAACCAAGGAACCAATGAATCATTGAATGAAATAGTGACCCGCTTAATCAAAGAATTAACAATTCAATTGCATCAATCATTGCATCAACAATGAGTCGATGAAACAATGAATCAGTGAATCAATGAAGCAGTCAATCAGCAAATGGATGCTGAGACGACGAATCGAAGAATCAATGAACGGAATGCATCACATCATTCATCAATGAATATGAGTTAGTTAGTGGTCGGTAAACCAATGAACTAGCGAGCCGATGAATCGATGAATCCATGAAACAATTAATCAATGAGTCTATGAAGTCAATGAATCGATGAATGTATGAACCGATGCTCCATTGAACCGATGATTCAGTGAATCTGAATCCGTGATTCAGTGAATCAGTGAATAAGAAGTAGTGATCCGATGAACATGATGAACCAATGGATGAGTAAGTTGATGGGTGGGTGAACCAAGAATCAGTGCACCATGAGCTAGTGTTTCGACGACTCGATGAAGCAGCGAGTCAGCGAATGAATGAATTAGTGAGTCGATGACTCAATTAACCAATGAACCAAGCAATCAATGAACCAGTGAGCTAGTGAGTCGGTAAATCAATGAACCAATGAACCAGCAAATCAAAACTCATTCAGTCTATGAATCAGTTCATCAATGAATGAGTGAAGTAGGGAGTCGGTGAGTCAGTGAATCGGTGCATCCATGAATCAGTGAATCAATAAATGAAGGAATTAGTGAGTCGATGAATCAGTTTATAATGAATCAATCTTCGCTGAGGTACGTCGTCTCTCAGCTACTTCTTCTTGGAGCAGCCTCTTATCTGGGCTACTTCTCTCAACCTCCTCTGAGCTGCCTTCCAGCTAGCTCTTCTGCAACCCAAATCTTATTTTCACGCAGCAGTTCCAATGCGTTTAGCAACCTCCAGCTGCAATCCTGCTTGTCAGGAGCTTCGCAGCATGACTGAACGCTTTGCGCGCAGCCATGCCAATGCGGTTCTTTGCAGCAAGTTGCAAACCCTCAAAGAAGGAGCGGCGCACCAAATCGACCAACATTGGCGCAGAGTCAGCAACTTTTTGCGATTTTTGTCTGAAATAGAGCTCCCACTACAGCCTGCATGGTGTACATGTTGTCGACCTCATCTTCCAAAAGTGCGTTTGGAATGACAGTCTTTCAACATGTTGAAGTGCAAACCGTGCTCTCGCTACAGTCCAGTGCGTTTTTTTTGTGGACAACTTTGCCAGATCCAGGCCCGCAAATGAGAAAACAGAGACCCTACTTCGGCGACCCCAGGAGCCACATTACCCGAAAAAAAGACAGGGTTTCGCGCCCGAGAATGTTTTTCACCCATGAACTCACATGCTTCCGGACTGTTGCACTTCGCAACTACTTGATGGTCAGTGGTTGACATGATGATGTGGTTGACATGATGGTGTGAGTGAATAAAAAAATAAAAATAAATACATACGTAAATACATAAATAAATAAACAGGTATAGATATATGTAGTTGTGGTATGTATGTCTGCTAGTGCACAGGCAAATACAACTGACGATAATAACAATCATTGCCAAGATGGTCACCAGAAGCCCATTAATGGAAGATTTTCAATTGCAATGTTTGGTTGCCAGGGGGCAGTTACTTCTGTTTGCCTGGTAACCAGGACGGCTTTTTCTGGCATGTCACGGGTATACACATGACCTGATCTGATGTGGCAGCCCAGTGATTTTAGCGGCAAGAACGTTGATATTAGTGGCTTCCCATAATACCAGTGAAGCGCCCCTTTGATTCTATCTGGAAAATCCATCTTATTAATGAACCCCAGACCAGCCCAAATCTTATTTTTAAGGCGTCGCCGCGACTCATTCGTTCCACCAATGTTATCCCAGCCCTGGTCTTCAGCCCTGCTATCCCCTTCCCTCCAGTGTCCCCATCTCACTGGAGAGAATTCTTGATGACGAAATCAATCTTTAATTTTGTTGGCAAAGCCAACACTGGAATCAGCATCCTTCAAACGCCCAGTTCAACAAGCACGCAAAGCCGAAACCCATCCCATCATTTTGTGGAAACCAAGCCCCAAAATGAAAACACGGGCGCATACGTGCCATGGACAACATATGATGTGTGTGTGCGTGGTATGGTCACTCATCGCATTTTGGGAGCCATTATGAATATACAGATCCTTAGTCATGAGCATTTTACCCAGTTTTCACGATGGCACATATGGGAACTACAGTAGGCTGTTGGCACTCCTGAACTATTTGGGTCTGACCCCTCAACCTACCCCCTGGTAATCAAACATGGCTGCCTGGGAAATCCCCTATAAAGGGGAAATCATCTATAAATGGTGGATTTTCCTTTGCCACGTTTGATTGCCGAAGGGTATGATATGATTAAGTGCAGTTCCAGTGATACAAAGATAATATGTAACCATCATTACAGGGTTTATATCTTAACGTGTGGGACGTTGACAGCCATGATTACACACGTTTGCAACCCCAACTGCATCCCCGTCTGTAGCTGGTAGCGCTGGTAGCCGCCGACCTTTCACCCCCGTTTTCCAGTCCTTGGTCTTGGAGCGCTTGCGCTTCCGGCTGCAACGTGACTTGCCATGCTTGCTTCGGCTCCGCCGCCTGATGCTTTTGAGTTGAGAAACTTGCTTGGTGGAGATCATGTGTAACACATTAAAAAATATATATTTTATAGATATATGTGTGTATGTGTGTATATATGCGCACTGATATATGTAAATGTTTTTTGATATGTGCGCACATATTCGTCAAATTAACAAATATGTAAATATATGTATTTATCTATCTACTCATGTGAGCATTGTTCAAGAGGTCGTCCTTGTATATTGCTTGGGCATCAGGACTTGTCGAAATGGATTGTGATCATCCCTAATGGTAGCACCACCCTTGATACCTTTCGGAAATCAAACATGGAAATGGGAAATCTATGTAAACCCCATATAAAGGAAAGGTTTCACGGGAAGCTCATCTATAAATTGGAAAATTTCCAGCAAATCATGTTTGATTCCCTGAGAATAAATCACCCTAGGCATTCGACTTAATTGGGCTCGAAGTTTTTTCCCAGCAAAAGACTCCATTTATAACTGTTTTTCCCCAATCTTTTCTCATATTTTTCAATCCCGTGTTATACTGTGATTCTCCAATATTTATCAAGGGATTTCCCATCTTGCGCGAAGACTTTCCAATTATATAATCCCCATGTATAGTATTGCTCAGAACGATTTTCGCATTGGAACCTCCATCGCGCTGGTTGTATATCCCACTATATCCCCCTTAAACTTTATAATGGATGATGACATTCCATTACATTACACATAGCGAAGCATTCTCATTTTACTTGGGCGGTCTGGGGATGGAAACGGCTTTATGCGTCCGCAACAATCTGCAACCGTTTGCGATGAGGTCGCTATGGCAGTATATAACTGTGGTGAGTCCTGCAAGAGTGGTCACTTTTGGATGTTTGACACGCGCATGCAACGTCGTATCGTGTGGCAGAGGTGGCACGACATTCCAACACATGTTTCACATAACGTGCCAAAAATCGCTCACTGTGACAACGCAATACCCTTGCGTGGTTTTCAGGAGATGCCATGCATTTGCGTGGCAAGCGGAGCACTTTGGACGTGTCTATATATGTTCATCTTACGTGACAGGCACAGCACTTTAGATATTGGTGTTGTTTTTTGCGAATCGGATCGTCAGGGCTGCAACAAGTGGTGACTATGTGCAAATGGGGGCCTTCCGGTGAAGGTTCCCTCAGTTTCTTAACAGCTTCGTAAGGTGACGTTTGCCATCTTCCCCGTTTCGCAGGGTTCGCAGGGCTGCATCAAGGCTGTCCAAGTCCATTTTCCCCGTATCGCAGGGTTCGCAGGGCGGCACCAGACATGTGATGAAAAGCTACGGACGCCTCGATTTGAGGTGGCAAATTTTGCGGTTCATGAGAAAAACTCGTAGGAACACGTCGGTTGTGCAGCTGCAAACTGTGAAAATTTGAGGGCTTTTCGCACGAACTGTTGTTTTGAGCCTCCTACATGTCTTGTCTCGATTCTTTTGTTTTGTTGCGGTGCCGCCATGCAAGAAGAAGCTGCAAAACCTCTCATTTTTGAGGATTTCCCCAGAGGATTGGACTGTCGTTTTGTGAGGCAGGTATAGCACTTCAAGACATTCTCACGCGTCTGGTAAAGTGTCTTGTGTGACCAACGCAAAATATACTTTTGCTAGGTTTTCAGAAGATGATTTGCATGCTGCGTGGTAGGCGTAAAACTTTGGACGTAGTGTCCATGTTCATTTTCCGTGGTAGGCGCGGCCCTTTAGACGTGTGGTGTTGCTTGTTTTTTGCAAATCGACTTGTCAAGGCTGCATCAAGTGGTGGCAACCTGCATATTGCATGGCCGGAGTGGGGCATCGATAGTGAGGGTATCATTGTTTGGCAAGCGCAGCGTTTGGTGAAGATCCGCGCAGGTGGAATGCCATTTTGCGTGGCCAGTGCAATACTTGGTGACGTGGTACCTTACCACTGTAGACTTGACCCTCCCGACTCTATATTCCACACTTTCCACACTTTACCCCGGACACTCCACATCCCAAAACCACAGTATACACTTAACACTCTACACTCCAAAAGACGCTCCACACTCGGCACCTTACACTGTAGATTTCACACTCCACAACACTCCACACCTTACACTCTACACTCTACACTTCACACTCCACACTTTAAACTCCACTTTCCAGACTCCACACTTCAGGCTCCACACCTCACTATCTACACTCTACACATTGCACCCCACACTCCACACTGCACACTCAACACTCTGCACTCCACATTCTACACTGCCCACTCCCAACTCCAAGTTCTACACTCCACACCTTACACTCTATACTTCACACTTCACACTCCAAACTTCACACTCCACACTCTATACTCCCCACTCCGCACTTTGCACTCTCCCCTCTACACTCTACGCTTCACTCTGCACACTTTAAACTCCACACTTTACGCTCCACACCTCGCACTCTACACTCTACCCTCGAAACGTTTTGCGCTCTACGCTCCACTCTCTACACTTCACACCTTACACTCTACACTCTACTCTTTACACTGCGCAATACACGCTCCGGACTCAAAACAATCTACGCTCCACACTCCAGATCCCCACATCACACTGTACACTCTACACTCCACATGGCACACATCACACTTCACACTCCACACTGTACACTCCACACTTCACACTCCACACTCCTTACCTTAGACTCCGCCCTTTACACTCTCCACACTTCACACACCGCACTTCACACTCTCTACGCTCCACGCTTTACACTCCTGACTCCGCACTTTACACTCCAGGACTCCAGTCTCCACACCTCTTCTTAGTCTAGACACTACACGCCCCACCCGAGACTGCACTGAAACTCTGCACTCCCCCCACACCACACTCCACAGTCTACAACGGCACAGTAACAGGGGAAAAATGTACAAGAGTGTTGGAACATGTTTTTGCAAAAATTGGTTTACGTAACTGGATTCGGGTTCGAGTTGGTTCGTCTTGTTGCCTGTATAATACGGCTATTGATAATATAATATGGCATATTTTTTCGTTAACCAACTGATACGACTTTCCGAAGTAGTCCGATGATTTCCCCATGAAAACCTCCATACAACACTCATCAATATATACCTCCGCCCCTTCGCCTGCGACTCCTTTGGCTGCAGGAGCGACGCCGCCGTGACTTGGAGCGCCGCCGTGACTTGGAGCGACGCCGCGACTTAGAGCGGCGCTGTGACTTGGAGCGCCGCCACGAATGGCGACTCCTGCAGTGTTTTTTTTTTTTTTGCGCTGTTGTTGTTGTTGTTGCTGGAAGTATATATAACCCAACAGAAACTATAACCCATATTATCTATTTCTGTATGTTTATTCATTTTCATGTGTATATATATATAATCAGTGTATATATAATATGTCTCTATGAGTAAAACAATCTATAAATGAGGACTTTGGCATAGACTCGTCAAAACTCCACAGAAACCATGGAAACCTAATGAAAACCAAGTTAAAATCGATAGGGCCCCTCCAAGATTCCCACAGCCATCTCTGTGGCTCTTCACCGGAAAACGAGCAATACAAGCTTGCACAAGTTTTGTGACTTTCTTCTGCCCTCAGTGAGGCACTGATTTTCCAAGAAGACCCATTAGAAATCAACAACGAATCATAAATACGGGCCAGTCCCACGCAAACCCTGAATGTTAAGACCAGTAAAGCCCTGCAACAATCTCATCAAATTCAACAGCAATTCCCTTCAAGAATTCCTATTTAAATAACACTCTGCCCTTTCTTTACCAGCATTTGTTCGACATGAGTTTAAGCATGCTTGGATTGTTGGTAGTTATTCAACAAAATGGCTTACAATCATTACAATGGCTGCAGCACTAAGCAATTAATGAGCACACACCAAATCAGTGACCATTACCACGGAATTACCACATAATTTGTTCCAGGCAGCACCCCAACCCTGTGGAATTCCCGTAAAAAGCATGTATAAAAAAGGCAGTGTAAACCATGAGAATCCGACACTAGTCCATGAAGGATTTGTTGTGATTTTCCAAGTTTGTCATGGGATTGTCCAAGCTGAAATGTTCAGCAACCAAACCCTCGACCAGGCCTTTCCCCCTATATCAACCCCACTGAGAAGTTCGTGTAATTACCCATCATTCCTTAATTTTATCATAATGGGGGTGTAACAAGCATCCCCCGGTTCGGCAACCCCGGATGACTGAACTGACCCATTCCTTCCAACGTTCCGTGCTCCTACTCCTGGAGCGTTCCTTTCGAGAACGAGAGGGCGATCCCTCAGGGGCAGCCTGCGCAATGGAAGCGAGGCCAGGAATCGCATAGCCGAAATGGCTGGATTTACACAATCGTTCCAACTAGATGAACTAATGTTTATGGTTCTATGTGGTTCTGTATGCTTAAATTGGGTGAATCAATTTTGAGTCAGTGTGCTAAGTGTTTAAATTTGGCTTGGAACTATTCAGAATCCATGAAATAGCAGATGATAGCAGCTATCATTCATTTCTGCAGAAGGATATTGTTGACCATTTCCAAGGAGGGATGATCTCCTGCTTGCCAGCTGATCGGAAAACATATGATCAAATGTATTTCCGGAAACGTGGTCAAATGGGGCCTGTATCTGTTACTTAAACTCAGATAAACTTAAGCTTCCAAAGTTGCCTGACTTTTTTTTGGGGGGTGGGGGCGTGCCATAAGGTGGAAATGAATCCATGCCCTAAACTAAATACCATTCTTAGGGTGATGAACATCCGTAGACCGCAGCTACTCTAAAGCGAGCAAAAGGGGTACATACAGGGTTATGATTCATCACCATAATCAGACAATTTTGTAAAACTATATATCCCCAATAAAGCAATTCCATATGATATCCCCACTATATCCCCACTATATCCCCATTCTGTCTGGCTATTGATCTAAAACTACCCATAAGCCCATCCTGTCCAGCCGATATGACCCAGGGGCCTTCTGCTTGATGAGATCCCAGGCGCGCGACACCATTGGTGCCACCTACCGATGTGTTTGCGGCGTCATGTTTGACCCGCCCAGGGATTAAGTTTTTTGTAACAAAAAACAACAACAGTTTTTGAATAAACATCGAATAAAGGTTCAACTTTCAAGATACACCTCTAATGCACAATCTTAGGTGAAACTTGTCTTAAGCAACCTTAAGTGTCTTAAGGTTCAACTCTAAGAACAATCCTCTAATATACAATCTTAGGTGAAACCTATCTTAAGCAACCTTAGGCGTCTTTTGGGGAACTGTGTTTTTCCAATGATTTGTGGCTCCGGAGGGTCGAAAAGTAGGCTCGCTAAAGCGGCGGGTGCGGAGCCATCTGGCCAGATGAGAGATGAAAAATTGCTCGCCGTTGTGGTGCAAAGCACATTTCGAAGTCAAAATGTACAAAGCACACCAGCTCCGGACCACTTTTGGAAGTTGCGATGTCGAAAAAGTGCACGCCGTTGTAGCGCGAAGCACATTTCGAAGTCAAAATGTACAAAGCACACCAGCTCCGGACCACTTTTGGAAGTTGCGATGTCGAAAAAGTGCACGCCGTTGTGGCACGAAGTACATTTCGAAGTCAAAATGCACAAAACACATCAGGTCCGGACCACTTTTGGAAGTTGAGATGTCGAAAAAGTGCACAACTTTGTGGCGCGAAGCACATTTCGAAGTCAAAATGTTAAAAACACCGGGGGTTCGGACCACATTTGGACGTTCAGATGTCGTTTCGCGTCACAGGCGCAAGGGATTGTGGACCTTGTCAAAAGTGAGCAAAACGTGAGGGTTCTGAAGCATTTTCAACTACAACCACCACTACACCACACTACACTCCACTACAACTACAACTACACCTTCACTACATTCCACTACACTACATCACACTACACACCACTACACTCCACTCCACTCCACTCCACTACACTCAAGTAAAGTCCATTACAGTCAAGTACACTCAATTACATTCAAGTACAGTCAATTACACTACGCTACACTACACTACACTACATTCCACTACACTACACTACACTCCACTACACTCCACTACATTCAATTACACTACACTGCAGTACATTACACTACACTACAGCTACAACTACAACTACACTACACTAATTGCATTACACCACACCACACTACACTACACACCACACTACACGACACAACACGACACGACACGACACTACACTACACTACACTACACTACACTACACTACACACTACACTACACTACACTACACTACACTACACTACACTACACTAAGTGCATTACACTACACTACGCTACACTACACTACACTACAATAACTACAACTACAACTACACTACACTAATTGCATTACACCACACTACACTACACTACACTACACTCCACTACATTCAATTACACTACACTGCACTACATTACACTACACTACAGCTACAACTACAACTACACTACACTAATTGCATTACCACCACACCACGCCACACTACACTACACTACACTACACTACACTACACACTACACTACGCGACACAACGCGACACGACACTACACTCAATTACACTGCACTACACTGAGACTACCCTACCCCACATTGCATTACACTACACTACATTACATTACATTACATCACATTACGTCACACTACACTGGTTACACCACTACAAATGCAACTGCAACTACACTAATTACACTACACCGCAACTACAACTCCACTACACTACAACTACAACTACAGCTGCACTACACCACACTACATCCAGCAGTTGTGGGTGAGGTGACCGACCAGGTGACCACTGCAAACATTGCAGCCACTCCAAAAAACACCGCTCCAACCACCTTTCGGTCCATCAGTGGATTCGCTCTGCCATCCGTGATTCACAACAACCAATCTCTCCTATAGGTTTCCTATTTTTGAGACTTCCGCCAGAGCCTTGTGCGGTACTAAAGCTTAAGGGAAAACAATCTTTTGTCAGCCCTATCAAAATTGACCAAGATGCGAGTTCTCCAAATGAAAATTCAACAAATTCTGATTGGCGGTTTCACTCCTCCCTGAAAATCATGGGTTCGTCTGGAAAAAGGGTACCCCCAAGATCCATCAAAATCCAATGGTTTGTCATCAGTTTCCTTATTAATTAATCGGGTATACCTGATTTTCAAACAACTACATTTAAAAGCCAATCGGGACCCCAGGTAATGTTGGCGTTCGAAATCTGGTTCAATCTGGGCTAATGCACATCCCGTTCTGCTGGTTGGTTAAGCGGGAAATTCCCGCTACTCCACACAGCCCATTGGTGGAACCATTGAACTTTCACTTCTGGGCTATTTTGCTAGACCCTCTCCACTTCCCCACATACACACTGGTCTGGTTGCGAGTTCTGAAGTTGAATCCAAAATGATGCTGAGGGCTGAGGTCGGAGAATAAACCCACATGGTAGCAGCCAAAGGTAAATCCAAACGGTTGAGGTCGATGTCGAGATGAAATCCAAAATAATGGAGGCAGAGAGCTCCTGTTAGTTACAATGTTGGTAGCAACAGCGTTCATAAAGATTTGAAATATTGAGTGGAATCCAGACTTGAAATCAACAGTTCATCTAGTGACATGCAGAAACACAGAAAATCGGTGAAGAGAAAGTGGAGTCACCAGTCCGACTACCCGAATGCAGAAAAAATGGCGCAGGTGATATCCTGATGAGGAGCTTCGTTGGATGGAGCCTCATGTGTCCCCTCCATCCCCTTGCATATTCGTACCGCGCCCTGTGTAAGGAGGGTTTACACACACACACACCGAACAAAAAAACCCTTCATCAAGCTATAATCAAATCACAACACTGAGTGAGCTGAGAAACAGAAAGTGCTCAACCGCCTCTCCGCTCTTGTCCTTGGTCTTCGCCAAGTCAAAGAAATGCTTCATTTTGTCACGAAGACCCTTGCGACCTCAGAGCGATAAAGTTCCCGAGCCCGCGGGGCCAGTCAATCAGTCAATGAGCCCACAGGGGTTGCAAGGCGAGGCCGAACAGAAAACAGGGCAGATAGTAGAAGGGACCACATATTTGGCTGAATGACTCGCAACGTATGGAACAAGTTTTGCTGACCCAAAATGGAGCGTGAATTACAACAGCCGAGGCAGGCTGTTCCACAAGAAAAACCGTTTTTTGAGGGTTCAAGACCAAATGGCCGTGACAAAAATGAACGATTCTGGTGATTATTATTAAATTATGTTTTATTGAAATACAGCATTATATATCTGCGTTCCTTCGTTCCATGACTGATGTTAGATTTTATCAGAGTTGTTCTTCTCCTCCTCCTCCTCCTTCTTCTTCTTCTCCTCCTCCTCCTCCACCACCTCTGCCTCCACTTCCATGTCCACTTCCGCCTTGCCAACTCTTCGCCAAGCTCTTCGCCAACTTCCGCACGCAGTGGGCACTGCTGGACCTCAACTGCAAGAGTCTGAGCGCACTGGGGACCGCTGGACCTCAACCTGGGACCTTCCGAGCTCAGTGAGCACCGCTGGACTTCAACCTGGGACCGTCCGAGCTCAGTGAGCACCGCTGGACCTCAACCTGGGACCCTCCGAGCTCAGTGAGCACAGCTGGACCTCAACCTGGGACCCTCCGAGCTCAGTGAGCGCCGCTGGACCTCAACGGCCAGATAGAATGCCAGAAGATATGCCAGATAGAACGCCAGATAGAATGTCAGAAAGAATGCCAGAAGATATGCCAGATAGAATGCCAGAATGTTTGCCAGATAGAATGGCAGAAGATATGCCAGATGATATGCCAGATAGAATGCCAGAAGGTATGCCAGATAGAACGCCAGAAGATTTGCCAGATAGAACGCCAAATAGAATGTCAGAAAGAATGCCAGTAGATATGCCAGATAGAGTGCCAGAAGATATGCCAGAACATATTGCAGAAGATATGCCAGGTAGAATGCCAGAAGATATGCCAGATAGAATGCCAGAAGATATGCCAGATGAAATGCCAGAAGATATGTCAGATAGAATGCCAGAAGATTTGCCAGTAACAAAACGTATAGATGTCATGGTGGGGATAACTCGAAGTAAAGTAATTTTATTGATGCATTCTGGTCGAATTGACGCTTGAGTCGCTTAGTGCTCGTTTCGTAGAAAGATTATATTGATATACGTGTTGTGTGAAATTGACATCCAATATTCTTCGCAATGTGGGTTCGTCTGAAAATAGGGTCTCCCATTCGTCGGTGCCTTTTCGAAATACTCACTGCTAAAGTGGTCACAACTTGGGGTAACCCCAAATTTCCAGGCACACGCGTGCAATAAAATACTGCAGACTGTATGACATATTGTGTCTGATATTCGGATTGAATCCTCACTATGTGCCTGGCTTTATATCCTCGATATTAGTTTAAATCCCATTTCACATCCCCATTACATCATCCCCATCTTTGTTGTTCGACCCCCCAGTGCTCAGTCCGTTGAGACCACCATATTGAATAACCATTACTTCACTATTTCTGATCATAGTAAAACCATGTTAGGACACTTTTCCACCGTGATCCATGCCGGGAAAACAAGGCAACCGGTTGACTCGCCGCCCTTGTAAGGGCGATGAATTTGAAATTGTGATTTCTGAGGCTAAGAGACACAATGCTGGTATTTGTGGGACTTGTCAAAAAATGTTTGCAATATGGACATTCATTTCGATTGGCAGGCGTGTGACTCAAGTGTCAAAATTTGCATTTCGCATGCGCAGTGAATCGATTTTGCTCTTCAATGGTTAAAAACATTATAAAATTATGATTTTCAATCATCCCAGGCAAACATCCACCCATCCATTTTTTCATTTTTTTCCCCACCTGCCAGGTGAGGGTTGTTAGATTTTATCAGAGTTGTTCTTCTCCTCCTCCTCCACCACCTCTGCCTCCACTTTCATGTCCACTTCCGCCTTGCCAACTCTTCGCCAAGCTCTTCGCCAACTTCCGCACGCAGTGGGCACAGCTGGACCTCAACTGCAAGGGTCTGAGCGCACTGGGCACCGCTGGACCTCAACCTGGGACCGGCCGAGTTGAGTGAGCACCGCTGGACCTCAACCTGGGACCGTCCGAGCTCAGTGAGCACCGCTGGACCTCAACCCGGGACCCGCCGAGCTCAGTGAGCACCGCTGGACCTCAACCTGGACCCGCCGAGCTCAGTGAGCACCGCTGGACCTCAACCTGGGGACCTTCCGAGCTCAGTGAGATATGCCAGATAGAACGCCAGATAGAATGTCAGATAGAATGCCAGAAGATATGCCGGATAAAATGCCAGAAGATATGCCAGATAGAATGCCAGAAGATATGCCAGATAGAATGCCAGATGGTATGCCAGATAGAGTGCCAGAATGTTTGCCAGAAGATATGCCAGATAGAATGCCAGAAGATATGCCAGAACATATTCCAGAAGATATGCCAGAACATATGCCAGAAGATATGCCAGGTAGAATGCCAGAAGATATGCCAGATAGAATGCCAGAAGATATGCCAGAAGATATGTCAGATAGAATGCCAGAACATTTGCCAGTAACAAATCGATAAATGTCATGGTGGGGATCACACGAAGTAAAGTAATTTATTTTTTTCCTCTTCTCGAAGCTTCAGTGCCCGAGTGCTTTTGGCAACGCAGCGGCCACAGACTCCAACAAGGCGACATTATGACGCCATGTCCAACTGTAAGCCAAAGAGTACCTTTTTTTGCGCACTTGTTGGTTTTTCTTGTGGAGCATGGACATTGGTTTCCATGTTTGACGTGCTTCCATGTACCATCCATTTGTTGAATACCAGCAACAATGGTTCTATGGGATTTGCCCCGCAAACGACCTCGAAAATGATAAGTCTTATATAGTTAAAAAAATGTGGTTGATTTGGACGATCTTGAATCTTTTGTGAGGGTAATCCTTGTTACAACTCGTCAAGAACGTAAATACACCCCCCCACCCTCCAGCCCCTGATGAACATACGACAGCATGTGCAACATGTTAACAAAGGCGAAAAGCAAATCCTGTACCCTCATTTTGGCGGCCTTCATTTTTCAAATTTGCGACCCTTCCAAGGGATCGTAAATGGCATATCTCAAAATTAACAACCCTTCCAAGGGCGGCGCATCAGCCGCATGCCGAAAACAACCAACAGCAAGGCCCTGGCGTTTGAAGTTGATGCACTGGATCGACCCCATGAGATCCTCACCATCCTTCCGCGACATCATCCTGAGCACGACGAGTCTGACCGGAATCACTGCCAAAGTTGGACTGAACATCGGGTACCCTCTTGTATTCCACCTAATTACCTATGCAAATGGCCCATTCTTAGATGATTTACCTTTCAAACCTATTTTAAAGGTGATGATTTAATTTCCAAAGCTATGTTACATTACGAGAGGGTATACATAGTATGCTGTAGCTCTAAAATTCAAGTCGTCAGAACCCGCAACGACATTCCATGAAATATTGGTTATTGGTGATTCACGAGAGGTTCCCAGCATGAAAGTATATATGAGGTCTTCTCTTCCTCTTCCCGGATTCGGACGAAAATCACCTTCACTGCATACTTTCAGGACCCCGCCTTTAAAGTTCAATTGTTCCAACATGCAAAAAACATCATAAAACATGAGTCAAGAAATTTGTACACGATCAATTTGGATCGAAACCTTGCAAACGTAGCTAGAGCGTGAATCTTTAGCTGGAACTGCTGGAGCTACTGGAGCATGAACATACCCTACATGGTTTCTTTGTTTGATCTCAAAAGCGTTAACAAGCGATCGACAAATAACAAGCGTTACAAGCGATCCAAACAAAAACATGCAAGTTACAAGCGATCCTTCGACCAGAACAAAGCACCGAACAGGTCTTTTTTGCGGTAATGTGTGGTGATGAAGCCCTACAAATTTTCAAAATATTTGTTTCGAATGAGGCAAATAAAGATAATTAAAGGAACCGTATGGCAAAGCAAAAGCATCCCTCCTAAAACAAAGTAACGGGGCGCGTAGTGACCCCGCTGTTTTTGAGGGGTTGCAAGCTTGCAATCCTTGCAAAAGTCAGGTTTGAAGCGCTTTGCTGAGCAAATCCTTGTATCATCCGGAAAAAATCATATTATATGTGAATTTGTTGATTCGGGAGGCCTGCATGCAATTTGTCCCACGCTTGCCAATGTCTTGGAGGCAGCGCAAGAAAACAGTTTTGTTCCAATTATTTTTTTTCAGTTGCTTGCTTTGCAGAATAGGCAAGTATCTTCTTTCCCGGAACAGAAAGGAGCACATGATAGTCCATGATAGTACATGATAGTACATGTATGTAAGCAGCCTCCGATTCAAGGCTTTGTCTTTGCCTTTGGCAATGACTTGTGCAGCCAAATATGATTTCAAATCTTTCCACATGCCATATGCCGTCAATCTTGTGAGTTCCAATGCGTTTACATGCTTTTACTTTGACCCTTGAGTGCATTGGCATCATGGCTTACACATTGCATGTCGTGTGCTTTTCCGCTCTGTGGTTAAGTATACCCTCTTTTTACACTCACTGGCCCATGCTTTGCAGCTTTCAGCAGCCACCTGAATTATACGTGGGATTTGCGCACTTCATCCGCAACGAAACATCCTCAACGTAACATCCTCGACGTATCATCGTCAACGTAGCATCCTCAACGCCACATCCTCAATGCCACATCCTCAATGCAACATGTACATGAACGTTAACATCCCACCCCACCCCCAACCCTTGACATCATCAACAAAAAATCAACCTTAGATCAATGTAGCGTCCTCAATGTAAAATGTGCATGAATGTTAACATGCCACCCCACCTCACCCCGCCCCACCCCAACCATTTTTGTTCCTCCATGCCAGACACGACCTAGTCGAGCCATCGGCACGCAAGACATGGGAACCGAATTCCATCATCTTGGTCGGACAATATCAAAAACTGAAATCAAAGAGAAAAAGAAGAGAGGAGAAAAATGTGATGTCATAAGACTTCCGTTGCAAACTTGGTTTTGACAGATGCGATCGAAATATATAAAGCGAAAGGCTCAAAGACCAAGCTGCAGCTGGATGGCAGCTATAAGAAGCATCACATACCTATTTCTGTCTTCCAACAGTTAGCATCCAAGTAAAGTTATATAGTGTAAAAGAACAAACTATCATGTAGAAACAGTCGCGCACATGTACTGTATATATAATGATATATAGATATATGTAGTATATATTATCATATAACCAGCATTCATACCCCTGACCACTTCACATCTCCTTTCCCTAGCTTCCCTACAACCCACCGCCACGCCAAACGCTTCGACACATGCTTCGCCGGGGGACATCAGGGCGTGCTCCGCTATTCTGTGCAACGCATGTTGCCGCACGAACTCAATGGCGCTCAGTGAGAAATGCAGCGAGTGGTTCTGAAACGCCACCTGCCGTTGAACCAGGGAAAAATCTGTGGGAAGTGACGAAGTAGATGGGCCTGGATGTTCAAAGTGCAGAATCTGATCTGTTTATACATATGTGCAGTTTTTTACATGTAAAAGCGCGCATTATTTCATATAATATCCTATGTATATATAAATAACAATCTATATATATATATAATTATATATATATATATAAAGACAGCACCCTTTCTTTTCTGAGCACAAGCAAGACCCATCTTGTCAGAAATTAAAGAAATTGAAAACCACAAACTTGCAAATAGAGAGATGGGCCCCGACAACTCTAACCCTTCGCAAAAC
>Ga0126342_10000362_pt1 | contig 46627 bp, 38 predicted proteins | sample Cyp1metagenome_FD_92528 | JGI IMG/M metagenome (GOLD analysis project Ga0126342, IMG submission 92528) | Coral microbial communities from Lord Howe Island, Old Settlement Bay, Australia - Cyphastrea 1 metagenome | ecosystem: Host-associated > Invertebrates > Cnidaria > Coral ...
ATCAATCATCCATTAATCATCCATCAATCATCCATTAATCATCCATTAATCATCCATTAATCATCCATTAATCATCCATTAATCATCCATTAATCATCCATTAATCATCCATTAATCATCCATCAATCATCCATCAATCATCCATTAATCATCCATTAATCATCCATTAATCATCCATTAATCATCAGTTCATATTCCATCAATCAACCATGAATCATCCATCAGCATAAGAGGAAAATATCCCATGAAAATATTGCTGAAAATTTCGCCCATTTCCCTAGCGCCTGAGGCTGGGGAAGGTCTTGGCCACCGCGCAGCCCATGCTTTGGTGGCGCAGCGCGTGCGCGGCTGCAGCAGGGGCACGGCGGGGTTCAAGGCAACCGCCCCAAAAAGGATAGCAATAGCCCAGCATTTTTCATATCTTTTTTGGAGTAATGTGGTTAAAACAAACCAATAATAAACCATGACCCAAATCACCATAAATGGTGTTTTAACCACATTATTATATTAAAACAAGATTATTTTCAGACTTTTTGTTGAAGGGACCTCTGGAGGAAAGCCTCATATTTCAAGAGGAAGCCATGGTTTGCTGTAGATCTCAAAGAAAAATCACAGAGAAGTATAGGTGTCCAAAACTGCTCTTCATCACATATTTCACAGCAATCAAAGCTCGGCCTGAAGGTAAGTCAGCAGCTTCTGAATCCCATTTTGATGGGAAAATAGATGAACCAACTAAAGATTAAGATTCAGTCTTTGGTGGTGAGTATCCAAGATAACCAGCATATGTTTTTGTATGTTTTTGTATGTTTTTGTCGCTTGTGATGGCCAATTTCTGGTTGGTGAACCCCCAGCTCTCCCATGTTTTGGTTGCTTAGCCATGATTTGGGACCGCGGCAAAGGGTTTGCCATCTATCTGTAGTAAATGTGGCAACCCATTTTAAAACCATCCCCAATGTGATGGGTTAGTATCATATCACCCACATTCTCTATCATGCTTACTTTCCAATGATAAACCACACAACAATCATACTTGCTAGTTATATGTGTCTAGTTATATATATATATAATTATATAATTATATATATATGTATGTATACATATCCCAATATATCCCAAGATTCTCCCCACAATTCTCTCAATAAATCTCCCACTAAATCCCAAGAATTCCTATTAAACTCCCAAGATTGCGAAAAACTCCAACTGGGTAAAGCGTGTTGGCTAAAAACCACCTTCGAAAAAACGCCAAGCGACGCCTCTCAGAGGTACCGACAGGTGCGACGGCAGTATGACGAGCGGCATCACAGCGGTGTGGGGAGCCTCGATGCCGAAGGCAGCAGTCGTTACTCTATCTGTTAATAGTCGACTCGGAAAGCAATGTTACCCTCTGGTAATTTAACATAGCTATTGAAAATGGCCATTTATAGTTGATTTTCCCATTAAAAATGGTGATTTTCCATAGCTATGTTAGTTTACCAGAGGGTATATGATAAAGTAACTATTGAATCTATTTAAATTACTGTTAACTGTTAAATAACTGTTAAAGACTTTGGGGATTTTTTTTTGGGGTTTCATGATGTTTGAGACACATTTAAGAGATTGCAATAGTTGCTTTATCATGATATGCCCAAGTAAACTGCCAATTTGGCATAGGAGAAGACCTCTTGGCCTGCCAATCCTCCATAGCCACCCTGGCTGATTCTGGAAACCAGATGATATGTGGACCTCCATCACGGAAGACAAGCAGAATTTGGCTGGTGAACAAAATGGAAACACCAAGCCATTTGTTTAAAAGAGACCCATAGGTATTGCAGAGATGGTTGAACTTTTTCCATGGAAGCCATGGTACATTTGTATAGTTCGATGATTTTATATCTGAAAAAACGGTGACTTTCCAGTTTGCAAACTGTGACAACTTACCAGATGGTATATCACCCCATCTTCATATTGTTGATGAGTAACATCCTCTTTAAAGACATCATTGAATCCTACTCAATCCCATTGAAATCCCACTTTTTTTTTCAGTAAATCCCAGTAAAGATCTTCATGATTTTGGAAAAATCACTCCATTCAACAAGATGGATTATATATTATATATTATATATTATATATTATATTATATGTATTATATGTATTAAAACATTATATTATATTATATGATTATATGTTATATACGCTCCATCAATCCATTAAAACATCATTCAAACCTTAGAAATCCCCCATGACTTCCGCTCGATGCCACGCGCTTTCCGTGGCACACACACTGAGGCCACTGAGATTGGAGCCGGGTGCCTCAGGGACAGAACATCGCAGCTTTCGGTTGGATCATGGGAAATTCATAGATAAATAGATAGTGAATAGTGAGTTACCCTCTGGTAAACTAACATAACTATGGAAAATCACAATTTGTAATGGGAAAATCCACTATTTCTATGGCCATTTTCAATAGCTATGTCACAAATTACCAGAGGGTAGGTCAATGGATTCATGGATGATTGATTCATGGATGATTCATGGATGGTGAATGAATGATTGATGTTGAGTGAATGATTAATGGAATATGAACTGATGAGGAATGTGGATGATTTATGGTTTGTTGGGAACACAATGGACGTTCATAGACAGCAAAATCAACCTCCAGTAAATTAAGAGTTGGACCCTGGCATTCATCGGAGTTGGAAGATGAGTGAAACCACTCAAAACGGGTGATTTTCAGGGTCTATGTTAATTTGTCAGAGTGTAATGTTTCATGAGATTTGTGGAAGATTATATAATGACATATTAACCAATATTAGTAATAGATAGTTCATGCAATATTGACCATGAATGGGATGTACATGGAATATTCATAGATAGTGAATGGAATATTAATGGGAATACAAACATAAATTGGATTTGACCAACTTAAATGGGATATAAATAGAATATCAATGGATTGATGGGACAATGGGACAATACTGGTGTTTTTTTCTTCCCTCCGTTGTGTCATCAACCGTGGAACATCATCAGCCAGCGGATTTGTAAGCTCACAGCCAGATTAGTGGCGCGCTTTCACTGGCGAGTCATCTAGCAAAATATGGGTCAACCAACTGTTGAATATATCAACATTAATATCAATACTGTAATATTTTCATACAGAAACAACAGATCTAATATTGATCATAGATTCACATTAAACATGTGATAGACTCAGAGGCATCAATGGATGGATATGGATGCAGAGCATCCAAGCGGGGGATTGGCAGCGGCCCATTGGCCACTCGGTCCCATCACCTACACAACCGACACATATTGGGGTGTGTTTTCAGTTTCAAAATTTTTCGGACATGAAAGGGGTCCAAGCGAGTTCTTTCTTGAGGCACTCTGTCTGTGTAGAGTTTCCTTTCCAGATATTGCTGGGCACAGCCCGGATAATTTTTCCTAATGGTACCTCCAATAAATGGCAGTGTGTCAAAACCTTGTACCCCTGGTGAACATCAAAATAGCTGGTAAATGGATGTTCATCCCCCTAAAAATGGTATTAATAGGTATTGATCCATACCCAAATGGATTTTTTCAGAGTGACTGTACAACCTTCTAGCAATCCAACATGGCAATTCGGAACAATTTGGAACATGGACCAAAAAATCTGACTCAGCGACAGAAGACGGACAAAAATATAGGCATCAATTAACCCTATTGTCAATAGTTAATATATTTTCAATGTCAATTAAAATGATACTACTATAGTTCAACCCTATTAACCCTATTTTCATTAATATACTTGTTCATTGTCAATAGTTGCTCTCTTTGTTTGAAATTATCCTGGAATATGACAAAGGCTTGCAGATAAATGTGATTTCCTGATTTTTTCGAAATAAGCTGCAAATGATTTTTTAGATGAAAGGACATTTTATGAACATAGATACCCTCTGGTTATTTAACATAGCCATGGAAAATCCCTTATAAATGGAGGTTTTAATAGGCAAACCATTTATAAATGGGCCATTTTCCATGGCTATGTTAAATCACCAGAGGGTACTATTTTTGTTTATGCTCGCGCCAGCTGTAGCGACCATAATTCGTTCCTCATGTCTCATGTCTGAGATGCAGGTTTCAGAGATGTTGTGCATTTAAAAAAAAACTTGTCAACGCATAATCATATGATTATTTTGGGGTGGGGGGAATGGAGGTTGGGGTGGGGGCGGTCGGTTTAGCTTTCTCAAATAACTTTCTAACAGTAACATGTTCTTGATGCTACGCTCTTAACTTCCTCAAGAACTTTTTGAACACATTCTTGATGCTACGGTTTTAACTCTCTCAAGAAGCTTTTAAACATGCTCTTGATGCTAGGCTCTTGACCTTCTCAAGTAACTTTAACACGTTCCATACACATATACAAAGAATACAAAAGATACCTACAGTTCAGATTCATTTACATCGTGTGTGTAGGAAACAAACCTGCAACCCTTTTCCGCTGGAGTGACAGCGTGGACTTCCCACGGCGCTTGGAAGCGGTCAACGGGCGTGAGGATGGTAGTACCCAGCGAGGTTGCCGGCTATGCTCACCACAGCCCTGGTATGATCCAAGTTATGACCTTGGAATCACTTCCTGGAACCCAGTTCTGACCATTTTCGTGGCCCACGAAAAAAGCGATCTTCCCTGGAGGGTTGGAATCATTTCGTTTGGGTCTAGAAGCATTGACACACCAAGATGGCTTGGCCATCGAATTCCCCTAACGTCAATTACGATGACAAAGGGATCCTATTGCATAAATATATAGATCCAATACATTCAAGAAGTTCTAGATAGGTATTGAACACAAGGGATGAAAGGACAAGCTGTTTTATATCATGTATGTATTGGATGTATCTAGCCTATTGGATAGAATTGGTATTCTACTGGATCCAATACATTATTTTTTTAATTCCATTAGCTGTTTCCTGAGTTTCTGGCTCTTGAGGAAATTCCTGGTGCAGGCGGCAACGAAGGCAACGGCAGGGATTGAAGCACGGGCGGTTGGAACGTTGGAAAATCGGGGTTTCACAGTTTCAAGCATGAAAAATAGGCTTTTAGCCACGGAACATGGACATTTATCCATCGAAACATAGAGATTTATCCATGAAAAATCGGAAGTCAACCATGAACATTTGGAATTTAACCTTCAAAACTGGTGGTTCAAAGGCGATAGACGATAGAACCATCAACATACACAAAAAGAACGGGGCACGTCGGATATAAAACCAACATACATGGTGATACATTGGGGATGTAGGGAAAACTGCAGTGAGAATAGAATGGGATATAGCCAACGTGATATGATATTTGGGTGTGTCTGAAAATGTTGTACATCCGCAAAATATGACATGTTGATACGGAAAGTGCTGGTAAACCTCTGGATTTGAGGGTAGCCTATTTTGAGACAAACCCACAAACCAAACAAAAATGTCTGAATAGAAAATGAGATCGAAAAACATCGAGTGACCAAAGATGGAGGTGACGTGAACATTTGATTTCCAAACTATTCCCCGCAAACGCGCCGGTTTTCTCCCTGTGGTTTCCTAGAGGGTTGGATGACAATTCGGGAAAGTATAACCGGGGGGGAATTTTTACTGATCAACTCATTGATTCTGGTTATACTTTCATCATACTCATTATTACTACACATTTGGGTTTGGATCAACGATTTTTTAAGCAATGAGTAGTGGATGAGTAACTTCATTTTGGAAAATTCACCAATGGAATGGGGCACCCGGGGGACCTGTTCAGGGCCAAAAAGATCGAAGTGAATGCTACTCAAATAGCAACTCTATTACACTCTATCTTCGAGGAATAATCTATTCACTCTATCTTCCCAAGTTAATGTTATATATAATATCCCATGGCGAATCATGGCAATTTTCTATTTTTCATTTGGGTGAAAAATCGATGAAAAAATGTTGATCTCATCCAGGGATTCGTTGAGCTTCGTTGGATCCAACGAGTTTTTTGGGCCAATGGTGTAGGTACCTTGAGCGACGACCCCCTAGAGATGCTGGGAGACTCAGGAGCTGAAAATGCTGGGAGAGACCGTTGTTTTATTTGGCCATCTGTAAATTTCTGGTGGCTGTGGTGAATGTGGTGATCATTATTGTATACTCCAGGTCTTGATTGAAGATATTGAAGAACAGCAGTCTTTGATCAAGATCTCGATTTTATATGATCTCACCATTGCTGAGACGATCCTTCAGCCAGGGCAGAGACCTAAGATGAGCATTACCACCTATTGACTTTAGGGACCAATGACATATGTTTGGGTATGGGTCATGATGAAGACGAATATGATGAAGAAGAAAAATAGGATGAAAAAACAATGAGGAAGACGAAGAAAGTGGCAATGAGGAAGGCAATGACGATGAATGATGGGAAGAACATGAACATGAATATCATTCTGGTGCTGGTGGCGACGGTCAATGGTTAATGGTCGTTATCTATGTCATCTACAAAGCCATGTATCAACCTCTGATCCTCAGGTTGGTAAGGTACGTGAATAAGAAGTGGTTCCGTGAAGAGACCACAGAGGCACCCTTGCAGCGGAAAGGGCGGGACAAATCTGTTGTTTTTTTCCGGTGATTGATAGGGGTTCTAAAGAGGGATTTCAAAAGGATTTACAGGGGTTGATAGGAATTTTATAAGGTTTGATAGGATTTTTCTCCCTTCAATTCAGGCCCAATACATTCAAAATACCGGCGGCCATTTGAAGGGGAAGATGATGAAAAAACACATGGCATTTTGGGGGTACACGATTTTCAGACAGACCAAAGGGTCGTTCTTCATACCAAAGGGTGGGTTAGTCCCGAGTTTCCAAGCCTGCAGAGACCTGGTGCATCCAACATGGCCATGGTCCAACATGAATTCTTCCTCACCAACTTCTGGAGCTTTGATATCCTCCATGTGCCACCGAAAAATCATGTTTTTTTTGTCCCTTTCAATCCAACTCCCCCAAGCAACTCAAACCGTCCTGGTGCTTTTCAGTTTCACCTTGCAGGTGGAACCGGTGGACGTCGCCACGGCACGGCTTGCACCCGAGGAGGGCGAAGAAGAGGAGCTGCTCGAGGACGATGCCGTCGTGGAGCCCAGCGAGGACCGCCCCGCGGACGCGGCGACGGCCTCGATGCCGCTGACGCTGACGTCCTCGCTGCCGCTGACGCTGGCGTCGCTCTCGGAGACAGCGGAGCTGTTGCTGAAACAAGGCGGCGGTGGATGGGGGGATGGGATGGGGATGGGGAGTTGTGAAACTTGAAAGATGCTGAAAGTTGAGCGGTTCAGGGTCTTTGATCACTGCAACTGGATGCTTTGAAACATGATATGATTAACGTTTGATAAGTCTGGGTTGTTTTTGATACACCAAGGCTTGCCCAACAGCCCCACAGGTGAATGCAAAGGCATTAAGTTGGATGGTAGATTCTTAACCTGACGATTCTTTGCGGCTTGGCAACAAATTGTTCAAAACTCCACAATGCCTTCATCTTCATCCTGTTTACCTGAGTTATATTTGGCCTTCATAGCATTTCTTTTATACAAGAGATGCTACCCATCTTGAGGTTTTCATGCCACACAAAGAAAATATATTCCTTGATGCCAGATAGTATCTGTGCATAGTTCCTGGTCACAGATGCAATTTGGCACTATTATCATTTGTAAGCATCCACAAATATACTACTTAGACGCAGGTCTAATCAAGAACCACCTCAATTCTTAGTGCATTTCACACCACAAATACCAGTAAACTCAATAAACACTGACATTGTGGGCTTCTTTTATGGGTGGGTGAGCAGTGAGCATCCGGTGATTTTCTGATCCAACGATCCAACAAACCGCGCCAAGATTCGATCCACTGACCGGTGACGCAAGAATTCTTTGGGGCTTATGACTGTAACCAGCTGGAAAATTTTCCCTGTCCTATTAAGCCCTATTAAGATAAGAATATTATATTGAATATATAATATTAATGGTAATTAAGTCATCAATAGTCATCATCAATCGCATTTTTTTCACCATCAACAACCACAAGAAGAAGGGCGAATCCTAAGCATCAAACAGCTCGACATTTTTTAGGCGGTTGAAAAAAGATCTTCAAGCAGTAAAAATCATTGAAGGATTAAACCTTGATTTAACCATCATCTATAACTTGTCCAAACATTGGTCGTTGTTAAGTCATACTTCACTAACCATTGACCTCAAACAAAATCCGATAGTTACGACCCTCAAGTCATGTTGACAGTTATGTTGACCTGTGGGTTTCTTCAAAAGTCGTCACCACAGGTTTTAATATGTTTCAATATGGTCATGCATGACTTGGATGATTGTTGGTACCCCCATGATTTAGGACATCTCCAAAATACTATAAAACATGTGATTTCCTAGTATATGATATTCCCATGAAATCCCTATAAAATCCGAGTATTCCATTCGTATAAAAATACCGTTGGCTCCTGCCAAAACCCTCGATCCTCTAACTTCGGTCCTGAATCCCAGCATTCATCCGAAAAGTCAAACGCCCACAGGTTGAATCTGAGTCGTTATCCCTAAGATCCCTATATGTTGAGGTTTAAATCTGATAATCCCTACAACAATCCCGCAAAAAACTTCTCTCAAATCCTTATCAAATCCTATAAAATCCCAGAAAATCCCAATTCAAAGCCTAGAAAGTCCCATGAAATCCCAACAAGATCCCTATAAAATCCCCATCAAATCCCTGAAGCTGCACCAGGTATCACAGAGCTCCCCGAGGCAGAAGCTCAAGAGGAGGAGGAGGCAGCCGCGCAGTTGGGAGAAAGGGGAAAAAATCCGTGGTTTCAACATGTTTCAAACAGGAACACGGGTGATTTACCTATGAAAAAATGGTGATTTACCTATATGATGATTTAAGATTATATTAAGCAGGAGAACCGCTCATTTCAGCAACACATCTGGTGATTTAAGCCACAGAAATGCTGGTTTTTGTCACCAGAAAAAATGGCTGTATAAGTTCAGTCAGCCAAGAACACTTGGGATCTATTCAAGTATACCACCCAAGAAATAGGGGGTCATCAAAAGACATTGAGTTCAAACCTATGTTTCTAGGGAGTTTAACCGACCAAAGGAAGATTCAAAGGGATTGTTCTAGGTGAATATAAGGACTAATATCCACAGTCAATCATGCGGAAATTGGGAATGTAACCAGCAATGCAGCGATGATGGCAACTACACATGCTTCTGAGTTTCCGAGGGGAAACCTTGGGGCTGGGTAAGTACATTAAATGGGAAGATGTGGGGTACTCACCATTCTAATTCGGGATTTGGTGTCGAACATTGGCCATGTTTGGAATAGAAACATCGCTCTCATTGGCGACCTGGCGACTTGTTCATGCGCAAAATTTCGGGTTTTCGCGTGATGACATTATTTGCCGTATCCCCATGACATTTTCCAAGTGATGATAGAGAAAACCTCTGGTTTTTCGTTGGTGATCTGGGAAAATTCGCCATGAACGAATTTTGCGAACGGTTCCGTTTGCGAAGTAGAGTTCTTTTGATGAAGATGTTTTTTCTTGGACATTCCGGTTTAGTATATGACATATACCCTCTGGTAATTTAACATCGCTATTGAACATGGCCCATGTATAGATTATTTACCTATCGAACATGGTGATTTTCAAGAACTATGTTAAATTACCAGAGGGTATATCACCCCAACTTCATATTCTTGATTACAAACATCCCATTAAATCACCATTAAATCCCATATAGGAACTATTGCCTTTTTTTGGGTACCGCTAGAAGGCGGCTGGATCGCCAGGTTCTGGCAGCGCCTCCATCGCCATGACCTTAGAGATTTGATACCACCTTTTTTTCCATGGGTTGCAATACTATATAGTATTAACTATGGTTTATTTATATATATACCCTCTGGTTATTTAACATAGCTATGGGAAATCATCATTTTTAATAGGTAAACCATCTATAAATGGGTCATTTTCCATGGCTATGTTAAATAACCAGAGGGTATATGTTATAACTATGGTTTATGATCTACTTATAACTAAAAAAAGCTCGTATAACTATATATGTTTTTCCATATGGTCATCCATGACTTGGATGATTTATTATGGCTACCCCCCATGACTTAGGACGTTCCCAATCTTCGGGAGTCCCAATTGATGAAGTGTTTAGGTTGCAAGTATCCGAGTCCCAAGTGACTATATGTAAATGTAATAAGATAAAGAATCCAATACCAACAATAAAGCTAGTTAATTATAGACATAACACTGACTGGTAATGATAAATAATGATATTATATATTAGTAGTGAAACAAAACGATGTGAATTATATCATCATTGTGATAGTGATCATTACAACACTTATTACACCGATCACAATAATGCAGAATCACAACAGGAACTACCGAAACAAAAAAAAACACGAAACATGGTTTATCACTCGTCGAATAGGATGTTACCCGCTGGTTATTCAAAAAAACATGGCTACGGAAGCCATGGCCCATTATACCGATGAGAAACATGACTGGTTGGTGGTTTGGAACATTTTTTTTCCCATATGTTGGGAATAATACTCCCATTTGACTTTCTCCCATTTGACTTTCATATTTTTCAGAGGGGTAGGTCAACCACCAACCAGATGATGATTTACCTATGATTTACCCTCCAGAAAATTAACATAGACCCTGAAAATCACCAATTTTTAATGGAAACTAGTCTTCCAACCCCTATCTGCCAGGGTCTATCTTAATTTACCAGAGGCTACCTATGAAAAATGCTGATGTTCCATCGCGCTTTGCGTGGAAAATCACCTGAGGTGTTCTCCCCGGGAGGCAGCCTCCTATGCCCTCCGGGCCTGTGAGGCGCCTTTCCGTGGCTTGCCGCCATGGCGCAGGAATACTGAAAAATGATTAACTCGGCCAACACCACCACCACCACCAGCCCTGTAGATCCATAACAAGGTCTATGAATCCCTTGAAATCCTCCAGAGACCAGCCTCGGAATTGCCCATTCCATCAGGTGGATCAACATCTTTCCGATTTTATGTCCATAACTTGGGGGGTCAATCCCCCCCATTTTCACGTATCACACGTAAGTGTTGGCGAATTCCTCGTTCAATACCAGTTTTTCATGGTAAAATCTCCATTTTTCATGGTTCAATCTTTATTTTTGATGGTTCAATCTCCATTTCCGTGGTTCAGCCCCAATTTTTTTTCATGGTGGAAACCCGTGAACCCACCCATTTTTTGACACCTTCTTCCAGGCCTCCAAGGAGAAAACCCTGAGAGCCCAAAAGCTGGAAGAGGGCTTCATGGAAGACATGGCGGGGGTGGCGGCTTTTATTGGTTCTAATATAGGGCCATAGGGTTAACATATGGTTAGTATAGATGGTTATATAAATATAAATGATATTAATGATAAGTTATGATAATCTGGTTGAATTCATGGATGATAATTGGGATGATTAGGATATATCAAACTAATGTATATTATATATATATAATATGAACTATAATATTGCGGGATACATATGGTATATTAGTTGGTGAGGTTCCCTCTGATTGAAACACCATCATCACTGAACAAATGATAGGGAATCAGAATGACATCATAGGAGATTTAACCACCATCTATTGGACATATCAATATTAGTGATGCTAGATTACCATCCACACTTTGGACTTAACATGATTTAACTGGTACTGCAGAAAAAATGCGATAGAGCGGGGATATGACATGTACATAATAGAATATAAATGTAAACATATGATCCACAGAATTGTTTGATAACCTTGGCAGTTCAAACCATATCAACCTGGCTTTGGGCTTGGCAAACCCAAGGAATTCCCTCAGGGCCGGAAGGGATCGAAGAGGAATTCTTGACCTGCGAACTTCGAACTGGTTGGAGGTTTCTTCCAATCAATGGGAGATCTCCAGGATCCTTTGATATGGAGGTACGGTTTACGTACCATATTTTAGACACTTGGGGGTATATCCCCTAAAATTTAGCCCTAAAAAATAGGCCTAAAATATGTGGTATATAGGTCCCTCCATCAATTGGATCCTGAAGATCTCCCATTGATCCAAGTTATTTTCTTGAAGGTCCAGGTCCCTTTTGGAAACACTTCGCCACTTGTTATGGACAACGCTGCGAAGGCCACCTTCACGGTGAACTTCAAGCGGAAGGTGAAGGTGGATACCCACCTTGGGGTCGAAGATGCAGTCTGATTTTCCCTTGTAATCTCTAAAAAACTCTAGGAATGTCTAGTTGTTGATATGAGAATTTTGTTCAAATTCCTCGGCTCAAGTGATGTCAAGGACAGGAATGCGCACCTCGTGAAACCACTTGGGGAACACCGAAAAATGACCCTAGGAACTTGAGTTTCATTGTTCTCCGCGATCGCAATCAGCTCATTTTTGATGGTTCATTTCATTCATTTCCCATTTTTCGACGTGTTCAACTTCTTCAAGACGTAGCTATAGCGGATCATCCCAGGACGCCGACGTGGCCGACGTGGCCGACGTTGCCAAGACAAGCAGCGCCAACGCCGGCGTTGCCGAGACAGGTGGGACGCGCGTCGCGTTGCGACATGGGACCTGGTGACCTGGGGTTGAAAAATCACCATGGATGTAGTGACAGCAGACCTTTGGAAGATGAAACCGCGTGGGGAGAAGTTCTTCTTTGGGGGATGAGGTTGGTGAGATGGGTTTGGGTCCTGTTTTCAACAAACCTTTCTCGGTTTGTCTGAAGAGAAGTTCCCCTCCAGCGGTTGATCATCATTTTCCCTCCTAAAAATTGCACATCATTGGGGATATATCAACTATGCATGCACTGTTGATGGAAGCTGTTTCCAATCGGGCCGACCCTAAATCCATTAATTAATTAGTTAATTGATATATATATATATATTCCAGATTCAGTGGCTATTTTAGGTAGAACGGCAAGCCCCCATGGTTTGCCCGGAAGGTTGAAACGGTGTTCAAACATTATCCTTCGAAATGCATGAATACCTGCGCAGGGCCAGTGTTTTGGTATTTCCAGCAGCAGAAAACACTGCGTAATTATACGCAGTATTTCCTGCAATCTCTCTCATCATGTTCGACAATAGGGTATCCTCAATGTTGTAGTCTGGGCAAACCACGGGGTGCGGAATGTTAGTAAAGCAATGATAAACCACCCATATTCTGAGTTTTTTTTAATTATCCCACCCGTTTATGGTAGATTTGGGGATGGTGGATCCTGTTGCTTTACGAACAGTACCCCATTTTAAGACAACGCCATATCAATTTTTGGACTAGCACGGGCTTCGAGGGAAGAATTTGTCCAACATCTGGGATTTGCGTATTCCAATGGTAAACACAAAGAATGAAAGGATGATCAGCAACCCCAATCACCTGGATACACATGTGGTTCCGTCGGATCTCCACCAGAATTGAGAAAAAACATTGGTTTTCCTTTTAAAATTTTGTATCCAAACTTTTGTTGCATTAATGCGTTTTGTGCTCTTCCTGTCTAGTTGACTGTCGTACCAGTTATTTGAGTTTATTAATTAATCATCAAACATTCATTCTGTTGTGGACGCTCCTGCTCCACAATCTTTACTTTTTTTAGAAGCTGATATTGAAAGAACACGAAATGATATCACCAAGTTACAGTCTCAGATACAAGATGAAGCGTACTATCTCAGAAATATTTCTGTTTAGAGATAAGATATGTATATGATTTGTATGTATATACACACATTATATATAATTATATATATATCATATGATATTTCTATATTTATATGCACACTTTTTTTGTATCACGTTTAACTTGATCTACCACTCAAACGCACATCTAAGGGTCATCAAGGTTTCGCAGAAAATCCAGGTCTCCAGCAGCAGGTGATGCATATGGACCTCGTGATGTGGTTTTCCAGTGATGTGAAGGTTGGTTTATAAAAACCATCGTTGGCGTATAGATAGATAGATAGAGAGAGAGAGATAGATAGATAGATAGATAGATAGATATATATATATACCGACCATCAACCTTTTCGTGAAATTGTTGAGTTTTTTCAGTTGGTTTATAAAGCCCATGAACTATAGATACTATAGATATAGGTACCGACCATCAACCTTTTCGTGAAATTGGAGTTATGTGAACCCCAACTTCGCGTGAACAGCTCACTGGGGCACCACCGTAACCTCATCAACTTCCCAAAGATTCTGGTGAGGGATCCTCCAAATTTTCAGCGGTGACAGGTGCAGAAGAAGGACGGTTCTGTGTTGGCCAACAGTTCTGGCTCCGAGAATTTTCGGAGTCTGAACATGATGTGTAAGCAAGTGGCAATTTTTTATAGGGGTAATGATCATGAACCATCAGATTTGGGACCAAAATGGGGGTATCACATTTTCAAAAACCCAATGGAGTCATTTTCCCATGGTCAAGAATGACATTTTCATACATTTTCTAAGCCATGTTTTTTTTCGTCCCAATTTTCAATGCCAAATCTAGACGACTGCGATGTCGGCCCCTTTGTAATGATGGCGACGAACAACTTTTAGACTAATGTACCTCCAGAAATCACAAAATGTACAGTATCCCATATGCTCCATCTATAGAATCTTTACCTACAAAACTGGTTGATTTTGTTCGGGCAAATGTTGGTAAATCTTGCAGCACCATGGTTCGCATATGGCTATGGGATGGATTTTTGGCCATGTTGGTCCATCCGAAGTTGGGGCCCCCCGTTCTAACCGGGGCGGGAAGGAATTTTGGCGATGAGAAGCAGCGTTTTTTGAGCCTCCGAACCATAGGTCCAGTAGGTCAATTGATGTAAATTGTTTTTTTTCAATCCGGCCAATATATATACATATATAATCATATATATATATATACTTCCTGATTTTGTCATTACGTCAGAGTGGTACTTTCCCAATAAGCCCCATTGCCGGTTTGTAAGCACAAAATCGGCCCATATGTGAATCCGACCGGTACCTAGATCAGCTTCACGACGCAACCCAAGTCACAGTGCTTTCATGGCTTGAGATGATCCGGACTTTGGCAGTTGGTACCCTCTGGTAAACTAACATAACTATGGAAAATCACCATTTTTCATGGGAAAATCCACTACAAATGGCCATTTTCAATAGCTACATTAAATTACCAGAGGGTAAATGATGGTACATGTCCCCTCCGGTGAAACCTAAGGGAACTTTTTGGAAAATCAGCTAATTTTTAATAGGTTAGCTATAGAACATCACCATTTTTCAGTTCGGTAAACGATCTATTTCGATAGGGCCATGGCTTAACCATGGCTAGCCCTGTGAACGTCATAACCAGGTCGGGTGTTTCGCTCGCTCTGGTCCCTTGGAATATGACGAAAATCCGTGCATTTCGGTACCGGGGAAAATGTGGATGAAGAATCGACATAAATTTTATCGGCTAGCCCATTTTCAGACACACATGAATTAATCTATCTATAACTATAATCTATGGTTGATGGTTGAATATAACCTCTGGCAATTCAGATGATTTTTTTTTTACATCAAACAATGCCCTCTGGTCATTTAATAATAGCATACAATAGCTATGGGAAATGGCCCATTGACAGATGACAGATGATGAAATTTGCGGTAAGTCAGAGGGGTCCTTGTGCTCCCTTTCGAGCCGAGGACGGCAATTTTGATGGATGTCAGATAAACACCGATGAGATTCATAGCCATAGCATATTCACAGATATTCATAGCATATGTCAGGGGAAAAAAATCATCAAAAATCCATGAGTCATAGCATATTTACAGATATTTGCAGATATTCATAGAGTTTCATAGATATTCATAGCATATTCCCAGTGATTTTTCAGCATCGGCAGGACCCCGGGATGAGCTGCGGGGTGAAGTGGAGCGACTTGACGGCAGAATTCTATGGTGTTTCGACGGTGCTTATAATGGGAAGATCTGGGATTTCCATGGATTTCATAGGATCGAAGCATCACTTAGAGTTTTTTTCCCTTCGTTTTGCTGGGTTATGCTGGGTCTATCATGAGTACCAAACAGTAAATCAACATGGAGCCTGCCAGAAAAAGCGTGTCGAATACGAGTTTTCATGATCACTTGGCGGCTTTTTCAGGGTCTATGCAGATTTCGGGGAGGGTAATGGGTTAAATAAATTGACTGATAGATACCAACAATGTCTTGTAAAGCCAGTTGTCATTGTGGGCCATTACGATGAATTACCATTTCTAGTATTGGGTTTTGTCTGAAACGGATTTCATGGATATTCTCAATTACCAAGATGGACCTGATAACTATAAAATCCAACCGATAAGTTATTTATCTTAGGATTTACGAAGCAAGACCGGGGGTTTAACCATGGTAAATGGTGATTTAACTGCGAGAAATCTCGATTTGATGACAGTGAATTCTGAACGTGGGAGTGTCTAAAAAAATGCGGATACCCACAACATAGATTTAAGGATATTTAGGGGTACCTTATCTTCAGACATACCACATATTTAAGCAGTAGTAATATGTATGTATATACCCTCTGGTTATTTAACATAGCCATGGAAAGATCCACCATTTTTAAGTTCGGTAAACCATCTATTTCTATTCACCATGGCTTCCATGGCTATGCTAGTCATAACCAGAGGGTATGTATATATATATATATAATAGGGACTTGAAGCAACTTAGATGAGCTGAGTTGACCAGCGCAAAGGCACGCGCAACACCCAACGCTGTTCTCCACATTTTTCAGCAGTTTGCCTGTTGGATCATCTCAGTACCACAGCTGAACTGGTCCAAAAAAAACACCCCTTTGTCACCCAATCTATGTTTTTTTTTTCAGTGATACATCAATATATATATATATATTATATATATGTATATATATATGTATATATATATGTATATATATATACATATCAATGTTTTTGTTCAATCCCTATTAGGAATGGATAAATCCAGATACTGGCCAAGTCTCAATCCATAGGGTGAATCCATCACCCCTACGTTTTGTCGAGGTCGACTGCTTGGAAGAAGATCTTGCCGCTTGGCGACGAAGCTTTCGCGGTTTCGCGGTGGCGAAAACGAGCCTGGTTGGGTGATGGGGTTGTACGACCCAATGGGGCTTATCATATTCAACCTGGAATTGCCATGGAATTGCAATTCTTGTAGCAGTTTTTGATGGAATGACGGAGAGGTTTTTTTCGCACACGGGGCTTTAATTTGCCGCACTCTCATCTGGCCAACAGAAAATGCTGTGAAATCATGAGAAATCTCCATGTCTATAAGTTCTGTTTTCCCTGGCCAACATTTGGGTCATGGGGAAAGTTCCATGGGTTAAGCCGTTACGCCATGAAAACTGATAGCCATCATCCATTGGATCATAGGGATGGAGAGATACCGAGATAGCCGTTAGTCAAGAGACGCTTCTCCGAACTACGAACTGGGTGTATCCCAGGTATCGTAAGTGGCTATTCAGCCACATGATCGGCCTGTTATATAACTGTAATATGATATGATATAATATAACATAACATAATATATATATATATTTACATATATATATATCTATATATTTACATATATATATATATATGGAATTCCCCAAGTTATATATGCCAAATAAGAACTACATTTCAATGGGATATCAACCACTGACCATTACGAAGTGACCCATTTAGAAAAATCACATTCTCAGTCCCAGGGGACGTTTTTTTTTTTGTGGCCTGGGGTGGGGTGGGGGGAAGGTGGTTGTATATTTATATGGTATATCATAGTATATAGGATATTATGGTATACAGTATATTATAGTCTATAGTATATAGAGTACAACGTATATAAATGTCTAGAGTATATACAGTATGTAAAGTATATGTAGTATTTAAATGTATAATATGTAGAGTATATGCAGAATAAGACAGTATGAATATAGTAAATGCAGCAAATATAATATGTAAAGTACCTATAGTACATATACAGTATATATCTATACATACTGTATATACGTACAGTATACATAGCATACATAGTATAGATAGTTTGTATTGTGTATATATATATAGTATAAGTAGTGTATGCTGTATGTAGAGAATATCCAATATATAGATAGTGTAGATAGTATTATAGTATATATAGTTGCATATTTACTATGAATGAGTATAGATAGTATATATTGTGTAATATGTAGTGTATATTGGGAATATGGTATGTAGTCTGCAGTACACAGGAGTTTTTTCCCCAAGTGGCGCAGCGTGTGAAGGGGATAAAATGGGGCTCCGACGCATCAGAATTTGTCCGTGGTATACCACGATGTCTGTTTCAACTCTGATTTACCTCATTCATAGCTTCAAGACTCATTGTTTGTTGGTTGCAAAGCCAGAACGATGCTAAGAATGACTCTGGTGTGGGTCAGTTCCCAAATGTCATGTGGTAACTCAAGAATGAACCATCCCAAATATGGCGTAAACCATGCCAGATGCCTGATTTATGACTGGTTTACCACATCAATCCCCCATCTCGCGTTCATCTAAAAAAACACATCATATATCATAATATGTAGTTACATCCACCATGATTCCTGGTTGTTCAATATTGAATCCCACTCAATCCCATTGAAATTCGACAGAAATCCCATAAAATCCCACAAAAATCCCATGAATTCCTACAGAAATCGCATGAACACCTACGAAAATCCCACAGACATCCCATAGAAGTCCCATTAAATCCTACAGAATCCTATGAAAAATCCCATGAAATCCCATAGAAATCCCATAGAAATTCGGGATTCCTCGGTCCCATGGGCCGAAACTCGGCCGTTTCGGCCGTTGCAGGGCGCGCTCGGGTGCTGGGCTGCCGGACGGCTACTTCGACTTTTGGGACGCAGCAGGGGAACTCAGCGACACCAGTCGGACCAATGGTGGGACTTTATGGGACTTCATGCGAATTGGGATAATATTGGGAATAGAATGGAGAATCTTATTGGGATAATATTGGGATGATAATATTGAATAATTTGGGATAATATTGGGATAATAATATTGAATAATTGGGATAATATTCGGATTATCACAATTATTATCCTATAATTTTAATTGGGATAATTGGGATAATAATTGGGATTATAGGGAGGTTTCTTGAAATGGGGGTACCCCAAAATGGATGGTTTATAATGTAAAACCCTATGAACATGTATGATTTGGGGGTACCCCCATTTTAGGAAACCTCCATATGGGAATAGAATAGGACCTAATGTTAGTGAAGCAATAGGATCCAACATCCCGAAATTTACTGTAGAATTTGTATGGGTGCGATTAAAACCATGAGTATATGGGTGGTTTATGACATTGCTTCACCAGCATTATACTCCCAAGTAATGCTTATTGAATGGGGAAAACAAGATTTCTAAACCATTGGGTTTTGAAGTACCTTGTTTTCAGACAAACCCAAATCTAAGGCATCTATACAAAAATCTGGAGAATTCTGAAGATGGTTTGTTGGTTAGATATCTAGACTATGATTTTATAAGTAGTTTTTGGTTAAGTAAAGTCGTTTATTTCCCAAACTTAAGTTACAAGTAGTTTCGGATGTGGCTTTATCAAACATATCAATGTATCTAAATCATTTCAAAATTTGGAGTGCAGTTCCAGTGCAGTTTTCTTTTTTTTTTTGCTACTTGGGTCGCTGAAGCTGTTTTGGGAGTCCCAGTTCCAACAGGGTTGATGGAACCAAGAGATCACGGAGGGAGTTTTTTCGGACCGGCGATGGCGGCTTACAAGATATCAACCTGGTAACATAGCGAACTGGAAAATTGCCATAGATATAGTTGATTTACCCATTCAATATCTTGAGTTTTTATTAGATTTACCCTCTGGTAAACTAACATAGCTGTTGAAAATCACCATTTATAGTGAATTTACCCATTCAAAATGGTGATTTTCCATAGTTATGTGAACGTTTACCAGAGGATATTTGTTGTGTCCCCCTTTGGTTCCTCCATTGTCCATGGGCTGAATGGCTGGCACTGAGGTGCAGGGCGAGAAATTGGCGCCCGAAGCCAAGGCACGGCATTTGATATCATATACCATTCTAAACATATTTTCAAATAGAATCTATCTCATTCTATATCATTATATTATACATCGTAACGCATTTCTTTTTAAAATAATTCTACATCATGTTTCATCATCATACAGCATTATGGTGGAAAAAAGTGACTTCGTGAAGAATTTTTGATTGATGGCTTCAGTTTTTGCCATTTCGATGGATAGATCTCAGCGCCAAGCTTGTGGAGAGATTTTTCCCAGGGAAGATCAGAAACACATCAGAAACACATATCTAAAGGATTACTATAAGGTGGTGCCCCAGTTCGTTAGCTAAGTTGGTGAGCATAACTCCAATAACTATGGTTTATGGTAGATATATCAATATTTACTATGGTTTATAAACCAACTTATAGCTGGGGAGGCACAACCTTGTAGAGACTCATGTTCAGGTCTTTTAAAAGGTATTATATAGTACTTTATAACTTTTCATCGTTGAACAATTTCCAAGGGAGGGCTATTTTTTTTGGATTTATTTTTCTCCCGTTTTGGGCATTTGTTTTGGATTTCTGTTTCCCTGCGTCTTTGAATTTCTGCTTTTTGCTTTTCTGCTTTTCCCTGCTTCTGCTTCTATGCTTCTTTGCTTCTCTGCTTCTCCACTGTTCTGCTTCTCTGCTTTTGCTTTTCCGCGTTTCTTCCCTTCCCTTCTTCTCTGCTTCTTTGCTTCTTTGCTTCTCCACTGTTATGCTTCTCTGCTGTTTTCTGCTTTTGTGCTTCTCAAGCCTAAATAAACCCCAATATGCACAATATAAATACACCCTAAACCAACCCAAATAAACTCAAACTAACACCCCAAAGAAACAAAAGCAACCCTGAGTAGCCCCTAAACACACCTCGGAAACCTACACGAAATAGACCCTAAACCAGCCATAAATAATTTCTAAACGGACCCCAAATAGATCTTAAACCAAACCTAAATAAACCCTGAATAAACTCTAACTAAAACCCAAACCAACCTTAAATAGATCATACATAAATTTTAAACCGCGCCTGAAGAAACCCAAACCAACCCTGAAACCAACCCTTAAAACAACAAATCCAACCATTAATAAAACTAAACCAACCCTAAACCAATCCTAAATAAGCCCTAAAACAAACCTAAACACACCCTAAATGGCCCCTAGTTGCAAAATACCATCCAATATGAAACGTTCGAGCACTATCATGGAAAATAAGAGGTTCGAACTCCAAAATGTTGCAATACCGTTGAAATGGCAGCTTCTAGCTCCAAAATGCTGCAAATTGCAAGGAAAACGGACAGAACAGCAGATCCAAAAAAAAAATCCCAAACGGACAAAAATCATTCCCAAAACAATTCCGGACCCGTTTTCAAGCCGTCCCCACAACAAAAATAGCCACCAGATTTTGCCGAACATTGACCCCCGAGAGACTCAAACACCACCATGGAGGCTATAGCTAGGAAAATCGAAGGCTGGGGGATTTTCCACGCCATGTTACCGGAGGCTATAACTTAGAACAGGTTAGAACCAAGAAAACACCGGTCTTTTTCTTCTCTCCTAAGTTGGGATGTCATGTTCAAATTACTATCTTCTGTATAAATAATCACTTCATTTTCGTGTTGATCCAAAAAAAATGGGGAGAAAAAAAATACATCGGCCAACTTGCGGGAAAGACACCAATTTCCTGGCACTTTTTCATACATTTCATGGGGAACATGGTATAACAAGCCCCACAAAGATGCCCATTTCAGTGAGAAACCTGGAAATCAAAATCAGTAAATCCATGAGTTATCCGTTATTACATCCCAATGAATACCATTAACTATTTGTAATCTCTTAATAAGGATTCTATTTCCAAGATCCTATTAGAATGATACCAATATTATATATATATGGCTATGGATCAATACCTATTAATACCATTTTTAGGGGGATGAACATCCATTTACCAGCTATTTTGATGTTCACTACAGGGGTACAAGGTTTTGACACACTGCCATATAAATATATTGGACTTAATTCAGGTTAGTGAAATATTATAATTTACCCATATATATATAACTAAATTATTACCATTCTTAGTCATTTCCCATGGCAATTTCTACCGTTTTCGCCTGATCAGGTCAAGGCCCGGCTGTTCTTCCAGTCGCCCTTTGGCTGCGCTTCCTGGGACCCAACGAGTTGGGAGATCGCCCGGGGAGATCGCCCGGGGAAATGTCCCAGAATCCAACCCGCCAATACACAATATTGATGGTATAATAATGGTATAATATATGGTGTATATATATATATGGTGTATAATAGAATGGTATAATATAGTAATGCTATATTATTGGTGTATATATATATATATATATATGTTAATAGTTATGGAACATATATGGATAATATATGTATAATGATGTATATAGAATCACTTGGGACACTTTTTGGTATTTGGAAAGCTTTTGGCAATTTTTATTGGGAAACTTTATTTTTGGCAAGTTTGGGAGAAACTTTTTTGTAACATTGTACCTGACATCGGTTCGTTTTCTACAAATGATGGCTGGAAACGGGACCGTTTTAAAAGCACTGGCAGCACTGGGTTTCACAAACTGTCAAAGTGTCATCCATCATTTTTCCATCAGATATCCATCATTTTTCGATGTTTTTGTGCTAGCTCCATTTGTTACTTGGCTGCCGCGGCCACAGATGGCTCCGCAGTTACCGCAGTTGCGAGGTGGGCCATCTATGAGCGCCGGGTCTGCAAGTGGCAGCTGGGACTGCAGTTCTGGAAACTGATGGTTGGTTGGAAAGAATCTATGAGATGTTCAGTTTCTAGGCACAAAAGTCCGACCTAGTTTTTGGGAAACCGATTCTTTGAAGCATCTAGAGTCATCAGTGTCCAAAAAATGAGTCATTTTAGGTCATTTATATAATTATATCATGTTCAAAGAATCCATGAGCTGGTAGAAATGAATCTAAAACATGTGGCATTGGATTCTTTTAGATTCATGGAACAAAAACATGTTGTGCAAAAAACGATGGCTGGTTCTATGAACCTTTCTGTATTCTGGCACGACATCATCCGTGATAGGTCCATGAGAATCCATAGGTGATGGATGGACATCTACCCATTCAACTGATCAATTCATGTGAGAGATCCGCATTTTCCGGGTTTTTAGAGACCCTTGAGGAGAATTTGGGAAATTCTTCGGGTTTCTCATGATGTGGGGATAGGATTCTCTACTCGAATCTCTTCCTTTTCTTCAGCAGTTTATTTGTGAACTCAGGCTTTTTGAAGGATCATACCCTAGCTGCCACCCATTTTACCAGTCACAGAAACATGATTCATTGTTGTCATTTACCAGCCTACAAGGGGCCAGCCAGGTACGATTACACGTTTTCGCCTGAAGATCTCGCCATCTCAGACGGGAGGTTTCCGTTCTGTCGGGCTATCTCTAGTTATCCATTTTGTGGTTGGGATTTTCCCTGAAATAAACCATCCAATTTTTTGTGTATCCCCCATGGATTTTGGAAAATCCAAAAAAAACATATCGGAATCGATGATCTTCCCAGCTATACCTCCATTGATCGATGATTGTCTAGCCCAGTTGGATTACCAGATCCAGAATCTCCCCAAATTTGAGGGTTTCTCATCCTTTTCCCAAAATATAAATGGCCATAAACTATTGTAAATGGGATCTGGCCATTCAGTGGGTATCTCATGAAATTCCGACCGACCGTTTTTCGAGGTTCGACGCGTATGTGGTCCCCTTCTTGGAGGTGTCCCGAATCCGCCAGGAGTGTTGAAATTCTGCGTCTATCAACGTAGAATGGTGGTGTTTACCCAATGCCACATCCCCAAATTCATGATTTTTATGGGTGGGATATGGTGGGATTGAAACCATCCGCAAATGGTAGTTGTTTTTACTGGGTATCTTGGTTATCCACATGTACTGAATAAATCCAAATACACTATGCGTATTCAAAAAGTACAGATGTATGTACATGTATTTTATGCACAGATTGACAGCACCCCCTGAATAACAAAAGAAACATCGGACACCTGGAGATCGTGTGAAGCAATGGTGACCTATAACATCTCGGAAAACTTTGTATTTTTCTTGTGACCTATGTACATACATGCATATGATTCATATGATTATATCAATATGGTCATGTATATATATATATATATATATTATATAATATATATATATAATATATATACATACACATACATACACACTATCATTATATATGTATGTATATATATATATATATATACATATTACACTGTACATGTACATTTGGATTGATGGATGGACAGACGGACGGATGAATGGATGGATGGATGGAGAGATAGGTGGATGTATATGGATGTGGATGGATAAATGAATAGACACTGGATTCCATACCATTTTAGTAAATTTGATGATGTTTTCATTTCCTTTCGAACCTCTCTAATTAGTCTTAAATCTCTAACATGACAATTGAGAAAAAACATCATTGGTGGATGGCTGACGCTGAAGCTGGATCGTTGCAGTTTGCCGTTGAAAAGTGGGGAAAACACCTCATTGAACATGGCTTTAAAAAATCCCAAAAACATGTCAGATGAAATCTGGATTTCTGATCACCTTTTCAAGGAACTCAGGAATGGCCATGACGAACTGGAACCGATTTATTGGAGGTAACTATATACCATATATAAGGCCTATGTAAGGGAATATCCCCACAATTCATATGGCCTAAAATGTGGTACTAACGTACCTCCATTTTAGGATCCTGAAATTCCCATTGAAGGAACTACTCCCCCCAAAGGAAACCATTGCGAAGCCGGCAGCGCAGGTTTGGCGCCAGAGGGGTATCAGGCGGCTGGGATTGTGGCGGGTCTATACCCATCATTTATGGTATGTGACATATGTGGGATTGTTTATTAGTGGATTAAAAAAAAAACGTGACCACTTTTAGCTGGAGCCTTTGCAATAGTCGACTCCAGAGTTTGTCTGAACATGTGCAGAATCATTGGTTAACCATCATGTTTCCCCAGAACATGCCACAATTGTCCGGTTTCCCCCCATTTTTAGACACAACCATACAACAATGGTTGTTTTTGGCTGGGGCTACAGACTTCTTCCATAAATCGCGGAGCTGAGATGACTGTGGACATGCGGGAAGATCTTTGCCAAAGTTCAGAGTTCGATGAGTCACAAAACAAACGTCTTTCCAAGACATGTATGTATAAATACAATTCTGAAAGGAAGATGAACATCCAGAACTACCAGCTATGCCAGCTATACCAGCTATTATCTGAACTACAGAGGTACAGGGTTTTGAGGGTTTTGACCCATACTTGGGCTTGCTGTTCCAGTTCCAAGTGCTTATGGTTCCCCGTAGTTCCAGGACAAAGGGAGTCATCGAGGAGGCCTTTGCCGAATCCTTCCTGCGGGCAGGGGAGCTTGGTCTCCAGGGAGCGGAGTTTTCGAAGCACATCATCGTTTTGGTCCGTTTTTATACTGCTTGGTGGTTTGGAACATGACTGGATGATTTTCCATAAATTGGGAGTAACCCCAAGTGACTTTCACTCCATCATTTTTCAGAGGGGTTGGTTGAAACCACCAACCAGTAGATGTTTCTATAGTACGTATCTAATTTTTGGTCAGATTTGTGAATCACCCCAGAGATATCCACCATAAATCCACCGGTTTCGCCCAGTGAAATCAACGAACTTAGCGATTGGATCGTTCCGCCCTTCCTGCGGCGAGTGGACCTGAAGAAGCTGAATGGGCAGGATGGCCTGTTGATCATCGTCTGGCTTATCTACCTTGTGAACAACTGGATCTTACGAAGGTTGATGCTGGTTCAATCTGATTCAAGTTTGCTGATCCCAATTTCAGATGGCTAACTTCCCGGGTTTCTGTTGGGGAAAGCATCATTTCGGCTGAGCAAAAGCCAGGTTCTTGTTGCTGAAGCCGACATGTCAGATCATTTCAGCTGGTTACCACCATTTCAGCTCCCCATTGCTGGTTACATCCTGATTTCAACTGGTCAAATCCTCTTTTCAGCCAGTTGAATCTCCATTTTGGCTCAAGTTCCAAAGTTCAACCCTAAAGAGCCTACATTCATCATTTCAGATGTGGGAGGGGCCTGCCTCAGTTATGTTTGTTGATGTACTTTATGACCCCACCAGACTGGATACGGTATATCCATGTATATCCACCATCAATCCAAGAGGTCTGCTAGTCAACTAAACCAGCTTAGCCCCATCAATTTGGGTCTAAACATAAGGAACCCCTTTCCATTTGAAGGTGTATCATGTTTTCCCCATCCAAATTGCCATGTTTTTGTGGGTGTGCCCACAATTTTTGGCCAGATCCGAGTATCATATTGAGTTGCTGAGGTATACCATGATATCCCCATGCTGATTCGCGGGTTTGATTTTCCTTTTTCCAACAACAAAGACCTGCAAACATTGCCTTCAGCGACTTTCAAAACGAATCATTTCAATCTTTGACGGTCAAATCGCAACATTTTAGACTGGTTGGTGGTTTGGAACATTTGGATTATTTTCCATAATATATGGGGATAATCCTTCCCAACCAAATATATTAACCATATATCAACCATAGATTAACCATTATATCAAGCGTATATTAGCCATTTATGGAAACCCCTATGGGTTGTGAACCACCAAGGAGCCAACATTTTGGATCATTTTGTTGGTCAAATTACATAAAGTTCATTTAACTCTCCATTGATTTCCAACAAATCCACACAATTCATCAAGATTCCATCGCACTTCCGTTTTCCAGAAATCCACACACTTCCATAATTTTTTAATTGAAATATCCATATTCGATACCATTTCCCTAAGCCCCAAACAATTCCATACCACTTCCAATTGAAATCCAACTTTTCCATTGGTTTTTCTGGTGAACTTACCAACTTTCCAGATCCTGAGGTCGGCGGCTCCATCCACGACGACCTAAGCCAACAACTTTCTCAGAAGGAGCGGTTTTTTGGTGGGTTTGACCAGCATGTCACCGTCGGACATGATGAATTCGCCAAGAATTTCGGGATTTCACCAACAGAAATGGTGAAAAACGACTGACATGAAATGGTGGTGTAGCCGACTCAATCAAGGTGTGGATGCGGGAAACAATTGGTGCTTCAAACAAAAACCACTGTGACTTGGCTGAACAACGATGGGAAGTGAAACAACAAAACCGTCATTTGGGCAAACAAACACATGTAACTAGCACCGATGCCTGGCACACAAGGGTTTGAACCACGGTTTTGATTCATTTCGATGTCTCAAGTTGTCTGAAAGTGGTGTACAATGTGGCTTAGCGGCTTAGCACCTCATTTTCACCATGAACTTTGCCATGCATTGACATAGCTTCGAGTTATGCCTAATTTTTTTTCACCGATGTCACCTCTATACTCTAGTACTATATCCTCACTCCAAAAAAGATAGAACAGTCACAGGATGATACTTCGATGATGTTTCCCCCCATCATTTCCAGGGAAACCCACTTTTCTGCATCTGTCAGGAGTCCAGTGGCGGCGAAACAACGGATCCGAGACTCATGGGGTGAGCTTTCGGAATGTGCTGTGGAAGAAAAATCGCCAAGTTGAGTCCTCTTCCATTCCTTTTCGATCATCTTTATCTGCTCAAGACTCAAGGCCTGGCCTTTTTTTCCGGATTGTTTCTGGATGATATTTTTTCTATTCAAAAGAAAAATCATAAGAAATATCGTAGATGTTCGAACACCGGCGATGCCATAAGGCTTCCCTATCCTCGCCGGTCTGCTGTTGTTGGGATCGATCTCTGGTGGTAAAAAAAACCCCAATCTCTGTGCAGGCTCCCCCGATCTCCTCGGCCGGGGTCGGGTGATTTATGATTTATCCCTAAAACAAATACCCTCTGGTAAACATACAAAAAGCTATTGAAAATGGCCATTTATAGTGGATTTACTGTACCATTGAAAATGGTGATTTTCCATAGTTTTTTGTATGTTTACCAGAGGCTAGTCATGGCATTCTCATTTTTTCAATCCAGTTGTTTTTGAGAGCCCCGCATTAGTTGACCCTTGCAACATGGACATCTCACCCTAACGAAGTGACGCGGCAGGTTCAACTTGGGTTCGGCTTCGTGTAGCAATGGTGAGCCGCTAGTTACATATTTTGTTTTGTATTTTTGTTTAAATACTATACTATGCACGTACTATATGTAAAGGTCCTATAATATACATATATAATCATATATATATATATGTTTCATATGCAAAATGCGACAGTTTTCTATGTAAACATTTCAATAACAGATCTGAACATCGCAAGACACTGGTTTTTTTGGGGTGGGATGAGCCACCGGCGGCGAGGTACCGACACGCGGAGAGCTGGGAGAATCCATGTTTGGAACGATTGCTGGTGCGCCGTCACAGAGCCGGAGGTGTCATAAAAGAAAAAGTCTATCCTCTGGTAAACATACAAAAAGCTATTGAAAATGGCCCATTTATAGTGGATTTTCCCATTAAAAATGGTGATTTTCCATAGTTTTTTGTATGTTTACCAGAGGGTAAAGCATCTAAAGTCGAAGAGAGAATGTGCTTATTTCCATTTTTTTCAATCATCCAAGTTTTTTTATCATCCATTTTAAATTTGCACTAAACTGTTATGATTTCCTCCAGTTGTTCTCCATCATCCAATGTTAGAAAAATCATCACCAAACTACTCATTCAAATCGCGGAGAACAACTGGAAATGGGCAACTTTCAGCATCCTCAAAGGTCATATTTACCAAGCACCAGATTTTTCTGGTTGGCTCTATATATATATATATGTATATATATATATATGTATATTTCCAAAAAAATATAGCACATATCCAAGAATTTCTGGAATATGGTATTTTTTGATATTTCAACAAGAATTTTGTTGGATATTTTGGTGCGGTTCAACATGATCGACCCACAATTGGATGTAGTCAATAGATGACCGAAGAGATCATCGCGGGGAGGCTGGGCTGGTTGTCCCTAACGGTTCCTCATCATTGTCCCTATGCAAAACCTTTGGGAAATTACCCTCTGGTAATTTAACGTAGCTATTGAAAATGGCCATTAATAGTGGATTTTCCCATTGACAATGGTGATTTTCCATAGCTATGTTAATTTACCAGAGGGTAGTTGAATCCCCATAAAAACTCACTGGTGGGTTTTACGTAGGGTTGCTGGATGGGTTGGGAATGGGGTTGCTGGGATGATGACATTACTAGTGATGAAATGGATCATTCCCGAAAATTCCCTGTGTTAAGCACCAGTAAGTGAATGATCAAATTCCAAAGAAAAGATGAATTTCATGTCCCAATTTTCATCACGATTTTCGCAAAAAAAAGTTTCTCAATCATTATTGCTAAGTATTTTCCACATTCATGATTTTACAAGGTTTTGGTAATCTGGGTAAGACAATAATAAACCATCCCCCAGTCATCACCATTTTTGTAGGTGCTATGTTTACCATTCCCAGTCATGGCTGGTTTATGACATGGTTTTAACCACAGTATATAGTTGGATAAGTTGGTTTATATCTAGGTTATATAACTATGGTTTACGGTAGATATATGTATTATTAATGGGGGTCATAACCCAACTCAAAACAATATCGGATGATCACAATCCATTATGGAGACTCCTATGAATCAACCAGTATCATGTTTCTCAATAATCAACCATAATGTCAACCCTGGATTAATAAACCCCTAGGCTGGTTAATTGGGAGGGTACCATTTAAGTATCAAATCATGACTATTGGGGGAATACCCCCTAATTAATAAACCATGGTTTATTAATCCGGGGTTGACATTATTGATCAACCATTATTGTGATTTATGGTTTCTCATCATTTTTTTTCCATTTGTTGACCGACGGCCGACTTGGCACTGGCAAAAACCAGGCCATTCCTCGCAAGGAGGTCACCTTCGTAGAAGGCACGGAGAAGCGTGGAGATTTCACTCATGGGGAGTGAAGTGACTTAATACCTTCATGGGATTAACCATATTAACCATATTAACCATAGATTACCCATAGATTAACCATATATCAACCATATATCAACCATATTTATAACCCAGCTTCATGGGAATTGATCAGACTCATGGGAAGATCATGGGATGTGTAGCCAACTTGATATGATATTTGGACCAACGGGGCGGGTCACCGACCAGTGATGGCCATGTTTATTGGGGGTAGACCATTTTTAGACAAACCCTATAGCATCCCGCTAAACACCCCTAAAAAAGATAGATCTCGACCACGGTGTCATGGAAATAGTGGAACATGTTCAGCATTTTCTAATCTTTCGCTTTCTGTGATGATACTATATACATGTATATACTGGATATTCAGAGAATATCGGATATGGATCCGGGAGATTTTTTTGACAACCTGACTGCGAGATCACTGTTAAGGGAAACCATCCCCGACTGACCGAAAAGCATTTCAGGTTGGTGAGTTGCCCCTCTGGTAACATGGCAAGCTGGGAAAAATTGCAGCACTAAATAGAGGTTTCCAGTGGGAAATCATGTAAATAAATAGTGGATGTCCCATGGCCAGATTGGCAGAGGGGCAACTCACGCTGAGAGTTTCGCCAATTTTCTGACGGACCCCGGATCTCAGTCCTGTCCAACAGGGTGATCTCATCCCTAGAAAAAAATGGTAGATGATGGGACCCTAGTGATAGGGGTGTCTAGAACCCTCTGCGGCGGAGTTTGGAGCCCCAAACTCATCCATTTTCGGCATCAAGCTGGGCCCCTTCTGAGAAATGTGGCCAGATCAACTCTTAGTCAACCGTGGAAGAAGGGTACCACGGTACCACCCCATAAAAGCATTGCTGGTGGCCTGAGATATTTCCTACCTGGGATATCATCATCCCCAATGAGCAATTTCTTGGGCTTAAGACCATCAAGTAGAACTGTGATAGAGGTATGGATTGAATATGGGCTAGTATTTCATAGTATTTCTAGATATGGATCATTTCCGTTTTCACAATGCTTTTGAGTATTGAAGGATTCACCACATGGCCGTTTTCATAAAATATGTGCGAACTTGGGTGAAATATGGGCCAAAAACATGGACCCACCAGATTTCTTCACTTTTTTTCCTGGACTATCCAATGGTTCGGCGGGGGCGATTCCGAGGTATCCGTGTCCTCTTTTTTTCCTTGTCAAATGGGGAGCCAGTTGGAGCAACGAATGGAGTTTCACATAAATAGTCAATAATGGATGTAGTATATAAGAGGAATATCATGGGAATATATTGGGATATAATTAGTAATATAATGATATATATATATATATATAATGGGATTTACCCTTTGGTAAACTAACATAGCAATGGCAATTTCAGGAACCTAAATTGGAGGTACCTACCATATATAAGGCCTATTTTTCAGGCCTTAATTTCAGGGACTATCCCCACAATTCATATGGTCTTATATGGTACAGTACCTCCATTTTAGGATCCTGAAATTCCCATTGAATAATGGATATAGAGCTATGATGCTCTATAGATCTATGATGATTTATGATGGCCTATAGATTATGTCCTCTTTTTTCGGAGCTCAGATATTGAGGTTTCCCTAAAAAGGGTATCCTCAAAATGGATGGTTTATAGTGGCAAATCCTATTATAATGGATGAATTAGGGATACCCCTATTTTAGGAACCACCCATATCCATTCAGAGGTTCTATCCCAAGGATAGTAACCCGCAAAAAGATAAAGAAGTAAATCCCCACTTACATTGATTGGTATTACATTAGTACAATTGTTGCTATTCTATCATTTTTCCAATTTAGCGATAATATATACCATTACTATTTTTGTGAACACTGTTATTACTATTGTTACAACGGATTATTTTTACTGTTATTACTAATAATAGTCGTTAGTAATAGTAATAACATGGAGATTGGTAATAACTATTGTTGTACTATTATTGTTATTACTATTGTTATTGCCATTATTGTATCATCATTACTATTCTTCTTCTTATCAATATTCCCATTGTAATCCCCATTAGTATTCCTGTTGTTGCCAGTAATAATAACCCAGTTATCCCCCTTATCATTAGGAATTCCTGTAAACATTTGTTATCTTCTTAACTACGGGAACGAACTAGTAATCCCCATTCTTGTTGCTATTGCCCAACCGTTTACATAACTATGGAAAGACCCACCATTTTTAATGGGAAAATCCACTATTTCGACTGGGCCATTTTCCAGTTCGCTTTTTGTTTGTTTACCAGGCCGGGTAAGTACCATTAAACCCTCATTTATAGTGAGTTTTCCCACGAAAAATTGTGATTTTCCATAGCTTTTTGTAAGTTTACCAGAGGGTAATTGGTTTCAAACTATGATCACATGAGGGTAGATTCTATGATTCCCACTGGTTGTTGCTATGATTCCCATTGGCATCCCCACGAATATCCCCCTGGTCTCCCCATTCAACCTCTGAGGAGCTGGCCAGGCGGGCGTTGCTGGCTTTTTCGGAGAGCGGTTGACCCAACAGAAGGGTAGGAATAGGAATAGCTGGTCAATCGCAGTACTACTCTTGATGTAATATAATTTACTAGTAAGAATGGTAATAGTAATAGTAATACCGGTAATATAATTTACGGTAGTAATAGTAGATTATAGTAATGACAGTAAGTATAGTTCAATCAAAAATCGTTTACCTGGTTCAAGAATGGTAATAGAAATAGAACAAATCGTAAGAAGCCAATAGCAACAATAGTAAATCGTATTAACACCACCACTAACCAATAGTAATAACTATACTAATAGTAAACAAAGTAATGACAACAATAGTACAATGATAGTAATAACAATGGTAATAACACTAGTTATTTAGCATTATTTTAGTGGAGATTTACTTTTCTATCATTTTTTGGGCTATACCTGGTTCATTGAGGTTACGAACGCTTGGATCCCCGCAACATGGATCCCACACCGGACCCGGGCTGCCCCAGTTCGTCCGTCATTGGTTGATAAGCCAACAAAGGACTCCCAGGGGTTCCATGATATGCCCACTGTTGGTTGAGAATCCCACGCTTCATCATGTACAGGATGGTGCCCCCCAGTTTATAAGTTGGCTGGTTCATAAACCATGATAACCCCCATTCACCAATTGGTTATATCTACCATAAATCATCTACCGCCATTTTGGCGGTTCCCATGTTTGGGCTAGCCAATTGGGTGCCTCACTTGGCCTAAAATCGGACAACTTTGCAGGAAAGCGCCTGTGATGGTCCCCAAGCATTAAAACTATGAATCATAGTAAACGATGAGTAAACTTGTTATATCCCATGATATTCCCATTATACTCTAATTACACCCATGATCTATCCCATTCTTCTTTCATATCCATCTATCTATCTATCTATCTAATCTAATCTAATCTAATCTAATCTAATCTAATCTAATCTATCTATCTATCTATCTATCTATCTATATATATATATATACATACACACACATACATATGTCATATAAGTGTGTACTGTAGCTCCTTTTTTTAGGTTCCTGACATCAGTGCATATCCCGTCGAGGACCGCTCCATGCTGCCATGCATCGTCTCGAGCTCGTTGCCCTTGCAGCTGGGACAGGTGCGGTAAACGAAGGCTGACCCATCTGTGACCCATCTGGGACCCATCTGGTGAGTTTTGCGAACTGGAAAATCATCATTTTTCTGAGGTAAATCAACTATTACCCTCTGGTTATGACTAACAGTTTGCCATGGAAAGATCCACCATTTTTAAGTTCGGTAGACCGTAAACTCCATCTATTTCTATGGGCCATTTCCCATAAATAACCAGAGGGTATACTATAAATCAACCAACTACAGGACCATTTTCAATGGCAATCTCAGCCTTGCATTGGTGACTTCAGCCCAATTTTTTCGGATTAAGCGCCGAATCTTATCCTGAAATAACTGATATTTTACATATGATCCTTGGGATGAGCTTCCAAGTGATTATGAATAGCTATTGATGGGGATTGTGGGTTGTAACACCATTCATGGGAAAATGGGGATTCTTATCAACGTACCATTAATAATTCCCACTATGGGTTATTCGACACCTGATTTCATGGGGATTATGAACCCGCAATAACTAACAATAGACATATTGACGAACCAACCTGTAGAATGTGATGGGGGTATTTTTCGTGGCTCAGGCGGAAACACGTGGCTTTTCCATGGGTTTTCCCAGAAAACCAATCTCCGATGATTGGAAACTCACCATGTTTGTTGGTAGTTATACACCATTTGTTGTGGGTTTTGCCAAACTTTTTTCTATCCCCTAAAAATGAACAGATGAGTTAAATATGGCCCTGGCCCATGGATTCACCAAAATTATGCACTTTTTTTTCATCCAATCCGGCTAAGGAGCAAGGGGAGCTATTCATATTCCGAACTTCAAATGGGGGAGCCAAAAAAAAAAGAGCTACGAATTGTGTATTCCCAAGCACCTGATGGTTCTTCACACGAAGGTTTGACAAATGCGGATCTACCCAACTGCTTGGCTTGGGTTTCACCTAGCACCTTGCCCCCCCCGGCTGTTTGGAGGAGCCGAAATCGGCGGTGCTGTGCGCATGGATTCCAAAGGGGCGAAATCGGGGGATTTTGGATGGGGATTTCGCGGTGATACAGGTGGTTATGGAAAATGACCCATTTTTAGCCTGTACATCTACAAAATTGCCATGGCTTCCATAGCTATGTGAAATTACCAGAGTATTTTCAAAGTGCACGACAGTCATATGAATCTTTGGGATGAGATTCAAACTGAAACTTCCACTCACGAAAACTTCGGCTTCTCCTCCTGAATTGGGAGCCATATTTCAGGGGTATCCTTGAAATTTAGCCCTTACCATCTGGTTATTTAACAGTTTGCCATGGAAAATCACCATTTTTAATAGGTAAACCGTAAACCATCTATAAATGGGCCATTTTCCATGGCTATGTTAGTCATAACCAGAGGGTACATAGAGCTTCTGCTACCTCCAATTCGGTGAAATGGCGATCAAACTTCCTCTATTTTTTGGGATGGAACGCCGAAGCCTCGCGGGCAGTATTATGGCTTGACCCGAGTTGAGCTCGGCCTGTGTTTTATGTGGTCAAGTAGCGTCGGGAAAACTCATGAAGAATCGTCAGTTGCCTCAAAGTGTTAAGTCAATGCGTTGAATGTCCCATCTTCAGATAAATAGGTCAACAGCTAAAATGGATGAGCATATTATGTGTATATACATAATATGTATATATAGACAGTAACAGTATGTAACAGTAATACCCAAAAATATCAAAAAAAAGGTTCATGACTGCTTTCGTCGGGTTTTCCTGTCCGGCAGCTTTGGTGCTGTTTCTGCAGCCATGGGCTCCGCTGCTAGCGCCAAGGAGGACGTAGTACCTTGGCCCAGCGATGGGTGAGGCACCAGATGGTGGTTGAACTCGCCAAAATTAGGAAAACATGGAGGGTTTACCCCGTAAATCATGAGTTTGACCCTGAAAAAACGAAGTTTGTAGTGGAAACTCACAATTTTTTCAACTTCCACATCCGACGGCAGGGTCCATGTGAACTTCCTGGAGGTTTTCCAGTATTCCATCTTTGATGACCAGAGGTTTTTCATGGATTTAAGTGATGGAACAATTTTCCAATATGACTTGGATGACTTATTATATAATTGGAACATATCTCATAATATAACTTGTAATATGTAGAACACTTATATTATGGTTACATCGCCACTTATAATAATATCTCATAATTCGGTAGAACATGGGATCTCTGGGGGGAGATGTTTTCGGGGGTGAGAACACCATCCATATGGGCATGGGTTTCCCTCTGGTGAACTAACATAACTATGGAACATCACAATTTTTAACGGGAAAATCAACTATAAATGGCTATTTTCAATAGCTACTGTATGTCAAATTACCAGAGGGTTAATTCGCGTTTTTATGAGTAGCCTCTGGGGATTTCTTCCAGTTAGCTATTGAACATGGCACCAAAATAGTTCGTTGATCTATGTTGATCTAGCTAAAGCTGGTGATTTTCCAGTTCGTTGGGGTGTTTGGCGATCGAGCTTTCGCAGCTATGACTTGTCGGGTATCCGGTGCTGTTTTGACTGCCATATGTACATATGTGATTATCTATTTATAAGGATGGAAGAAGTCCGAATCTAAGCGCCTTTTAACAAGAGGATTGATTTGCGCACCTGAAATATCTGGAAACACTACGGAAAAAACCCTTCTCACATAGCTATCATGGTATTCACATCTTAAAAATGGAAACCCCATTTGCACTATTCAACAGTTACATCTAAACTAGATATCTGAGTACCTTCAAACGCTAACCACATTCAAACTGCCACTCCCAGAATTGGACAAAAGGACAGATGAAAAACTGTCCCGGAAACCACTCCATTGCATGTCACATCTTTAGATTCAAGTACTGAAAGACACACATCCAAACAATGTGATGTTATATACATACCTTTTGTTAAAAACCAGAAACATATCTAAACTCCATGAGTTGCGTGAACGTTGGTCCATCCCTAGTCAACCAGTTCGTTCGAGATATTTACCATTTTTTTTCCAACAGTTAAGCTACTGGTTAGTAAACCAACTGAGTGAATGGGTTTTTGCGCCATTTTTGATAGTCAAATCACTAATTACTGTTGATTTGTTATATCATGTTATATCATGTTATATCCCTTGTATTTTGATATATTTTGCTTATGTAACCCCACAACCTTTAGTGGAATTCGTGGTGAAGTTCCTCTACCGTACGTAGCCTGACCCTCTACCGTACGTAGCCTGACCCCAAGAATCCCTAGTCAGCATTCAACTGCTTGAATCCCCACGAAATCAGTGGCGCTTTAGCATCGCAGCTTCAAAAAAATCCTACCCCATGTTTTGGTGATGAAATCCCAATCTCATAGCTTTTTGGATGATGGGAACAATAAAAACCCGGAAACTTAACTTTTCATATTTGATGGTATTTTAACATATTTTAACCATGGTTTCCGGTTTAGATTTTCCCTGAAACCAATCCATCGCCGTAGAAAAAAAAAAACCACCGGCGATGTTGCGCTGAGACCGTGGCTGTAGCGTGCCCTGCGCTGCGGGATGATGATGAGACCAAACCGATGCGCTTTCGAGGAGCTCCTTGGAGAAATGCAGCTTTGGGCATCCAAATGATCCATGGAATTCCTGGGGATTTCACCAGGAAGGAAGCGGTTGGATTTTTTTGCATCTAAAATCCAAAAGGATTTAAGCATGAAGAATTGAGGTTGAATCATCAAACTTAGGGGTTTAACCATGGTTTAACCATGTTTAAATCGTGATATCTAAATGTGATCTATATGCAGGACATAAATCTAAGAACTGACACTGCATCGGCACGAAAGATCTGGACCTGAGAGCCTGAGATCTTCGTATGGGGACCTCTTAATTTGGAGCCGGGGATGGGTGGGAATGCTCAGTTTCGCTTGTTTGGGATGCAGGAAAAATCGCAGATCTGCAACTTACCATAATTAAACACAGATATTACCAGGTATTACCATTCTTAATATAAGAAGCTGTTAACAATGCCAGCGGTATTTTAAGCGAAGCCATTTCTATGTCGACGACAATGCCATTGAGGCGAAGCAAGAGTTCTACGTGCCTGGGCTGCCTGGGCAAAGTCCAAAACGGGAGGGGTGAAAAAAACACCAAAACCCATGGGATTTCACATGATTTAACCAGCAGATATCAGATGTTCATAGATTTTTTTTTTTTCGAAGATGAGATGAGATGAGAGGCAAATTGGTTTATGACCAGGTGAATTGTTGGATTGAAAAGGTGGAGATTCATCTATGAAAAAAGAGTTGGATGGGTTTAAAAACCAATTCGTGGGGGTCATGTAGGAACTATGGTTTAGTATTGGATGAATGCAAACAATGGTGACCCATTTGAAGGAACTTTTCATACTAGGGCAACCTGGGATTTCTGAACCTGGGGTACCTGGGTAGCTCCACATTCATTGGATGAACAGCTGACTTTTCCATTCAAGTGCTGTTGTTTTGGGCCAATTTTTTTTGGAGAACCCCTGGAAACCCAGCAAGGGTAGCCATCCTGGAGCACGGACAAAACATCAACAGTTGGTACAGTTGTGGCAGAGTCTGTTCCAGCATATTGGGACAATTTCTGCCAGTTGTTGCAGTATTACCCAGTAATGATCAACTTACCCAGATGTAGTTACTGTTGATAATCTTGATATTTCTGGGTTAATTTGCAACGACCTCATTTTTTTTTACTGGAATATTTTTGGAATTGTAGGGTCAACTATCCCGAATCACCTTATTTCAGGTCTGTGAACTATCATACTCGACCCAGAATATTTCTCGGATTTGCGTCAGAAACGGGATCAATCAAGGTCCCTTGTTAAGTTGGACTTGGGTAAGCATCGACAGTGACATATTGATTTCTTCACCGCAGTGATGCCAATAGATGATGGAAACCATCTGGTTATGACGTTCACAGTTTGCCATGGAAAGATCCACCATTTTTAATAGGTAAACCATCTATAAATGAGCCATGGCTTCCATGGCTATGTTAGTCATAACCAGATGGTAAGACTAAGGGAACCACCGACTGTGGTCAGTTTTGGGTCTGACGTCATTGACTGAATGACTTGATACCCGCAGAAAGGAACAAACCATGCGCATCTTCAGCAAGAACGACATGAACAATCGCCATCCAGGCGCGAGTTTTTGGCAACGAGGAGCCAGGGATGGAGAAAACCCTGTGGTAGTACAAGCCGGCAATAGAACATTGAAGCCCATATAGATGATGTTCATTTACCATCTGGTTATTTAACATAGCCATGGAAAATGGCCCATTTATAGATGGTTTACCTATTAAAAATGGTGATTTTCCATGGCTATGTTAAATAACCAGATGGTACTTTCCTATATTCTTGTAGGTCAAAGTGGTGATTTTCGCTTGCCAAGTTAGATTACCTGAGAGTTTCCCCGTTGGGAGCTTGGCATGAAACGAGAGAGTTGAAACGTCCCTCTCGGATGCCGACTAGGAATATACAGTAGGGGGATATGAAGATATTATCATTATTATTTGTGTCATGAAACTCTGGTAGCCTGGGTCCAAGGGTCTTCCACTTCAAAATAGCTAGTACCCTCTGGTTATTTAACATAGCCATGGAACATCACCATTTTTAAGTTCGGTAAACCATCCATAAATGGGCCATGGCTTCCATGGCTATGTTAAATAACCAGATAGTAAGTGATCTTCATCCCTACCCATCAACGTATCCTCACGAAATTCAGAGCATGGGGTGGATCCGGCAGTCCGATAGCTGGGCTTCATGATAGTTGTGGGCACCCCAAGATGTCAGAATGCCACCTTGGTATATGAACATGATACCCTCTGGTAATTTAACATAGCTATTGAAAATGGTGATTTATAGTGGATTTTCCCATTAAAAATGGTGATTTTCCATACTTATGTTAGTTTACCAGAGGGTAAATGATTTTTCCGGGGTAGCTCCCGGAACACAGATGTTAAAAGCAGTTAGTAACTTCGTAACTGCGAGAAGTCTTGCATTTTGTGGGTGATGAAATACCCCAATTCTCTCAGTTTCAAGCCTATTATTATTGTGGAATCATCGAATGCAGATGAATGTTGAAGAATTGCCACGAGTTCACAATTTTGCGAATCATTCTTATCATCATTTTCGATAGGTAAATATAGGTAAATTATCCACAAATTTGATATATGAAGCATATTCAAGTTTATTCTTATTACCCTCTGGTTATTTAACATAGCCATGGAAAATCCCTTATCAATGGAGGTTTTAATGGGAAAATCATCTCTAAATGGGCCATGTTCCATGGCTATGTTAAATAACCAGATGGTATATATATATACATATCAAATGTAATCATAAATATCACATATATTAACCATTGATACATGAACCATCAACCACTGGTCAACTACTTAATCAGATATCAAATATCAAATCATATATCAATATCATATCACATATATTAACCATTGATATTTTAACCAGGTCTATATCACACACATCAACCACTTAATCAAATATCACATATATCAAGCGTTGATATATGAACCTTTTCCTATATTTTTATCCTATCTTTTCTGGCGCCTTTTTTTTTGGAGGCTATGCACCCGACTGTTCACAGCTGGCAGATGTGCAAGTGGATCACCAGCTGAGGTACCCGTGGATCGTTCGGGCTGGAGGTGAAAAAAAAAGGGAGTAGAACTATGGTGAAACAAAATGGTTACCCTCTGGTTATGACTAACATAGCTATGGAAAATCACCATTTTTAATGGTTAAATCCACTATTTCTATGTTCATTTTCATTAGCTATGTTAGTTTACCAGAGGGTATGGTTTAGAATGGATAATAATCTGGGTTTTGACCCATCTGATGCCACGATGATAAGATCCTAGTCCTATTCCAACTGGGGTTTCTTCACTTTCTGGGAATCTCCATTTAGGGTGGTAGGATAAAGATCTGGGTAAATTATAACGACCTCACTGCGACCTCACTGGGAATCATGGTTAATGAGGGGAATCATCCCCAAATGGCCTTAATTCAGGTTAGTGAAATACTATAATTTACCCAAAATAATGATACAATGATATGGTTAATGATGGTTGACAATGGTGAAACAAAACGGTGATTAATGATGATTAATGTTGAATGATGGTTGATGATGGTGAAACAAAATAGTAATTAATGGTTAATAATGGTTAGTAATGATGGTTAACAATGGTTAACAATGGTTGATAATGGTTGATAATGGTTAATAATGATGATTGACAATGGTTAACAATGGGTAATGATGATTAAACAAGAATGGTGAAACAAACATGGTGAAATAATGGTTATGATTATACCCTCTGGTTACGATCATAATAACGTTCTACTATGATCATCATCATAACCAGTATTCATCACTATGGTTATGGTGCGTTTTCCGATGGAAAAAATCGATTGAACCTATGGAAAGATCCACCATTTTATAGCTGGGTAAATCAACTATTACTTTGGGAAAAGATATGGTGAATGATGGTTAACAATGCTTAATAGTGGTGATTCATAATGATTGATGTTGATATACCTAGAACCATGGGAATTTAGCCTCTGGTAAACCCACATAGCTACTGTATGGAAAACTGGTGGTAGCCTCAAAACTGGTGGTAGCCTCTGGTAAACTAACAGTTTGCTAACTGGCAAATCACCATTTGTCAAAAGGTAAATCAACTATTTCTATGTGCCATTGAAAAAATAGCTATGGAACAAAATACCAGAGGGTAAAAGAAAAACCACAAGCTGGGATATAAAGCCTTGGAACTATATAACTGTAACTGTAAGCAGCAATATTTGATAGAGTCAAGAATTTACCCTCTGGCAGTTTTACATACCTATGGAACCATGGGCATTTTAAAGAGGTAAATCATCTATGGATTGACAATTTTCCATAGTTTGTGAAATTACCAGAGGGTATGTGATTTATACTATGTGATTTATACTAGGTAAGTTGATTTATAGCTGCTGTAGGCTAACGCGGATTTATGATGGATGTATTTATGGCGTATGTATCATACATATATATATAACTATATCTATAGGTATGTATTTTTTTTTGTGGGTTCAAACTTTTAAAGGAAACAGAAGTAGAGGCATCTCGAATCATACCCCCGAACCATACCCCCGAATCATTCGTACCCCATTAAATTGTCTCTTTTTGACACATACCCCGCTTTCGATACCTATATTTACAGCAACCAGCAATAACAAATGTGCCAAACCAATTGCCACTTCCGTTTCTGCTGCAGCTGCGGCATCTCTTATCTCTGCTGGGCAATCACTTGTATCAGTGCTGCCCCTATTGCTCCTCTCCTCCTGCTCCCTCTCTCCTTTTGTATAGTTGGATGGTGTAAGGTAAACGAACAAACGCAGGAGGGGTCTTCTTCTGGCGATTTGGTTGGGTCAAAACCAAACACGACATTTCTTGGGATGAAAAACCCAGGTACCCAGACGAACTGAACTTTCTGATTGGTGAATCTTTATCGGTGGAGCCTATACCATCTGGTTATGACTAACAGGAAAATCACCATTTTTAAGTTCGGTAAACCATCTATTCCTTTGGGCCATGGCTACCAGAGGGTACTTTTTGGATGCTCTCTAAGGGTTCATCCTTTCAAAGACATCGACGAGACTCGAGCCGTAGCCTTGCCAGAAACCTTGCTTTTGGGGGTCCAAACAATGGGGAAAAATAACAGATGACTTATATAATGTCCCCAATTGTTGTAGGTTAAGTTAACAACTTTTGGTGAAGGGCTGTTAGGGCTGTTGGACGAAGCAAATTCAGGATCTTACTATAAAACACTAGATGTATAACCACAAGAATTTGAAATCGCTGCTGGGTTGACTATATTTGACGGCACCTGTTTACACAGCCTTAGATTAGGCTGGTGTCCCAGATTTCTTGTTTTCTGCGGAAGCCATAGCTTGGCGAAACAAACCCGCTCCCCCCGGGTATCTTCCCTTTGTTCCCCCCCTTTGTTCGCAGGAAGAAGATCGAACTGAGCGATCGCAACTTTTATCGCGATCCGTCCAGGGTCCAGCTGCAGCAAGAAGCCAGTAGGGGCTCCCCAGTGGCTGAACTCGGCTGTATCCGAGCCGGAGATCTACAAAAAAACTCGAGTTTCCCAAGATGATGCTGTGGATGGTTGCGAAATCCTGCACCGGTTGGTAACTACTGGTGACTATGAAACACTGCAAATCATGGGATAACAGGATAGATCATCTACCAGCTGGTGCAGGATTTCGCAACCATCCACAGTATCCCATTGATATGGTATTATTTTTAAACATGTTTGAGTATTGATATGAAGTTTCTCTTTTGACGGATCCATTTTCGTTGCTGGGTTTTGACCCATCTGATGCGGAGCATCCTAGTCCTATTCCAACTGGGGTTTCTTCACTTTCTGGGCATCTCCATTTAGGGTGGATAAAGATGGATAAAGCTACTCCGTATCTGGATGGGTTCGAATGGTTTTTTAATCAAAATCGTTGGTGGGTCTGTTCAGGTATCCCATATCTTTGACCCATAGTGACGCAGTGACAGTCAGGGATGGTGATGGATGGTGCATCATGATATCCCCCTTCTATTCTCAAATTAATGGTGCAAACAACCATTTGTTGGGGGTTAAATCCCCAGGTTTGATGCCACAATGATCAAAAAATCTTTGATGACGGTCATTTTTCATGGTTAAATCCCAATTTATTCTTGATGCTTAAACTTACCCATGTTCGATAGACTGCCCATTTTCATGATGAATTCAGGATTCTTCGTGGTTCAATTCCCATCTTTCACGCTGACATCACCGTGTTTTGTTGTAAATTCCGCAGTTTCCCACTTAGGTGGCTCATCCCAGGAATCGTAAGTGGGATCTAACCCCAGCTATAAAGTTATAAATGGGATTTCTGTAGGGTTAATCCACTTCTAATTGGGGTATATTGGGGTTATAACCCTTATAATTGGGGTGAACTAACCCACTTACGAGCCGTGGGATGAAGCACCAAGGTCCACGGTCCACCGTCCGTTTCGCCAGGCTACGAGAACCGCAAGGTGCGCATGGCGTCGCTGTCGCCGGAGTCGTCGCCCAAGAATCGGAGCCGCCGAGGCGCCGGGGTTCGGAGCCAGGGCCGAGGCTTCGGAGCAAGGGCCGCAACGAAGTGGGCCATTTACCCTCTGGTGCTTTAATGAGATTTTAATGGGATTTTAATGGGATTTTAATGGGATTTAATGGGATTTATCAGGATATATGATGGTATACCCTCTGGTAATTTGTCACAGAGCTATTGAAAATGGCCTTTTTTTATAGTGGATTTTCCCTTTTTCAACATGGTGATTTTCCATAGTTTTTTGCATGTTCGCCAGAGGGTAACCATCAGACATAGGGACGCATGAAAAATGAGGATTTTTCACATGATTAAACTATGCAAACTAAGGATTTTTCACATGATTTAACTAAACATAGGGATTGAAGCATGAATAGTAGTGATTTGTGTGATGGATGAGGGATATAGGTGTGTCTGAAAATGGAATATCACTCCAACAAGGCATTTTTTTTTGTGGGAAAAATGATGATCAACCGACCTTTCGTATATTTTCGTCCTATTTTCAGAGAAGCATGCATGATCAACCCTGGTAACAAATGATCATTCTATGTTTTTGAATCTATTTGCCAATCCTATATGTTGATCATGGGGACTCATCCCTTCCAAAAGGTTTTTTAACCCAGCCCCTTTCAAGGGTGTATTGATGGCTTATTATCCACCAATCACTAAGAATCGATGGCGAATAACCGCCATCTATGATTGGTCACCTTTTAACCCGGTCAGCCTCTGATCAACTCCCATAGCCATGGAAGATCGATTGGAGGATAGACAAAGTTCAAGCCACCATCGGGATGTCATCGGCCTTCTGGCCGCTAGCTCTTCGGCCAAACACATGCAAAACCGGGCAAAAAACACATGGATCTTCTTTTATCCTCAGATTTTTCGATGTTTTTTCACCACTCCCCAGAAACTTTGTCTGACCCAGAATGGCACAACGGCACGCCACCATCGCTCGAGGCTCGCGCACTTCCTTCGGCTCCGACTTGCGCCGGAACAGCAGCACAGGCGACACCGACACCCTGGGCGAACGGTTGAGGAAATTGGGGAAAACAGATGGGTATGGATCAATACCTATACATACCATTTTTAGTGGGATGAACATCCATTTACCAGCTATTTTGATGTTCACCAGGGGTACAAGGTTTTGACACACTGCCATTTGTTTTCGGTTGATGTGAACAGCTGTGTTTTGTTCGTGAATTCGGGTTGACTTTCGCTATATGTATTTCGTGACATGTTCTTCGGCATAGCTGGAAGAACCGGCCGATTTTTTCGGTATCCAAGGAACATATTGACACTTGGGCTTTACAGATGTTAGGTACCTGTAATCTGTATATATGTATATGTATATATATATAGATCCTTATTTCCAATGGCCTAAAATGGAAGGCTGGTGGGAAGAAAGGCTTTCTGAAGCAGTATCTAGGCTTTCTAGATGTGATACGTAAAACAATCGAAAAACATTGGGTCAGAGATGTCCCCTCTATCATTGCTTCTGCCTTCCGGGCTTATTCGGATTCTTCATGGGCTGAATGATGACCCGCGAAAGATGTCACCATAGATTAGATGATGTGTTTTTTTGAGGAAACATTAGAAAATGGCCTGATCTCAGGGTGGGGAATTATGATACTGCCAGATGGGTCCCCCCCAAAAAAAGGCCGCAGAAACTTGTTGTGCAAAGGTGGGACCCTTTGAAATGACCTCTGAACATGGCAAGTGTGTATATATATATATATATAGATAGCAATGTTCATCTTATAACCATATCGTCAAATAAATAAATAAATAAATATATATATATATCAATATGTACTACGATATTATATATATATATATATGATATATGTATTTGAAATTATATATAACCTCTGGTTATTTAACATAGCCATGGTATAGATGGCCCATAGAAATAGATGGTTTACCTATTAAACATGGTGATTTTCCATGGCGAACTGTTAAATAACCAGATGGTATATATATATATAGATGGACGATATAAATATACATGATATTATGCACATGTGCAAGTATGTAGTTTTATCATCATAAATAGACAGACATGTATCTATATCTATCTCTCCTTCTCTCTCTCTCTCTCTTTCTCTCTATCTAATCTAATCTAATCTAATCCAATCCAATCTAATCTAATCTAATCTAATCCAATCCAATCTAATCTAATCTAATCTAAATCTCTTCTATCCTATCCCATCCTATCTATCCGTTCTATCCGTTCTATCCCATCTATCCCATCTATCCTATCTGTCCCATCTATCCTATCTATCCTATCTATCCCATCTATCCTATCTATCCTATCTATCCTATCTATCCTCTCTATCCTCTCTATCCTCTCTTTCACTTCACTTCGCAGCTGTCGCATGAGTCCATGCTCGCTGAGTCAAGGCCACATCATTGTGACCCAACCTGTTCAAGACATATCCTGAAGAGTGCTCACTGCTCTCCCTCAGCAATGCAAAAAGGGCACGGGCCCGACAGCAGCACAACCAACCCCCACTCACAAACAAAATAGCTCATGCCCTAATGAGTGAACGGGATCGAGCTGGTCGCTCAAGCGTCGGGACCAAGAATCAAAATTAAATCACTTCAACATGTCGGGCAGTTGATCTAGAAATGTTTGCGCATCACGTTCCAGACCACCCTTTGGCGCCTGTCCATGAAGCGTCTTACCGCCCTGGTTTCGGACGTGACTATCGTGACTCTCAAAAACTTGCAAGACAGGCTTGACCGACTCACTGGCAGCAATGCAAATCTTCATCTTGGACTGGTCAAAGCATTTCTTCACTAGACAAACATGCAAACAGC
>Ga0126342_10000363_pt1 | contig 46612 bp, 40 predicted proteins | sample Cyp1metagenome_FD_92528 | JGI IMG/M metagenome (GOLD analysis project Ga0126342, IMG submission 92528) | Coral microbial communities from Lord Howe Island, Old Settlement Bay, Australia - Cyphastrea 1 metagenome | ecosystem: Host-associated > Invertebrates > Cnidaria > Coral ...
CTCAATGGGCAATCATGACTCAATGTCAATGTCCACAGTCAATCATATGTCTTAATGGTCAATCAAGCATCAGGGAGCACTACTATTCACTACTTTACTACTACTCCTGCTTATAGTACTACTTCTACTACTACTACCTACTACTACTCCTCCTCCTCCTCCTAGTACTACTACTACTACTACTACTACCACTACCACTACTACTACTACTACTACTACTACTACTCATAATTACTATACTAACCAAAACTACTAAGCACTGACTAACTATTAACTACTCTAATTAACTACTACTTATTACTTCTTCTAATTCTAGTTGCTAATAGAAATGAGAGTTGGTTATTTTATGCTGTCAGTTGAGTCAAAGGCAACGCAACAATTCAAAGAAGCAGTCCATGAAATGAATCTGAATCAGGGAATGGACAAATAGAATTACAGTACTCATTTTAATTTTGCTCAGTTGCATGTCAAAGCAAAAACCATCCAGGCCTTTGGGATGGACCCCAGGAACTTGCAGCACCTAGGGATCGGCAATTGGTCTCGTGACGCCTTGAACAAGGCCCCTCTTGTCGACATAACGCCGGCTACTGCTTCTTCAATACTTTCACCAACGATGGACAGCGCCACCTGTCCATGGCTTCCATGATTCTGCTTGCTGCCCATGGCAGGGCGGGCTGATGGCACTGCAAGTGGCAACGCGCCAGCCAGCCGCGGCACTGCCGTCGCAGACAGCGACCTTGTTGGGCTGGTATGATTTACTTCAGCTGCTTCATCGCCTCCTTCAATAGGTGCTGCAGCGGCCACTGAAACGTGGTCCTCCTGGTCCACATCAGCATCTGCTGCCATTGCTTCTCCGGCCATGCTGCGGACCTCTTCGATATTTGGCCCGGCCATGGAATGGCCGAACGCAGACAGCATGCTGGGATTCATCATATGGGCCATGGGGTTCATCGCTGCCATTGGGTTCATGAGATTCATCATGGCAGCAGCCATAGGGTTCATTGTGGCCTGGGCAGCTGGTGGCACCAACGACATCTGGAGCCGTGGTGCCTTCCTTGGTCGGTTGGCTTCCACAGGAACTGATGCCATCGCAGCAAGTTCTAACTACTTTGGCGGACTGTGAAGTCAATTGTTGAGCCGCAAAAACTCAAGACAAGCTCAACCAGCCAGCTTGTGACAGAGGCTCGATTTATGGAGTCGAGTCACTTGATGTCGGGCAGGCTTGAACTTAACTTGACTGACATGCCATTGGAATTGCCTCAACATCCCCTCAGAGAGTCGAGAACATTGATTTCATTTCACCACAATGCCGCGCACACTTCACTTCAGTGGTTCAATGCATCACTAGACAGACGCTACCAGCCAAACAATCGTTTGAATTTGAATGACCAACCATTGAATTGATCAGTGTTTATCATTGATCAGGCCAAATCAAACCCTTCGGGTTATCATTGATCAGACAACTCAAAACTCTCTAATCAAAACCTACTTCAAGTCCTGGCCAATTAGCGTCCGGAGCCTCTGCCGTTCCGAACACAGTCTTGTCTCCCATTGTCTCTTTGGCAAGTGTTCAGTAGCCAGGGTCAGCAAGTCATATGGAACTTCACAGTCTCCAATTTGCTCAGATACACGATGGTACTTCTCAATCAGTTTCATTGCTATCTGTCTTCTTTTGGTTGACTGGTCCAGCACGACTGCTTCTGATTCTCTGGCCTCGATGTCCGAAGTTTTGTCGCCGCCAGGAACATCAGCCCTTTTGATATCTTTGGTTTTGGACATCAGCAGCACACCATCAAGTGTCTGAATAACTTTGTTGAAACTCTGGCCAGAGACTTGGGCCGAAAAAGATTGCATTGGATCCTGGATTGATTGATTTTATTGTTATGTCTCAATAATTCAATCAATTTAATAGTAGCCACAACCTTTCCTCTCTATCGCATTTTTTTCCTATTGCAGGACTGAAGTATCAGTGCGGTGCAGTGCGCTGTACAATTCAATGTCAATCTCAATCTCATTCTTCATCACAATCTCATTGATCAAAGCATGGCATGGTAGTAGCTGTCGGGTGTATGACTTGACAGCAGTGACAGAGCCACTCAAAATTTGTCATTGCCATCAAAGAAACCCCTGCTCCGATACAGTGGTTCACAATTGCAGCATGGTCAGGATCATGTGAAATTCGGAGCTCATCATGAATGACATCATCTGAATCTGACGCAGACCATCCGCCAAAGATGAATGATGATGATTCCCTGGCATCCAAAGTCCCAGGTATAATAGTAACTGGTTGGAGAACTCAAGGAGGAATCATGTGTGCCATGATGTAGTCCACTGCCTTGAAGCTAGGCTGCCTAGCGCCAAGGCAGTGGCAAACACTAGGCACGACCGATGATCTGGATCATTGGGAATCAATCTGACTCCGAATCTGAAACTGCGCCTTCAACCTGAACCTTGCGGCCCGCATGCGCATGGAAGGATGTTTTCGGAGACGAGACTCATCTGTTCCGGGCTGCAGAGCATCGGCGGAGAAGATGTCGATTCGATTCTCGAGCCTGGTCCAGACTCTGGCATTGCGGCGGAAGTAGTAGCGGTGATTGGATTACTGGGTGTTGCATCCACCAATCAGATGATGAAAACGACTTGCTGGATATACGGGATCTCGAAATCGCCAGAACTTTGTTAGAAGGTAAGGCTGAGGACTTCGGGATAACGTCCCCTGCAAAGTCACGGTTGAGAGTCTGCTTGAAGCCTGGGGGAATGGAGATCGACTGCAGCACTTGAACAAGGCCTTAAATTCCGTTCAAGGCTTGAAGTTGCACATCATTGCAAGGCTGGACCCAAAGGTTCCCAATAGCAAGGTTCCAAAGGTTCCCAGCAGCAAGGATCCAGAGGTACCGCGTGGATCGCAATTCCAAGGTTCCAAAGAGGTTCCCAATCTCCTCAACAGGCCCACCTGACCCATCGCCTTCTCGTGGCGAGAAATGTTCTTCGCAAACACAGCTGATGGTATACACTCCGACAAGCCCCTGTTGACCCTGCTTGACAGATCTTTCAAAAGCACTATACAAGCCTTGAAGGGCGCAATGATGCAAAAGATGTCCAAATGCCATCTTCCACAGCACTGAGACATTGAGTTGCATTCAAAATGAGGGCCCTCAACGCATAGATAAACCTAATTAATCAACCAGTCCAAGGTCCAGGTGCTGCTGTTGCAGCCTTGGCTAGCAATGTCTCAAGACCTCCAAAATGCTATATAGTTATAGTTATCATTATGCTACTCCTGACTGATCCATTTTGCTAATGTGAATTGAGGTTCAGAAAACAAATAGATCAATCATGTTTTCATGCTTTTATAGTGAGGAGTCTATTTCGCTGCACCAATGACATTCTTTAGTGAGCTGATCTGATGATCTGAAAAGGTCAACTATTAACAATAACTTATGACCTCTCATCATCATTCGTGGGCATGTCACATCTGAACAAAATATCCATCTCTTATAAGACTGACTGATGGACAATCCCAATGAGGACCTCAGCATGGCATGACAGGAGTCCCCCGGTTGCCCAGGCTTGCATGCCATTGCCAGCCGGTTCTGTACACACTATTAATTATATCAACCGCAGTCAGCAGTCCAGTGACATGTGCAGGCCAATGACTGAGGAAAATGTTTTCTGATCTGCACTCAAATGTTCTTTGTCATTGTATTTTGCGGTTAAACAATGCGGCTTCAGCCCAGGCGCTGCCTGAGTCACTGAGACAGTAAGAGGCAAGTCCTCTTGGACTAGAGACACAAAGCTCTTTGCAGTGAGCCAGTCAGTCGCAGTTGTCATTCACTTGTTCAGAACAATACTGGCAGACTTGCTAACTAACGCACTGACCTATCACTGAAGTAATAACTCGGCTCAGTGAGTGCCTGTTATGTCACTTGGACCGCACATCCCATTCATTCAATAAGAGTGTTGGTGACAGGACCAGAAACACTCAATTCATTGACTGAAGATGTGATGAATTATGGACAAGTTTGGGAATAAGTTCTTTAATTTAAAAGTAATACTGGCTGGTTTGCAGCAGTTCTCAAAATTCATTAATCAGGACTGCTGCTGAAAGGGATCATGTGAGTAAACTTCCAGTCCCAGTGATGATGCTGCAATAATAAATAAAATAGTCAGAGTCAGTCAGTGAGTGAGGAATTAGGCAAACATGTACATTCTTACTTACTGGACTCAAATTTAAAAGTCCTGTGACCACTCACTTAATTTATAATTACTGCGACTGACAGCTCAGACTAAGTTACTCAGACTGAGTCCATCAGCTGGAAGGCAAGGGTATTTTTAAGAACACATATTTCCAGTGCCTCTGTGAACTCAACCAATCATCACAAATGATTATGAATCAGTCAGTCTAAGGTCAAACACCAGGGCAATCATGTCTCATTTTGTCAACATTGATGACTCAGTGAGGTCAATCATGACCCAAAGTTCAAAGGGTCAATCATGACTCACAGGTCAATCATGATTTTGACACACCCCTCTCTAAATTCGACGTGCGGCAATCTAAAAAGCCGTGCCATACCGGCTGCTCAGCAGGCAGAGAAGTGTTGGCACTTGCTTTTAGATTCATTTCCCACAAGTGATACACTCCATCAATGAAAATATCTTCTGATGGGCGAAAACGCGGCTGGCGTGGGCAAAATGCTGCTGCACTGTCTATTAATTCAATTTGGCCCTCATAAGCAGTCCACACACCAAGAGCATCACATTCCAGAATCATGCTTTCTCCAGGGGCACCTGGGATGGAGTCTTCAACATGACATGTTAGCCAACGCAACTTTTCATTTTCTGATTTGAAGTGTCATGACATTGCAGATCTGTTCAGTCAGTAGTAAGTAAATTTTAAGCTAAATAATTATCAAACTATTATCTGCATGTCGCCATGAGACAACTCTGTGACTCACGCCTGGCCTGTTGAACTGCAGTGTGAGCTGAGAAATCGAGGGAGTCCATTGCGGTCAGAATCATCATTGAGCAATGTAAACTGATACGGAAATCCTCAGACTCTGGCACTGCGGATTAATTGCATCAGTGGCAACAATTGATAAATTTAATGACTAATCAATTATATCCAACAATAATAACAAGTCGTTGTATCTTTATTATAAGTACGTCAATCACTCAAAATGTCCAACATCAAGGTCAGTTGAGACTGGCAATGAGCTTTACTCGCAGAGCACAGTCACTGTCACTGAGGTCTGCGCCAAATGTTGTTTCATTCTCCGACTCAATTTTGATCTGGAACGAAACCACCTGCATTTGTTTGTTTTGAGGAAGTCGCAAGCCAGGTTTTAAATTGAATTGTAGTTTAAAGCCTGACTTGGACTCACTGACTGAGATTGAGCGGTAAAGAAAACCCAATGACTGAGACCCTGACTCCATAATAGTTCTCTTGCAAACTGCTTGGCTTGTTGTCGTTAGTGTCGCTGGCAGTCATGGGCGGGTGGGCTACAGAATGACTTACTCACTCACTGTACTGGAAACTGGAGCTGAAGTGCAAATGTTGTTGGTGTGTCTGATGGACAGGACTGAATCTTGATTTGATATAATAATTATCTGAACTATTTAATCTTAAATTATTATTGTTCCATTGACATTGATTGAATTGACAAATTAAATGAAATGAATGATCAGTTCATAAAATGTGATAAACTGATGTGAGTGAGTCATGCTGTCTGAGTGAGTTGTCACAATACTACCAATCAAAGACATCAAATGTCATGTCATGCATTGATTGAATGTGTTGCATCCCACTGACATGACTTGACCTGCATTGACTTGGTTGTTACTGTTGTCGCATAATTAATGGTCAAAGTTTAGTCATCATGAATTAATTGATTAATGATCAATCCGATCCAGTCAATCAAATAACTATTCTGAATACAACCAATCTAGCTGCTGCAACCGATCGTACTGTTTGACTCGGCTCGGCTCAGGCTCAGTCAGTGAGTCAGTCAGTCTGCTGTCACTGTACACTCACTCTAGCTTTGTCTGCCAGAGATGATGACTTAACAAGACTGACAAAATTGGGGTCGCACAACTAAGACTTGCTGATCCCAGCTCCTGCTGTTACTGTTGTCGTGAACAGTTCAGTCGACTCAATTCACTAATTAATTACTCTTAACTTAGTAATTTTCACCATCAAATTACTAGAACTGACTCATTACTAGAGTTACAGGTCCTTTAATGGATGATAACACAGTAATGATCATGCACAGATTCAGTTCAGTCAAAATGATCACTCACTGACTTAATTATCAAATACTACATATCATCAGTCAGCTAACTCATGTGACGTGTGCAATCACTGTCTGTCACTGTCACGACAACACAATTCGCTGCTACTGACTCTCTCTGGATTTCTTCAATTGTCTCACTGGCTCACATTCGAAAGTCATGTCTGATAGACAATTGTTTCTGAATATGGCATGAGACAATCATTGAAAATCATGTCATGATGTGACAATCATTTCAACAAATGACTCTACAGCAATCATCAACAGGACAACAGCACAGTATAGTACATCAAGTGACATCAATGATGAATTGCATCTCACAACTTTCCCCATTACATGTTTTGAAAAATAAAATGATCCACAATCAGAGAAGGACTGGACAGAATCATTGTGGATGATTATGAAAAACATATTAGTTTGTGAGGCCGGGCGCTGCTCCCAGACTCCTTATCAGACCCTGAGTCTGACAACGCAGTGTGCCCTCCCATTCAGGAGCTGGCGGACCGTGAGGAAATTCCTCAGATGATGCATTCCTGTTACACTGCCAGGAATGGTGAGCACCGTCTTGGAGAATGTTTTCCTGTGTGCGGAATACTGCTTGTCTTGCTCTGAATGATCCTTCTGAATCATCCCATATCCCCTCATAGGCCGTCCAATTGCCCTGGCGCAGCTCCAGATACATCCATTCCAAAGGACGGCCTGACATTTAAAATGATAAGAAATCGAATCGCAACTGACTGAGTCTGAGTGACTCACTGACTTAAAAAAGCAGCAAATCTCACCGAGTTACAAGGTCGCATAAGTAGTAGAATTGTTTATAAATCAATGATATTAGTCTAAGTCTAGTAATCATTAAGACTAGTAGTCACTGACTCAGAAGCAAGTCAACTTGTCATCTCATTGATATTAATCTAGCCTGTGCTCGAGCACTGCTGGCAAACAAAGCCCAAAGTCTCGTCCGCCCTGTTCTCGGACACAAAGGCGTAGTGGAACTGGTATCCTCCATTGAATCAATGTCTTAAATAGACTCAAACAGCATTGAATGCAGAAAATGCGAATCCCAGCAGGGGCATGACACAATGAAGTAAAAATTAAATGCTCCTGTCAATATCATCATAGAGTCAAACAAATTAAGTAATTGTAATATAGTTAATATGGTATTAAACAGCTGACTCACTGTTTCTTTGATTTGAACATTTGCTAACAGAGTCAGTCGGAGTCATTGCCAACAACTGCAACTGACCATGAATGAATTCAATAATTCCATCACACAATCATAATTGTTCAGCCCGGCCTTTTCGGAACGCATTGGCCGTCCCAATCTGCAGGGCTGTAAAAGACTGTGTTGGAAATGGGGCGGCTGGCCTGGTGTCCTGAGTGTTCACTGATTCACTGTTTGATCATATCATGAGTCCAGTTCTGGAGTCTTGGGGCAGCACTGTAGTCACTGCAACATCAGCAACATACGGATTGAGTGATGATTCGGCCTGGGCCATGATGTCAGGCCTGAGTTGGGACCAAAGTGAATGTGAAATCAGAATAATGAATAATCAATAATCTGAGCTTCAGTGTCGCAATTATTGAATGACTTGTCACTGTCTAAGTCCTTCTGAGCAGTCCACTGGCTCCTTCAGGACGATTGACTGGTTCTAGTCGAGGACTCACTGCGACTGACTGAGTGAGAAATATTGCGATTAAAATCTGAGGTGTCTGTCAGTGAAGTCAGTCAAGAGCTGACAGGATTGAGTCAAATATCTTAATTCCCATTCCAGCAGGCTCAGACCTGTCAAGCAAAGCTTAAGCTTGTTTTTCATCGCAAGTTGAGTCGGTATGACTATTGGAGTCGACTATCTGATTTGTGCTCTGTGAATTGAGTCAATTCATTTGACCAACATTCATTAGCTTCATTTTAAATAAGCTGTTTGAACTGGCGTATTACTATGCTCAAACAAAACAAATACTGGACTATCCACTTGAATGCTGGCAATGAATGACACACTCGAAAATGCCCTACTCAAGGGCGCCAGGCTCACCCTGGACTGCAATTGATTACTGCCCAGTCAAAGGAATCGTTGCTCATCGGAAAGTCATCCCTCAACTTTGGCAAATAACAGCGCTGGTCAGGTACCCCCCCCTTGAACTTAATAAGTTTAATATTATAATGCTGAGCACTGTCATAAGACTTAAGACAGTTTTGTTTTTTGTTGCATCTGATCTTTGTGCAGGTACTAGACAAAATCACATTCAACTGCCAGTCGCATATTAATTAATATAATTTAGATGTAATAATTTAAAAATCTATTATTATCAAATTTACTAACCTGGAATAATTAATTATCCGATATTGTTCAGATTGACTCGACATGACATGACAATCATATCATCATTTACACTGTGATCTGTTGTAGAACCAGTGTCACGACTGACCCCTGACCAGCACAGTTTTCAGCGGGGCCTCTCACTCACTCTCAGTTACATTTCTAAGGTCGTGCAGCACTGACAGTCTTCAATACACACTGGCCATTCCAGGGAAGACTATCACTGAAAGCTTGCTGTGCCTCCATGGTCATAGTCATAGTAGCTGCCTGCTGCAGGGAGTCCTTCTGCGTCACTGCATCTTGCCATCCCGACTCCACATAACCATGATGCCCTGGCAACCAGAATGCTTCCTTTGTTTTGAATATCGGGAAAAGCACATACATGCAATGATCGGTTTGTACTGCCATCCAAATGTACCACCATCCATCGTCGTTATTTTGCTGGACAACAGACTGAAGTCCGCGAACTCTGTGAAGGCAAGAGTTGCAGTCGCGAAGGTTGATGCCCATACTTTCAATAATAGGGTGGAAACACTGTGGATTTGCATCCTCCAGCAACTTCAATTCTCTCAGCGTGGTTTGCAAAGCCCGCTGTCCCACATACACAACTGTGTCCCCACTCCGAAATTTGTCGAATCTGAGACAAGAGTCGGTTGGATCAGCCTCCGACAAGGTAGTGTCATCATTAATTGTTATCCTCCAAGTCGAAGGCTGGTGGCAAAGATTGAAGCTGCCAGAACTTTGCTGCATCCATGCTGCTGTCAGACTGCACTGACTGACGTCAGCTCAAGATCGAATCAAGGAGCTCGGATATTCAATCGCTGAAAGCCCAAATAATTCACAATTCAATTGCAGTCAGCAGTACACTTGAATCACCTATAAATAAACGGGGTCAGTCATAAATATTCATGAAATTGACCCTACTACGAATCAATTCTATGATTCAATGATGTGATTACCTTTTTTTGTTAATGATGATAAATGTACTGTAAACTTAAATCAAAGTCTTGAGTGATTTTGCACCTCCTCTGCTGCTGGCTCTTGAAGTTGAGTCTAGTCAGTCTCGAGAAGCCAGCCAGTGTCCTTCAATCAAGATTGGTGTGTCTATATTGAGTGAATGTACAATACAAATTTCACTGTGTGTCAGCTGAATTAATTGAGCGACCATCAGTCATTCATGCATCAAATTATGCACTGACTGATTATCTGCTTGCTAGACTAATGCCTAATCATAAACAAAATAAGCTTTCTGAAAGAATTAATTTATTAAGCACTGACTTTCAGTCTGTCTGTGAGACTGCTTGGCGCTCCAGTGGAAAGTCAGTCCTTGTTGCCTGTCACTGTTTGGTCACTGTCTGAATGACAGGCATGACCAAACCAGTGAGTATGAGTGAGTAAGTCCTGAGTCAGTCAGTCAGTGGGCAAGTTAATACAGTTACCTTCTCAATCAACTTGACTTAACAGACAAATGAATCTAATCTATTCTGAATTGAATCAATTCGATCTGGATTTCATCAAAACATCTTCTAAATCAAATCAAAATCAGCACGCGAGCCATTTTCAGAACAGGACGGCAGATCAATGAGTCTCAGTTGTTCACGCCTTGACTTGATTCAGTCGGTGAAGTTATTTTTTGTTTTTTGGCAGGTCTGTCTCTGAGCTTGGTCTTATAGTCACTCACCCAGAGACTCAGCTTGACAGCATCCCGCACACACTCTCTGTCAAAAGATCCTGCTAAGCTTTCAATGACCTCCAGAATTGCGTGCAAGGTCCGGTTCAATGCACCGATCATCGTTTCCAACGGCACTTTGTCATGATGCCTTGCAAGGGCGGAGCGGATTGCCTGTGGAACAATCTGAATCCGCCGCAGGCCATGTTCGACTGGCACTTCCTCATCATTTGGAACAGGAATGTGGTGCTGGTCTGTGAGCATCAAGTCGATAGCTTCAATCGCCAGTAGGTCGCTCCAGTCCGCAGTCGCCCTGGTGTCCTGCACTATCTTTCTTCTAGTGTGGGCAATGTCAAAATGCAGCACCAACCATCCATACTCTTGCAAGGCGTCTTCATTGAGTTTTCTTGCATTGATCAGGGTCCTGAATTCATCGACAGTCATCACCATCCTCCTCCTTTTTTCGATTCTGTTCTCCAGGAAATTCTGGTCCCTCAATTCGATACAGGGCCCCTTCAACTCAATGTAAGCATCTAACAGAGATTTCTTGCTTCTGATTAAGGCCCGGGACATTTCTAATGATGCCAACCAATCATCATTGCACTTGGGCGACGAGTCTCTGTTGCTTGGCAAGTCTGACCATGGCCGCCCGACAATCTGCTGACTGTGCCTGATCATGTTCTCTGCATTTGTAACCTGCTTCTCCAGTATTTCAAGAGCACGTGTCTCCTCGAGGTGATGGGGGCCTTCCAGCAAAAACCACCTGGAGCACCAGAGTCTGATGGCCAGAGACTCGGGCCTGGCATTCTGGACAATAATGTCGGCAAACACACAAATGGTTTGATTGCTTTCCTTTGACATGCCTTGGCCCTGCTGCGCCTCTGACTCTGGAGCCCGCTGCCACCTACGATTTTTGGATGTCTGAGGCAAATCATCAGTGCCACGTGAATCATTGTTTTTCAACAAATCATCACTGGGACGTGAATCATTGCCAGGGAGCTCTCCAGATTCCATCGTGGTCTTGGACTCATGGACCTTCTCATCAGTGGCAGGACCACTGGCACTGTCACTGGCAGGGCTTGGTCTTTGTCGCATGAATGGCTGCAGCACCTTCGTCGCATGTGCTGGTTTTTTCTCAGGCTCATGCGCTTGTCGAACCTCTGGTGGGATGAATGCCACCTCTCGAACTGGCAGTGGCACTGGCATTGTCAACCATGGTGTCGCCTGCTGCGTCGGACGATGAATAGGCAGTGGAACACCCGCCCCATGGCCAGTGCCAGTGCCATAATAACCTAGCCCTTGTTGTTGTCCTGATCCTGCTGCTGGCGTCAATCTGACAGTTGGGGTTGTAATGGTTGCGACCAAGTTTGGCACTGGAAAGGTGGCCGCTGCTTCCAAGGTCCGCACTCCTTGCACATTTAACACTCTGACCCCTGTCATGTTCAACGGAACCCCAATCTGCGGAACCGGCTGCAAAGGATTCACTCTCACTCTCCTCCGGTGAGTGCACTCTCCTTTGCCTTCGTGACCTCTGTGCCACCTGATGGTGATATTCTTCCGGACTAGTCCAGGCACATAAGGCCGGCCAGGCGCCAAATTGGCTTGGCAATACTGTTCAAAGGCCACCCACATAGGACAAGCTTGCGGGGCAATCTGATTGCGACCATTGATGATGCGGAACTGTCTGCCATTTTCGTCTTTGGCAAACCCACTCTGCATCATGTCCCACCACAAATTTTGTGGGGGCACAGCATGTTCCCACTGTGTCTGGAATCGGCCTCCCATGATGACGCAATCATGTGGCTCCTGCCAGACCAGCAGACAAACAAACTCACTGGTTTTGGTTTTCGCCCCACTCTTCAGGGGTCTCACCAACAGAACTCCAGGGGACTCCAGTGTGATCGACATGATCGGATCCTGAGGGCGATATGTCACACCATTGTCGACATGCCAGTCAATTCCTTGATCACGTTCATGATGGTATGTATTCAAGAGGCAGTGAAAGGTTTGTTTTGCAATCCACCAGGGAGCTTGCGTGATTGATGGAGGCTGACCATTCTCTGCCCATTCCCGCTCCCAATTCCTTTGGAAGTTGTCCATGATGGTGTTCTCAAGTAAATTTCCAAACTCGAACTTGTTGGCTTGCCTGGGGCACGATGCTCTGTGCCAGTTTGATTCTCCACCAAAACTCACTGCACTGCAACTGCAGCTTCCACCATTCAGCTGGCACTGAAGGTACAAGGGATGCTGTGACGCTCCCTTCCCCCTTTTGACCCAGTGGATCTTGTCAGCATTTTGGTACATGGCTCCCCAGTTTTTTTTTCCCACAGAATCTGTTCGCCTTGCACATTGAACGCCAACCCAAGGTGCAGCAGGTCATTGACCAAGTTGATTTTTCTGGTCAGACTCAAATAGCAATCAGTTCTGATTCCGGAAGGGTCCAACTGGGTGAGCCACTGGGCTAGGTCTCGTGTGTGCTGAGTACAGTGTGTCAGACCAAAACACATGCGATGAAAGTTTTCAAAGTCGGTCGCTGACAGCACACCTCTTGGCCACGCATCCGGACCCCAGCCTCGACTTTTAACTGCAAAGAAGTCGTCGTCATCCTCTGGCTCATCTGGCTCATTCGCATGTTGCCGAGGGCCAGGGAACTGCATGGCGACTGGCAGAACTTGACTGGTGGGCAAATAATAATGATGTCTCCAAAGGACAATGATGCCGTAGGCAATGATGTCCAATCATGGACAATGATGCCCTGGGCAATGATGTCCCAAGTGTCAATGCTGCGACAGTGGTAACCCATGTGTTTGTGAATAATAATGATTTACAAAATTGAGTCATTAATTGATTGATTGTGAATTGGTATGATTGATTGTGCCCTGTGTGACTACTTAACGGGACTGAGCCTGCAATTACAGACAGACAGCTTTCTGCATTCGAATTTTGCACAACCAACTTGTTTTGGTGCTCAATTTCAATCAACCTTCATTCATCGCACAAAGTTGCCAAGGCTCTTGCTCGTGAATCAATCGTCCGCAGTTCAAAGTTGGACCTCAGAAAGTTTCAGCCAGTCGAATAGACATTCCCTCGATACCAATCAAGTTAGTATACTGTATAATGAATATGCGAATGTGCTAAAAACTTAAAGGATTAATCGCTGTCAATCAGATGTGACATGAATGAATTCGTCCTGCAGTTGAATCATGAAACGCTCTTACTTACTTACTTACTTACTTACGTGCTTACTTATTCCTTACTTACTTGCTTACTTACTTACTTACTTACATTCAATTAATAAACAGTCAGTTCTTAGTTATGACCTGACCTGGGATCAGACTGGTTCGAGTCAAACAATCATCAATCAATCTGATGAATCTGCAATTCAACAAACCTTCAATAATAATAACAGTATAATATCTATTGTAATTTGTTATCGAATTGCTTCCAAGAACGGCTCAATGTTATCATTCAGTGCTCGAATTTAACCCACAAATCCCTCTTAATGACTAGATGAAATCAGTAATCCTGAACTCTGACTGACTGTCAGTTGAGCAATCAGTGAGTGAGTGAGAGAATGTATGACAGTTGGCAAGCCAGCATGAATCAGTCAGTAATAATAAATAACAATGGCTGATCACAATGATCTTTTGACACAATCTGTTATTACTGTTACTTACTGACTTGTGAGACATTGACCAACTGATGATTCAATGATGCTGAGTCATCATCAGTCTGACACTGAGCACCTGGCAAAAATCAGCTCAGTCAGTTGTTGTCCAAGTCGGCGAGTGAGAGTGTCTTGAAATTAATGAGTCTGAGCTGACAAGTCAAGTCAAGTGTGTCACAACCTTAGAACTTAGTGAGTCAATTCATCGGGATTGATTGCACTAAAGAATTGAATTGTACATTGATTCACTTGACTTGATGACAGGATGTCTTTCAATGAATCAAGAATCAGAATTTATAATCTGCCAAATCAAATCATAAATCCTTAGTCAGTGGTCAGAATCAGAATCCGCAGAATCAGGAATCCCAGCCTGGCTTGCTTGCCTTGGGTGAACTCGTTATATTGTATTATATAATATAACAGAATTGATTCATTGATTGACTTGTTGTCAACGGCTAAGACTGAATGATCAGGACCCAAGGACCCGGCCAGGTCAGGACTGTTACAGCAGCAAAAGTACCGTCGGTCCAGTCAGTCTCAAATGTACGTGGTCATTTTGTTTAATTGGATTATTCATGATTCTGTCACTGTCAGTCCTGATCTGTCACAGACTGTCTGTAATTGATTATTTAAAAACAAACGTTTGAAATCATCAGAGACTGGCTGGAATCCATCATCAATCATCAGAATCAATTAAAAATACTGTTAAATCAGTGAGTAAGCGCAGTCCATCATCAGTCTGAGTCGTCCAGACAATTATTGTTTCAATGACTAGATTTAATTTAGATTAATGATGATTAATTTAATCAAATCAAATTACTGACCAGTCAATATGACTCAGACTGACTACTGTCTGACTCACTGAGCCAGAGACTGACACGATAATCAGTCAGTCAGTCAGTCAGTGACGCCAGGATCAGGATGCACTAGTGCTAGTGTTCCGGCCAGACCAATCCAAAGTGCATTCAGCTGGCGTGATCCGAAGTGTTAATCCAACACTTACACTGTGCGCAAAATTCTAATAAACGACTTGACTAGCCAATCAGTGACTCAGATCAGATCTCATTATTATTATAAGATTGAATGACATGAGCATTCATTCAATTGATCATTCATTAATTAATGACGATATCAAGTAACTCAATGTCAATTGTCAATGTCATTCAGTTCAACTGGTCGGTCAGTTAGTCGTTTACGTTTGGTTGACTTGCTGCCTTCCAGCGCATGTCCTGGCGACGGTGCTGGTGGGTCTGAGACTGGTCCTGACTGGCCACAGTGTTGCTGCTGCGGCTGATTGTCATCATGTTTCAAAATTACCCAAATCACAGCTCCTGGAGGGTGGAAGAAATCCTTGGGACTGTTGTACGCAACTGGGGACTCAAGTTCCCATGCGTATATTTTTTTCCATGTCCTCAAGAGTGGACCACAGTCAAAAGCGCAGACATGATGGCGATGGTACAATCCATCCCAGGACCATGGACTAATATCTTCCCACATTCCGTCTCTGTCTCTCTGACACACATTAAGGAAGCAATTTTTGATTGTCACTTCTCCAAAAAGTTTGCCCCCTGATGCCAGAGCCACACGACCTCTCACCTTTGTCGCACACGATCGCAACTCAATGTCTTTTCCCCGGTATAAAATTTCTTCAACCCAATTGGGTTTCAGGATCAATGCCCGATCAACTCGTGACGATGATGATTCTGGCCTTGTCATTGCATTAGGCATTGACTCACCTGGACCGGACCTGTGACTAGAAACGAATGAATATGGCTGCGGCGGGTATTTAATATTAAAAATATTTGCCATGCAATGCACTCACTAGTTGACAGTGGAATCAAAGTGGGATGAATGAATTTCATGTTGACAAATCAATCAAATTTTGAATATACTAATGATAATCTGTCAATAATAATTATTACACACTCATCAGTGAATCAGTGAGTCAGTGGGTCTGTCTGTTAACAAATTCACAGTCATTCACAATCTCGAACAGTAGATTCAAGACCGATCAATCAATCAAATGAACAGGGTCAATCATTGTCGTTCAATTAATTTAAGCAATCATGATTCAGAAGTCAATCATGACTCAGAGAGTCAATCATGACTCAGAAGTGAATCATGTCATGCTCAAGGTCAATCATTCATCATGACCCGTCATTCGCAGACAAGCAGTAAATATAGTTGAAATTCTGACAGACTAAATGATCTGATGTGTTCCATACTGTAATTATTTAAAACATAAATAGATTAAAAACACTAAATATAACCAAAAAATAGTCAGACACATTATAAATCAAATTAAATTTTAATCTCAATTCCACACCACCTGGCCTAGATTACTTGATAAATTTAATACATTAAAAGTCCCCTCAGACCCCCTTTTTTTTTCACAATTAAAAAAAAAAACTTATTTTTTCTTATGTTTTCTTATTTTTCCTTATTTTTCCAAAGGGCCAAAAGACCAAAATCCTTACCTTAAAAAAAAACCTGTTCTGCCATACCCCGAGCATGTTGGGGATTGAAGAAAATTCGAGTGCACGTCGTGAAGTCAGGCAGGCAGCCGAGGCTGCCTGTCCCCCCTCTCCGTTTTTTTTTTTGTTTTTTTTCCCCGTGTCTGGGGGGCTTTGGCATTGGAAAGAGAACAGAGAAAACCTCAGCTGAGGTTTGCTCTGGTCCCTTTTCAATGTCCCCAGTGACCTCGGCTTAGGCCCCTTTTCAATGTCCCCAGTGACCTCGGCTTAGGCTTTGGATGGATTGTCATCCCGGACCGAAGAGTTGCTACGTGTCCGACCGACTCCCCCTTTTCTGTGCTCCGAGCTTTCCCGTGGAGGTTGGTTCGGTTCTCTTTTCACTGTTCCTAGTGACCGCTCCTTAGGGGTTCACACGCAAAACGTCAGCAGTAAGAGGGCTTTGCCTCGCTCAGAGCACAGTCAAAAAGACCAGTGTCTTCCCAACCGTGCTTTGCTGACTCTCGAGTGACAGGAGCTACCAACGATTGCCCTTGCCTTTCAAGGAACCCTTCTTGCCTTTGGCGCCTTGTTTGCCACCATGCGTACCCTTTGCCGCGCCTCTGCTACGTTCCCGATGGGACGTTGAAGCCGAGCTGGCTGAGTCCTCCCATGGTTTATGCACTTGGGAGGCAAGGGAAAGGGGGTCGACACCACACTCAACCAGACGGTTGCGCCAGTCTTGAGACGAGAGCCAACCACGCTGTTGACCCAATTTGTGCTGTTGACTGGAATCTGTAATGAAACCCGGTTCTTCAAAGATGGACGCAAGATTAGAAAGTGTGAGCACTTTGCTGTCTTGGGGAAACAGCGACAAACATTCTTGGGAAATCTTACGTAGGTCTTTGACGACAAAGGCGTCTCCGTATGTTTCTCGGAGCTCACTCGGTGGCACACGCACACCGCACGCCTGACTGGACAGGGTGAGAACCTTTGCAGGGTCAAGCATCATGACGTCCCAAGGAGTGGGCAAATGTAGGTGCCATTCTTTCTCCGGACTAAAGTCCCCTTGGTATTGTTCCCTGGTGGCAGACTTGACTTCAAGCCGAACCTTGGTTTGGCCAAATGCCGAGCCAATGTTGAAGGCTGTAGTGACATCAAAAAGGCCAGCTGCAAAGAGCTCTCGTGTAAGGGGGGTGTCTATTTCTGGGGCATGGAGTGTGGGAAGATTAGTACGACCCGCCTTCAGAACCAGGGTAGCATATTTTTGGTGATCATCATGGGAACAAGGTCCCAACGAGACTGCATCATTTGCAGCAGCGAGACCCAAACTCCCTCTCAGTGCCGAAGCTCCATCCAAGTTGAGACACGACAAGTTTTGAATAACTTGGGTCATGAAAAGGCAAGGAAAGTACACCTTCACGTTCTGAATGGGCAGGCGGTTGGGGGCCTGCTTCTGACGTTGGATGAGCACAAAGGACGAAATGGAAGTTGTTGAGCGCTTGTGAACCATGGGGGACCTAACACTTCTAGTCATGGGGGCCAGGTCATTACATTCGCCAGCCAGTTCAATGTAGAGCGCTTTATGCCAGAACTCTTGTGATTCCAAGTGATGCCAAGCCGGAAACCTGCTGACTTCATCAATAGTGCCAACCTGGGCAAAAAGGGGTGCGACAACATTTGCAGCTTGCGCGGCAGCCCAGGCTGCCTTCTCGCACGTGGCAATCAGCCATGGTTCAGTGATTGGGTTACCCTGCAAGGTGGATTCCACAGCAAGGCGAGCCACATTCTGTGAGAAACTGGCTGCAATTGATGGGAAGTCAAAGCTAAGCCTGGCCATCGGCCACTCATACGGCAGCTGGGCAATTTGGTCAATCTGGAAACAAGGAAGTGCAGATTGAGGGGTGCTGAGGCTATGGCAGAATTCTGCTAACGCAGCGGCAGTGGCATTGAAGAGAGTGATGGTGGATTCCGCAACAGAATCACATGACGGGAAGCCAATTTCAGCTTCTCTAGTGTCTGTCTCCTCCTCCACAGTGTGGAGGTGCACAGTGCGGGGCCTGCGTTCAACAGAGTTCCTTGAACCAGAGACCCAGTGGTCTCCAGCCCGGGTGGACCCAGCTTGCGTGCTGACACTGCTCAATTCACTCATGGAGCCTGCATCCGAGTCAGCAACAGGCTCGGAGGGATCCTGTGGGCCTCTTGTGCCAGCCGTGTAGTTGGGATCATCACGCACATCACGCAACCTTTGAAGAAGTCTGGCAGGGGAGGGTTCAAGAGCCGCTTGCCAATCCAAAGGCGCCGAGTCCAGGAAGTGCTCCTGTTGGTGAAAGCTGGGGACCAACCCGAAAGCTGCATAGGCATGCACCCGGTGGAGGGGCCAAAATCTGTGAGCCGCAGCTCCTGAGCGGGAAGTCAGAGCATCACGCCCTCCCGAGTGCACATGTTGAAGTTGCCATCCTTCTCTGTCCGGTCTGACTTCCCATATGGGACGTTCCTCCCCATCAAGGGCGTATCCCCACAGCAAACCAATGGCACGCCCCCCTGGGTAGGCCGGATGGGAATTGTTACGTGGGAGGAATCTAGGAGCCTCAACAAGGACCAAGTGAAGTCGATGCATCACCATTCGCTGTGAGTCGGAATCATGCCGCTGCCAACAAAGTGCCATGGGAAGAGGAAATGCTCCAAAGACTTGACCATTGATACGAGCCTCCATCTCCAGGTCCTTGCAAATGGACTGGTCCAAGGCTGACTGCACGTCTGTCACACCATAGGCATTAGTATCAACTATGGCAAAGCCCGTTTGAAGGACAGCCGTGACAATGCACGCACCTGGCTGGCCAGCCATATCCAGAGGAGAAATCATGATAGTAGTGCCAATAGCACGAGAAAGCCCAACGTTGGCACGAGTGTAGGCCTCCTTGCGTTGAACCTCCAGCCGACGCTGTTGACTCTCACTCAGAGGTTGATGCCGGCGAGAGCTACGCAAGTGACGCCCAGACAAGAAGCCAGCTGCATCTTGCACCACAAATGCTCTATAGCAAGTACTGCCCGCAAGTTTGACAACAGTCTCCAGCCGTGTAAGGACTTCAGTCAAAAATTCCGGTTGTGCGGCAGACTGCCCTGGGGAGTTTCCTTTGTACCCCTTACCAGCCCGGGCACGCTTCGGGGCTGGAGCACGTGCAGTGCTGTCGTCAGTGCCATGAATGGGTGGGGCCACATACAATGGATTAGGGACTGGGAAAGGAAATTTAACCGAAGGCACACATTGGGTCAAGCTATCCCGCTGGAACTTTGTATTGGTCATGACAATCTGTCCTGGTGTGGTGCCTGACCGTTCAGGAGGGTAGCAGGGGATATGCTGAAAGACATCAAAGGCAGCTTGCACTGCTGCTACGACGGCCTTGGCTGTGGCACGTCCTCTGCGTCTGCGGTCCCGATGTCTACGAGTGGCATCCCTCCAGAACACAAACCGAAACCCATAAGGCTCATTCCGGTCGACATTCCTGGCGCCGGTGCCAAACTGCCACTCTGTACCTTCCTTAGAGATCAATTCAGGGTACAGGGTACCTAGGAGTGTTTCATACACTGGTTTGGGGACTCGGCTGGTAGTGGAGAGGGTCAAACTCCATTCATGAAGGCCATCAGACAGCCCACAACACTCCATAACCGAGTTGGTCTGCTGCAAGGTGATCAGGGTTCCTGGTCTTAGCAAAAGATAAGCAATGGCTAAGGTGGTGCCGATAGGGGAGTGCAAATTAAGGGATCGGCATTCAGGAGCTACCTGCAGGACCCAAGCAATGAAATCAGCGTCCCCAGGCATAGCCGAAGAACCCAGTGGTTTCCCCAACTCCAGTACGAGAGGACAAAGAGTTATGTGATTGCCCACCAACAGGGTTGGTGGTAGAGCCGGAGGAGGGGTTGGATAGGGACCATGGAGCAAACACACTACGGCCACAAACCAGCATGCGCTAAGGCATCGGCCACATCCAAACCGTTCCACTGTGCCGTGGCTCTGGTGAGAGCAACACACAAGTTGGCTGGGGTACGACTTTTAGCTCGGAGCCCGATGGACCCTCAAGAACTGTGCAAGCTTAGAGTCCTTGATGCCTCCAGGAGACTGATTGCCATCTCCCACATAGATGACAAAACACGGAACACGGGTCATGGATACAGCTGAGACAGAAAGCAATTCAGCGGCTTGTTGACCTTCCTCATGGACAAAAAGACAGGAGGCACCAATGTGTGCTGCAATCTCAGGGTGCCAGTGATCAACTGCTTTAAACGCTGTGCCTGTGGTGACAACCAGGACTTTAGCCTTGGCAACCCTCTGATGGGTCGCATAATCCCGAGTGGCGGCATCTATGGAAAAGTGCTTACCTTCATTGTCATCCCATTCAGTGGATCCACAGGCACGACAAAAGAGCAATTTTTGTTCCTCTGGAAGATCCATACGTTCAACTTGCGAAGCAATGGCTTGGCCAGCTGGGTTCTCCTTGCTTACAACCGTAAATCGAACCTCCGGTGGGGTAGTGAGGGCCAGCCACATCAGGATAAAAGCCATGCTGGTGGTTTTACCTGCTCCAAAAATGCCTGCTAACGCAAGAGAGGAGCGCCCAGACTCAAGACACCCTCCAATGGCCGCAACAGCAGAGATCAAATGCCCAGCATCCTGTATTGCTTCTTGCAGCAATTGCTTGCAAAACGCCTGAAAGGGCAGGAGAGAAGTGTCCTGTGTGACAAAAAGCTTAAGCAGCAGAAATAGGCTATCCGTCAAGGCATCTTTGTGTTCAGGGGCAAAGGGCGCACATGGCACCTGATGTGGAATTCCCATGACAAAGGGGCGGTGCACAGCAGGGAGGTGGGCAATGTTCATCAACTGGGACCCTCCAAGCGTTTTGCCGACTTTGAGAATGGCCTTCACCTGCAGAGAAGTTTCCGCAGGCTCTAGCATAGAAGAAGGCACGCCCGGTGTGATGTCCCAGTCCCGAGGCAGCAGATGCCGCAGTGCTGTGTTCACTCCCGGCAAAAGCATCACTTGCACTCCTTTGAGTTGAGTTCGGTGCCAATCTTGTGTGCAGAAAGCAGCTTTCTTGGGGCGCTCCTTGTGGCCTACCAGCCCACAAAAGACAAAACATTGGGCTTCAGAGGTCACCTGTAAGAGCTCATCAGGAGCCAAAGGCCCAGTGGCCTCCGGAGACCTGAGAGCCTCACCGCTGGCGACGCGAGCAGCAGGCCGAACCTCTCCTGTTGGAGTTTTGTCCTCTCCAGTGGGAGCCCGAGAAACAACAACAGGGCCGCTAGTAGTGCATTTGCACACAAATGCCAACACGGTACCTTCATCCAAATTAAGCTGAACAGAACTTCTGTGAGACTCATACGACTGACTGGCAGAGTAATTAGCAACAAAGCTCGGAATCCAGAAAGCAATGGGGTCTTTAGGAGAAGGAAAAGAGAACCAAAACTCATGCAAATGCTCATGTCCACATGCTACCGGTGTGGCCGTAACCTGCATTCCATCCAAAGAGGCTCGACTGACCATTGGAGTGGAGGCAATAGCCGTTTCCCCTTCATAGGTGAGCTGTGGCAGGAAAGCATGAATAAGCACCGTCAAAGCTTTCAATGGAAGTGGTCGCAGCAGGGTACGAGCAATGTTACTGAGCCAAGAAACCGTTTTCTTAGAACCCAGAGTGATGACCAGGTTACTGAGCACCAGGTCTTTCACTTGTTCTTCAGATGCATCACTGGGTTCATGTCCATGGTCATGGGCCTGCAAGTGAGTCAGGACCTGTCGACGAAAGGTGAGATCATCAAGGTGGAGCATATCTACCACGAAACTGAGATCAGCCTCTGACCTAATGCTTTGCATCCAGCTGGCAAGGCGAAGAGGTAGTTTCAGCCGAACCACCTGTGGGCGGAACTCAACAACCGAGACTGCCAAAGCATGAGCTGCCCATGTGCCGTCTGGTAAAGCAACATGGAGCAGGTGGTGGTACATATGCTGATCCTTGGACATCCAGTCAACTGTCCCTTGAATCAAGGTAACATGCATGTGTTGCATCAGCCATTTAGCAAGCGGAGGTGGGCGCCACCCGCACAGTTTGTCCGCTAGAAAATGGAACAAACGTACATGATGCCGAGGGCCATGCTCAAATTGGAGCGCAGCTAAATGACACAATTGAACAAACACTGACTCGCTCATGGAAATTCCACCCAACGTCAAGTGGAGTCGAAAGGACTGGGAAATTCTGCTCGCCAGCAAGGCAGCAGCAGCACCAGTGTAGCTGCCTGCACTGAAACCTCGAATGACAATTTGTCTGGGTTGCACCTCTGGGTGAGAGCAAATTCCAAACCAAGCCAAAACCAAACGTACAGGGTTTGGATGCAGGGCCCGAAGCTTCCAAAAGACTCCGGCAGTAAACTCAGCATGAGGATCAAGCCGGTGGGCAGGGAGTCGTTTAGCTGCTCGTGCCACTTCCACTGACCTGTGGAGGATCGTGTGAGCACTGATAGGACAAACTTGCTCCCATTCCTGCTCAACAGCCTCAATGTCAAACATGAGCTGGCTGAAGGTATGCACCCCTACTGTCAATCCACGAGCAATCTGCACTTGCGAAGAGAGGTACTTGTCAGCTGGAGCCAGGGTGGGCCCGTACACAAGATGCCGGTTACCAACTTTGGGAGCCACTAAAATGTGCTCAGCACTGTCAGGGCAAAGCTGTGAGCTGCCTAGCCCTGGGCAATCCATATAAACATGCGTGGTGACGGACTTGAGTGGTATGAGCTCACTTTCAACAGCAGCACGCAGTGCATTGTGCGGGCAAGAAGAGACACCTAGGACAGGCTGAGACACTACAGGGGGCACAGAATCCTCTGACTTGGAAGGTGGCCGGTCTATGTGCTGCTCCAAGCTGCCGGCGGGGACAACATCAGGGGCCCTGGAACTTGCAGACATCTTCACCTCTAGAGGGACCTGGTGTTCCATTTTTGGCATGACCTGTTCACTGGGTTCACACTTCATCGCACTGTCCGTGGTCGCCGTCTGGCCAACTTCAGGCATGGGGACATCAGGGGGGTCAGTGTCAGCTGCAAGGGACGCAACAATGGCATCCAAATCAGGTTCAGTGTCCGAATCATAAGTTTTTGGAACGTCCTCTAAGCTGTTGACAGCCACTGAAATAGAGCCCTCAACGGCATCATTGTTAAGACAAAGCTCGATGACTATTTGCACCCCGGGCAAAGAAGCTTCCGTGGTGTGTGGGCTGGCACTACGAGGAGTGTCTTCTACTTCACCCGCACGTACACCTGTGGTGGCTTCGAAGTCATGACGGGCAATGTGCTCTTCAAGCGGGCTGACTGAGGCAGCACCAGTACTCACAGCATCAGGCCCGGTCGCAGGTGCAGAATCTGCACCCTCAGTGCTATCCGAAAGACCCAGTGGTCTCCCAGACACCTCTGTCGACAAAGATGCAGGTTTGGGAAAGCCCTCCAGCTCAACTTGTTCGTTCTTGGGTCCTTCACGAGGAGGTGTTGCAGTATCAACCATGTTCGGCCCTGCAGCTGCAGAGGGAGACTCAACGGAAGGCCCAGTGGCCCCTCAGAAGGGTCTTCCGATGGGTGAACTGCGTGGCCCCCTTCGTCGTGGCAGATGAACGCCAATACCAACCGGGTGAACAACCCAACAAGCTGTGCGCTGTCCAGGGCATGAATCCCACAAGTCAAACAAAAGCTGGTGAAGGTTTTTAGTGAGCGTGACTGCACTAGAAGGGCCATGCCAGCAGACTCCTCCAAAAGAAGCCCACCCGGTTTGCTGCCACAAGGGCATCAAGTTACCAACTCCAAGCAAGACAGCTGGCAGCGTCTCCCAACCTTCCAGAGCAAGCGCATTCAATGCACCCTTGGCACCCGATTTATCACGGCCGAAACAGTGGTAAATGGCAGGTCGCATGCAAGATGAGTCAACATAGTACGTTCTTGTGAGCAAAAGGCCTTGTAGAGCCCAAACCATGGAGTTTTACACTGAATGCCCAAAAAAGGTGTCAGCAAAGTGCCCTGGCGAAACATGGTTGTGGGTGGTTGCTTGGGGGAAGAACTCGTCAGCAGTGAGTCTCTTTCTGCCATAAGCAGCCTTTCATCAACTTTAGCGGCCTTCGGGTCACCAAGGCTGATAACTAGGCCTGCATTAATGTCATGAAATTGCTCGGAAAAAAGGAGCATGCCTGGAGCAACCGGGGCGTGCGGCGATACCCCTCCAGGAGGAGTGTTCGTACTGTGTGCACTCAGTTCTAACTGGCTAAGCATGACTAAGTCCTGGATTTCATACAGAGAGATCGGCACGCAGTCCGTGTCGACAAGGGCAATATGGATGCTGGGAAAAAGAAACCGAGCAACTAAAAGAACAAATACCCCTGCCCAGATATGTGGGATAAATTCCACACCACTACCCGAGGTGATTTGGAACCAACAGAGGCGTGTGGTTTCACGGTGTCTTCCTATTAGCTGAACACGGGACTGCCACCACGGCTGAAAGGCAGGCCAAAAGTCAACATCCTTTGGCAATCGACTATCGACAATGAGGTAGACTGTTTGCGCACCTTCAAAATCCTGCCGTTGTTTCAACAGATGTTGGATGATATGGCCAAAGGCAACTTGGCCTCCATCGCCAGCCGTGAGGTACCCAGAGCTTTCCTGGGGGAGTGAGGGGAAGTTCGCACCACATCGGCTGGTCTGAACGGTTGCATCTCGGTGTCAAAGCCAAGAAAGGTCCCAACTTTCACCGGGGTCGAGTCAAAGCGGGTGAGTTCCTCACGAAGTTGGGCACTGGAATGGTGCCCATCAGGCAAGCACCATAAACCGTCATCCATCCAAAATACATCAGGCTTGGAAATTTCAGCAATGGCATCTGTGTCAACACAAGTGAAAACACTTGATCGAGGGGATTCGTCAACCCCTCCCAGAGCAGCGAAAGGGTTCTGCTGAGAGTGCATGATCAAAAAACGATGCCAAGGAGGCGGCAGGAAATTCTAAAGGCCCAGTGGCCTCCAGAAAAGCCTCCGTTCCAGAAAATTCTAAAAAAGATAGGCCGAACGAAGAATGTGGCTGCAATACTATTCACAGGCTACTCAATGCAGGCCAGGCCAAGTGAACAAAGGACCAGTGTCAATCACCAGCAAGGCAAGCATGGCAAACCAAAGCTGGAGCCACAAAACAAGAACATGGAGAATGCAGATTGCTAATGCATAAGGAACCTGGAAAAAACTGAATACAATGCATTGTTCAAGCAATCATGAGACTCTACATCAGTGACCTGCAGCGAGCTCCTGTCACGAAATAGAACAAGAAACAAAGATCAAAACAAGACTGCAAAAGAAGACGTGCCTAATCGAAATAGGTGCCATCCAGTTCATGAAACAGATTTGCAAACAGGACCCTTTACCCCCAATCATCTTAATACTGCGAAAGCCAAAACCGCCCAGGTACCATGATGTCGGTTCATTTCCTGCTTGTCATATGCGGCACAAATGCTGCCGGCAGTGAACAGAACATGAAACAAAAAATGGGCTCCGCAGTAGCAGTGCCTGTGTCAGTGGTGCCTGCCCCTGTGGCGGTTCCTACGTGGGCGCCGAGACTTCCGTTTGTACTTGCGATATTTGACCAGCAGCCAAGTCGGGGGCACATACCGTTTCTTCCAACACGGAGGCACTGTCTGACGAACTTGACGCAGGTATCGCAAAAAGCCTTTGATCAATGGGTACGTGGCTCCTGGTCCATGATGAGCAGAGCGGCACCATTGCTCAAAAGTCCAGGCAGGCCACATATGATCTAAACCCATGGCAAAGCTCTATGAACTCAAACAAACAACCAGCCTTCAAGGTGCAAAACCTAATGCAAAAATCAACAGAAACAAGATGAGGTTGAGGATCAAGAGGGAAACTAGGCGGGGAGCCAATGAAAACCTACCCTTTCATGAGTCACAAACAAAGTGGGATGAGGCCCAGACATCCTCAACCAACAGAGCAGGAGCAGTCTTGAGGGGAACGGCATCAATGAACAATCATCAAGCAGAGTGAATTACAATTACACACGTTAAGAAAACAAGACCTCTAGACTGAGGAGATGTGGATGCTCTGTAAGCGGCAGTTCTTCTTTTGTCTCCCACCTGGCACTCAGTCCTCAGTCCAAATCACCCAAATCCTGCCCCACCGGAGACAGTGCAAATCTGACTCGATGCACCATTTGAACTGAGCTCAGCATACCCCGGAGTCGAGCATACCTGCTGTTCCAGTTATACTGGGGGGCAAATGAGGCAGTGAGTTCCTCTAAGGAAGCCAGCATGTTGGCTACCATTTGGAGCTGGCGCGTTTGAACCTGCAGCTCGGTGGTGTCTCTGCGCTGGTCGTTTCGGAACAGCTGTGGACCCTCAGTCATAGGAACATCATGGTGCCGGTCATCCTGATGTGTTGGGGGAACCACCCGACCCAAGTAGCCCTCTCCTTGGGGCAGCAAGGTTCTGTCAAACACTATATCGAACCGACTCGGAAGGAGATCTCGTTCCTCATGGAAGGAAATATGATGAGCAAGCCGGCACAGCAGCTTCTTGGTTGGTGCATGAATCGTGGCCCCAGTCAGATGCATCATGTACATGCCTGTGTCCCCGTATACTGGCATGAAATCGCCAGAATCCAGGGCCATACGTAGCTTTTTGAAGCGAAGTTCCACACGGGTCATCTTGAGGGGACCCCAATCCTGATGCCCCCCAACCCTTATCAGCCTGGTGAAGTCGATAGTGCAGAACATATAAGGAACGAATCTCGTCATCTTCTTGCCAATGGAACCATGCCTTGAGGCAATAATACTGCACATCACCAAAAGCAAAGTGGAAAGACGTCTTAGAAGTCACATCCACTGTCACAGTTGGGTCTGCAGGGAGGTAGACCTTGAGCGACTCCCATGATTCCGGCTCATCAGCTCGGGCGCCATTGCACCTCCATGGCAAGCTCCCCGCAAGCCGGTGGTGGCAGCGGATTGACGTTCATGGCCACAAAATGGCACAACCACTAAACCGAATCAATATTCACAGGGCCATCAACACGTCAATGAGAGAATCAACAGACAAAACCAGAAACCGGAAGGTGCAATTGACTAAAGAGTCGCCCTGGGTGAATGAATGCAAGTTAAGGCCTCCAGAGTATAAGTGAAAGAATAATTCCAATGCAGTGGGTGCCCTGTTTCACTTATGGTCAGTGATCCGAAATGAGCCCAAAAACCCCAGTGGGTTCCCAGGAACACCTTAGCCGTGGAGCACTGGTGGATGAACCCAAAAACCCCAGTGGGTTCCCAGGAGCCAAACAGCTACAGCAGAAACCGAAAGGTATTCACTTGGAGATGAACAGTGGAGGGAGCAACTGTGTCACCCTGCAGTTGGTGATCAGGCAGGGTCAACCTAGTATGCCTAGCAAATGGGCTCTGAAATAAGACCATCTTAAAAAACAGAACCAGACAGTAACCCAATCCCCATCTTTTCGATCAGGAGTCTTGGTCACCACACTCAGCATCATCTGCAACCTCCTCAGCAGGGATGACCGTCGGCTCGATAATGGATTCCCATTGGTCAAGCAATGTAGTTACCAGCAGACTGGCAGAAAGCGTTCTACCTTGGACCACAGCCAAAGTGCGGAGGTGAGCTTCTGAGAGACTTGGAGGACCAGATACTTCATTCTGAGCAGCAGCCTGCTCACCCATGAGCACGTCCAGCTCCCTCGCTATTTCACGCACCGAAGGGTGCAGCATATGGAGAAGCCACTCATCTGCTGTCATAGCCGAGCTCCCAGGTGCAGCAAAATGGGGCTGGTCCTCATTGCAGAATGAGGGAGGATCTGTTGAAGACTGGGCACCCCACACTCTACTTGCGTGCTTTGCTTGAAGGGGAGCAGGTCTGCCGGGCCTATAGGGCTCGTCCCTCCACTGGAGGAGGCCATCATGGGTGGCAACAAAGGTGCGGCCATATGGGAGTGCCTGCAGGTGCACCAGGAACAGCTGAGTGTAATCCAGGCCCAAACACGTATGAGGCGGCAGCCTCTCACGCAGGAAGACGTCCAGCCAGTGTCGAACAAACCTGTTGGGGCCGCACAGCATTAGCCCGCAGGCGTGAACCATGACAGTCTCAGGATACAACAGGTTTGCGCAGCCGTTCGGCATCTCAAAGGGGATGGCTTCCCAGTCAGACGGGAAACCTACGAAGCACCAGTCATCAAATTTGATCTTACCGCTTCTGCCAGAGCACTGCAAATCTGGAGCAGTGACAGTAACTAAACTGGCGTATCCAACCTCAGGGCCAAACGGATAAGCAAATGTGAAGAGCAAAACTTGCCCTCCGTCAGCTGGTAAGCTAGCCACGAGCTCAGAAGTACCGGGTGCAAGCTGAGATGACGACATGGCAGGCGAAAAACCCAGTGGTTTCCCTATATGCCACTAATGCAAGTAAGACATGCAACAGCTAACTGATGTCTTCATGACATGAGCGTTGACATGAGCATTGCGCGGGCATGCATGTTGGTATATGGTCAACAGGAGACACAGCAGTAAAGGCCCAGTGGCCTCCGACTGCAGGTGCCCTGTAATTGTGAGAAAGCCAAGGGCTGCGGTAAGCACAAAGTGATCATCAAAGCACACGTGTCCAAAGACACCAGAATTCATCGACTCATGGCTCACAAACAACAGGTGAATACAATGGAGGTGTGAAATCAGTCATCGGAAAAACAGAAACCAAAGAGACCAAAACCAAACAAAGAACCACACTCTTTCCCGGAGGTTTTTTTTTTGGTTTTGTCACATCTTTGCTGGTTGTTGTTTGACCAAGGGGGTATGGTTCAGATCAGCAGTGGCATGCCAAAAAATCAGGTTGGTTCCTTCGGTGGCGACCCAAAGCCCTCCAAACGTAATCTAACAAGAGACATGAGGGTCACATATAGACAGCCGAAAAGTCAGTGGAAGGGCCACTACAACACTCCCTGCGCACCAGTCAGAAAAACCCAGTGGTTTCGCTAGGTTGCAGCCAGTAGGCCTTTTTTTATTGGCACACGTTCTGACCTGGCATTACGGTTAGGAGCAAAACATGATCAAGTGAATAAAATTGGTCATGAATGCGACGTCATTCTTCGCTTGAGGCTGCCCGCACTGTTTCGTCGACGTTTGGTGAGTCGAACCTCTTGACAGTCAACTGCAGTTGGGTTGGAGAATAAGGCCCTAGGTCTCTTGGTTGCTACAGACTTCCAAAATGTGTGAAGGGTGGCACCAGGCAAGTCAGGTACTCGAGCACAAGGCGCTGCCGCCAAATCAGCTTCCAATTGATTCAGCTGGGGTTTGAGACTGACACATTTAAAGAGTGGCTGTGCACTGTCAAAATTTGGAGGCTAGACAGGACGGCAGTTTGTGCTTGTTGCAAGACCGCTGGTGGCGGTTCAGGAGCAATAAGGAAGCCATCATGAATAAAGACAATTGACTCAACAGACATGAGGGACTGAAGGGTATCCAAAAGCTTAAGAAGAACCGTTCGTTCGATGTTCTCTAAGATACGATACGAGTACCCTTGATCTTGTTCTACACAACGTCGAGGACACCAGGAAAGGGGCTGGTTGATAACAGACATCTTAGCCGCATACAAATGCTGGATGAAGGCATCTAGAGGTCCTGGGATATCCCGACAGCCCAGTTTGACGAGTGAATTCCTCATTTCTTGCACAGTCGCCATATTGAGAATACGGGTGGGCCATTGTTTTTCAAAATCAGGAAACTCCGGTATGCCAAAGGATGTCCATGTCGATTTTACCCACTGTCTCATCTGCCAAGCAGGGAGGAGGTGTGGGGAGGAGCTCAAATTGCGGATTAGTTCATAGTGAGCTTGGATCATGTCGACATCAAAATGTGTATGGCCAAACAGGCTAACCCGAAGGTGTTTGGGGAACAACTGCGCACTTGGTGTCTGGGCATACAATCGACCGCCTTGATCAAAGGAGGTGGGACGGTATTGAACAAGCCGTGGCGGGCCCACCGTCCCGAAAGCTCTTTGGTAACGCGCAAAGCTCTTCGAAAATGTTGGGTGTTGCTGCAATACCTTTCGAAAAAGTTTGAAACACAAACGTCTCAGTTTTGAAAACCAAAATCAAAAACGTTTCGCGGTTCCAAATCAACCCAAAACAACTTACTTGTTCCAGTTCCAAAACGTGAGTGCAAACGACCTTGCAACCTAAACGACCTAAACGGCCTAAACGACCTCAGCTTCAGCTCACTCACTCTCTCGCTCTGTGTTGGTAATCGACAGACGGCTTCAGACGGCTTCACACAACACAACACTCAACACTTTTCACCACAACGCTGGTTTGGTTCTTGAGCCAAACAAGTAGTCCGTGATAAACATGCTAACGTAGTAAACACAGGAGGCTTATTCCTGGTCTGTAGCAGTGCTAGACTATTCCAGCAACATCGAAGATGTTGCGAACCGCTTCAAAACGATTCAGATGACGACCAAAGGTCTCATCAAGTACCTAAAAAGCTAAAAACTCTTCTAAACACATTGCTGTTGTCAAAACATCTGCTAAGCGACACAAAAACCTAAAAACATTCGGAAACTTCCAAAACCATCTCAAATGTGCTTCTCATCATTTCCAATGAGAGCTACACAACATTTCCTGTCTAACTAACTCTATCTCGCTCAGTGCTAAACTACAAATTTCCACAACCCCTTTCGAGGTTGAGTTGTGGATAGCATTCATAACACGACCACTCGTCTGAAATGCAAAAAATCTATACAGGTCCAAGCTCACTCATCTCCCACGACCAAAGCAGTAGTAGCAGTGCTCAAGGGTAGCGATACGTGAGGAGTTTTCCAATCCTTTGCAGTTTCCCTGATATGGTACTTCTTGCCGCTGATAGGACTGTAGTACAATACTCCACTGTACCCCTCCCATTCGTTTCCGCATAAGTGGCAAAAGGTCAGCCTGTGGGCTGATGCTCCAATGTCCAGACTCGTGACGAGCATAGCGCACCCTCGGTGGCTATGGTAAAAGCAATCCCAATAAAAGATAGGGATATCCACCGAATCAGCTCTCACCATAAGTCGAAACGGAACTGAAGGTACTGGAGGCACCAACTCAGCTGGTAGCTGATTTTCACTTGGCAACATAGCTTGCGAGGACGATTGAGCATTGCTTTGAGATTGTCCAACCTCCGTCATTGAACTTTGGTTTCGGCGTCTCAACTCACTTGCTTCCCGTAACGGCTCCTGTTGTATCACCGTTCCAGTTTCAGTAGAAGATGGGTCAGTTTGGACTTCGGCATCCCTCACGGATCCATGGCGATTGCGATCACCTGGGACTTGTGCCAGATAGATCACACCGAAACGCGCCCCGCACCCGAACAAAACAACACCGAACACAACACAACAAAACAAAACGCACACTAGCTCCAGCAGCATATTACCGGCTCACAAATGGCTGCAAACCTCCGAACCTTCAAGTGGGGTCCACTGCCGTTCTCAAGTTGTGTTCAAAACATCAGGTACGCAACGCAACTCATGGAACTCTTCCATCATGGAATCCAAAAGCAGTGCAGGAACTTACCTTAAATAAATTCCAAAAAAAAAATCCAAAAATTGATTCATCTTTGAAATCAACTCAATGTCAACGGAATCACTCTGACTCCAAAAAAAACAATTCTTGCAATTGTTCAGTTCAATGTGAATGGACATGTCGACACGAAAACGCACAACAGTCCTGTTTTCACTCCAATGCACATCACGTGCGGTTGGAAGATGACTCCGCGTGTTGGCCTGCAAAAACGCGCAAGTTCAACACTCTCACAACAAACCTTCCGAACTTCACAGTATAGTTCTCAGTTCCTTTCCAGTTAACCTCGTTAAAAGGAGAATGGAACTCACATTGGCATGTAAAACGCTTCTCAAGCATCCTGGCAAAGTCATCATCAGTACACACGATCCGAAATGATTTCTTAATAGGATACCCATCCTTCGTGGCAAGACCCATGGCACATGCATGGACAATTGCACGACTCCACAACCCAAACTCATCAATGAAATCTTTCACCTTGGTGTCATTCCAATAAGTGCTTGAGTTTGGCAATTCCAAAGTAATGGATTCTGGATGGCTCCCATCAAGAATTTTCCTACAACTACCAAGCATGTCATGGTATTCACGAGCATATTGATCAGTGGATTTTCCGGTTGAACTCTTCAACCTCCTTAATGGTGAACCACCTGTGCATGGAAGTGAGATGTGGACGTGCACCTTGAGATCCTCGCCGGATTTCAGATGTCTACAAGCTGACTTCCGAACCTGAGCAATTGAATCAAGAATCTTCTCAACTTATCAAGTTGCTTGTGTTTTTGGTTTGGGCCTGGGAGAAGTGTATGCAAGTATTTGGCCCATTCTGAATCCAATAAGTGTTTTTTGAAAATGCCTGTAGTTGGATCACCCCAATCCATGGATCTGACCAAGTTTTTTAGTATCCGACCAGGTTTCGACCAGGTTTTGACCAAGTTTATTTTTTTCCAGCAGTTTGACCAAGTCTTTTAGTATCCGAGCAAGTTTCGACCAGGTTTTGACCAAGTCTTTTTTTCCAGGGATCTGACCAAGTATTTTAGTATCCGACCAGGTTTTGACCAAGTTGATTTTTTCCAGGGGTCTGACCAAGTATTTTAGTATCCGACCAGGTTTTGACCAAGTTTTTTTTCCAGGGATCAGACCAAGTATTTTAGTATCCGACCAGGTTTCGACCAGGTTTTGACCAAGTTTATTCTCTGCCGCGGTTTTGACTAAGTATTTTAGTATCCGACCAGGTTTCGACCAGGTTTTGACCAATTTTTTCCAGCGGTTTGACGAACAATTTTAGTATCCGACCACGTTTCGACCAGGTTTTGACCAAGTTTATTTTTTCCAGGGATCTGACTAAGTAATTTAGTATCCGACCAGGTTTTGACCAAGTTTATTTTTTTCGAGCGGTTTGACCAAGTATTTTAGTATCCGACCAGGTTTCAACCAGGTTTTGACCATTCTTTTTTCCAGCGGTTTGACTAAGTATTTTAGTATCCGACCAGGTTTTGACCAGGTTTTGACCAAGTTTATTTTTTCCAGGGAGTTTTGACCAATTTTCTTTTTCCAGGGATCTGACCAAGTTTTTTTGTATCCGACCACGTTTCGACCAGGTTTTGACCAAGTCTATTTTTTCCAGGGGTCTGACCAAGTATTTTAGTATCCGACTAGGTTTCGACCAGGTTTTGACCAATTTCCTTTTTCCAGGGATCTGACCAAGTTTTTTCGTATCCGACCAGGTTTCGACCAGGTTTTGACCTAGTTTCAGTTTTAGAAAAAAAATAAGTGTAAAACACTTTTTTTCGTGACCAAAATAAGTGTAAATCAAGTTCTTTTCGGCGAAATTAAATGTAATCAGGTCAGGTTTGGTCCAAAAAATAAACTTGGTCAAAACCTGGTCGAAACCTGGTCGGAATCCGCAAACTTGGTCGAAACCGGGTCTAATACGAAAAAAAAAAGGGTCAGATACCTGGAAAAATTAAAACCTGGTAAAAACCTGGTCGGATACTAAAATACTTGGTCAGACCCCTGGAAAAAATAAACTTGGTCAAAACCTGGTCGAAACCTGGTCGGATACTAAAATACTTGGTCAAACCGCTCGAAAAAAATAAACTTGGTCAAAACCTGGTCGAAACCTGGTCGGATACTAAAATACTTGGTCAAACCGCTCGAAAAAAATAAACTTGGTCAAAACCTGGTCAGATACTAAAATGCTTGGTCAGACCCCTGGAAAAAATAAACTTGGTCAAAACCTGGTCGGATACTAAATTGCTTAGTCAGATCCCTGGAAAAAAAAAGTTGGTCAAAACCTGGTCGAAACCTGGTCGGATACTAAAATACTTGGTCAAACCGTTAAAAAAAAATAAACTTGGTCAAAACCTGGTCGGATACTAAAATGCTTGGTCAGACCCCTGGAAAAATAAACTTGGTCAAAACCTGGTCGGATACTAAAATGCTTGGTCAGATCCCTGGAAAAATAAACTTGGTCAAAACCTGGTCGGATACTAAAATACTTAGTCAGCTTTGCCAACTGGCGCCTAGAGTTGCCCAAAACCTCTTCAGCCACAGTCAAGGCATGTCAACCTCTGAGTCACAGAATATGGCCCAGCAGGACACCATTTGGTTCCGGAAGAAGTGCAGACGTGAACTCCTGAGATGTCCTCACTGGTTCACAGGCATCATACCCCGCACCAGCACACGCATTTATTGCACTGACCTTGGTGGGCTACATGCACCATTTCAATGCGAAAGTGACTTCCAACTTGAATGCTCCAAGGATATCCTCACTTACGGAGGCTCAATGGCAGGACAAGATGACTTCTTGGCCCAACAAACCCTCCTCGGGAGGACGCCGGCGGTACACGAATATGCCTGCTTCTTGCTCTTCGGTATTGAGGACGCCGTGGGAATCTGGGAAGTACTGCTACCGGAGGAGGACTATCCGAACATTGGGAACCCGACGCTGTTGCGGCAGAGGTTACACGCAACGGCTACAATGGCCCTGCCGCTTCCTGCCCACAGACAGTACCCTCATCCTACGTTCGTCCGAGCTCTTGAGATTTTCCTGGACTTCCTTCACCCTGACGGATTCAGGTCGATCTTAACCCGGTGCTTCCCAGCCGCTTCTATGCTACAGTACCGTGGGTATACACCGGAACATGAATGCAGACAAGTGGACATCTTCGGATTCAGCGCTGGGTCTTACAATGGTTTAACATCGGACATGATCATTGTTGAGGAGAAGTATCCCTTCAAAGGTCTCACCAAAGTTGGAGCTATTGCATGCCATCCCTTGCTGCTTCCTCATGAACGCAGGGAAGAGCACCAAAGAAACTACGAATTGATCCACATCTCGCATGACAAGCTGTGCATATGGTGGCCACCAAACGAGGTCCTTGAAGAGCTTCGGAGGAAACCGTATATAAGAACACCTCCTTCAAGGTAATCACCATGAAACACCATGGCTTGGACGAGGAAACCATGGGTATGGACACTTGCTCAACCTCACAATCCCTGATAGCCATAAGCATCTGACGGATCTGGAGAAAACGCTCCCAGAGGCCATCCCTGAAGAGTTCCACACAAGCAGTCTGCTGCGTATCCTTACCTGGTGCTCCATGCAGGTTGACCAAAGCCTACTGCATCTTCTGGAAGCTTTGGATGAGACCACTCAAGACCCGTGTGGAAACTTAGTAATCACAGCAACGAGGCTGTATGCTGAACTCACAAACGAGGCGCTCATCGCTCAAAAGCTGATTGAAGGTGTCACTGTGGTTTTTAACCGCAACGACGTGCCTGATGTCACTCCCCATCTCCAAAAATTTCTGAGCAAGCTGAGCCTCCCAGTACTGGTGTATGTCCTCAACTATCTGCCACAGTTCACCACTCCTAAGGAGTGGGACGAGCATAAGTATCAGAGAGTGTGCATTGATGCGAGCCATCGAGCCGAATCTAATGACACTATTCACGTTGAACTCGATTTGGTACGCCTGGAAGCTGGAGGAATTAATACTCCGTCTTACGCCTGCCTATAACTGCTTTGACCACCTCCTGGGTTTTGGTCCCTCTCAGACTCAGGGCACCTTCGCGCGCATGGTAAAGGACCTGAATGGCCTTAAGCTTGCCCAACCCTGACACGGGTGACGCACTGGCTTTTGTCATATGGCAAAAAGGAAGGCTAAGGGTCGGAAACACGAAATCATGCTCGGGATCGTGCTTCGTAAACACCTTCGCACCGCCAACAACCCAGATAAAGAGTCAAACAAGGCGAGGACCTTGAGGAAAGCACAGCCAAAGTCTCTGGAGGTTGCCTTTGTACCCCCACAGATTGCACTGTCCTTCTTCCCGGATCTGGTCAGGGACATTTCTGCTCGCGATCAAAAAGCGGAATTTGACGGTATGGCAATGGAATTGGGGGCTACCCGAAAGGTGGAGTGGGACATCCGTGGTATCTACCACATTGCTACCAGCACCTCCGCAGATGCAATTCGGCGTATTGCCAGCATGAATCCATGTCGTGTGCCATTGGCGACCGGAATCTTGTGCCACAACCCACCAATACAAGACCTTTCGGGCCAGAAAAAACGACTACTCAAGGATGCGCTTGCGCTGGTGCTCCACCGGATGTTAACGCCTGCTGAGTACCCAGCTGAAAACATCCCTCATGATGATTGGTTCAGGAAAGAAATCTGTCCCTTAGTTGCTCTTGAGGACGGTCACGTACTCGCTGTTATCACTGCCTTGAGTATGGCGCTGGCCACGGGGCGCCTTGATCTAGCAGTTGCGGGACTATTTGGTGCAAGCAAGACTAGAGCGATCGCGGTTCTTTACGCTTCACTACTTGCCATCGAGCCTGAACTAAAACTCATCGTTGTCTGCAAGGAAAATAATGCTGCATGCTTTATGGCGCATTTGCTGAGCTCCTTGAACCTACCCACCTCAGTACGGAGGTTGATCATGCGTGCACCGGGCAACAAAGCATATCGAAAGGAAACCACGCACACCCTGCTTGACGTGACTCCTGCTGGTAGGCATAAAGCATATGGTGATGCAGGTCTTGTGATTGCCACAGGTGGCCTCCTGCTTGCGGATATGGTCTTTCACTGGTCGGAACTGCGTCACTTTTGCGCCGAGCTTCATCTTGGATATATAGAGGAGGCACAGCAATATGGATCTCAAGCTGAGGTTGGCACGGTGGCCTCCTTACTCCGGGACTGCTTTCTGATGTACGGTGGTGATCACAAGCAAACTCCTGGTGGTATTCCTGATGGTCCGGTCGCTAAAAAGCTCAGAATGAATCTTATGCAACGGCCCCATGGCCTGCGGGCGCCTACTGAATACTTCATGGTGACAGACCTTCATAAAGTCGTTCAGAAACTACTTGAAGGGTCTGACATCCAGGAAGCTAAGGAGTACCGAAAGAGCTCAACTGAATGCGAAGCCGCCCATGGTTCATTGTTTTTACCCAACTTATGCGGCCCCGCTGAGGTGCAGTACCGCATCAGATGCCTCCTTCCACAACCCTCGGCTCCACATCCTTTAGTTGCCAACGGGGAATCAAGCCTGGTGATTGCGGCTACTTTCGCGCTCACTGTCCTTCAGACCCCAGACTGCGTCTCCCACTGCCAGGCAGCTAATGCTCTGGAGTCCAGTGGCTTGCAAGGACCGCACAAATGGGCATTGGTCCTTCCGTCCAGTTCTCGAGTTGCAAGCCTCACCTACATATCGGTTGTGGGCTGCAGATATGAACAAATGTGTAGGATTATCATGGGTGAATGGCAAATAGGAACATTCGCGAGCGGAGGTGTCCACGACTTGCCCACGGGCTTCATGCCGATGGTGTGGAACTTACATGGAAAGACCCCTCTGCCCCTCCGGGCCAAGGTGGTACTGGACCTGGTTTGGTCCCTTAGACAACATATCGACTTTGGGGTTGGCAGTGAAGGGCTCCTGCTGATGTGCAACCGTAGGGACAACACCAGCACACTTGCTGCGTCCTGGAGCTGTAAAAATAAGGACTTCGATGTTGTATCCTCCGCCACAGCGGCCGGGTCTACCGCCAAGGTAGGACTGATTGTCCAACGGGGGGGTAATTTCATAGCCGCCAAACCTGGCTCGGATGAACACCACAGAGAAGACTGCGCTGCCAGAGCCACGGTAGTACTCACGGATCCCGCAGTTTCACACTATACTTAGCGCCACTGGATATGAATGGCATGACAGGCATGGCACAAACCATAGGCGCTTATACGAACGGCATCGGGTTTGTCTCGCCATCTCACAACACGTTTCACTTCAATGACGCATTCGACGAAACTGCAGCCATCGCTCGACTCTCGCTCTCACATGCACCAGAATGGGCGCAACTGCCACTTGCTATTGCTGGTTACCACATTGACAAGGATGACCCCACGGTTATACACTGCACGCGGCTGCACCTTGTCGTTTTCGGGCCCGAAGATACACTCCGCAACCGCTACGGTAGCCACTGGCAGGCCGCTCTCCGAGCAAAGCACGTAGCCATTCCGAGGCAAGAGCTGATTAATGGGGTGTATAACCCCATCTTCCTCTATGGCTACGCGCCAGACAAATGTCAGCGCCCTGTGCACTACGTAATGCCACAGGCTCAGAAGGGCACTACAGAGTATCTGTTTCTCAGATACAAAACATGGGAGACGATCAACCCAACGGCATTGAAAGCCCCATTCCTGCCCTTGCCCGGTATCCATTTTTTCGATGCCTGAGAGAGTCTCCCCTGTTAAGGGACAAGCTGCCGGATACCCCAAAGTTTGTTGAACTCGAAAACCCCTGGGATCCCCCCTAGGACAGCTCCGGCACATTCGAGTCTCAAACCTCGGACTGGCAAGCTGACGATTCATGGACAGTACCGTCCTGGAGAGATCATTGGTAAACTGACTCTGACGCACTGGCCACGTCTGAGACAGCCCGAAGATGGGCACCCAGACAGAAAGACTTCTCCACAGTGATTGAACAGCAGGCTCTTAGCACTTGGCATGATGCTGTCAGTGCTATACGTGCCCTGTATGAACATCTGCTGGGATCACGAATGCCCATTGACACCTTCTGGTATGTAGTCAAAGAGTTGAGTTGTGTCCCTTTTACTTGGCCTATGTGTCGCGTCACGCTTGACGTTGAATTCGTTTATCGACATGTCACACGCCTTTATCGTGCTGAACTCCTTGAACGAGCTCTTCGCCATGGTGAATCTGAGGCATGGCACTGGCTCAAACGGGTAAAACCGCAGATCTTGCTGCATTTTGCCGCCAAAATGGCTGAACTGATATCTGACCTCATTGCTCCTGCACAAGAGTTTGCCTGTCAACGTGATTTAAGGCTCCGTGGAATGTTTGCCTCGAGTTTCTGGTATCGGCAAATAGTAAATAACATGGCCAAGCTCAAGTACGGAGAGATGAATGCCAGAGAAGCAAGAGCTCACAAGGCCCAGCACGATGAGTCAATGCCCTGCGGGCTCGTCAAGTTGCTCTTTAACCCTGATCAGACTGCCAACTTCATTCTCGTGTGTTACGTCCATTGGCTGCAGTGCTTCTTCCCGGTAGCTTGGGTCCAACCTATATTGACAGGGCATAGTACCATGCCAATCAAAGAGAAATCTAAGTTCCACACGTATGACAGGATCGAGAAACCTAATTGGAAAGGCATGTCCCAACTAGTCTTTCATGTTTCTCTCGATCGACAACACAAGTGCATTCCTGACATACGCGCGGATTACCCAGCGTGTGAAAGGGACTTCATTCGCGGTGTTGTTAACGACAACGGCGCTCGCCTCTTTGTTGATGGTCATGCAGTCAAGTGGCACTTCAATGTTCCGGTGTTTCACAGTGATATTACGGTGGACACGGATGTCGTTCCCGACCTGGCCTTCCCTCCACAATGGGCTGATAACCTGTATCTAAATGTACGAATTGATGACAATCAATGGAACATCCATACTGCGACTCACCATACGTATCTGCTGTCTCTCAACACTGATCCAGACACCCTGGCGCTAGTCTCTATATCCAAAAACAAAACTATCAAGGATCACTTCCTTGCAGAACAGAGACGAGAACATTCTGAGCGCCTGAGATACATATGGCGCAACTTACACACCAACTTTGGCTTCGGCTCAGGCAATATTTTCACTCCGATCAGCAATAGTGAGTTTGCCAGGATACAAGCAGCTGTCAGGGACATGCCGGAGGATTTCGGATTTACACTCTCGGAGCCGTACCGGTATCTCACTCATTTGACGGGCGACAAGATCAAGTTCGGTGGTGAAATCTTCCGCGCACCTAGTACAGCTAGCCTTGTGGCTGCATCTTGGATGTCGAACGTCAGTCCGGTGAGCTCGCCCAAGACACATGAAATTGTGCAGTGCAGCTTCGCTTCCTCGGGTACGACTTCTTCCACGACACATTCTTCTTCGCACCTTTTGGTTGCTTGGGTGTTGTGGAGTACCCCACTACCCTGATCCTTTTGTTGGCCTCTTCCTTCTTGTTTCCTCCTCGCTTGTCCTCCTTTCTGCCTTGTCCTTTGTTCGGTGTTTCCTGATTTCTCACGAGGAGTACCCCTCGTTCTTTTTAGTTTCCTCCTTCCTTTGTGTGTCTGGTCTTGTCTTTCGTCTCGGGCGGTCCGGCGCGCGGGGCGTTGCCATGGAATTCTGCAACCTCGATCTGGAATGTACAGTTGCTTGCGTGGCATGTAGCCCTGGTGTTAGATGCCGCCTCATTCCGCTGGAGACGACACCGGGTATTAAATACGTTCTGGCTGAGTTGGTTGATGCCTCCCGTGGCTATAGCAGGTGGCTTCTTTGACGAGTCTGCATCTGGAATACCGGCCTTCCGCGACACTGGGAGGCTGGGTTGCGCCTCAAGAGTACGATAGTCTGTGGCACCAAAGACTGCTCTTTTGCAGGTCCTGTTGACTTCCATCTGGGGGTCGACCACTGATGAGTCCTATTTTTGATTCGCTGGCAAGATACATCCTTGTCGTTAAGAGTATCCCCACATCATCTGATGTCGCTATTTGGTACGCTGGAACTCTGCTTTCTCCGTTACACTTTGCAGTCTTTCGCCTGCGCTTAATCATGGTGACTGCTTTCACTGGACCATGCCATCTGCGCTATGCGCTTTGAATGGTCGGAACGTAAATTTGCGACTTTGCCTGGATAGGGATTCGCCTTATCTTTGCTGCATCTGTTGCGTTGAGCACACAGGAAATTTTCAATGAACATCGGCCTCAGCTGACACTCTGTGTCACATGATGCTGATTCCTTATTGGCTCTCGATGGCAACACGGGATTTACCTCTGCTGTCATGGTTTGGCCTTTCCGTTTGTGATTCTTTGTAATTGGAATGACGATTGCACTCTTGATTGCTTCTGATTTAGAACGATCGAGGTGGATTGGTGTATTGGCTTGTCTCACTCTGTGTTTGATTTTCATCTTGAGTGGATCCAATTGATGAGTGATGATGAGATGTGATGAGTCGTGCTGAAGATCATGTGAGTACTTTCGACCGTTATCTCACCGTCTCACCTTGAAGATGGGCTCCGCCCCAATTAGTTGCAATTTGCCTCATTGTTTCTGGGTGTTGGTGCTGTTTTGTTTCGCTGTTGTTTTGAGGCACGACATACAGGAATCTGGCTGGGGGATTCCTAATTGGCGTCTCCCTCCTGGTCGTGTGTTGTGATCATGAGGCTTTTTTGCGTTTCACCTTGTAAAGATAACTCGGTATTGCGTCTTGAACAGGGACTTGGCAGGATTGCCGCAACAGCCCTTGGAGATAAAAAAAGGGGTAAACGTACAAGACAACAGAAAATCGAGCCCCCATGTCAAGAAGCAGTGACATCACAAACACGAAATGGATAAACAATGAAAAAAAGGCCAACGAAAAACAAAGCAACAAAAAAGTTCGGTTTGCCGCAAATCCGTCAGCCAGGGCAGCCCTAAGCAATGCACAAAGGAAATGACACTTCTTGTTTTGCGCGGGCTGTTAGTGATAAGCTGGGGTGACTGTTTCTAGGGTGAAAAGCAGGAGCGCCCTCGTCATGTACCTGTAGGTGGGGGTTGCAGGATGGTACGCTCAAAAGTGCTCAACACGCCCTTGATTCTTGCAATCTTCGACTGGATTGACTCATCGTTCGCCTGTCGCATGCCTTCGTAGAGGGCATTGCTACGGACCATAAGGTTCGTAACGGCCATCTGTAAGGCATGTGCTTCTTCATGCGCAATCTTGGCTTCTTCAAAGAGTCTCTTTGCATCTAACCAGCGCTCATGTGCTTGCCTCTGTGCTCGCGTTTGCACGGCTTGCAATTGACTGAGGAGATCTTCAAATTGCGCAATCTCGGCAGAAACACTGGGGACTATTGTCGGTTCGGACACGTTGCCTGGAGAGGCACTGGGTGGGGCCTTTGTAGGCTGAGATGCTCCGGGACTGACTTCCACTGGTGATGCCGGAGCAGGTGGAGGAGCCCGGAGTTCAGGTGCATCATCAGCAGCACTGGTGGGGGATGGCTTATCATCCGTTGTTGATGGGGGTGCAGGTTGTACAGTGCCAGTTTTACGTGGGCTTTTGCTGATACCGCAATTGTTACGCGCCCATACCTCCAGTGGTTCTGCGGAAGAGGGTGTGGCAAAAGAGCTGATTCCAGAGTCAGGGGATCCAGCGGGAGGACGAAGCTGGGATGCCAACACTTGGGGAATGGCACTGCCTGGTGCCGAGGCGCCCTCGGTGTAGCCTTGGGTCAGGGATTTCGATGTGGGCTTGCAGTCAACAAATCATGTGGCATGGCGGTGGGTTTATCACCTGCTCTCTAGCTTGGCCAGTTTGCGCATCCTCATGGGAGGGAGGGGCAAGGTTGTCGCCGTGCACTTTGTCGTGCTGTGTGCGACCCTTTATAGTCCTTTCCAAGGTTTCCTTTTCTCCTGCTGCGTTGCACCTCAGGCAGCCCGTTCCAGCGGTACTGCTGGTTTGGCAGAGGTCATGGCAGGCATGGCATCAATTATGGCATCTCGATTGCCATAGCCGTCTTGCCCCGGGATACATGTCGGGGTTCGTGGCTCAAGTACAGGAACAGCAGGGACCTGTCGTCCCCTCGATCCACTGTGCAAGTGTAATTGAATACGTGGATTTTCATTGGATCTTTTGCCTTCTTCCGTGTTTCTCACCCCAACCACCTGGGCTGGATGCAGCTCGTAGGCAAGTGGCAAAGTGTGGGAGCTACTTCACCATGTGCCGAAGGGAATTGGAGTCCGAGCCCGAGGGTGCATGTCCATCGAAAATGATGATCCCTGATGTGGATAGCAGTGCATCTTGTCTAAATGGCAGAGCATGCTTAGTGCCATCTGGGTGGTGAGTCCGTAGTGTCCAAGTAGCCCCAAGGATCCTTCATATTACGATTCATGTGATGGCAGCTTCCGCCGGCCATGGACAGGAAGGGCTAAAGGTTGTAGAACACAGAGAGGCAGACCCATTCACGCTCCAGCACTGAAACGTTGTACCACAGTGGGATGTCGAATGGGTAGACCCCACCATGGCTCGAGAGGTATGGGCCGTCAGCATCTTTTTGTTGAATATGCAGGCGACCCTTGTATCGGACATATAACACAGTGATGTCCTCGAGCTGAGCGGGCGACTTGCATCCCCACTTTTGCAATTCATCAGGAGAAATCTCCTCTGCGATACTTCCTTTGCAGAAAGAAATGTGTGGTGCGAGTTGTGGCATCCATTCACTCCAGGGGAAGTCTTCATCCACTAACTCCATGGGCTGGACACAGAGGGGTACTCCTCTTGAAGGCAATCACGCAGCTAGGTCCACGATGGGCCAGAGGTCTCGCCGAGCACAGTAGGAAAGAGTGGGGTACTCCACTTAATACCAGGTGCGTGCAGAGAACAGCACGGGCGAATGCGCTGGGGCGAGTGGGGACTCCACTTAATGCGCGTGCGCAGCCGTCTACCCTGACTGGATATCAAACGGCTGCAGAGCAAATAACGTGAAATCCGGAGAGAAGTAGAGAAAGGACCCACCCACAAACTCAACCAAACAAGAAATAACGAAAGAAGCCCCAAGCCACGACACACCAGCAAATAAAATTCAAACGGACAGCATTATTTATGATCAGATTTACGAAGGTAACGGTACAAGGCAGCATCAGGTGCATCAATAAGTCGCCTAGTGACCTCAACTTTGTGCCACTCATAGGGAAGCAAAGGAGCAGGAGAAGGCGAAGTGCGAGTGAGAGCAGGAGTAAGATCATCAATTTGCCACTTGCGGTACACTTTGAGTTCGATTTGGTGGACCAACTTGAGGTCCGGAGCTGGGGTGACCCATACGCCATCATCAAATTGCTCGAGCACGCGGAAAGGTGTAGTGTGGACCTGTCCGTCAAGATCCCTAACCAATGCGCCAAGATGGCGTGCCAGTTGTGAACCAAGCTGTCGGATGTGGTTCGCTAATTCGACAAGGTCATAAGGAAGCTCCACTCCAATCTTATGATATACCCATGTGGCAAGTTGTTGATGGGACCCGTTCAGGGCGAAGAGGGGCCACTTCTTGACCACCGTTTCGAGATCTTCCTGGTTGCGGGTCACGAGCTGGGTAAAGACCTGTCGCAATCTTGCACGCAGGGCAGCAATGGGTGGCAGCATACCACCCCGACCAAGACGTGACTGGGCCAAACGGCGCGTCAATTCATAAAAGGCACCTGTCATGTCGAGCTCAACATGTGTGTCGCCATAGAGCAACAGCCGGAAGCCACGCGGAACCCGTTGTGCCGAATCACCATGCGCATACATTCTGCCTCGATCGTCAAGGATGCGGGCACTGTACGGGATCATCAGACCATGCCGATGGTGCCGTAAATGGACCAAGTAGCGCATGCATGTGGTACGGTGCTGTGACGGGTCGTACGAGGCTCGTTGCAGGGACACTGACATCGAACCCATAAAGCAGCCAGAACATCTGTGCTGCAAACTCCCGCCTAGAATGATGTGCTCCAAAGAAAACGAGTATTGTCTGAGTTTTTAGCGGGCGCACTACACCTATAAAGTATACCAGATCTCACATGCCAAATACCTGTCCGCTGTTCGCATCAGGCATCATGCACACAGATATAGCGAGCCTTTTCAAGCCATGTTGGGTTCATTCTGGCATCAAAATTGAAACGCGGTTGCCTAATCCTGACAGCACTGAAGTGCCTGCGTTTTGGGGTATCGCTCCACCGGCACAGATGCAGCGATCGTGCTTCATCGTGGCTCAGGCGGCTCTCACCTCAGTGGAGGAGCACAACTTCTACAATACCTTTCAAATTCATGATGCCACGACGATCCGGAAGAACCTACCAGAGATTATTAGCATCAAAACTGTTGTGGCAAACTCTACGGAAGTGTTTCTCCAGCAGTATTTTGATGATAAAGCAGGTGACTCCCACCAACACCATACCTGTCCACCAGAAAACTGGATCCGCATAAATGGGATAACATTTATCGCTGGCTTGCGAAGCAGTTTGAGCTCCCTGATTTTTTTTCTCCAACCGCTCGTTTGGCGATCCCGCCGAGTCGGTGAGATATTGAGGGTTTCCCACTGTGGACCAGGCAGGAGTCGAACTCGCCACCTAGTGCTGTCAACACCGTCGAGAGACGGTGTGATACCACTACACCATGGGTGTCCCTAAGCAGTTTGAGCTCCCTGACTGGATTATGTCCTTGCCAGAGCGAACAAGAGGCTCGCACCAAACCTCGAACCCGAGGCCAGCAGAACCAAGACTCCCAGACTTGGGGAGGACGAGAAATCACTGCCTCCTCCTCCAGCCACCAAGAACGATCCAGGATACCTAGGGATGTCAGAGACCCTTCTTCAGTTTGATGGCAGTGCCCATGCGCACCTGCAAGTTGGCGGTGCTGGATATGCCATCTACGCTGTGCGCCCTGCTGCCCTTGAGCTCATCCACCATGGAGCCATAGGTTTGTCCCCTTGCTCGGATAACATCGAGGCTGAAGCCGTCGCTCTTGAATGCGGACTGACGGACCTCGCAGAAATCCTGGATGGTACCCCAGATTATGACCGTCAAAATTTGATTGTACAAGGTGACATTCTGCCACTCTTGCGCCATGTGGCGGGGCATGGTCGGTTCAGAAGGACTGACCTTTCCCCGACCATTGAAAGCATTCGCTGTTATAACGTGCCTCACGCGAAGATGGTCTACTTGCCACGCGAGGCCAACAAGGTCGCAGATTTTCTGGCAATAAGGGGGGCAGGAAAATAAATTATGATTTCTTGAAGTGGCATGGAAATCCTCTTTGTATTCTGCTTGGTGCCTGCTAGCAAAGGAGATACAACTGTGGATTTAGCATTAGCCCCATGCTTAACGGCACCGATGTCATGTGTGCGCAAAGAGGCTCGCACATACTGGTGATGCCAAAATGTTTGGTTTTGCAAGAACCTCCATGGGTAGGTTCCTGTTAAGAGAGGGTAGTCATCCGGGATTGTAGCAAAGATGGTACAGACTTGGGTCGCACGCTCGGTAGCGATCCCATCCAAACAGATCCATGCTTGTCGGGCGATACGGTCACACAGTTGCTCATTCCGATATCCCGC
>Ga0126342_10000364_pt1 | contig 46594 bp, 33 predicted proteins | sample Cyp1metagenome_FD_92528 | JGI IMG/M metagenome (GOLD analysis project Ga0126342, IMG submission 92528) | Coral microbial communities from Lord Howe Island, Old Settlement Bay, Australia - Cyphastrea 1 metagenome | ecosystem: Host-associated > Invertebrates > Cnidaria > Coral ...
ATATACATACATATACATACATATACATACATATACATACATATACATACATATACATACATATACATACATATACATACATATACATACATATACATACATATACATACACATACATACATACATACATACATACATACATACATACATACATACATACACACATACATACATACATACATATATACATATATATACATACATACATACATACACATACATATGCATACATATACATACATAAACATACATATACATACATATGCATACATATACATACATACATACATATATACATACATATATATATACATACATACATACATATACATACATATGCATACATATACATACATACATACATACATACATATACATACATGTATATACATACATATACACACATATACATACATACATATATACATACATATATATACATACATACATACACATACATACATACATACATACATACGTACATACATATATACATACATACAAACAGACAGACAGACATACATACATACTTACACACAGACAGACATACATTACATTACATTACATTACATTTACATGTACATTTGCATTTACATTTACATTTACATTTACATCACATTTCATTACAATACATTACATTATATTACATTACATTACATACATACATACATAGATACATATATACATACATACATACATAAATACATACATACATACATACATATATATATATACACATGTATATACATACATATATGCATGCATGCATGCATGCATGCATGCATACAGGCATACAAACATCTAATGATATGTATGTACGGAATGCAAACATATGCACACATACATGTATGAATTCACACATTACATACATTGCGCTACATTGCATTGCATTTCGTTGCATTACATTCGGTTATATACGTTGCAGTGCATTTCGTTGCATTACATTACGTTACATTGCACTGTATTACATTGCGTTACACTACATTGCATTACATTTGCATTTACGTTTGCATTTACAATTTACATTTGCAGTCACATTTACAGTTACATTACATTACACATTGCGTTGCGTCACGCTACTACATTACGTTACGCTACGTAACCTTGCATCACATTACGTTGCGCAACCTTACGTTGCAGTACGCAGTACATTACTGATTGGTGGTTTGGAACATTTTATACTTTGCCATATATTGGGAACAATAATCCCATTTGACTTTTATATTTTTCAGAGGGGTAGGTATACCACCAACCAGATTACATTATTGCATTATCTGGCGTTACCATTATTTTTGTACACACATAAATATATACACATTGTCGCCCCCCGCAGCCTACCTTCCTCGTCATGCAACCCACCTTCATCGTTTTTTTTTGCGTTGTTTTTGGAAGTGTAAATCCATGTAAATCGTACTCTTGTCCATTTATGTACCTGTCTATCTACCCGTATTCAATCTATAAATGCACGAAATGGAGGTTTCCTAAGTCATAGCCCCGAGTTATCCTCTTGCGGGGATTTTCCATCCAGGTCCGCAGCGACTTGGTCGATGTGCGCCAGATCTGCTCCAGCCGCGGCGCATTCGCCGCGCTGACAGGGTCGGGGCGAGTTGTGGTCTGGGGCCAGCGAGAAAGCGGTGCCCTGGCAGGTTGAGTCGAGGCTCCGGTGTTTTGATGGGGTTTAATGGGATTTGAATCATCGTTTAATTAATGGGATTTCATGGGATTTAAGAATCATTTAACGGGATTCAATTTCAACGGGATGTATTGGAATTTAACAATGATCTAATGGGATTCAATGGGATTTTAACCATTGTGCTCAATGGGATTTAATGGGATTGAACAATCATTTAATGGGATTCAATAGAAATTAACTAGCATTTGATGGGATTTACTGGAATGCTCAAACTAAGTTTGACATAATTTACAGTAACTGTCATTTCATGTGATTAAATGAGGATTTCATGGAATAATGATGTGTGAATAATATTGAATAATGGGATATACCCCCCCGTCATCAAATGTTGCTGCTGGAAAATACACTGTTTCTAGTTGTTTTTCCCAACTATAAACCTCCATTTAGTTTGAAATTTCTCATTGCTATGTTTTGATGCTGGTGATATTTCAGATCAAAAAAGTGCTAAAAAAGTTATCCAACTTCCATTCTTTTACTCAGAAATCAAAAAAGTTCTCGTTCTAAACCACTTGAACTATGCAAGAGAAACACATAGAACGGTGCTGCCCTGGTGACCTGAGCACGGGATTTATCGAACTTCCATCGGTTGTTTTCGGGTGAGAAAACTCAAACATTGGGGGTTTACCCTCCGGTAAACGTTTACAGTCTGCGAACTGGAAAATCACTATGTTCAATGGGTAAATCCACTATTTCGACTGGGTCATTTTCAATAGCTATGTTAGTTTACCAGAGGGTAACATGCCTTAATCAGGATTTATCGAGCTTCAACATTGAATGTGGGACTATTTCTGTCGATATCATTAATAAATGATGGCTGGTTGGTTTTATTTATGATGGCTGGTTAGTTTGAACATCATTTGCTTAAACCTGGCTAGACAAACCAATCAAAAACCTAAATCTTGTGGTACATTGAAATTGATGCACCTCTAAATCTACTGCTTGAGTCTGGTTCATCAACATTTTCCCACATTGCAGTAGCTTGTGGGGTATATAGCATAATTCATTTTCAGCCAGACCCAAATGGTCCCAGACATGGTTTCCTTGGAACAATGTGCAGGAAACCCCTACTTGGGGGTGCACACATCAATAATGGAAGTGGACATGTTTTCCTCAAATTACCTCTGGGAATTCGTATTTTATCTCCAAGTTCTCCATGAAACACTGATGAAAAATGGTTGCAACTTACCGTCAACACATACTTTGGACTTAGAACTGGGGTTTAAAACTACCCCAGTTGGAGGTTCCCCATCAAGTAGATACTGAAAAAGGGGTCTGAAAAAGGAGGAAGTTACCATTCCATCTGATCGTTTGGAAAATCAGTGTCCCCATGAACATGAATCATAACAAAACACCATGGATTCGGGTGTCCCTCAGTTTCGGACAACCGCAAATGATCAAGAATTGGAGAACTCATTTCTTGTCGACAAGTTTCCTATATCATCATATTTTTGGTACATTCTGGATGTGGAAAACCTAAGAATCAACTCCAATTCGGTCTTCTTGGTAACATGCAGTACTTGTACATGAGGGCATGGTTCATGATTGTTTAGACTCTATCCTCAGTCCAAGCCAGGTTGCTGGACAATGCGAGAAAATCTCCACTCCTTCACAGAATTTCCCACGAAACGTTGGCATTTCCCAGCCAACCATATTTGACCACAAGAGGGCACCCTGCCTTTTCATATGAACATGGGCATGGTGAATTTCTCGTGCAGATTTTCTTGCCCATGGGCCTGAGGTAGATTAACACCCGCGTTTTCATGGATTTTTAGCAGCATGTTCGTCGATGACATGAATTGAACACAGATTTTTGCAGTATTTTTTGTCATCAATTTTTCTTCTGTCAATCATGTTGAACCCAGAGTCCTTTTAGATTAAATGCTTAAACATATGGGCGGTAACCTTCGTGTTGCATGGTTCATCATGTTCCAATTATACTCCAGTACACCCATGGATTTCACCAGCCCTTCGATGCATTCTGTATGTTGGGGGTTATCTCCCGTTACGTATCCCGAAGAGTTCCCCACAATTTTTTGCAGTCCGAAATTCCGATGATGATTCCCATTAAAAAAAACAGGAGCTTCCCTGCACTTTTTTGATGCCCGGATTTTTCATGTTCCCATGATTTTCCCCATGGATTTTGTGGCTTCCCACCTTTGGTCCCTCCCAAGGTGGCTACCTCCCTTCGCACCGGGCGGCGCGGCTGCAGCGTGTGGTGCGACTGGTTGCGAGCTCCGGAGCCTTCGCCGCGCTGACCGAGGGAGGCTGGGCAGCCTGGAGAGTTAGTTTTAGATGAGTGAAATATACCAGAAGTGATGTTTTTCAGATGGGTTATTTTCACAATTTACCCAGGGATTTGAGTGAACATTTAATTTTCCAGGCCAGTTGTTAAATGTTATGAACGGGACCACAGATGGCTTAGGACTATAATGTTTTCGATTTGAGGTACCGCATTTTGACCTATACCCAGATGATTCACTTGTTCAAAATCATGGTTTAATAAGAAACTGAATCGGGGAAAGGGGTCCCGTCCCAAGATTTTGGTTCATATAGGGCATTTATGTTCTTATTAGTTGCCAATCTTTTGCCATAAGTGTCTTTATTTCTTATTTACTTAATCTAACCAGCTCATCTAATATGGGAGTTTTTTTCACGAGGGATTCACAAGAGGGTTTCAATGCTAGTCTGGTTGGTGGTTTGGAACATTTGGATTATTTTTCCATATATTGGGAATTTCATCATCCCAACTGACGAACTCCATCATTTTTCAGAGGGGTGGCTCAATCACCAGTAATTCATGGTCTGACTTGGATGATTTGGGGGTACCCGACCTTTTTTGGATCACCTTTTGCCCACCTCTCCAGGGACGGTGCTCTCCTGGGGCAGTCCCCAGCATGGCGGGGAACTTCCGCAGCTGACCGACGTGGTGGAGATCTACGCGTCCTACCGAGCCTTCGCGTTCCGGAGATCGGACGGCCAGGCGAATGGCGTTTTTTGTCGCGGTGGATGGGGTTGAAAAATGGGCACCTTTCATCCATGAAACATGGGAGAACATGAGTAGATCAGCGACAAACATGTAGTTGGTGATTCACTCAAAAACGAGTTCTAATAACTATATGTGATGTTTTCTCCACAGGAATGCAATGATCTAGGTTGACACAGCAAGACTTTAGACCACGCAAGACTAAGGAAGATCAGGGATCTTGTGTCAGACAAGCAAGTTTTCGTCGTCATGTTGTGCAACGTACCATGACCAAGACTATGGTCTTGGACCGAAAATAAAAACAACTAAATCCCAGGCTTGGAGTGTGGAGCCAGTGATAATATAGCATCATACTCTTTCTGAAATCTATCCTATAGTGTAGTCAAAACACCAACACCAGTATTTTTGTAGGATCATATCGCTGAGATCAGAACCAACCATTAGATCTGGCACAATCCGTAAAGTTGTTCCCCATGGGATAAAATAACAGTTCGATGTGGAAAACCCATGCTTTCCCTAGGAAAATATCTACACATAGTGGGTTCTCCAACCATCTTAGGTCAACGTTTGCAGGAGACCATCCACCGTCCCCCCCGGGCATCAAACATGGTTCAACGGAAAATTAACCAGTCTAAATCACCCACTGGTAGATGACTTTTTCATTATTACCTCTTTATTTACCAATTTTTTGTCATCCACTGTAAAGTCATCCTCCATAACTGGCCCATAACCATGGTAAATCAACCTACTTGCCACCCATATTTGACCTTTCAAAAAGCGGCTCGACGTCCACCCTTCACTCGGCCTGCGATGCCATCTCTCGCTGGTCAAAAATCCCCATTTTTGGATGGTCAAAAACCTCCAAAAAGCCGATGAAATCCCAGTTTGTCTACGAATTTCTGCGGCTTAACACCTTTTTCTTGCTGCTTGAATAGATATCTATAGATTCTACTCAACTCCTCATGTTTTGGATGATGAGCTCCCCATTTTTCTGGTGCCAGGTGATCACCTGGGGTGGGGCCTCTCCGGGCGGCCAGCGTCTGTTCGACCTTGGCGCGCGGCGCCTGCACGGAGTGGTGGGGAGCAACGCGGCCTTCGCCGGCATCCTGGAAGATGACACGGTGCCCCACGGCATTTTTGGTCGGAAAGGGACACTTCCAATGGGGGCTCTCCGGAGATCCCCACTTTTCTATACTTTTCGGGTTTTGCCATTGAATCCGCGCTGCTACTTTTCGAGTTTTCGCGTTTGCCCCGGGCAGATCCCCAGTCACCATGGCATGGTGACGACTGGATGATTTGAACGCCAAGGAAACCGCCATTTGATTGAAATAGAAGAACCAAACCGTTTGTTCAGCCTCAAAAAGATGCTTCTGAGTCAAAATCCACATTATTCGTCATTCTTCTTGGTCCACCAATATCTCATATTATCTGCATTGTCGCTGGCCGCTAGTCATATCTTGTGTTCTGTTTGCCTACATCCCTCCTTAAACTCTAATGTAACAACCCCGTATTTCTCTTACTGGATCGTGAGTAATCAAAATTGCACGAATCTGTGGATTTGTGGCTTCAAAAAATTACCAATTCCCATCAATTCCCCTAAAGTTCCTTCCCCCTGGCATGAAATACTCTCTCTATCTCTCTCTCACATTATGATTTAGTAGGATCTAGTGATTCTCGCGTTCCTTGGGGTATTTGATGCTTGAGGGATGGGATTTTACCATATTCTTGCCGGTGATATCACCTATTTTTCACGTTAAAACCACTGGAAATACCACTGGAACCACCATATGATATATATATATATAACCCCTAGATACCCATCAATAGATGTCCATCCTACAGGCTAAAGTCCCATGTCCCATCATGTCCCTGCATAAGTTGTTTCACCTTGTGCACCCCATTCCATCCACTGGTGGACAATCATTGCATACAGATAGCAATGGCTCGGGGTACCCTCTGGTAAACATACAAAAAGCTATTGAAAATTGCCATTTATAGTGAGTTTTCCCGTTAACAATTGTGATTTTCCATAGTTATGTTAGTTTACCAGAGGGTAAATCCTGACTTACTTTTCTTGCTGACAGTTTCTGTGCAGACCCATTGGCAAATTTACCTAGATGTTTTTTGTTTTGTGGTTTTATAGCTTCCAGTTCTCTATGACCCAATTGAGTCCCACAATCTGAATCATCATGATTATCCTTTGGATCTATTTGGGATGTCCCCCTTCCCGGACAAACCCAAATACCGTAATTATTGTATACGGCTACATATCCCATTAGACTCCATGATATTTTTTCCCCATGATATCCCCATTCTACCCCTCCACTTAGACATATCTCATTCACCCATTACATCCCCGTAGATCCAATTCTATCCTTGTTATTAACCCATATCCCACAACATATCCCATATTGTTTGTTGCAATTTATTTAATTATTTAATTATATATAATTATATATGTTATTATGTACATCTGGATCAATTATGATGACCTCACTGTGATGCCGCTGCTAAATGGTGGGAATAATACGAGAAATCATCCAAAACAGCTGTAGAAAGAATCAGGTGCGTAAATTGTTGTAATTTAGCCAGAGATCCATATTATATGTTCCTACATATGTTCCATTACTTTCGTTTCCCATGATATCAAAACAACATATCCCCATTGAGGGGTGTTTTTATATCATGTTTATATCCATAAACCATCCATAACCTCTGGTTATTTAACATAGCCATGGAAAATCCCTTATAAATGGAGGTTTTTAATGGGACAATTCACTACAAATGGGCCATTTTCCATGGCTATGTTAAATAACCAGAGGGTAAACCTCCGAAAAGTCTCAGAATCTCGCATTGCGACCTTTCAGGTGGTGACGTGGGGAGCGCACGATGAATGTGAAGGCTTCGACAAAGTCAAGCACGAGCTGTCACTTGACGTCCAGGGAGCAATGGCCAGGGGCTACTGCGACATCTCCCCAATGATGGGCATATTTTACAAAAAACGATGGAAAGATCCACCATTTTATAGCTGGGTAAATCCACTATTTCGACTGGGCCATTTTTTTCATAGCTTTTTGTAGATGTTTACCAGAGGGTATGCTATTTTAAGAGGGAAATCAAATGGTGAACGGATTTTGGGGTGCACTATTTTCAGACACAACCACATGGGTTTGATGGTTAGGACATGTTTGGCACTCAGGAATTTCAAAAAAATGGTGATTAAACATGAAAAATTGAGATTCAACCAGCAAAAATGGAATATTAGTAGTGATCTAGTGGAATCTAATGGGATATAGATGGGGATATAAGCGGACATATACTGTAAATGGGATATAAAATCGGATATAATGTTTCATAATTGGGATCTAATGGGATGTAATGGTGGATATGGTCAGATGTAATGGCATATGACGAGATAAATGGGGATCCAATGCGATATAAATGGGGATATAAATGGGAATATAGTTTTTTTTTTGGGATATAACACCTCAACAGGGTTTGTCCAGAAATAGGGTATGCCCCAAAATTGTAGTTATAATTGGAAACATGATGATAATCCTATGGAGTTGGGGAAATTGTCCTGTTTTCAGGCAGACCCACACATTTTTTTATATATAGGTACTCGGTTGCTATGCAATTTACAGTTTTCCAGTCATGTTGTCGGTTACAAGCCACTTACTCGGCGACCGGTACACAATCAGCACCTCTGGGTTGCATGACATGAGCAACAGTGATGGTCGTGTGTACACAGCAATGCCATAGAATGCCTGATCTATGACGCAAGGATGTACCCAAGAACAGCCCCGAAGCATTTTTGTTGCTTACGTTGAGACAAACTCGGGAATTCCACAAAGTCACTTCAAGCAGTATCTTCTTCCGAAGCACAGTAAATCGCCCAAGAAATCTGGGGATGACCATCATCTTCCCATATTTTCCATTTTATGCTTATATTTTTCCATCATCTTCCCATATTTTCCCAACATTTCCCAGATATTTTTTCCATCATTTTTTCCACTATTTCCCATGATTTTCCCAACGTTTTTCCAAAGGTTCGACGTTGAGAGCCTCTGCAGCAGCAGCGGCGCCTTCGCCGCGCTGCGCCGGGACGGTGCGGTGCGCTGCTGGGGCGATGCGGCGCTGGGCGGCCACGGAAAGGCGGAGACGGCGACGGCGCTGGTGGCCACGCTGGGAGCGTTTGCGGTGCTGAGGTTGCGGTGGGGGGGTTGGGGGACAATAGATTTTTAATGATTTACCATTTGGTTATTTAACATAGCCATGGAAAACCCTTATACATGGAGGTTTTAATGGGAAAATCATCTATAAATGGGCCATTTTCCATGGCTATGTTAAATAACTAGAGGGTATATATATATATATATGGGCATTTCCTGAAATGGGAATATACCCCTAAGTCATGCATTTTAATTTTGCATTTCCGATTGTAAATTATAAACCATCCATTTTAGGGTACCCCCATTTCTAGAACCCCCCATATCTATATTATGTATATATATATTGATATACTGATATATATATACTGATATATAGACTGATATATTTAGTAGATGAAATATAGACTATAAATTGATATGTACATATATTTGGATAGATAGACTGATAGACTGATAGACTGATAGACTGATAGACTGATAGACTGATAGACTGATAGACTGATAGACTGGACCGATAGACTGATAGACTGACAGGCTATATACTGTATATATGTATATATATATATACGTCCAATGGAATGTGACTATGAAAATATTGTAGAATATCGTGCAATATATGGGATATAACTAGGGAATATATCATATATATATATATTATGTATATGTATACGATGTGGATAAGACCAGATATAGGAGAACCGAAATGATTCTTGGATAATTGGCAAATGGTAGGAAGAGGGAATCATATCTGTTAATCCAAATTCAACCTGGGGCCAGTGGTGGGATCCCAGCCTTGCACAATGATTTAATGTAAGGCAATATCCATGGGCATTGGGTCAGGTTATATATATACATATACATATACATATCAATATATATATAGATATACATATATATATACACATACATATACATATATATATACGTACATATATTACATATATATATATATATATGTAATATAAATATATATATATATATATATATTGAGTTGTATTGCTTACCCTCTGGTAATCGAACATGGCTGGAGAATCCTAGATTAATAGAGGATTTTCCCAGCTAACTTCCAGTTCGGGGATTTCCATGTGCCATGGTTGATGACCTGAGGGTAGTTCAAGCTCAGCTGAATCCTTGGTTGTTGTTGGTGGAACCCTCCGTTGTTCCTGGTTCAGTTCCCTATATTGTTGTTGTTTAATGTGGTAAACCCTGGCTGCCACAAACTTGCCATTACTTGTAGGGGATGGTTTTAATCCAACCCGTAAAAATCGTGATGACTTGGGGATGGTAAACATGGCATTGGGTTTACCCAGTAATTTGTTTATTCTAGTCATTTTCCCAGAATTTCGTGGTTGCTATCCCCCCAATGAACATAAACCCTGAATAGGGGGTGGGGGGTTACCGTCCTCTAAGAAAGGTAGCGATTCGCTGGGTCAAACATTCAAAAATTCACAGAAATTCATGGTCAATCGACGCTTTTGCTCGAAGATTTCATGGTTCATCATCATTGCATTTATAATCCCGTAAAATCCCATGGGATCATTTCAAATCCCATTAAATCCCATTATGGTACCATTAAACCACCAATATATATAACCCCAAAAACACATACAAAAACCATGGTTTTTGCCATCCTCGTAGCATTTTTCTGGGGTGCAGCCCCCATGAAAAACGTCCAAGCGATCCGCCCTGGCCAGGTCCGATGGTCGTGTGACCTGTTGGGGTCATCGCTTCTCCGGGGGTGAACCTGGCAGCGTGGCAGCGCAGTTGACTGAGGCCAGGGGCCCCGGCCAGGCTTTGGGGGATTGACCTGGGTGACCTGGATGACCTGGGTTTGTTTTGAAGGTGATTTACCCCCATAAACCAGCATAAAACCAGCATAAACCAGAATCCTTTGACCCCTGGATACCCCTGGTCTTTTTCCATGACCCATGACCCCTGATCTGATCGCTGATTAAGATCTGACATTTATGATACCATCTGGTTATTTATCATAGCCATGGAAAATGCCAACCATAAATGGAGGTTTCTAGCTGGGAAAATCATCTATTTCTATGGGCCATGGCTAACCCATGGCTATATTAAATAACCAGAGGGTAAGGTGATTTATGTGATTTGCTATTTTCCCAATGGAACATCCACCAGACATGGTGAATCTATAGTGAATATTTCTTATTTTTGGGGGGAAGCGAATCCAAGATGATGGTGATTTTATGGAGAATGGGAGAGGATGGCAAATGGGAAGAGTGTTTTGAGACTTGCTGAGATAAAAAATGGGAAGAAAATGGCAAATGCAATGGCTTTGAAAAGTGATTTAGTGGTGATTTAGTGGTGATTAATGGGATTTGATGGGATTGAATGGGATTATAATGGGATTTAAGGTAACGGTTGGAAATAATAGGAACAAAGAAATCCTTGAGGGTATAAACATACACACACATTGTTTTTTCCGATCATGTTTTTGAAATATGTAATGGGTTAGTGATATCTATTTCCTATATTAATCATGCCATTATTACTGGATTGACGGAACTGGAAAGATCTTAGACATTTGTAAGGGATATCAAAAGTACAGCCCTCTAAATCCAAATGCGCAAAAAAATGACAATTTTTGGGGTAAACCCACTGGATTTTCCCCGATTTGTATATTTTTATAGCTTAACCTGATCTCAGATTTATGGTTTAATGGTGGTTTAATGGTGATTTAATGGTGATTTAATGGTGATTTAATGGTGATTTAATGATGATTTAATGGTGGTTTAATGGTGATTCACTAAATGAATTCCAACTTATACTTCACTGGCTTTTCCCATCTCCTGGATGGGAGTTCTGAAGTCAATTTTGGATCTCCAGTCACCACAAGGTGGTGCCCCCTCCAGTTATAAATTGGTTATAAACCCATTAACTATAGATATATCACCTACAAAAGCCCATAGTTATTGGAGTTATGTTCACCAACTTAGCTATCCAACGGGGGCACCACCTTGCATGGCTTAGTCGTCATCCAGTCGCCATGACGACTGCTGGACCTGTCAGGTGGTTCTCTTGACCTCTTCGGAGGTGGCTTTCACGGCCCTGCGCGCGGATGGCACAGTGCTGCGCTGGGGGCATCCATACTACACCAGGCGCCGTCGAACTCTCCTGGAGTTGATGATGTTCCGGTCCATCCACCAGAAATGGGGAATCTCTAAGGAAGATATTTGTATATATAATTATACTGGTTGGTGGTTTGGAACATTTTTTATTTTCCCCAATAGCTGGGATGATGATCCAATCTGACTCATATTTTTCAGAGGGATTGAAACCACCAACCAGTATTTGTATATATATATATATACATACATACATATATTTGGGCCCCTGAAGCAAATCCAAGCGAAAACGTATATTTTTGTCCCCTTCTTGGGAGCATCAAATGATGGCATCCATAATATATGGGGTAATCCTTCCCATTGACTAATATTTTTCAGAGGGGTTGAAACCACCAACCAGATAATATATATATATAATATTTCTCAATTTTTCTGAGGGGTTAAGAGTTAAGCATCACCTTTGGGTGGTGATGTTTACAGAGGAATGGCCCCCAAAGCTGTTTTTTTCATTCTTGAGGCTTTGACCAGTTGACCAGAGCCAAACTTTCCCCCTGCATTTTGGAACAGGCAATTTGAAAAAATAACAAGTTGGTAAAGGGTAGCAAATGCTAGTTTAATTGTTTTTGGCACCTCTATGGCAATGACAACATCATGTACATGTAATGATTTATGTACATACAGACATATATATATATGAGTATACAATTATATATAGATATATACTGTGTATATATATGTATATGTGTATATATATATATATTTCTACATAGTTAACCCATATATATATATACAGTAGAACATAACCCAACTAGACTAGTCATGACATTTGACTGGAAAATAACACGTTTCAGGTGCAACCTTTATCCAGCTGAATGAGAATTTTCTGATTTCGGGGGGTTCTCCAAAATCTGGATGTTGGCGACGTCCCATTCAATAATTTGTCTATAAATTGTTTAGATATGGCTATCTTATTGGTGGTTTCAATCATTTTTTATTTTCCATAATATGAATGGATAATCCTTCCCAACTGACTTTCATATTTTTCAACATGGTTACTCTAACCAGGAGTGTAAAACCACCAACCAGCTATAGATTGCTATAATATAAATGGTTCTAAATGGCTTGAAAATTTGCTAATTTGATGGCTATAAATGAGTGATTTCACAGGAAAAGGATTTGGTTTGATAGTAACAGTTTTATAGTTACATAATTCTAATGAATTTACAGTGGGTTGCATCTGGGTAAATTATGGAGGCCTCACATTTGGAAAGCCAAATTTCGATGGAAACTAATCTTCCAGCCTCCTATTTGGCAGGGTCTACGTAAAAAAATACTGCATGGAGCTGCTCGTACCTCATCCACTCCTGGAGAACCCCAGGCCAATGAAGGCCGAATTTTGGATACAAACCTGTGGAGTCTTTGGATACCGAAAGTTTCCCAAAAAAACGCAAAAAATGACTCATCGCTGCAGCCACTCAGTCATCACTGTTCTGGTGATTTCATTTTTGATGTTCATTCTAAGACCAAAATTTGGTCCCCTCTTCCTAATGGAATGTACAGGAAGTGGCCATCCAGTTATAGATGTTGACTTATAACCTTATCATACCTTATCTCACTGGTCCGATACTTCACTATATCCACCATAAATCCCAGGTATATTAGTTATATACCAACAGAAACCCGATCGAACTGGTGGTGCCCGTCCTGTATGGGCAAAATTCTTGGTGCGACCCATCGGTCTAGAGTTCTCCACTGACTGCTGGCTGCGGGATGTTTGCGGGTTTGGGAGGTTCCCCATCATTTTACCCTCTGGTAAACTCACGTAACTATGGAAAATCACCATTTTTAATGGGTAAATCCACTATAAATGGCCATTTTCAATAATTAGCTATGTTAGTTTACCAGAGGGTATCCAACAAGACTGGCATTTTTGGATACTTTGGGGGTCCCCCACCCCACATTTGGACAAAGGGCCAGATTTCCCCTGAGATTTTGGATGTTGAACCCGGGCTCTGATCTGATTGGCGAAATCTCTGGAATTTCATCAGTTCCGTGGGTTATTTAAGGGGAGGATATAGCCTAAAATAGTTATGAATCGCCACTGTTTTTTTTGTACCCCCAGCAGTAAACTGGGGGTTTGTCAAATCCTGGGTTCACATTACTAGGCAAAGAGTTCCTTCCAAACAACTGCGAATTTTGGCACCCGGGCGCCAAGTGACATAGAAATGTGGCATGGTCAATGGCATTTTTTTCAAAATGGTCATACCTGAAATTGTAGAAGTATATGCCATAGAAGATGCGCACCGTTTTCAATTCCAAATGGATCAAACGGCGACCAGGCACCACGTGCTTTGGATTGTTAGGGTGTTTTGACCATGGCACATATCCAGCAGAAAAATGCATGCTGACAGTGAGTGATGCGTCATCCTCTTTTCCTTGCCGCAAGGATAGAAGCGGTTCACCACACACATGGTGGTGGAAATAGCGATTGCAATGTTTTAACTGATATGCTTAGCTGACCAGAAACTTGGGAGATAACGGGTAGCAGTGACACAAGTGGAAGGATTTGTGCTCCACCCTGGCTCTCTGGTTCCAAGCAGCGAACATAAAACATCTCACCAGGAGTCACTGAGAGGCCAAATGTTACTCTTATTGGTGGTCAGATACTCCGGACACGCCTCATATGGCCCAGAACGAACAGGTTCACCACAATCCACCGCTTTCTCAGGGTTGTTTATTGTGATCAGGAGGGATTGGGGGATTAGTCCATTGTCCCAAGGTGAATTTCAGGCGCTTCTGTTGCCTCGGCAAGGCGCGCAGTGACGCAGATTCCGGGCCAAAAGCGTTCACTTTCAGGCGGCTGAAACAAGTGCGGAGCAGCCTTGGTTAGTCGACACGGGATGGGTGGGGATATTTCAGGTGAGGAACATCAAAAAACCACACCCCTCATTGGGTTTACCATATCATTATAGTCATCCCCAAATAGATGGAAAAGTAAACCACCATCAAATTAGTAGGGATTTACTTTTCCATCTATTTGGGGATGACTATATATATCATTATACTAATCAAACATGATCAACATAATCAACATGGTCTCATGCGCCAGAAACATTGCCAATTTTTGCGGAGAACATCGAGGATTCAGCGCACGATTCCTGTGATCTACCTGGCTGTTTTCCCATTCGCAAGAGATTGCCCCAAAAGGCTTGGTGCAGATGGCACCAAATCACAATGGATTCTTGATGATTCATGTGGGAAGTCGAACACCACACATTTCTCTTTGGGATTATGTATATACACTAATATTGTATCAATTATATATTAGGGATTATACTGTAGTTTATAAATCACTTAATATTCCCCAAATGGTGAAATTGGCACAAATCGGCAAACTCAGCACCCCAAATCCCCAAATCGATGTTATCTTCCGCAAATCGACGTTGCAAGGCAATGCGCATGTTGGGATTTGATTATGAAGATTCACTCCTGAATCCCTGTGCTCCAGATCTTCCAAGATCAAGAGTGGGCCCCAAAGTCAAACTGAATCAGGGTGGAACATCCAAAATCGATGGATCCTACTCCTTCCAGCTGGACTTCTCCTCGATAGGGCTGGCTTCTGCAGCACCTGTGCCAGGACAACATCCCCAAAAAAAGTGACACAGGTGCTGGCTGGTGGTTTCAACTACAGTATTACCTTATTTTCAACAGAAATGGGATGAAAATCCCCACTTACATGCTAGGCCTTCAAGTTCTCTGGCAATTTGTGGTCGGGATCCAATTTGGATCAGCTTCCTATGCTAGTTGTAGCAATCCTCTCCATCTAGTCTGACTCTACTGTGATTACGGCGTCTATCTCCATTTCTGTTGCTGGAATCTCCCAGTTTGGTGGCTTGAACCACCTTTTTTTCCATCTCCCACGTTCTTCTTGGACTAAGACATGCTGAAGTGCCGCTGTGGTCACACCCATCTCCCAGGCACAGGCTTCCTGGCGCGACTGCGCTCCTTCTTGTTGGGGTCGCCGGCCTCAGTGTCCAAGCAATTTTGCATTGAAAAGGACAGTGATGAATCACTGGTTGGTGGTTTGGTATATACATGTTTTATTTCCCCATATATTGGGAATAATAATCCTAACTGACTAATATTTTTCAGAGGGGTTGAAACCACCAACCAGATCAACAATTCGGACGCCTCTGGGATTTTTGATGGATGGGGTTCCAGATTTTGAGACCCCAAAGATGGACCGACCACGGAACTTCGGATCGCAAAAGCACTGGTGATGTGACCAGAACCAACTTATGGCTGGAAGCTGGGCTTTAGAATCACTGCAACTTAAGTGACCTTGGGGAAGTCCTCATGGTTGATCATGAAAAGTCTGAGAGTGAACTCTCTCCTTCAAATCTGATAATCTAATTTGGTCTCCAATTGAACTCCCAATTCCTCATTGTTCCTCATGGTTCCTCATGGTTCCAAAATCAATATCTTTCCCAAACATTACCCTCTGGTAAACATACAAAAAGCTAGTGCAAATGGCCATAGAAATAGTGGATTTACCCATTAAACATGGTGGATCTTTCCATGATTTTCCATAGTTACGTTAGTTTACCAGAGGGTAGATCTCTAGTTTCACCTTTTCTCCAAGAAAATCACTGTCTTCCCCACACGTTGCTTAAGGATTTTCCAATCAAAGTCACCTTATTTTTCCGCAGAAATTGTCCTGTCGGATCCTGAGAATCATCCCGGAGCTCCAGCAGACAGCTGCCTTGACGGAGAGTGGCAGCCGCCCGGGCTTTAGGACCGCCGCCTTGGCCGATGAGAGGATCCAAGCCGAGCTGGTGAGGGGAAAGACACCAGCAACAAAGCCTACTTGGACTGGTTGGTGGTTTGGTATATATATGTTTTATTTCTCCATATATTGGGAATAATAATCCTAACTAACTTATTAATATTTTTCAGAGGGGTTGAAACCACCAACCAGTGGATCTACCTTGCTGATTGGTGGTTTGGAACATGACTTTTATGACTTTCCATTCAGTTGGGAATGTCATCATCCCAACTGACTTTCATATTTATCGGAGGGGTTGAAACTACCAAGCAGCTTGTATCGATTTTTCTCGTGAGTGGTAGGCTCAGTATTTTTTAGGCAACTGTGTGTCAAAACATGGGGGAAGGGGGTGATTTGAGGAAATTTTCACCGGATACCTGCGGGGTTGGGAACAACCCTGGGCAAGTGCCAGAGGTTGTGTGACATCTAATTTTTTGTTGCTTAAATCAACTTAGATCCAAACCTTTTCTAGTTAAATCCCAATTTTCACTACTCAACTCAGCACTTTTGCTAACATAATGCCAATGTTTGTCGCTCAAATTCCCATATTTTGGCTGAATCCCAATTTTGATGGTTAAAATTTGCTAAAAAACGCCTGATTTTGATGGTTAAAATTTGCTAAAACTCCTTTTTTTTTGTGAAATTTCAGAGGATCCTTCCATATCCTAATCCAACTCGTTTCTGCGAGGACAGAGGACAGCGTGGATGTCTTGTTGAGGCGCGGAGCCTTCCATTGGATGATGATGATGATGATGATGATGATGATGATGATGGGTATATATATATAATGGTGATTAACAAACAATAGTGGTAAATAATAATGGTAGTGATGATGATGATGATGATGATGATCATGGTTTTAGCATGTTTTAGCATGTTTTACTTCCAATACCTGGTACGGGCCCATTCTCAGACGCACCCTCTTTTTTTTCTGGATATGGCAAACAGTCCTCCATTGTGCATTCTCCCTGGGAAAAAAGATGAAAACATATGGAACGAAGATGAGAACAGATGAAACAAGTACTGTAACCTTCTCCTTGAGATCTTTGGTTTATACCTATATTAAATATATTATAATCATTTCATATCATTTCATCATTTCATGATATATACCCTATTGCCTCATTCTTGCGATGCTTCCCAGGATCAACATCGTTCACCAGAACTTCACCCTGAACGGTCTCGAGCAGGGAGACTCAGGGCGCGCTGTTCTTCGCTGGAGCTCAGTGAATTTGGGGAACGTGTTGAGTTTATGGGCCAAGTTCATGGGTAAGATTTTTTTTGCCATTTGTTTGCTGTTTTGAAGTGCTACTGTACCAGCTAAAGCTTTTTCTTTGGGTAACTAGGTCTAGGTCTTTGGCAGGGTCTAGCCATGGGGTTTCAATGGACACAACATGTCAGGTCGGTTTGAAGATCTACAACCAATTAGAACCAATTAGAACCATCCAATTGTGGGGTCAATCAATTCTAGCCATAACTGTCTGATCAAGCCTAGGGATTGAACCATTGAACCGGCCAAAAGTTGGCATTCGCAAACATTCGCAACGTTACAGAATTTTGATTCGCAACGGGCCGCGGAAAGTTCGGCAGGAATTTCTGGATGGGTTTTCGCCTGCTGATTTTTTTGGGATGAAATGGCCGACCTCAGCATAGATGATGTATAGATGGTAAGGATCATGGGGAAATCATCCCCAAATGGGTGGTAAGTAAAAACCGAGCTCAAGACCAACATCCGTTGGTGCTTTCAAAGATTCTTGAAAAAAAACACATTGATTTACCAACTAACTAATAGATTTTTAAATATAGATATATAGTTGGTATCATCATCAAAACCCTAGAAATGCGATGATGATACCCACTACCCTCTGGTTATTTAACATAGCCATGGAAAATCACCATTTTTAATAGGTAAACCATCTATAAATGGGCCATTTTCCATGGCTATGTTAAATTACCAGAGGGTAACCCTAATAGACTTTTCAGGTGGCAGTAACCACCAACCAGCTGCACCGCAATGCTTCGCAACGGATGTGAGGACTGGAAGATGATGGCCAAGCAAGGCAAATCTCATTTCAACCGGGGATCAATAAACATCAAGAAACCATGCTTTGTGAATTTTGGGGCTCCCAGAAAAGTCATAAATCTGATACCCTGGATTAATAAACCCATAGGCCTAGGCTGTTTAATTGGGGGGGTACCATTTATGTACCATATAAAGTGACTATTTGGAGGGTACCCCCTAATTAATAAACCATGGTCCCCTCAGTCCCCTCCCAATGAAACAGCAGAAACGGTCCTGTTAGGTCAGAACCAGTCAGACCCAAAGCTCCACTTAAAAGATGCGAAGAGACTGGGCGTAGCAAAGGACTCGCCCGTAGCGAAGCGAAGAGAGCGAAGAGATCAGCGATCAGCTCCGATGGAAAAGGATGGCTGGAAGTTGGATTGGTACCACATGTATCCATACTGCTTGGTGGTGACTGGAACATTTTTTCCTGGTTAATTTTATGGTTAATCTATGGTTCATAATGGTTAATAATTGGAATAACAATATATCTGCTTGGTGGTATGGAACATGACTGGATTATGACTTCCTATATATAGGAAATTTCATAATCCCAGCTGACGAACTCCATCATTTTTCAGAGGGGTAGGTTGAAACCACCAAGCAGGTTTACTAGAGGGTATATTCCATTAAGTGGATTATAATCCCATTAAATCCCATTAAATCCCATTAAATCCCATTAAATCCCATTAAATCCCATTAAATCCCATTAAGTGGTATACCATCAACCAGCATATGTATCCATTTTTCTGCCACGGTCACAATTGATGATCTACCCGGAAACCATCCACGTTAGGGATTGATCTATCGGCTCGGTGGTTCAACACTTGGAGGTTTCATGAGGTCATGGGGGGAACCTCAAACCATCCATTTATAGATGGTATTAATAAGGATGACTGAACTTAGATTAATACCATCCAGCTGGGTATAAACCATAGATCAGTTTTAATACCTATAATGGTTTAAAACTGAACTATAGAGGTTTATAAACTTATAGATTTTCCGTTTTTTTACATCCAGCTGGGTAACCCCCCATGACTTTGGAAGCGCCTGGCTGTGTTCGTGTTCTCCACAACTACAACTCCATTTCGATATGAGCTATGGTCAATACTCATGGTTAATAACCATTAATAGGGGCTAGTCATCCAATGGTTTATAGGGATTTATAATAACCATTAAAAGGATCCTTACTATGGATGGGATGACCATCAACCATATAGTGAGTATTGACCATGGCTCATATGAACTCCAAAGAGGGCCAGATTGGACAGAAGAACATGTGTCACTCTAGCTTTCGCATTCCATTTCGATCTTTAGGAGGTGGAACAAAGAAAACTCTCATTCAAAGACAGGATTATATCAGTGAAGAGAATTTGGCACCAAAGCAACGCCTGTAGTATTGACCTTTCTCGCAGCTGAAACAGACAGACTCCTTTACCATGGCGCTGGAAATACTCTATTCTTGTAAATAGATCATTTACATTCATTTGGGTATGGATCAATACCTATTAATACCATTTTTAGGGGGTTATTCACATCCATAAATCCCAGCTATTTTGATGTGAACTACAGGGGTACAAGGTCTTGACATTTACATTCATTTTCCTAATGTGGTAAAGCCTAAACCCTAAACCATCCCCAAGTCATCAGCAGTTATTGGTATTAAAAGCTCCACATGGTAGGTTTATGGCCCAATGGCACCAGCAGCATGGGATCAACTTGACTCGGAATGAACTCGACATTACAATTTTCAGAAGAATTTTCTCTGGGGATTTTCTTCTGTTTTTTTTTACATTTGGGTATGAGTCAAAACCTTGGTACCCTAGTGAACCCCAAATAACTGGTAAATGGATGTTCATCCCCCCAAATATAGCAAGATTGGTTTTGATACATCCCCATTTGGGTTTTCCCAATTTTTCAGAGTTTTTCCCCACATGGAGGAGCGAGTTGGTCAATCCCTCGACCGCCGGTTGAATTGTGACCTGCTGCTTGCCTGGCTTCCCAGCAGTTGTCTGCAAACGGCAGGAAGATTTGGCCAAAGGGCCCCATCAGAAGGCCATTTGCTTCGGCATATTATATGTATTTATAATTATTTATATGTAACCACAATCATAAGATATTTTTTCAGTATATATACATACACGTGTTGGGTATCCCAAGCTGTTTCTCATGATTCTTTTTTGGTTTAGGGATGTTTGGGGATTTGACCCATGGGTAGAAACGTAGCAGGGATGCTGCTGACTAGCAATTTGCATGTTCCAGGTGCAAGGCTGACGCATTCACCTATATATATATATATACATATATACACATACACTTGAAGAGTTTTGTCATACTACATGCCTCCCTCTGACCATAACATACACATATTTAAAAACACAACATATTATATATATACATATGAGTGTGTATATATATATATATATAAACATCAAACAACAAAAAAGACAAGCTTGTTGGTGTGATTAAAAGCAACATAAAAACAACTAGCACCAGCCGACCATTTGGGATGATGGTCTGCAATGGCCCACTGCGGTGGTTCTTCCTGGCAGTTTTGGGCCCCAGTGACCCAGTGCCAGCACCGGAGACTTGGTGGCTTAGGAAACCTCAAAGTTGCTGAAAACAGAGGGTTAAGGATTGCAAGCTCATATTATCTCATATTTACTTGAGTATTTAGTGTATAAGTTCCAGGTTTCCAGATTCATGGTAAATATTATATACTGTATCTATTGGGCTTTATAAACCAACTCAAAAATAACCAGAGGCACCACCTTATGTCCAATTCCTTGCCTGATTTCTACATCCCCTAGAGACCATGGCTTGTGCTAAATTTGTCCATTTTGGTGTGCCTGTTTTCGGAGGGGTTATCATTGGAGAATGCGGGATGAGATGATGTCGCAATGTTTTGCCAAGGACTAGGGATGGATGGTTCGTGACATTTTCCATCCTACCTTGGATGAAACGCCAATGACTAGAATCCAGGTCATGATTGATGGTTCACGATTTCCATCCTACTACTCCAATGATTGATGGTTCACATTTACCATGGATTTCCAATGACTTGAGCCGTGGAAGTGATCAGAAGGCAGGGGGCTCAACCAGCTTGGGAAATTCCAATGGACTGATGCCGCTGCTGGGCGATGCTTATTTTGTCTATCCTATTTGGTAAAGCCCAGTTGGGGATGGTTTGCTGGTTTACCATGGTTTACCCCAAAAAAAAACTTGTTTAAAAGTAACCTCATTTTTATGGGATGATTTATATGGGATGATTTCAAAGTGACTTGTTCGAATTTTCATTATTTTTTTTGCCACAGGAAATAGAAATATCATGAAATATCGAGAGTTGCCGCAAAGTTCAAGCTGAAAAAAACCATCCGGTCATCAAACGTTGCTGGCTGGAAATCACCATTTATATCCATTTATAGATCGTAATTTTCCAGCTAGCCATGTTTGATGACACCGGCGGGTAAGCAAGCAGATGTGTGCCCCACAAAGCCCACAAGGCGGTGCCCCCAAATGTTGATGTTTGGTTATAATCCCTTATAAAGCCTTATAAAACATCAAACTAGTGTTAACTAGTTCGATACTTATATATATATATATATCATGATACATCGGCCTTTTCAAGCCAACACTTCGCCTAGTTATGTTTACCAAATGAAGGAACTGGAGCACCACTTGGGGGTTCCCTTTTTCGGTGTGAACTCAGCATGGCAAGGCGACATCGTTGACATCGTTGACATCGGCGGCGACATGGCAGGCCTTGTTGGCGGAAGTGGTTAATTTGGTTGGCGGTTTCATGATGGTTAATGATGGTTTGGAACATTGGTTTAGTATGGGGTAATGATGGTTAATGATGGTCAATGATGGTTAATAATCGCTGGTTGGTGGTTTCACACATTTTCTTTTTTCCCCAATAGTTGGGATGATGATCCAATCTGACTTTCATATTTTTCAGGGGGGTTGAAACCACCAATTAGTTAATTGTTGTCACAATCTGTCGGGACAACTGCACCAAAAATCCATGGTTTTTGACAACTTTCCCCAAAGACTGGCAGGGGTATCTTCCATGTTTGGGCCAAACCACAAAGGGAAGACCTTGTCTCGAAGTGTTGGGCAGATGGCTCCTACTCTTTTTTTTGCTGTCCCTTTCAAGAGACATGAGGATTGACTCGTACAGGCAGTCTGTCCCTGTTCGCTTCACCATGGCCCTTTCCCATTTCTGGGACTTTCCACACCTGGCACAGTAGGTGTTGTACATGCTGTTGCCATGTTTGGTTTGGGAGAGCGCCTGCAGTTCACCAGAAGAGACCCTTTTTCATGCCCGAAAGCGGGCCTACCGTTTTTGGGATCAATATATAATGTTGGGACACATACTTATCCGAAAATTTGAACTATATTCAACATTATATGATCTTCACCCATTCAGATATGTCACTTCAAAAATGATCTTAGTATGAATCACTAAAAATAGATATTATATGAATAGATCTATATATCTATATAGTGATATATATATATATGGTCTTTATATTAATGATCATTAATATAGATCCCCGTTCTGCGGTGAATTTCTGAATGGAAAAAACGTCACTTTCTCGTTGTGAACCAACTGGGACGACCACAAAAAAAATCATGGGTTTTTGGTGGTCAAAGCCACATTGATAAATTGATAGGATTATATGAATGATATAAAATATAAATCATAGTAAGTATATAGATATATCATGATATATACAGTATCACATATATATATATATACACACCATAGTTATTGGAGTTATATGAATATTATATTCTGTTTTTCGCTTATGAGATCTACTGATATGAATCATATGATCATCGATCTATGTACAATATGTTTCTATGTCTCCTTGATTGTTGGATCGCTGCTATTTTTCGTCAGGACGAGCGATCGAAGGCGGCTTGGTATCCTTCGGTATCCTTGGGTCGGTGGTAAAGCTGGGAGATCGACATATGACATATGGCCCATATGGCTACAGGATGGTCAAAATGAGTTTAAAAATAGGGCCTTGGGGACCACAAACTTTGGATATAACCATTATATCAACCATTCTTAATCACCATTAATGATGAATATTAGCATTAACCCTTTCAGCATTAACCATCCTTTAGGGCTACGACCAGCTGTCAGTATCTCAGAAGGGAGGATGGCAATGAGCGCCGTTGACCTAGGAAATTTATTTATTTATTTTTTTCCTAACATTAATATCTATAGTGCCTACAATAGTTATTAACATAAGACCAGTTTTTTTCCGTTTTCCTATCTCAGGATGGGATGAGTGAATAGTTTCCCACCTCTCTGCAGGTTGAGGGTCCTGGCGAAGGAGATGATGAATGCGGTGATTGCTGTAAGAACGTGGTGGAGCTTTGGAAAAACATGGCGGGGGATGGGGATGCGATGGTCTGGGTCAATTGGAATCACTTAGAAGTGGAGATAGGGGACGCGGGCAATAATGGGGATATTTCATGTGATATTTGTCATTGGAATCCAACGAATTCAGTCTGATGGAATGCTAAACCCATATTAGTTAAAACCCTGGTTGATTAATTTGGGAGGTTACCCACCAAATAGTGATGATTTGCTACTTAAATGATGTCACCCCATGTCACCCCTTAATATGAAAAAAAACATAAGGGTTTATGAATCCGAAGTTGACATTATTCGGGTCTGTCTGATGATTAACCAGAAGAATTCGGGGGTACCTTCTTTGCAGACAAACCCAGTTTCTGGCGGATGCAAATGGAAGTTGTCAAAAAAAAACCGGGCGCATCCCCACATCATTCAAGTCAGACATCGCTGAGTCTATTGTAATATTGGGGGGAGGGACTTTGAAAGAGGTCCACTTTCATGCACTGAGATCAAGTTTGTTTCAATGTAATATATATATATATATATGTATGGTAGTACGCTGGTCGACATCATGGAGCATGAACATCAGTGGGAACACCCTTTTTGAGGGCTCATCAGCTATCCAGTGGCGGAACAAGGACATTGGCTTTCCCAGGACCATTCGTTGATTAGCGATGGGTAAAGAAATCCCATTGGAAGGCCGCTTGATTCCATGGAATTCGTCATCTGGAAAACCATGAATCACCGCCATGTACCTTCTGGTTATGTCAACAGTTTGCTATTGAAGCCATGGCCCAGTCGAAATAGTGAGTTTTCCCATTTAAAAAAATGGTGGATCTTTCCAGTTCGTTCTGTGACTGTTTACCATGTTTACCAGGTCGGGGATTCTTGATGAATGTGGGATTCGCCATGGCCGCAGGTTGAGGAGGAGAGACACTTTGCACTGCTACTGGATGCCCCTTGGATCCCCAAGGGACTCGCAGCTGGCACCAACTTTTTTGTGAAATTTATGGGGACTTGATGGGGACTTGCCAGCAATTTAGGCCAGTAAACAATGGGAAAACATGATTTGCTGAAAGATTTGGGAAGATGATGATGGGCAGAGGGAATCCATCCGTTGGAGTGTTACAATCGTTTGCCCACCATGGTCACCATTGGCGCCGATCCATCGATCATGTGGACCCGGCGATCCAGGATGCCCCCATAGCCATGATCCATACATCTCTACCGACATTACCGACAGTGATCCATACCCTTGATCCATACCCAAAAATGACAAGTACTTATACCAGGCCACTTTAGTATACCTTTTCAGTAGGTCGTGATCAAACCGCTGATACGTAACTCGTCCCATACGTCTGGATCACCGCGGAACCATCAATACCCGTTGTTTTGCTGTTTCCTGAGGGGACATGGATCATAGCGGGACATTTCATCCCAACCCAATGAATATTGTTCGGTATATTTCAGGATGTCCTGACATCCCATCCAGTAGATGAGCAGTGTTCAGAATTCCTCTATCATTCCATTTAATCCTGTTTTTTTCTTTTGGGATTCCCCGTTCTTGGATGATTGTAATCCCCAATATATGTAGGGTAGTTTTTTATCCCCGAACTCATCATCAACCAACCATCACTTATCAGTTATATTGACTCATATCCTCATATTTGCATGGTAAAAATCCCATTTAAATTACTATAGGCCATGAAAATATATGGGCATAATGGCTAAAATAGGCTAAAATCCCATTTCATCGCGGCTAAACCCCTGCTAGTTATCCCATTTAAATAACCCTCTGGTAAACTAACATAGCTATTGAAAATGGCCAATTATAGTCGATTTACCCATAAATAGCATGGTGATTTTCCATAGTTTTTTGTATGTTTACCAGAGGGTAAACCTCCATTTTCCTATGGTTTTCCTATGGTTTTCCCATTTTCCCATGGTTATCCCATTCAAATTACTATAATCATCCACCAGGCTTTAGCCACTGCTCGTCGATGGCTTTAGGATGATCCCAACAAGTTTTTTTTTTCTCGGGATGCCATTTCAGTCACAGCACCAGTATCCAGATATAAAAAAGATGGCAATAGAAAAACCACCATCTATGTGTATACATAATCATGTATACATATATATATATATATATATATGTATCATATATATATATATGTATCATCTATATATATATGTATCATCTATATGTATATATATATATATGTATCTTTTTTTTTTTCTCTCAAGCCCAAGGAGTCTGGTCGACGCGGCCTGCATGGCATTCGATGCTTACTTTGAAGCAAAATCCTGTCCGATGTGCTCTGTGAACCGCCGTGCGTTCATCTGGCGACATCGGGATACAAAAGCGTGATCCCCTTGCAACGAGCAGTCTGTAATCTGTCGTTGGAACCACTCTTTGAATTCCACCGCTAGAGCTCTACTCATAGCGGGCGGGTACTCCTTTAAGTACGCCGTCTTCCACGTGCCATCTTGCTGCTTTCCGATCGATGAACTCTTTGGGGGGTCTTTTGAAAGATGGTGTCTCCTCAATGTGGTCCGTAGCCCCGGCAAATTGAGAACCAGCAATCTCGTGGGCTTGGGGCTGGCCGCCCCAAGCAAACCTTGCCCAAATCGGATTTCATGGAAGTTCTCGATGGCACGGAAAAGGTCCAAAACTGGAAGTTTCCAAATGGATGGTTTGTCTTCATCCTGCGGCTCATCAGGGTGTTCGACAACTCCAAAACCATCAGAAAAATATAGGCGGAGCATCATGTCCAGAGAAAACTGTAAAAGTTCATTGCCCATGAGCACCTGTTCCAATTCACGGAGGCTGAGAGCCTCCAACCCCCAAAGGTGGGAAGTGGACCTCACCGGACGAGGACCCCGGTCATCCCCTGTGGCCACAAACCTAGCTTGGGACCAAGTCTCACATGGGGGTCCGGCTAAAAAGCCGTGCGCTCGGCCATCATCAGCTGCGGCTCTCCAAAACTGCTGAGTTTCACTTCTAGATGCGTCTCCCCAGATTCTGTCTGTCATCAAATCAAGGGAAACAACATGTAAAACAGTACCATCTGCAGAATTGTAAAGCGCTTCAAGGAAGAACTGAATGTCTCCCGGCCGCCGGCGGCCACTGAACGCATGTAGTATCACTCTGTGACGCCCCAAGCGTCTTTGCTCCTCTCGCATGTTCTGAAAAGCAATCTGGCGACACTGTGCTTCCAGGGTCACGCAGTCCGGTTGGCAAGGTGGGGCAGTGTTTCTCGGTTGCTGCAAAAAAGGCCATGCTGCTGCATCAATGAGTTCTTGCAAGCAATGAGTCACCTGTGCCAGTGGAATCTGTCCCCAAGGTTCAGTTTCTGTCGCTACTGTATCAAGCAATTCTTGCAAGGTCAGTTTGCATTTCGTCCAAGAGACGGCAAAAGATGTGATGACCGTCTTCAGAGTCAAGCAGAGTGCGGTCGGTTGTTCCAGCTCTATGGCAGTCTCAACAATGCATTCATACAGTCCCCAGTGTACATGTGAAATGTCTCGAACAATGGGACTTGGCAATGTGGGGCCTTGAGCCTGTAGCGGTGGTAGGCGGTTGTCATGATGAATGAGCCTCTCCTCATCTTCAGCAGAGCCAAGTCCTGCAGCCGGCTGGTGTCGGCCCCCATGCGCAAGCAGGTACGCACGGCAGGGTGCTGATCTGATGAGGTGCATTTTCATTTTACCATGAGTGAAATACTCACGGAGGCAGGCGCTGCATTGGGTAGAGCTGAAAAGGAACCGCACAGGATGCACAACCGCATGCTTGCGAAACATATGTGCACCCTCCCCACCCAAGGTACGAAAACTGCACTGGCAACACATGCATCCAAAAACCTGGGCTTCAGCATCATGGGCCACCGTCTGATTCTGGTCTGATGCATTAGGCCAAATGTGGTGGGCTTGCAAGAGCTCTCGGATGCCAAGATGGAATTGTTGGCATTTGAATTCCTTCTTTCTTTGGGCGATGGAATGATGAACTGCTCTACGAACCAGCCTTTTCCAAAAGGATCGGTGAAAGCGCATGATTTCGATCCATCTGGCAATGTGGGTATCAGGTGGACCTAAGTCACTCGAGTTGCAAAGGTTCCTCCACATCCAACATAAGTCATCCTGCACTAGCCGATTCCAAATGGAGTCTTGATTGAGTAGTCCCCAGCACGCTGATTTGTCAACTTGAAGCAATGTGGAAATATACCTCAGTCTCGTACGGCGAAGGACTTCTGAAGGTGATGGTACTTCTAAAGCACACAGCACTTGATCGTCCGACACATGGTCTGCCACATCAATCTTGAGGAGTCTTTTGTACAGTCGCATGATGGCAGCATGCACATATTCACGTGTTTTCCAATCAGCAAGGGTCCACGTTTCCATGGCATAACAAAGCTTACTCATCACAAGACTGTTAAAGAGTTCAACCCTCTTTTTCAGGGGCAGCAAATGGTTCTGGAAAATCAATTTTCTGTGCTTGTTGAAGCAGGCGTTGGCGATCGCAATTCTGCGTTTGGCTTCCTGTTTGTTGGAACCTGAGTGATGCAAGATGCTACCGAGGTGGACATATGACGACACAACCGGCACTTGGTATGTCTCAGCTTCCCCTAGTATCGGGTAAAGTCCTGTGGCCTGTGGCCCATACAATCTCTTTTTCCATGCATTGGTGCCAGGGCCTTTCGGGGTGACCATCAGTTCTGTTTTACCCTTCGAAAGGTTTGGGCACATGGCATGTTCACGCATGAGATCTAACAGGGTGCTTGTTGCTGTTCCAAGCTTGCTGGCAAGTGCATGATTTGATGATCCCCAGAGGCACAGAGCTAAATCATCCATCCACGTGGGCCCAATGAAGTCAATGGAGGTCTGCTGTAGGGGTCCTCCATGACAATGCGTTTCAAACCATGAAGGTGTATCGCACTGTGGAATCTGAGAAATGACATCATGGGCTTGGAGACGTGCGCAAAACTGGTGCAAGATTCGAGCCATGAGAAATCCAAACACTATGTCTGCATATGCATCACCCGGCCTTGTGCCAAGATGCGTCTGAACGCAGTCTTCCTGCGAGGGAACCTGAAAAAATGTATCTGTGTGATATGCTCTGACTGCATTTTGGGCAAATTGAGGAAGGCCTGCAAGCTCGACGGCACTTGGCTGGTGCAAATGTTGATACAAGGCATGGATTGTGTCCTCCGGAATGCGCAAACGTTGCGCCATGGAGGCCAAAATCTCATCATTCCACTTACCCGCCAGCGCGAGCGGTCTGACAACCTGATAGAAAGCTGCCTCAAGGTCCACAAACAGAACTGCCGTAGCATGAAGTTGTGCATGGTGGACACGAAGAAAGGCTTTGGCGAGATGTGATCCCAGGACCACAGGGACCTTCTTTCTGCCTCCTATCTGCTGGTGGGCCAAAAAGGCTTCATAGACCTGCGTTTGCTTCATGCGCATGGTCTTGTGAATTGCTTTTCCGATATTTGATGAAAGGAGGATTGAGCGATACGCATTGCACGTATCTTTGGCTTTCTTGCCCTTCCAAATCGGCAGAGCAACACCGCCCTTCAGCAAGAGTGGCTCATGGCCCTGAATTGCAGACTTGAGTAGCAACGTGTAGATTTGTAAAGCTACCGGTCCCGGAAAATGCCTGCATAGCTCCGATGGGATGCCATCTGGTCCACTTGCTTTGCCGTCTTTCATTTGACGTAGTGCGAACTCAAGCTCAACTCGGGTGGGGATTTCTTGAATGGGGAGCCGGCATTCCTCAGAAGAGAGACACACAAGGTTGTGGGCCCATTTGGAATGCAGCTCACTCATGCTGATCCTTTCACCTCCTTCAATGGCGGCAAAATGTTCAACCCATCTATCAATCGTGTCTTGTCTTCTGTGGCAAAGCTCTCCCTGTTGATTGCGGATAGTTGGTAGAGGTGGCATGCCCTGTCTAAGCTTGCTGCTTGGCCCAATGAATGGTTTCAGAAGATGTTGGATTTGGCCAGCTGAAGCTTCCGCAGGAAGCTGTTCAAGTCTCTGGTGTAAATGTTCAAACTTTGACTGGCGAAGCCCCTTGGCTAGCTGCTTGGAAACTTTCACAAATTTTACCAGCAGTTTCAAAAGAGAGCAACGCAAAGTGGTGCCAAAGTTGAAAGACAGGGCTAGCACTGGTGAGGCGTCTTGTATGTCCCTCGTCTTCCAAGCTTGAAAAATCCTTGCAAGTGTTTCCCGAATCAAGAGCTTCTTGGCTTCCTTGAGTTTGCGTCGGGTCAAGATCTTGTCGGATCTGCATTGCCATAATGCCTCTGTGAGATATGGCTTCTTTCGAAGTTGTTTGGCCCTTGGGCAGCTCTTTGACAGGCATGTCAAGAAATGTTCTTGCAAATCATCAAAATGGACATCAACACTGCAGTTCCATGGCTGAACACAGTGATCTTGTAAGTGCTTCTGCAGTTGGGCGCTGGCAATCTGGCCTCTGTCGAAGGCAACACGTGACTTGGTCTTATCATGATACTGCAGTACTTCATGATTCTTTTGCCACCTGATCTCAAGTGCCGTGGCTGTGTGATCGACATTTTGAGTACCTAGATCAAAATTGTCAAGCAAGCATGAGAAAGTCACCTGATCAAAAAGGTCAATAGGCACGCAAATGAAGTCAATCATGTGAGACGAATGACCATCAGGCGATGTCCAGGTCTCACGATCACCTCTATGTTTGCTCGAAGTGGCTGGCAAGCACAAATCAAAGAGTTCAAGAAAGTCCCTGAGAAATGGTGTGCTGGAGGACGTCTCAAAACCCTTGATAAAGACATGTTTGTGGTCACATGGTCCTGGTGCCGCATTTGCATCAATACAAACAAAAAGTGGCTCATCAGAACGGACAATGTTGTGGAGTAATTCTTGCGTCTCCGTCCACCAACTTGCCCTGAGATCCCGGGATTGGCCGCTCTGTGGTGCATGGAGCACTAAAATCCAGAAAGGCATAAGGTCAATCTGAAAATGAGTCAACAGCCGTCTGGGGTCTCGATGTGCTACATTCACGTCTGATCTCTTGACCAAAATGGGCTTCCCGTTGATCCAGCCCAAAGGGCATGAAAGATTGCACCACAACTCAACACCGAGATTGTTCTTGCAAGCACCTGAACAAAGTCGAAGGATATCTCCGACCTGAGACGCACCTTCTTCTGATCGTGCTTCTTGGATCCCCAGAAAATTGACATTCAATTGTGCAAATTGATTTCTGAGGTATGAGGTCTTGCCTGCAAAGCCATCTGCCGAGCGTCCAAGAGATTGAACATTGGCCGTCACAAGACTAAGAACAAAGTCAATCTGAGTCCACTGTGGTTTGTCCTCCGGGGCTAAATCCTTTGAGGCTTGAATGCATGGAAGCGCTGGTGGCGGTACCGCAAAACTACTGCCACAGAATTTAGGCGCTCCAAATTTCTGTGCAAAGATAAGCCAGAGATGGGGAATCAGCGGTTTCCATCTGTTCAGGTCGACGTCTGGCCAGCTCAAATAGTAGCTAGCCTGCGCCTCACGTTTGGCAACATGATCTACGAACTCGTTCCATGGTTCATTCAAATGGCCAAAAACATGTGAGATCTGCAAAGCATCAGACGGGAGGGCTGTCTCAAGCAAGTGGTAGCAACCTCTAAGCAGCTGAAATGACATGTCACACTCTGAAGTACCAATGGTACCCTCGGCCTGGCCTTTGGTGGTGGCAGAGTCCGTTCGAAATGTTGTTGGTTTGTTGGTGTTTAGAAAAATCCTCCACAGAAACGCCCAGGTGAGCGCTTCACGCTCAGCAATCAGTGGGTTCACCGATCTGGCACCAAGGAAGGCAGAGCTGGTATGTTCGTATCTCACCTGATGAGACATCCAACCCAACAATACAAGACTGCTAACATCATCCTGTCCATACTTTCCCCCAAAACCAGAAATGCCCATGAGTCTGGGATGGAGGTAGCATCAATAAAAGCAGTGGAACGATGGAGATGCCCTGAATGTGACGATCCGTCAGTGTAAATAACTAAACGGTCATAGTGTTCCAAACGGTCAAGTGACTGGCATGCGACTGCGGAACATTCCGGCAAATCAAGATCGTGAGTGATGTCACAAAGCGGCCAGTGCACTTTAGTGAAGAAGTTCTGGATGTCTGCTGCAGAAACTCCGAGTTCCAGAGCACATTGTGCAACTTCCTCGTTGTGCAATTGAAACATCGGTGCTGCCGGCACAATCGGCTGGCGGGCAGGCCAAGGTTTCTGGACACGTACAGGGCCTACAGGTACTGCCAAAGTTCCCTCAGGTATTGTGAAATGGATTTCTGCTACATCATGCTGATGCCAGAATTGTTGGAGGATAACAGCTTTGGCAAAACCCGCAGCTTGCAAGATCTGCATCAGTTGAATGTCATCACATTTGCAGCCTTGTTGAAAATAGTGCACCTGATATCTCTGGATTGCTTGAGGGCTCAAATTCACAGAGACAATGCGTCCTACAGGCTCCTGTGTGACTGGAACGAGTGGACAACACAAAGCCGCCGACTTCTGATCAATGACAAAAGCAATGACTTGCAACCCAAATGAGAGCAGTTCATGCTCAACTTCCTGACTCCCGAAATCTTCCTCAATTTCAATGAAGGATGGCAGGGTCACATCTGCTGAATCAAATGAAAAGGCAGGTATCAAGCGAATGGCAGTCGTTGCCTGCACTTTGGCAACTGGCCTGACTTCATTTGATGTCACCGCTGGCAAGACGGACTCAACCCTAAGCTGTAGAAGGGCATTGGTATCTTCTGCTGGCAAAGGTTGGTCCCATGATTGAAGCTGAGGTCTGGAGATCTGTACAAGAAAGGATTGCCCATGAGATGCCTGAAAAACGGTTGAATCCCTTATTTCAAAACCTTCAAACCAAGCACTACAACTATGACCTGGCCAGACTTGTCGACCCGAAGCGTCCACAAGTCTCTGTCTGTTGAGATCCCTTGGAAGCACTGTGGCAATGGTGGAAGGCGCACCCCTTCCCAAAGCCTCATCATAGATGGTGACTAGTCCTCCAATGTCTGTGGAGCCAGGTTCAAATTGCTGAAGCGCAAGAACGTGAATATGGTCAATTGGCCAGCCTGGGGGCGTTGGGCGGACAAAAACAAATGTAATGTCTGCACTGGCATCTGCAAGGTCTGCCCATTTCTCTCTGATCTGCTGTTCCCACTGAAAGAAGTCTTCGCCAAGAATCACAGGACGAGACTGTTCGTTGAAAGGAACAAATTGAGCATCCAAATACCATGTGTTAATTTCAAGCAACATCTCCAGACCGGCTGGTCCTCGGCGTGAAAATTGAGTCCAGTATTCATGTAGTTCACGAGTGAACTCAGAATGATCTTCCAAACGCATCGAAATGTCAAAAGCATCTGGAATGGGGCCAGTCTGAACAATTTCCACACAATTTGGATATGAGAGTATGTCAATATGGGCTCTTGCACCGAAAGGCGGGATAACTAACCTCAAGTTCTCACCAATCACAATGGGCATCGTCCATGTGTGTCTGATGCCTCCTGAAATGGCTCCTCTGTGCAATGTGCATAGGCGTCCCCTGCACACCCTGTCCAAATTGAGCCGCTGGACAATCGCCACAGGAGTGGCAGAAGGGTCACCAACAACGCATGCAATTGTGGTTCCATGATCTTCCAAAGCAACAAACTGAATGGTCGTGAGAAAAGGGACAAGTCTCTCATTCGGGAATTGATAAATGATCAGGTGACCTGCTGACCTAGACATTGGCTGCGGTGGTGGCGCTGGCATGACCCAAACAACATGTATGGGGATTCCCTCTTGGATTTTGTCTCTCCAAAGGTGTTGGATGTCATGTTGCCACAAATTGTGCATGGAGTCAAGTCGCAATGGTCTTGACACTTCTGTTACCGACTCTTCTCTGCAGTCAGCATACCACGTGTCATAGTAGCACACAGGACCTTCATCGTCGTTTTCAACAATTGCATGCTGACCAAAGGTGGTGAAAAGTCCTCTGTACCAAAACGGCCATGACCAAGTTTCCTCAATGTTGAAAGCAAGCAAACAAGAGCTATTGACAATTTGTTCAACTTGTTGTGCAAGATTCACATTGTTATCGGAAGAAGCTGCGGCCGGCGCATTTGGCAGTTGCATTTGTGAATGGTCATCTTGGTCAGTGTCTGAGTGAGGGCCAAATTCTCTCTTGATTGCTTCAGAGTCGATGAGGCTTGGCGAGACACTAGAATGGTCAGAACCCGATGCATCTTCCGGGCTCGATGGCACATAATACCGTCCCCAGAAGTCCTCAACTGTCAAATGATGGCTGTCATTCAGCATTTCTTGTGTCCCAACCCTGCAATCAGTCGGAGGTGGAATAAGGATTCTTATGTAGTCACCATGTTGCATGTCAATTGGCAAACGATTTTGAACATTCCATGGGACCGCATTGACCTCGACAAGGCAGCGCTCATGTTCAACTTTACAATAATCCAAAACCTTTGCAAGACGGAGGAGCACGTCCCGGGTGAGCCGGCCAGGGACTGGAATCACTCTACGTTGCAGGTCAGGAAATGTTTGAAAGTGTGTCTCACATTCATTGCCATGCAATTCAATGTCAACAAGAGCTAGCACAAGATTGGCACCATGCGGAAAATCATTCACGAAGTGAACCAAAAGTGGCGCCGTTCCTGGTGGGATATCCTTTGGTCTCATGTTGAGTTCATAGGAATCAAAAAGTGCCTCTCTGTGAATCTGATAGTGCCGTGCGATTTCACTCATTAGACGTTCGAAATCTGTCCAAAACAGCATTGCATGAATGGGTTGGTCATCAAGATGGTACATCAATGCTGATTGACGGTCGCTGCTCTCAGATGGCGGATGAATCAAATCATCTGGAGAATCAGGATCAACAGGATCCTCGTCTCTTCCAGGGTCTTCATCAGATCTGTCTCCATCAGAGTCATCAGAAGCTTGGTCCATGTCATGATCATCTGCCGGCAGCATTCCGCGGTCAGGCAATGGGTACCAAACTGGCACACCAGGCTCATTGGCAGTCACAATCCCTGAGGCCATGTGGGTAGCCAATTGCATCAAATTGCATTCATCCTGAGGAATGTCATCCCTTTGGGAGATCGACACGGCCGAACTATTCGACAGCGGATCATCATCCAAAAGGGTTGTGTTTTGAAATTGCTTGATAAATGTTTGAACATCTCCATGTTTGCCATGAAAAATGGAGCAAATCCCGGCCTCCGGATCACTGCAAAGCAAGGAGAAAGAGTCATCAAAATGCACCCGGTAGTGTGGGTGTTTGTCACTTTGTGTCCATGGCTTCCGAGAAGTGAAACTTTCAGATATGGTATCGCATTCAAATGAAAGGCGAACAGCCGCAGCCCTTGCATGCCATTCTGTGCGAAAATCCGGTTCAGAAAGAATACTGTGCGTCCACTTCATCTGGAAAACATCAGGACAAATGGGTGCCCGCCCTTGGTACTCGCACTCTAGGGTCGCGAAGTACCGGGCACACCAAAAGGCTGCAAAGCTTTGCCACCTGGAAGCCCCGACACATCTGTTGCGTCGCTGAGCCTTGCTTTCTTCGAGGCATTCTCGACTGCAATCGCATCTTCTGCAGCCTTGTGAAGATCTTGGAGGGACGTTGTCAAATTCTGCAAGCCCTCTTGCAGCTTTTGAGCTCCCTGATCTTCCTGAGTTTCCTCGTCTGACATGACATCGTGGACCTCCGAGACTTGGCGAACATCTCGTGGGGATTGGAACGCTTCCTTGGAGGTCTCGAGATTCTGCTTGGCCAAGGCCAGCGAGTCCTTGGCTGCTTGGATAGTGAGATTGGCCGCTGATTCCTGCTGTTGAAATTCTGTCGTAAAGGCCTGCCATTGCGCGACACTCATGGACAGAAACGTCCTCCACTTGTGATGAAGGTTGGACCTTGCTTCGAAGGCCTCCTGCAGGTCTCTGCGAGCTTTTCCCATGTCCTTTGCAGCAATCTGCAATTCTTTCTCTTCGTTTTTCTCCTCCTTGACGGTCAGAGTCTTGACCAATTCTTGGTTTTCCGGCGATAACTTCTCCTGGTCCTTCTTGAGCGATGTGAGCAGCTGTCTCATTGCAGCGGACTGCTGGGGCGGTGCAGTAGATGGTGCTGCATTGGAGGCTTCCTGCGAGGCTTGGGCTGCTTGGTTTGCTGCTTGTTGCATCTGCAATAGTGCCAACCAAGAAGTCGATCCATTGCCAACCTCTGGAAGCACAGGAGGTTTCGCTTGTTGGGCATCTGCAAGGGCCGATGTGTCTGCTGTCTTCTTGCCCCTGCGATGCCGATTCTGCTTCGGTCTTGGACTGGGGGTGTAGCCACCACGTCCCTTGCCTTTGGGTCGGGGCGACTTCGGTCTCTGATGGTTGTCCCCAGGAGCCTGCCGCCTTCGTGGGCTCTGATGCCACTGAGCGTAGGCTTGGTTGCCATCTTCTGTGTCCTCCCCAACTTCGTACCATTTGCCGCCACAACGGTGGCAGCATAATGCATGCTTCCAATTCATGACCCTGCACCACAGGCAAAGCCAGCCTGAGTTTTTCTGCTGCTGAGTCATGGCTGCGATCTCTCTCTTGACCTTGGCTGTAAAGTGCCTGTCGTTGGAGTGGTGAGCTTGTATCACTTGCAGGATCCACCGAAGCGTAGATACAGAACTCCTTTGCTGTTGGGTGCGATGAAGCCACCAAATGTGTCTTGCCACTGCACGCCAGCGTCTGGTCTTTCTGCGCAAGGTCGAAACAGTGGCCGTCGTTCACAAAGTTCTCACAAAGCAAGGCACAAGCAAAAATCAGTGAGCACAATCGCATGTATTGTCAAATCAAAACTGAAATAAGAAAATCTGTAGTCTGCCGAGGGTAACCCAGGAACAGGTGTATAGGGCCACCGCAGAAACCCAGTGGAGGTTAAACCCAAGGCCAATCTTAACCAAATTGTCCAATTCCAATTGGAAACCCGGGATTTTTGAGGTGTCGGGACACCTAGCACAAAACCTGTCGCAAGCGGCGATTCAGGAGGTCAGGAGCAGAAAAAGTCAATGCCCCCCAAAACCAGGCTGATCACCAAATTGCAAATAGGGCCCTGAGAAAGAGCCCGCAGTGTGGACAGGTAGTCACACTGCTAAGGTCTATTGCCACGACGGGAACGGTCACGTGGGGTCAAAATGCTTGAACCGAGACCTTATATATGTATCATCTATATATATATATATGTATCATATATATATATATATATATGTATCATATATATATATATGTATCATATATTTATATATATGTATCATATATATATATATATGTATCATATATATATATATATATATATATGTATGTATCATATATTTATATATATGTATATATATATATATATATACATGATATATATATAGTTATAGATGATATATATATATGATATATATATATATGATATATATATATATATACACGATATATATATATCATATCATATATATGATATGTATATATAGATAGATTCATGATTTTCCCTTGAACACCTTAAAATATTTATAGGGGATTTTCCAGCGAGCCATGATGTCCGAAGGGTCTCCAGATTTTCGACGGGTGACATCCCAGATCACAAGGTCCATTTTAGCATCCCATTTACTGTATACCCTCTGCTAAATAAACATAGTCCCTGAAAATAACTAATTTTTAATGGAAACTAATCTTCCAACCCCTATCTGGCAGGGTCTATGTTAATTTACTGGAGGGTAAATTATATACCTCTTCAATTCAACATCGAACATACAACATCTTCGGAAGATGGTCGATTTGGCCAGTTTTAAACCGGATCAGGTCTTGGCGAATGAGATCGTCCTTGTTTGGCGAAGTCCAGCTGATTGCGGTAAGCGACATCATCCCAAACATATCCCTAAAAATTGCGGATTTCAGCTTGGTGATTTCAATGATGTCTATGATGTCTATGGTTCCATATTTTAAGCATAGCAAATTCATGGGATGACGATCATGATGATCCAAAGATCGTGGGCGCAACCGACAAGCTGCAAACTGCAAGCTGAGGTCGGACTCTGCATGGCCACCCTCGTGGCGCTCGGCTGTGTCTCCTTCATTGTGGGTGGATGGGTGCGAGGCCCTGTCAGTACAGTGGGATTTTCATCGTAACCACAGGAATATGTCAGTTTTACTGTTGTACTTCGTTACTTTTTTGGTGTATACAATATACAATATGAAAGATAGTGTGAATATACATGTACATAATGTGTTAATCATATGTTAATGTATTTACATTTATAGTACAATTTAACATAGTCATGGAACTCACAGAAGATCAACAAACAAAGCATGGTTCGACTGAGGTGAAGCCACGCGCTCCCAAATACTGGACCAGGAGGTACTTGTCGGTGGATGGGACGATTTTTTTTTTTGACCCGGAAAACTGAGATTTACACTCTGGTTATTTAACATAGCTATGGAAAACGGCCCATTTACAGATGAAATTCTCTATGAAACCTCAATTTATCATGGATTTTCCATAGCTATGTTAAATGACCAGATGGTACACTCTGAAACATGGATAAAGACGTGAAAATTCAGAAATGGTCAGGAAGTGCAGCGATGATTTGAAGTTTATTTCCAAATTGATCAATATTGATCAAACTAGCTCCAAGAAGAATGGGTTTGGAAGTTTTGGAAGAGAGCCGTTCTGGTTTTCGGTTTTCAATGTCTGGAACAGATACAGAAACCTGATCCCAGAAAGACAGTGCGGGAAGGCAGTATTTTGGTGCGTCTGAAGTATGGGGATACCAATGAAGATATGATGAGTAACCACAAAATTCAGGGGTATCCTGTAGACCCAATCTGTTCAAGAAAGCCATTTCTGGTTGTCGTTTTTTTAAAATTATTCTTCTAATTCTCTGGGAATCAAACATGGCTTGCCGGAAAGCCACCCAGTTAGTTGGATTATTTTCCCCGTTTCAATGCCGATTTCGTTCGGGGATTTCGCAGCGGCCTGAAATGTTTGACTATGAAAGGGTAATTCCGTGAAGAACCATGAAAATCACCAGCAATAATCATTACTATTACTCACCACCAATGACCATTGATCACCATTATATACTAGCCATTATATGAACCACTCATAACCACTCTATATTAATCATTCTATTTTAACCACTATATCAACCACTCTATATCAGCCACTCTATATTAACCACTCTATACCAGTAGTGCCCGGCACGCGCCGGGGCAGAAGTGTCGAACATAGAAAAATGACTATATAAGAAATCAATCGCCTATACGAAAGTCTTTGGGATGCCGAAGCAATGAGCTGTTGCAGTTGTGAGGTGCATCAACGAATGAACACATGGTGGTTGAGATGCGAATGAAATGACATGAAAGAGTCCATGCACAACTGACTGAAGGAGCCAATTCACCAATGAATCAATGAACGAATGAAAGAGTGAATTAGTTAGTCGAATGAGTCAATGAATGAATGCATCAATGAATCAATATATCAGTGAATCAATGACTCAACTAATCAATGAACGAGTGAATCAATGAATGCATGATATAGCGAGTCCAGGAGTCAGTGAATCAGTGAATCAACGAATGAATGAATTAGTGAGTTGATGAACCAATGAATCAGTGAGTGAGTGAATAAATGGATGGACGGGTGAATGGTTGGATGGATGAGTGAGCTACTTCTTTGTTGAGCTACTTCTCCACTGAGCGACCCCTTCGCTGAGGTACCTCTTGTCTCAGCTACTTCTTCTCTGAGCATCTGTGCTACTTCTTTTTTGACCCTGATCTGAGCTGCCTCCCAGCTAGCTCTTCTATAGCTTTTGCAGCCCAATTCTTCTCTGCGCGCAGCTGTTACAATGCGTTCAGCAACCTCCAGCTGCAATCCCGCATAGCACAAGAGTAGCACTATGGTCAAGAACTACCTGTCGCGCTGCTATTACATTGCGTTTAGCACCCTCCAGCTGCAATCCCGCTTGCCAGGAGCGTTCGCGCAGCGCCAACAGTGCGGACCTTTTTAGGCTATGCTGCCCCCCTTAGTTTTTTACGACCTCGTCTCCCAAAAGCGCTCCGAGCATGCCACTTTTTTAACATTTTGAAATGCAAACCGAGCTCTCGCTGCAGTCTGGAGCACATTTTGCCAACCTGATCTGCCAAAAGTGCCACGTGCCAGCAGCTAGAAGCAAATTTTTGACCAAAATCAAGCTCTTGTTACAGTTGCACTTTTTTCTCGAGATAGAGGCGCGCACCCGCAGAAACCGACCCTACTTCGGCGACCCGGATGCCACTTTACCCGAAAAAGCGCAGGGTTTCGCGCCTGAGAGCGCTTTCACTCATGAATTCACACGTTCCCGAACTGTTACTCTTCTCTGCTGCTCCCACACGCGAACTGCTCTTGCCCACCATGTTTCATGATGATGCTGACATGAGGATGACATGATGATAAGACGGCCGGTCCGTAACTCAGAAGTTTTGGAACTAAACTTCCTTGGGTTAGTAACCACTCTACGTCAACCATTAAATTAAATCAACATATATCAACCATTAAATCAGCCAGTATACCAACCAGTATATGAACAATTATTCGAATTTGCCATATCATGGGACAGTGGTGATCCCATGGCACTCGTGGCCATCGTCGCTCTCGAGGACCTGGAACCCCTTCAGTGACGACTACTACGCGGAGGCCGCGGGGGTTGGTTCCATACATGAACATGGAATGCTGCGAATATGAACAGAATTTCTGGAATAATTGTGTTTATATGATAAATCTCAATATAGATATATAAATATAAATCTAAATATAAATGCAAATACAAATAAAAGCAACTTTCTTCGAGTGATCCCCACCCTGAACCACTATTCTGACATAGTTTCTGACATACCATCTGGAAGTATATATGGCATATATTTGTGCTAACATTCTATCTGACAATATCTGACTTTCTTTCTGGCATATACTTTGACATTCTCTCTCACATTCTATTTGTTTTCAGGCATTCATTTTGGCATTCTTTCTGGCATATGTTCTGACATTCTCTCGGACATTTTCTGGCCTGTGTATCTGGCATATCTTCTGACATTCTTTCTGGCATTCTATCTGGTATATATATTATATCTTCGGAGATTCTTTGTGGTTGAGGTCCGGTAGCACTTGCAGTTGAGGTCCGGCGGGGAACACTCTGCTCCTGAGCTTGCTGTTCAGGTCCGGCGGAGAACACTGCGATCTAGCACTTGCAGTTGAGGTCCTGCAGGGAACACTCTGATCCTCAGCTTGCTGTTCAGGTCCGGCGGAGAACACTGCGATCTAGCACTTGCAGTTGAGGTCCGGCGGAGGAGGCGGAAGAGGAGGCGGAGGATGAGGCGGAGGACAAGGCGGGACAGCTAACATAAAATCTAACAACCCTCACCTGACAGGTGGGGAGACATCAAAATAAATATAGACACAAATCGTGGAATTCCACATGTCAAGGTATACATATACAATCATAGTTATATGTATATATATTGATTGTTTTTTTTTAATTTTTTTATTTATTTTTTATCTATTTATTTATTTATTTATTTATATTTTTATTTATTTATTGATTTATATTTTTTTATTTATTTTTATTTATTTATTTAGTTATTTATAGATACACATACATACACACATATATATATATATGTATAAAAGATAAATACGTACATATTGGCATTTAGAAATGGTATGACTATCGCGGATTCCGCTCAGATGGTTTTGTCCAATGTGATTGAAATGTTCCCCCCGACCGACTTCGTCACTTCTCGTGGCACTATTTGTGAAATGTTTCGGGGTCCTAGCTTTTGAGTCAGTTGCATGGTTCTTTGGTTCATAATTAACTTAAGGTAAACTCAAGTAGATGTGGAAAACCAGTGGTTTCCTGAGGAACATGATCTACAAATGGTGGTTTTCCCACATTTATGCTAGTTTACTGGAGGGTAATGTGTACAAATGCACAATTTAGTTTATTTATATTCTTACACAAGTGGGATATATAAATGGGATCAACCCCGTTTTCGTTTAGGTTTCAACTAGTTTCACCTGCTCGCACATGGAATGCGCATGACAAAGATATGCACCTGTGGAGACGGTCGAATGAGCTGGTCAACCATCAAAACCTGTACCGGTCCATTTTTCGTTAGTTGGCAATCCCAAAAAAAAATACGACAGCAATGCACCGCCTTATTTTAGAAGGGTTTTACGGACCTAACTGTTTGAATATTTTTTCAGGGATTGTCATAGATATGTTCCATGCAATTTCAGGTATAGTTAGAAATTTGCCATGGAAATTATATACCCCTGGAAATTCTGCAGATGTATCACCTCTCCAAGCTGTTCCTTTGTGGTTTGTTGCATGAGATTTTGGACCGTTGTGTTGTCTCACGTTGGGCCCATCTTTTCCAAGTTGCGTGAAGTCAGCATGGTTGGAACCACATGACTATATACCAATACCTATAAATAAAGGTGTCCTCAAATGGTGGTACCCTAAATCATCCATTAGTAGATGGATTTATTTTATTTTCCATTCTATATAAACCATCTAGCTATGATCCCCCGTTGATTTCGGAACACCCCCATTTTGTTCCGTCCATTTTTGTTACAGCCTGTGGTTTTTCACGCCTCAGGTGGAGGTCACATCCGAGCTCCGGGACATCGTTCAGCAACTCTTCGACATGACCACCCAGTCGGAGCCAAAACCGTGTCTCGCTGGGGACCAATGGGATCAACTGGATGGAGAGTGCAGTCATTTTTTGGGCACTGGAGCTACAGAATTCTGACTGGTGCGTTTTACGCAGGGAATTTTCGGGAATGATCCATTTCATCACTAGTAATCATCCCAGCAACCACCAGCAACCCATCCATTCCCTACGTTTAGGTATCATGTTATAGGCGAAGTTTTAGATGCTTCAATCCTGACCATATCAGACTATGATCAGATTGGTCAATATAAAATCTGGTTGGTGGTTTGGAACATTTTTTATTTTTCTACACATAGGCAATAATCACCCCAACTGACTAATATGTTTTTTCCGAGGGGTTGAAACCACCAACCAGAAATGGTTTTAGAAATGAAGAAATCAGCAATTTCACCAGCTGAGCGGCCTTAGTTCCAGGAGAACATGGGTCGCGGAGAGGATGGAAAGTGGGCCAGCCACAAGTCTTTCCGCGTCCTTCAGGCGGGTGGTGAAACCATGGGGATTTGGAGGATCCTTTGATGGAAAACATGGATAAACATTGATAAACATGGGACTTTGACATGATTTTAAGGAGCAAATCACCATGAAACATGGGCTGAGCTTTGAACCGTGGGACAGTTTTCAAGGTTCAACTCAACATGGGCATTTGGGTGTTTGAACATGGGTATACCCCCCAAAATGGCAATTTTAATACGCAAAATGGATGAAAGATTATGATTAATGATTAATCCGACGGGCTCCAATCTAGTGATGCATGGGTTTCAAGGATTTCTTACTTTGCAGGTGAAAAATAAGACACTTGACATTAATAGCTCGGATGAGCCGGCATCCAGCCCTAAAGGGGACGGCAATCATGGCAATTCTCCAGTCGGACTGATGATGATAAACTGAATTCAACTGATAAAGCATCAAATATCATCAAATGTTGTGTTTTTTTTGAAACCAACATTTTCAGATTTTCATTTGTCAACCCGCAGTTCTTTCATCTTCCGGCTGTGGCTGAAGGATCGTCCTGCAGGAAACGGGCACCAAAAACTATGGTGGATAATCTTCGGAATTTACCATCCGGTGTCATCAAGCATTGCAGAAATCCCCGAACCAATTGGATGTTTCAATGATTTTCATAGGAACATATAGGAACATCATCGATAAATGGGTGATTGTCCATTGCCAGTTTTGTTTTGCTGAGGGTATTATGATGATATTTCATTGAGCTAGCATGATAAAACATGCAACTTGCTATGCAATCATTATTTCTCAAAGTCACCAAATTTATTGGAGTTTGTTTGTTTCACTTACCCTGTAATGCACCGTTTTCTAATGGAAACCATGGCCCATTCAGTTCGATGGCGGATCATTTCTGAACAGGACACGAATGGATTTTCAAAGCTATTTGTATGTTTACTCAAGGGTATATCCACTGTATTACCTGTAAAACCTTTACAGTTCGATGTGGAGAAGCCACCAGTTGTAGATCCTAAAATCGTTTTTTTTTCCCATGGCGTTTCCCATGGCTTTCTGCCAGCGCAAGGTGCACCGTATCGAGAACGGGCCTCTCTGGACCTCTTATGCCTGGCTCAGAAAGTCCATCTGCAGCTGGAAGGTCAGAGATGAAATGACTTGGAGATAGGACCCAAAAGGGTGGAAGTGGATTTGTTGGGAGCTATAGTTGATACAGTAATATAGACATGATAGATATGATAGTTATTGGAATGTAGACTTGATTTATTTTCCAGACAAGTTGGTGGAAGTTACATGCATATTTTCTAGGTAAGAGTTGCTTTATGACCGCACCCTGGGGTAACCAAGATGGGGTACCCAAAAAGCAAGGGGTGAAACCAACCTATGTCCCGGAGGTAATGCGATCTAGGTTTATCTTTGGCTATTTTGCAACCATGATGGTGGTTAGTAAGAGAAGGTAAGGGCAAGCATTCCAAATGCTATGTGTAACCCCGAAAGAGGGAATTTGGTAGAACCCAACTCAAATTATCATAAGTCACTTTTCTATCTTTTTTTTTGGTTGCTATAGTTTCAATTTTGCAAACATAATCGTTTGCCTACATCCCGGGCCGTCAATAAGAAAAACAGTGTATAAATGAGACTCAAAAATGAGTAGATTTAACAATAAAGCAAGAGTTCGTGGGTGTGTTCATTCGTGCTTGTAGGAGAAAGGAATAATCTACACAAATAGGATAAAACTAACCCTCATTGTCATGAGTTTGCCATCCAAAGATGCAATACTTGTTAGTGGTGAAACAGTCATTTGCCTCCAAAAAAAGTGATGTTTATCATTATAGTTGTTTATGCTAGCGCCGACAATAAAGAGGCGGGGGTGTTTAACGCTTTTCATCGTCCAATGCTTTCAAGTGGGTATGGGGATGGGTGGGGTGCTTGGCGCGTCTTGGTCCATGAGGTTGTTAATGTGATGTGTAGTTGCGTTCCCAATGTTTACTGTAATTATGTCTACACATGCATGGACCAAGACGTAGCTATACAAACACACATAAATGTGTACATATATACATATATTATACATAATTATACATATATACAAATGTTTCAGATCATGTAATGTAACTCAAAGTCAGATTTTGTTCAAATACACACTCACACACTTCCTGTTTAGTTCACCATCGGATCTTTGGACAGCTGTGCCAGATGTCTTGGAGCACATCCGAGAAAGTTAAAAAGAGCGCGCGTCTTTACGGGCGCTACCTTGTTTGTGAACCTGAACTGTTATTAACCTCCCAAGTTAGTTGTTTATATATATATATATATATTACATATATATAAATGTAATATATATATGTGATATATATATAACATATATATTACATATATATATATTACATATATATATATATATATTACATATATATATATATTACATATATATATATATATATTACATTTATATATTACATATATATATATATATTCCACATATATATATATATATTATATGACATTTAAATATATGATTATGTATGTGTTTTTATTGCCTAGGAACTTTCAGTAACTATTAGCATCCAGCCGTGCCCACTGGCTTGGACAGTCGACCGCCAAGAAGATTCCCCAGGCTTACGGGCGCCCAGAACGGGGGCGGCGGTTTTTAGTAAAGGTCAGGTCTTTAGTAAAGATCAAGCTTTTAGTAAACTTGAGCCACTGAGAATTTTCGGATCATGGAAGATTCTTGAAGTACTTGAACCACAAAAGAAGCAGATGATTTTGCGACATCAAACGATGTCACTGAACATCAAATTGCATAAATTGATGCATTAGGTATAACAGCTGACACAAGAAATGCATAGAAATACCATCTATATCCATTTATACACTTGGTGTTTTTTTTGGGTTGCAAGTCCCAAGGCCACACAGAAATATCTCGATCGGATCTTCCTCACCCAAAAGTCGCGAAAAAAAATGTGGTCATTTAGCGGTTTGCTATGGAACACCACTGTAAATCATGGCAAACCATCTATAACCGGGCCATTTTCCATCGCAAAGCATAACAAACTAGGTACACGGCTCACAGGCGGCCGTGAGGAATTCAGCACACCAGCAATGCTGAGCATTTGTTTTTCTGCTGATTTACAGTGGTCAGAGCATTCCAGTCCATTTTGGATCTTTCACGC